>Ga0207433_10000169_pt1 | contig 155615 bp, 196 predicted proteins | sample YelNatPaOPGAMG01_FD_187559 | JGI IMG/M metagenome (GOLD analysis project Ga0207433, IMG submission 187559) | Hot spring thermophilic microbial communities from Obsidian Pool, Yellowstone National Park, USA - OP-RAMG-01 (SPAdes) (version 3) | ecosystem: Environmental > Aquatic > Thermal... | reverse complement strand
TTAGGTCGTTTCAAAGGAGACTTACAAAATCATCTATAATTGATTATACTATATTTATAGTAAAAATTCAATCATGCAGGCTAATGGATGAAGGATCGTCTACATACATACATATATATATAGAAGGAATTACTCTGATGGATTCTGATGGATTCTGATAGATGATAGATCGTCTATATATATATATAGAAGGAATACTATGATGATGACTGAAGGAAAGGTGAATGACTTTAAGGGATGGGATTTTTTAGAACTAGCGGAGAAGTGGGGACTACAGTATAAGTACAAACCATCACCTAAGCATCCTAGCCGACCTACCAATGATGATTCTAAACCTATTAGACGTTTCCTTGAAAGCCTTATTAAACAATCCCAAAGACTTGGTGATGAATCTTTACTCTCCCCGTACGCCAATGATATTCGAATGTACACTCGTAAGTTGGCGCAGAATGACATTTCGTACTATCGTCCTCTTTGGCGTGGTTTAGCAAGGATAGAAGATGACTTCACTCTGGTGAGAGCAACGATATTGTTGCTACCTTGTATGTGGAGCTAGTTAGAGTAAATAGACTTCCTTTATATAGTTATTTATTTATAGATTTATTTATAGATTTATATATGTACTAAATGAGTCTCTATATATAGTAAATTGGATTTTCGGAAACTGGAAGGGTTTTTTTGGAGAGTTTGGAAGAGAGAAAGAAAATTAAAGACAACCTTCTTTGAAGATCGGTCCAATTTGTTTAGAAAGGTAGCGACGAAGTTTGGGAAGGTCGAGTTTTTCTGGTTTACAAGTAGAAAGCAGAATCTCGGTTTCGTTCAAGTCTGTGTATACATCAATCATTAAATAAGATTCTATCAATGGAAAGAAACCAGTGAACCCGAAACCACCGCCATGGTTGAAAGGATAGGAATCGATACGACCTTTACGTGCTGGAGTCATACCTGCGAGTCTGATGAAGTGTTTGGCGAAGCGTCGAGCTTTAGTAGCAGGAAGGATACCACGACAGGAGAACACGATCTTTTGTTTGTGTGAACCGAGGACTGAAGTAGTCATCATCCATAAAGTTCTCCTTGTGTTTGTGTTTATATCATAGAGTAATTTGTAAAAACTAAAGGTCAAAGGGACTATGGTAAAAACAAATGGAAATATTTGTTCATAAGAGCAAATCCAAGTTTTTTTTTTTTTTTTTTTTTTTTGCTCTACAAAGCTCTCAAAGAGAAAGTTGGAAAGCAAGTTTACTCATCGACGAGATTTGAACACTTTGGTTTTTGATAGCTGATTACTTGGATGAGTACTGGATGAAGAAAGAGAAAGACTATCAATGACAAATTAGCTTTTAGAGGTAAAGAGAAATGATCGATTGGATTACAGAATTCTATAATAATGTGTGGCACCGATATTGGACGCTCGCAGATCTGTTCATCACTTTCTATATCCTTTATCAGCTTCGCAAACTGAATAGTTACATCGATCACAGAAAGGATAAAAAGAAAGATGACAGTCATCGAATTAATTAATCTATGTGGCGAACCGTGCCAAGTCATCCTTAGTAAGTATCCTTTAACGTTAACCGTTATGGGATTGAGTATCGTCCTATTAATTTTTATTCGTCTGCGGAAAATCGATCGTTACATCGCCCAGATGAGAAAAGAAACTCTGGAACTAAAAAAGATTGTGCGATTCTCTTGTTGCGATGAGTGCCCCTACAAAGATTCCTGCAACAAAAGACACGCTGAATTCGATGAGTGTACATATGAATATAGAAAATCGTTGGTTGCTCGTTGATGGCAACAGTCTTGTGACTTATTTATGGTTTCGCAACCCCAACCTTCCTACTGCTTCACAAGTATGGTTATACATTGCCGACCTAATGCAAGGCTATAACCTTGCTCAAGTAGCCGTTGCCTGGGACTGCGTTTATACTAAAGGAACAAAGACTGAAATGGCATGTAGGCGAAGAGTAGAGTATCCTGACTACAAAGGTAATCGTGCCACTAGTGGCAATGCTCATTGGGCAGTTGCCAGACCTCAAGTACTTAAAGAGGTAAAGGAAAGTCTAAAGTATCTTCCTGTTAGACAAGGAATGATCGATGGACTGGAAGCTGATGATCTATTATGGTGTTGGACTCAACAAGTAGGTGGACTTATCCTTAGTGGAGATGAAGATCTGTTACAGTGTTGTAATGATAGCGTACGAGTTTGGTCGCCAAGGAAAAAGGCAGAGTTCGATCTCAAGCACGTAAGAGATAAGTATGGAAGCGTACAAGCAATGATGGTACAAAAAGCTTTGGTAGGAGATACTAGCGACAACATCAAAGGCGTTACTGGGATTGGCTGGAGTAGAGCGAAACAGTTATGGATCGAAAAGAGTCAAAAGCTGTTAGCCCTCATCGCTGGAATGGAAGTAGAGGATGAAGATGATAAGTGGATGTTGTGCGTGATCGATCAATCGGAAGTGCTTAGAAGGAATTGGAAAATCATGAAGTTAGGCGAAGTTATAAATGAAAATGATTTAATGAAAGCTGAATCATTTCTTATGCAACCCACGAGTTTTAATTCTAATGAGGCAAGACATTATGCGGCGTTTAAAGGATTCATGGAAGTAATCAGAAAGTGGGATCAAGTATCAGCAGCCTTCCAAAGAGCAGTACCAAAGTAAACTAAAATTATGCTTCAATTTACATCATTGAAAATCTAATAAACCATAAAGTCTATATTGGTTCAGCTTTAAATTTTCGTTGTAGACGAAATGTTCATATTTCAAAATTGGCCACGAACATACTACAAAAACAAAACAAAGGATGAGTGTCGCATAGAAAGGAAAAAACCAAATCATAAACAAACTCAAGAGACTAGGCAAAAGATAAGTGAAGCAATCAAGAAAAGAAACAAATTTAACATAGAATTAATGTTAAACGTTTAAAGGTTGGAATGAGATAATCCGCAAATGAAATGCAATCGAAAAAAAGCCTTTCAACAAGCCACACCGAAGTAAAAACACACTACAATAAAATATTTAAATAGGAGAACAACTAAATGTCGAAGTTATCCGAAAATGCAATGTGGGTCTTTCGTCGCCTCTATCTAGATGAGGGAGAAACGAAACCAGTTCAAACCTTTCGTCGAGTAACCAATGCGGTAATCAAAGTACGGCCAGATCTTGAACCCTACAAAGATGAATTCATTCGAATTCAAAATGAAAACCGTTTCAGAGTCAACACTCCATGCTACATGAACCTCGGCTGTAACCGTCGACAGATTGCGAGCGCTTGCTTCGTTGGTAATCTACAAGACAGTATGGAAGAGATCAAACGCTTCTATGATGACGCCACAGAAGTCTTTTTAGCTGGAGCTGGCATCGGCGCAAACTTCTCAGACCTTAGAGAAAACAAAGCATCACTTACTACAGGCGGAAGTTCATCTGGACCTATCGCATTCATCAGACACTTAAATAGTTTAGGTGGCACTATTAAGTCAGGAGGAAAGACCCGACGTGCGGCAGCTATGGTTGTGTTCGATGTATCCCATCCAGACGTTATGGATGTCATTCGGTTAAAGACTCAAGAGGACTTATCTAACATTAATATCTCTATCAACCTAACCGAAGACTTTCTACAGTGTCTACAGATGGATGGCATTTGGGAAACGAAGGGGTTTAAGGATGGGCAGGTAAAAACTAAAATCAAAGCTCGCGACATCATGACAGCCATTGCCGAGAGTTCACATGCATGTGGAGATCCAGGAGTCGTGTTCCTAGATCGAATTAACAATTGGGATACAACACCTTCTCTTGGACCTATTCGTAGTACGAATCCATGTGTAACGGGTGAAACTTTAGTTGCCGTTGCTGACGGTAGAGGTTGTATATCTATACAACAGCTTGCTGAGGAAGGAAAAGATGTACTCGTACATTGCTGTGACCCCAAGACTGGAAAAGCGTATGTAAGAATGGGAAGAAAACCAAGGAAGACGAGAGAACAAGTTCCAGTCTTAAAGGTTACTCTTGATGATGGTAGCAGCATTCGTACTACTTATGATCATAAGTTTTTGTTGAGGAGTGGGGAGAAAATCGAAGCAAAGGATTTACAAGCTGGAATGTCTTTGATGCCATTCAGTCGTTATCAACAAAAGAATGGTACAAAGTCTTACTGGAAAATCAAAAATCCAAAAAAACAGATTGGTGAAAGAAACCATTTCATGGAACATCAAATGATTCTTTCATACTATGAACAACCTCAAGAAGGTAAACAAAGATTAAGTAAAGATAAAAAAGAGTCTGCAGAACTAAGCACCAACTTCAATCATAAAGTGGCTTCAGTTGAACCAGACGGAGTTGAAGACGTTTACAATATAACCGTTGACGAATTCCACACAGTTGCATATGTAACGAATGCGAATGCAAAAACTTCAAAAGGCTTGCAACCAAAGCATAGCGGAATTATCACCCCACAGTGTGGTGAACAACCATTGCACGCATATCAAAGCTGTGACTTGGGTAGTATTAACATTGGGGCACACGTTGATGGGCAGAAGATCAATTGGGAAGATCTAGAGAAAACAGTTCGTGCTGCTGTTCGCATGCTAGATGGAATGTTAGATGCTGCTGAGTTCCCAACTGATAACTTCAAACGCGTATCGATGCAAACAAGAAACATTGGACTTGGGATAATGGGTTTAGCAGATACTTTACTTATGTTAAACCTACCATATGATTCATCTCAAGCCAGAGAGTTCGCATCACAAGTAATGAACTTTGTAACTGCTACTGCGTGGTCGGAATCAATCGAGCTTGCAAAGGAAGTCGGACCATTTCCTTTATGGGAAGAGAACAAAGATCGAATCTCGTCGCTGTGGGGAATTGATGAACCAGTTCGTAACTCTCAGGTGACAACGATTGCTCCTACAGGAACTGTATCAATCTCGTGTGAGTGTTCGAGTGGTATGGAACCTTTGTTCGCTATCGTGTATGAAAAGAATATCACTGATACAGGTGACATCATGACATTCGTACATCCAGAGTTCGAAAGAAGATATGGACGTGAGCCATGGTATGATGCCCAACTCATTAACGAGATCAAACGTAGGGGTGGTACCTTACAAAAAGTAACTAAAGTTCCTCCTGATGTAAAACGTCTTTGGAAGACAGCTCATGACATTCAATGGATGGATAGAGTGTTAATGCAAGCCGAACTGCAGAAGGCTGTTACAAGTTCAATCAGCTCTACAGTGAATCTACCTAACGGTGCTTCTGTTGATGATGTCTATCAATTAATCCTTTTTGCTTACGAACAAGGTCTTAAGGGTGTTACAGTCTATCGTGACGGAAGTAAGACCAATCAACCAATTACTTTCGGAGGGGCTGTTCCAGAAGTAAGGAGATTCAAACGTCCAAGGAAACTCCAAGGCAATACTGTATGCGTGAAGACAGCACTCGGACATATGTATATCACTATCAACGAACATGAGGGAAGACCAATTGAATGCTTCGTTGAGATTGGCAAGAGTGGAAACAATAAGAAGGCTGATGCGGAAGCGTTGGGAAGAATGGTAAGCCTCTTATTCCAGATGGGATGTTCTGTTCAGCAAGTGTATGATCAACTGGTTGGAATTGCTGGACGCGACATTGCTTGGGATGAAGGTAAGAAAGTTCTATCCATCTACGATGCTCTCGCGAGAGTTCTTTGGGACGAGTATATAGATCCCCAAAGAGAAACGATTGCAGCTGAGTATGATGAATGCCCTAACTGCAGACATGGAAGATACATTCATAAGGAAGGCTGTTCGGAATGTATTGACTGCGGTTTCTCGAGGTGCGGCTAGGTCGTTGAAATAATTAATGCTTTTCGTTCTAAAAATATAGTTGCTCCTTTATATAACCATGGAGCAACTATATTTTTTATTTGCTTATTACCACCCCAAGCTACTTTAAAACCTTTTCCCGAATTAATTCTTGGAGTCACAAGTTTGATTGAAAGCTTCTCAGAAAGGATTGATGAGACTTTTTGCATCGCAAAGAAAGTTCCAGTAAATCCTAAAGTCAAACTTTTGGTTGCTTTATACACTTTACCCTTGTAAGTATTACGACTAGTATTAAAACTTACCCATCCATCACCGTCAAATAAACCACGAAGAAAATGATTCATTAAATGGTCAGGAATGTTATCAAACACTTTAGTAGAGTCTTCCCAAGATTTTCTCGGAATCATTCCTAATTTAAATAGTGCATCCCAAACATAAACGTTATCAATATGCACTCCAGACATTAAGCAAGATTGCACATAGTCTTTAACTTCTTTTTTAAAGATAAAGGCAAACTTTTCAATATGAGATCGATCAGTTTCTTTAATAAATAAAGAAACTCTACGCTTATTTGAATTCATAGTTCCATCTGCATAAAAAGAATCCGAGCCAATACGCTTTAGCTTCACAATCAATCTTATCAAAAAAGGTGGCTCCGGGTTTTTTTCTTCCCTTCTTTCTCCATGCCTGTCTTACAGCTTTCTTCCAACGTAAATTGTCTCTCGTAAACATACTTAGAATTTGATTATAAGAATTGATTGCGGAACATCTAGGTCGTAATTCATCCTACCCAGACAAAAACGCCCCTCTTATCGAGCTTTAGGAACGTGCCCTATACGGTATAAAACGTAGCGTTTTTGATTCTTGGTCCTTATTACAAAGGAAACAAAAAGGTGAAAATAAGGTCAAAATAAACATGAAACAATTCATATAGTTAAAAACCAGAAGGCCGTTCATTAGAACGGCCTTCTCTCTTTTCTTGATCCTAGGGTAGCGACTGGGGTCAAGACCTTCGACTATTTTGATTCCACTTTCTTATTACCTTGTACGCAGGTCATTAACTCATTAAACCAATTAAAGAATCTTTCTAATCGCGAGCTTTCTAAATCCCAAATTAATTGTTCAATGTCTTGAACAGAGAGCTTGAGTCCACGAGACCGTCTTGCACGATGAAGTGATCTAATCTCAGAAATGATATGGAGCTTTTCGCGTCGGCTAAACCCCATCGCTCAATCTCCATAGTAGTACCTCTGTTCATAGTGGCCCATCTTTTAATTAATTTGTTTAAAGGAGTTCAATCCCAAACTGTAAACTATTAATTTCACTTTGCGTGAATGCATTCCCAGTTGAAGGATTAGATTGCCAAAGGTAAGTCTTTAGAGGGGTTGCTGCAAACCCGATTGTAATAGCAGGAGAGAGTGAAGTTGTTAATCCTGACTTCAAGGCTAATGAAATAGTCTTGTCAGTCAAAATGCCTTCCTTCCAACATCTACCTTGAATCTGAACGGCTTTGATAACACCCACCGTAGTTGTGATACCTGAAGTAAGATACAGATCGAGTGCGCTTGGAGTTATCGTAGAAACAAAATCTGTGTCGCTAGGAGGAACTTCATCGACACATTGATAGTTTAAACCAGTGGATGGAGTCCACTGCGTCGAAGATCCTGCCCCACTCACAATTAGTGGCGCGATAAAGGTTTGACCGATCCATTCAGAGTTATCTATAACCAGGTTATCATAATAACCTCCACCTGTAGAATTCGCATAATCGCCAAGGCAAAGTGTATCAATATTCATGGTGGAATCACTAGTCTTAGCTCCACTTACTGAAATATCAGTATAGCCATCCACCTTAACAATTAACTGCCCATTCGTTAGATGGGGTACATAATAAACTTCGATTAATCGACTTTGACCAACATTACACGCCTGAGTTCCAGTCCCAAGTAAAGTCCCTCCTGCTGTCGTTGCTTTTAAAAATTGAGTCGTGGAATCCTTTCCAATTTTTAAAAGAGTTGTAGATCCTCTACCCCCATTGAATGAAAAAAGGGCGGTAATCCCAGTATTACTTGATCGATAAGTAACTGCCATAAAATAAACAGGTGAACTTGGAAGAAACTTTTGAATTCCACCCGTTGTAGCGAAAGTAGAATAATAACAATAATTTCCAGAACCAAACCCGGGAGGAGGAGTCTGAATGTAAGCGTTTGAAGGATTGGCAACGCCATCCCAAAGACTTAGATCTCCACTCTCAAAACCTTCTATAAAGACTCTCGCCATGCTAACTCTTAAAGTTCGATGATTCCCATTTCAAAAAGTTCGCGGATGTTTTTATCTGGAAGAACCACCCACTCAGGGTAATAAAAGCCAACGGTTGCCTTAACAAGTAAACTATACTCACGTAAGGCTTCCCGTTTAATCTGTTTCAAGATAGTGTAGTTAGTGTGTTTGAAAGGAACTATTTCACCCATACTTCAAATTTGTCACATGGGTGGAGTAAGTAAAACTTATTGGGCTGCCGCTTTGGGGAATTGTTCGACTGATTCAGGATCGGAACATCGTTGACATCTAACTACTGTAAGATTAGGTCTTGAGGTAGTCGTCCGAGTTTCAGCTGGTGAGCTATTGATTTCTTGAACTTGTTGGATATAGGTGTTAATTTCTTTATGAATTTGAAAGAAATTAACAGCTAAGTATGTCGCAGGAACAAAACATAAAAAAGTGCTAATAAGATTTATCTCATTCATTTCATTACCGAACCAGCCTTCTCTTCAAGACGGGAAATGCGTTGCAGCACATCCTTCTCGAATTCATATTGACTCTGCCTGCAACGTACACAACGGGACTCTTCGTCAGTTTTTAATTTCTCAATCTGTCCAAACACTTCCGCCCTAAAAGTTAAAAGTTGTTGGTTAGCTTCATTCACTCGAGATAGAAGGGAACGAACATAAAAGCCACAAAACGTTAATGCTGCAGTTAAAGACACACTTGCAAACAGTTGCCAGATATTATATTCGTTACTCGTTCCCATTCTTTTAAATTTGTCCCTTCAAATTTAAATTAAGCCTTCACTTGGAACTTTGATGTGCTACGGTCGGGTGGCTTTCATTTATTAATTTTGACTCATTTGACGACCATCGAATGAATTCTTCGAGATGGGCAAGGTCCAATTCTTCGATCTCTAAGAACGTTAGTTCACTTGGGTTTGTACACTGATGACATCCTATAGGTCCAATCCTTTCTCTAGCATCAAACTTGCTACGAGTGTTAAGTTTGATCACACGTGTTGATATCTTCAAACAGTTCTCACACCGGAAGAATAAACGAAAGTAAAACATAATGCATTCACCTCTAAGGCGTTTTTTCAATCTCATCTAACCATGCAATGGCAGATGGATTTGATGATAAAAAGGTAAACGTTACTTCTAAGACAGCATCAGTAGATGGCGTTACCTGTTGAGTTAATTGCAACCACTGATTAGAAGTCTTCGTGATCGATACAGAGGGAGTCGACCAAGTAAAGTTTGGAGCTGAACCTTGGATAACTCTTACAGTCATAGTCGGTAATAGATATCTACCAGCCATAAAGTAAGCAGGATTCACTCTCACGTAAGCCGACACGGTCGTTGCAACGCCTTGATCCGCGGGAAGATAAAAAGTTCTAGTGACTGGCATAACACTTACAGGACTAACTCCAGTAAACTCAAGGCGTAAAGAGGGAGCACTGGTTCTGAAAGTAGTCGTGTCTCGATATTGAACTGCCGCATAATTATTATATGCACCATTAAAAATATAAACTCTATCGTCATTCTGAGTTTGATTATAATGTTCAAAACAAACGTCGCCAACGTAGTATCCAGCAGTTGAATAAAAGTAAAAAAGCGGAACACTTGGATTAAGGGATGCATTAATAAAAGCAATGTTTCCCAAAAGTTGTGTAGAATTAGTCATGTAAAATCTACCAACTGACACGGCAGAGCCTTCATCAAAAATTGGATCATAGAAAACGGTGTTCTCAAATGAACTATTTAGCGCTAGAGAATATGATCCTCCCCCGGTTCTAAATCTATTGAAAACGACATTCTTCATAACTCCAAGTTGAATTGGGTAATTAGAATTTGGAAAAAACTCCCAATCATTAAACTCGCAATTAAACATTCCGTTAGTTAAATCAGCCCAAGCCTGCGCTTCAAATATAAATCGATCGAAGCGTGAATTATAACTTACGGCAAGAGTTCCATTAGGCGGATAACTGCCCATGAAATAAGCTGAAAGAAAAATATCTTCGAAAACGGCTCCACGACCTCCAATATTGATTCCATAGTTGCTCCAATTCGTGAAACCAATCTTTTTAAAAACTATGAAGTCACAAGCACCCATCCAACCATAATTACCATACTGCTCAAATATAGTTGGAATGCCAGTGGCTTGTTGAGTATCTCTATCATATCCTCCAATAAATTGAACAGGCTTATCAGCGTAACTTGTCAACCCATAAGTGTTCCAGAGATACCAGTTCATCCATGTACCAAAAGCTACATAGTAATTTACTCCTGAAGCTGTTGAGCCTCTATAAGGGCGATAGAGAGTTAGAGTTGTATTAGTTTCAGATACAGAAAAAGATTGAACAGTATAATAAACCGTATCACTTCCAAATCTGATAACCATTCCAGCGTAGAGAGCTCCATCTAATCTCGTATTAACTGTTACTGTTGTACTTCCTGAAGTAACACTCGCGGTCCCATACATTTGGTTTTCATAAGTCTTAGCGAATGTTATTACATCACCAGGACCAAAGTATTTACCTCTAAAATTCCTCATAGGTTGTTGAAAGTTTAATCCACCATAACAATCTCTTCCTCGGTCTGGATCAACGCAAAAGTATGTCTTATGGTCAATTGTTTTATAAACAATGGTAGCATAAAGTAAGTCTGTCGCTGCACCAGACTTACCAGTTCCAGAATAAGTTCCTAAACGAATAGCATCAATCTCTAAGAAGTTCAAGATTCTATTAAAGATAACTACTTCATCAATATAACCATTCCATCCTGTACTTGCGAGTAAGGTACCCGATGTAGCACCTTGAGCACCACTGATAGTTAAATCCGCGGAACAAATCTGCAAAGGCTCTCCAGGATAGAATTCATAACAGGTTGAGGTCTCATTAAAGCTATTATAAAGTCGAGACGTTACTTTCTGATTCACTCCATCAATTGTCAATCCAAGATGGTACCATGCATAAGTATTTGGTAAGTAACCTAATATGAACTCTTGATATGTATTGCCAGTTCCATAGTACCAACGAAATACTAATGCTGTAGCACTATTCGTATAGAGCATGAAAGTCCCAGTAGTATTGTTGGCCATCTTTGCCATTAGATGTCTGTAGTTCTGATTATTTTCAAGTGGACGGAACCAACAACAAATTGAAGCAACTTTCGTTGTGTCATCACTCTTTAAAGGAAATCCTGAAGCAAGATTTGAATCAGCTATATGTAACCAAGTAGGTCCAGAATAAGTTGTTTGAACGCATCCCGAACCTTCTCTTGTCGTATTAGCAACGTTTGTTATTTGAACTGTACCGTGATCAGTTAAGGTATTGGTACTCTTACTATCGGTTGTCTTCTGACCGCTTTCAAACCTCCAAAGGGCTTTACATGTTGAGTCACTTGAAAAATCATTGCCACTTGTTGGTCCAGTACCAGAGTATACACCTTTACGTACTGCATCCATTTGCGAAATAGTTAATTGCTTATTGAAAACAACGACTTCATCAATATAACCATCCCAAGTATTCGAACATCCCAGATTTGCACCAACCGTGAATCCACCGGTTTGTACGACCATAGCGTTTGTTGGAGTCCATGTTTGATCCACAATAATTTTTTGGGCTTCATCATCCCAAACTCTACAATACAAACGTTTATTGACTCCATCAAATGAAACGCAAATATGGTACCAATGGTTCACAGAAAATAAAGTGTAGTCAGCTATTTTAATATCTTGGTTTCCACCCGAGTAACCCCAGTTAACATATAAACCATAACCCGAATAGAAATAAATACCAAAGCAGCGAGCCGATATAGTTCCTTTAGAGAGCAAATCAAAATATGTGTAGCTAGAAGAGTTATTCAACAAAAACCAGAAACAGAAAGTTCCTACCTTTGACGTGTCAGTGCTTTTTAATGGAAATGATGCACTTAAACTTGAATCATCAAGTGTTAAATATTGTGATGCACCTCTTGAATAATAAGGATAAAGGTAGCCACTCTTTCTTATTTGATTTGTGAATCCTTGAAATCTAACACCATGACCATTTCTTAAATGATTAGTTCCCTTGGAGTCAAAACCGGGATGAATAGAATCACCTTTATAAACAGAAATGCAATTAGAATCATTAGTGAAATCATTTCCAGGGCCAAATGAAATTTCATCAACATAACCAGCATTGCGACCTGAGGCTGCGGTGCCGTCTGTATAGTATCTCCATTTTAAAGTATGAGTTCCAGCCGCGATCGAATAAGACTTCTTTACCCACACTCCTGGATTATTTGGACCACTAATACTATCTTGAGCTACCCCATCAATTTGAAATTGTAAATAGTGGTGGTTAGCAGTAGAGTCAACGGCCCACCAAAAAATTAATTTACCAGGACCTTTAACAGTAGTTGAAAACCACGACTCTTGGTTTAAACCAATCGTACCACTTTTAACGCTAAAACCAAGATCGTGAGTTTCATTATTATGAATGGACCAAACAGCATCACCACCATGAGAAAAGTTTAGTGTCGGATTATTAACAGCTGCAGCAAAAGAAAGCCCAGGAAAAATTTGTGAGGCGGTTAAAAGTTGTGGCACCATTGGTCCAGTATAGGTTCCGGAGCGGATTGCATCAATCTCTTCAATATTTAAGAATCGATAGAAGATTAAGAACTCATCCATCAATCCATTCCAACTATTGGTCGTCGAATCTTGATTACTGCCAATTCTAAAATCGGCAGTTCCAGAAATCCAAAACGAACTAGAAGATAGATAACCTTGATAATAGTTTCCATACACTTTGTTAGTAGAAGCTTGATAAAGACGAATCATCGTGTTCTTACTAGCACCCCAGTCAAAACTTAGCGCTAAATGATACCATTCATTAGGTAATAATTGAATTCCAGTATCCCAAGTCCACTGACTATATGATGCAGTTCCCATTCCCATTTTAATATTATGTGATGTTGGATCAGTGTAAAGTATAAAAACATACTGACCGCTAACCCACTTGCCGAGAATAGTTCTTTGCCCATAATCAAAACGCTTTAACCAACAACAAATAGTAAATAAATTTACGTCGGCGTCGGCTGACTTGCAAAAAGCCCCAGTCGGTAAATTTGCATCCGTAACATAGAAGTATTGATTATAGCCGCTCTGCATCATAACACAACCACTTCCTTGCTTATACTCGGTTGTATAAGAAGTCGGCGCGCTAGTTGATGCATTAAGAGTCACAAACCCTTTCGTATCTGTTGTCAATGCTCCGGGTTCAAATAAATATTGATTTACACAAGTCTTATCTCTTGAGAAATCATTAGAGGTTGCCATGATTGGAGATACATAGCTGTAAGTACCTTGACGAATCGCATCTATTTCATTTACAGATAATCCACGATTAAATACAACTACCTCATCAATCTTACCATCAAAGGTTCTATCAGTATCAGTTCCAGACCAAGCTCCAACACGAAACTCAGCAGTCAAGATTAAATCAGAAGCAGGTATACCACTAACAATATATGTCGTCGCAGATCCTGTAGATGAATTATAAAGTCGAACGTAACAAGTACGTGACTTACCATTAAATACTATCGCTGCGTGATACCAAATTCCAGTGCTTAAATTTGTTAATGCAGTACATGCGGTACCATTCCAGCTCACTTGAAGTGATCCAGCATTATGATAAAGATTTAATCCAGCTCCACCATAAGCACCTTTACCAATGATTGCGGGAACGTTGCCCCCCGTTGAACTTAATTTAAACCAACACGCAAACGTTCCTAGCATTACTGAGTCGCCAGACTTTAAGGGAAAGCTACTCGAAAGGTTTGCATCAGTAATCTTATAAAACTGTTTGCTTGCATAAGCTAACGCAGTACTTCCTGAACCTTCAATGTTATCATTTGTATCACATGTCGGAGCATTAACCGCAGTTAAGGTGTTAGTTCCAAATGAATCGGTTGTTAAAGCTCCATTCTCAAATCGATACACTGAAATGCAATTTGGATCGCCGGTAAAGTTATTACTTGTGTAGTGAGATTGAGGTGTAATAGTTGGAAAGATTCCAGTTCTAATTGAATCAATCTCACCTGGCACGAGAAGTCTATTGAAAACAACCACTTCATCAAAATTGCTATCAGCCATCCAAGAAGTGTTGTCGCTGAAAGTACCAACGACAAAATCAACAGCTCCAACATTTAAAGCTCCAAGTCCAAAACTGGCTGATTGTAAAGTACTATCATCTGATTTAAATAACCGAACTGTTGCCTGACCATTCGTTCCATTGTAAATCATCCCAACATGATACCAAATATTCGCGGAAACTGAAAGGCCGGTGTTCTGCCAACCGCCGTTATAACTAATATACAAACTACTATTGTAAACGTATAAACCGCAACCAACACTTCCGGACTGATTAACTTTACCGAATAAACCTCTATTATTGGATGTCGTTCCAAGCTTGAACCAACCACAAATACTCATTAACTTATTTGTGGTACCGCTCTTTAAAGGAAAGCCAGAGCTTTGATTGCTATCAGTAAGGTTATAGAATTGTGTGGAAGCAGCGACAAGACTAGTAGATCCGGAACCTTCTTTAAAATTAACAATATCAGCTGAAGGACTATTGTTTGGATTTAAAGTATTAGTACCAACTGGACCTGAGTCAGTCGTTAAAGCTCCATTTTCAAATCTATATAGAGCTACACAGTTAGCATCATTTGCAAAATTGTTGGCCATTTATGAAATCTTTAATCCTATTTCTAAAATTCCATCTAACTCACTTCTTGAGAATGGATTAGATGAGGGTGGTTCTAGTAAAAAATTTGTACAGTAGGGTGTAATAACTGCAGAGTTCGTCGAATAGCTTCCTGAATAACTTAACATTCGACTTGGAATAGCAGCATTGGGAGATTGGAATACAGTACTTCCAGCAACGATTAACAAATTCACCGTCGTGGCGGCAGCACTAGGTGTTTTCCAAATTCGAGCTGAACCAATAATTGCATCAACTTCAACGGTTTGAAAAGGAACGTTGGTCATTAAACATGAATGACATGTGCCGGGCGTATTCGAAAACACGCAATTCACTGACGATAAGGGAAGAGTATTTAAGAAATTCCAACCATTCGTTGGTGTTGAATCGCTGGGAGTGAAGTCCCCATATGAACCTGGACCAATAGTTTTCATTAATGTTATATGAGCTTGATCAACCCACGAATTATTTACTGTACCATTCGTATCATTAACGATTACATCATCAACATACATTCCAGTTCCAGCTGAATAGATTTCCAAGCACCAGTTAGACTGCATAACAGAATATGGGTCGGAGCCGGAAAAAGTTGAGTCGTGATAAATAGAACGGAAACAATCAATCGTAAATTCGGAAAGCTGTGAATTAAAAATGAGATAATCAGCGATCCACGAATATCCACCATTGTTAGTTATAGTCGCATTATTTCCAATAACCCATGGACTCCCAGCATTTGTCCGTAAAGCATTTGACCAAGTCTTACTATAAGTATATGTTGTTCCATTAAACAAATCAAAAATTCTTAAGTATGCGGTCTTACCGGGACCATTATAAGTAAAAGCAATATGATACCAATTACCTGGAACCATGTTAAGTGTATCCCAGGTTTCTTGGTTCTGAGAATCTGTACTACCATAACCCCAACCAACTCTAAATGTAGTTGCCGCATCATGTAAAACATGTTCAATTGTTAATTTACTATTAGTCTTATCAAATTTAGAAATCGTTTCCTGGAAAAATCCGGCGGTTAAGTAATTTGAAAGTCGGAACCAATACATCCAAGTTCCAAGTTGCGTTATATCTCCTGACTTTAAAGGAAACCCGGCTGGCAAGTTAGCGTCAGTAATTGTTAACCGGGAAGTGTTATCACAATATAAGGAAGTTCCACCTTCGAGTACTGGCAATGTTGTTGAGGCGACTGGGCTTCCGGTTTGAGACCAGTTTGGTAAATTTCCCAAAGAATCAACAGTTAAAGCTCCGGGTGTAAACTTCATTCTTGCTTTAGCAGTTGTTGTGAATCCAGTTGAGATTCCCAAAGTAGTATCGCCACTCCACGAACATTCAGAACTACCATCGAGTCTTACTTCAATTGTTCCGGCAGTTGCATGATATTTAAAATGAACTTCAATGACATACCATCTATTAATCAATAAGGTTGTAGTTCCAGTAGCGACTAGAGTTGCACTATCACCCGTATAAATATTCAAACATCCATTTGCATCTAAGACTATAGAGAAATAAACATTACTATTTCTTGCCATTCTAAGTAATCTACCCGCACTAGAGCTTGGAGTCCCCGACCAATAAAAACATGACTGGAGAAAGATCTCATCGGCGGAAGTGTTCAACACTTTTCTAATATTATCTCCAGCGGTTGCAAAGTTCATTGAATAGTTAGGACCACGACGAATAGCATTCGTTACTCCAGAACTTCCAGAGAGATTCCCGCTCGTCCAGTTACCTCCATCTCTAGACAAGTTAGTTTCCCAACCGCTTGCGAAGACCATTGACATTAGAAAAGTTTCACTCCTGCTTCAATCGTATTTACTTCTGAAAACAACCATGTAACTCCAGTTGCTGGATTTAAATCCATAATATAGGAATATGGCGAATATACAGCTCCCGCCCCAAATTGCGGTGAAAAGTAATTTGAACCATTAATCCGAATCACATCATAAAAGTTCGAAGTCGTAAGTCCAGCTCTTTGAGCATATGCAGTAACAGTAACAGATCTAATAGTTGCTGACGAGCTAACCCCACCAGGCAGTGGTGCAATATCATATAAATCTAATGCACCAGCTGTTGTCGAAGAAATATAATCTGTAGCTGATGGCGGCGTTTCATCAACGCAATCCCAGTTTGAACCTGCAGATGGAATCCATTGCGTTGAACTTCCAGCACCTATTGGTCTTAAAGTGACTATCTTACATCCACCCATCCAAGAATTATTTATAGGTCCAGTTGTATCGTTAATAATAAAATCATCTAAGTAATAGATCACATACGATGAATCCATGTAAACTCCATCAATAAATGAGGTAGTTGTAGTATTACCAGAGTATGAAAATTCGGGTAAGCCATTTAAACGGCATTCAACTAAACCGTTAACTCCAATTCTAATGTGTAACTCGATTAAGTACCAAGTATTCAACATTATCGCAGTTGATCCCCTTGCAAGGGTTGAATAAGTATTAGGAGAATATAGCAAAAGGGGGTAGCCAAAATAACCCGTCTCTAACACAACATTAGCAGTTCCACTACCTCTTAATTCGATCAACCGGTCATTAGTTGTATTTGCAATCGAGGTGAAATAGAACCACCCCGAAATATAAAGTTCGGTTGTTGGGGGGATAACTTGAGACGCGCTCCCAGAATAACAGCAAATACTATACGAACCGGTTCGTTTATAATTGGTAGAACAATAGATACCTTTGATGTCATAAGAGGTGAACTCGGGTATACCAAGTTCACCTCCCGTAGCGAATAAGATTGCCAATGGAATCACCTCTTTAAGTTAGGTCTAAAATCCCCGAAGCATTCCATTGAATGGTAAAGTCACCATTGTTAGACGCTTTATCCGCTCCAAAGTCAAATGCACATACAAGCCATTGAGGAGCAGTATACTTATAAATAGCACAATACCTCGCGGTAATCGTACTATTCGGCCACGTTACATTGTTCGCACTTAGGATAGCTTTATCAGTGGTTGTATTCAATGTAACGGTCATTCCCGCTAACAGAGTTCCACCAGCAACATAACCTGTGCCGGAGATTTCACTCCCACTGATATCACTCCAAACGGCATGAGTCTTAGCGTTTGGTGAATAAGCGTTAGAAAGCAAGGCAACATAAAACGTTCCTGAATCCAGGTCAGCCTCGGCGTCCATTACTTTTTGTTTAAATGCATCATAAATTACTGAAGCCATTTGAGTTCCTCCAAGTTTTTTGAGAGTTCAACCTATTAAATTGTTTTAAATTTTACATCCCTGAACAGTTATTCAGGAACGTTCGAATTAATTCCTCCCTGCAAGTACTTAACATCATCAACAGTCCACGCAGCACACGTCCCAGGATTAAGCTGATGTAGCCACTGGGATAAGTTATATGAAATTCCGAGTTCCATATCCGATGAGTAAAATGTGAGTCCTGCGGTAAGTAAAGCGAGTTTGAGCATAATATCTGAACCACTGTTCTTTAATGCCCAAGCATCTACTCTAACTGCACCTACGGCGTAAGCATCATCAGGAAGGTCTTGTAATAGATACAGATCTCTCATCGCTGTATGTTCGGTATAGTTATACATCGAAGGATCTAGAACTGGAAGTTGTGCAACGTCATAGTAATTATCTAGACCAGTAATTCTACTCCACTCAGTAATGTCACCCTTACCGTTCGGCATTAATAAAACAATCTGCGACCCGTTTGGCCACGAATTATTAAAGTCACCCGTTGTATCATTAATAACAACATCATCAGCCCAGAAATGGGTTCCATCAGCATAGATGGAACCACTTGACTTAACGTTTCCAACAAGATAGAATAAGGCGGCTGTAGTATCGTTCGGAGTTGTTGCTCCTGTAAAGGTAAATTGAGTTTGACCATCAATTCGTAACTCAATAGTTCCTCCTGATGTAGCAAGCTTCACATAAATTTCAATTAAATACCACTTCCCGTATAACAATTGTGTTGATGAAGTTCCTAAACGCGTTGACATATCTCCAGTCCAAACTGACATTGTTTGATTCGTTGGATTAAATGTGAGGCATCCTAAAATGTTTGGAGTAGGTGAAGTCCATCTTAATAGGTTACTTTCCGCATAGCTACTATTAATTTTCACAGCGATTTGAATATAAAATTCATTCAGGGGAGTAGTTTGCCACCTAACAAAACTATCAGAGCCCCAAATGCATAAGCAGTAGTTTCCCGAGCGAGGCTGTGTAGTATGTCCACGTCCAGTCGTTGTAGAAGCGCTAACAATTCCAGTGTTGAGTCCATCCCACGATAAAATATTTTCGTAGAACGATCTCCACTCAAAACCATTCATATATACTGTTGCCATTAATCTTGCCACTCCTCAACGAACGTTGCCTTCACAGTACACATATTAACACCTTTAAAGCTAAAAGTCAGTTCATCTGTATTGAATCTTACGGATGGATAAAAGCACACTAAGTCGCCATCATAAACTTCATGAGGTAAAGCATCACAGGTGAATTGTTCCCCCATTACATAATCTGTTACATGCACTATAAACTGATCACCAGTTCTTCGAGAATAGACTTTTAAGAAAGGAAAACGTTTATATAAGTATTGATAACTCGCATTAAGAAAAATCGTTGTAGATCCTTGGTCCGCTCCACGAGTAGTTCTTACTTCGTACATGAACGTTGAAATATTAAAAACTTCCGCTTTGCCATGTGCTGCAAAAAACAAATCTCTTAGTGTCTTCCAATTTGAGTCTTTAAAGTTCCAAGTGCACTCGAAGGTGAGTTTAGATGAAGTCCCATAAGGATAAAGAACAAGGACACCATTATCTACTCCAAGTAAGTCTCGAGTCATCTTTGGAGAATTATACTTTGCATCCATCGCTACATCATTGAAAGTTGGTAAGGCTGGGATTGAATAGTTACTCCAAGCGCCTCCATCAACCTTTGCTTTCAAAGCAACGCCGGGTAAGCCATCGATAAAGTCCAAACCCTCATAGTCCAAGATTCCAGTGAGAACTGGAATAAAATATGCGAAGGATGTATTGTAAACAGACATCAAATCAAAGAAGGTTGGACTATAGTAGTTTGTGATAGGGGTTGTGGTGTAAACGGTTGAACCTGCTATTGCAGAAATCGTGATGAGTTCTGCTGTAGCGGGTTGATTAGCCTTCATTAATAGAGCTTGATCTCCGGGAAATAGTTCTGAGGTATCGCTAACTAAAAATTCTTGACTTCCAGCGTAGGCTGCGTCCATGAGAGAAGTTCTAAGAAACCATAAAGGAACAGTTACAAAGTCAGCACCTGCACGAAGAAAGGCGGATAATCTATCATAAGCTTCATCGCGAGTAGCACCAAGTGCAAACTTAATCTCTCGAGTTGGATGTGAGTAGGTCGCAAACGCAGTCGTTGCTCCCGTCGCATCAAGAGTGCATTCCTCGGTTTTAAACTTGTAGGTCATATCCCAAGTGAAGTCATCACCAGTTGGAACTCCCCATAAAAGAATTGCCATTAATCCAATACCTCAATAAAGGATGCCTTTACTTTTTTTTTTTCGCTTCACTAATTTTTCTTCTTGTTTCTTCTGAATGGGTTCGTCCGTACATTGAATTTTTGGATCCAGCACGCAAACCTTTTTCCTTTTTTGTTTTATCAAATTTTCAATAATGTAAATTCCAGAGTGAATCATTTTATCCTAAAATTTCGATGAACGAAGCTTTTATTTTGCATTCATTATAGTAAAGGAACTCAAACACCAATTCATCCTCAATAAATCTAACTAACGGATATAAACTAATTTTGTCTCCAGCTGTGAGGTTACCAGTCAAAGGTTCACAAGTAAAACTTTCAACAAAATCTGGAGCACCTTCAATGTGACAACCGGTGATTTGAATTGGAAAAGGATCTCCGCCTTGAATTGGAAAGACATAAAGCCTTGGGAATCGTTGCCATAGAGCACTAAACCCTTTAGTCAATCTAATTACTGTTTGACCGATGGAGCTACTTTGGATTGCTCTAAGTTCAAAGCAATACGTTGGAAAGTAGAAGGCTAAATACTTTCCGCGAGCAGCCAAGAAGAAGTCTCGAACGGTTTTCCAATCAGCAGCGTTATGGCAGTACCATTCAACCTGGAAGGCGAGCTTTCCGGTTGAAAGAGATGACATTAAAGAAAGAATACCATTCTCAGTTCCTAAAGCAACTCTCTCCATCTTTGGACTTATATAACTAGCCTCAGCAGGAACAGGAACTTTGGCTGGCATCTCTGGGTTTCCCATATGAGTCCAGGCTCCACCATTAACTTTAGCCTTAACAAAGAAGGTTGACTTTCCAGTGCCATGTAGTTCAAGATCCTCAGTATCAATGAATCCGGTTAAGCATGGTACAACATAAGCACTTCGCTCATCATACCAGACATCATTTGTAATCATTTGATATTTATGATAGTGTCGAGTCAATGGCAATTCAACATGAACAGTATTTCCAGCGATACTCGTTATGTCACAGAGATCATAAAGATCAGCATCATTAGCTCTCACTAATAAAACCTTCTCACCAACGTAAAGATTTGACACGTCATCCACAACGAATTCAGTATATCCAGCATGTGCATTACGAGTTAGTTCAGTGCGCAGTCCCCAAATAGGTACCGAGTAAATCGTCACGCCTGACTGTAAGGTCTCCCAAACTCTCAGGAATGCAGACTCATCAGCAACACCAATCTCAGTTTCAAGTTCCCTAATCGGATAAGTATACTCAGAAAAACGAGACTCTCTATTGGTTTGCCAATCGAACGAAGAGATATCACTCTTAAATTTATACTTTAAGTTACAAAACACGTATGACCCCGAACCAGTGTTTTGAGATGGGAATCCAGAAATCACTGGAAATAACCCGGGGGGAAGTTCAATAGGAACTTTGTAACCAATTGAAACTCCAAAGTCAGCAACGGTAATTTTACCACTTGGACTGTAAGCTGCCATCGTGGCATAATCATAGACAGTTATCTTTCCTTGCGGATCATAAGCTGTTGTCAATCCAAAGTCGCCTACAGTCTGGCCGCCCTCTTGTCCACGGAAGGTACCTTTGCGAATTTGATCCATTTCAAATGGCGATTTAAGTTTATTAAATACAAGAAACTCATCGAGATAACCATCAAGGAACATTTCACCTTTACCATAGAGTCCATGCATGTATCCAATTTGGAATGAACCATCGCCGCAAACTAGTGAGCTATTAATGGTTGGTTGATAGATACCATTCCAGATTTCCGCTTGCTTTGTTTTTAAGTAGTCATCCCAGACTTGCATGTAGACAGTTTTATTCTTACCGTCAACTGCGAGACCAATATGATACCATCTCTCATTTACGAGTGAAAACTTGAAGTCAAGACTTGGCCATCCTTGAGCATCGTTTTCTTTATAAGCCCACAATAAAGTTAATTGACCGTGCAGACGTTGAAGACCAATTACTGGAGTATTGGTTGCATCGTCTTGCATTTTAGCAAATATAAGTTGATAACCACCTGAATCTCTGAGACGTAGCCAGAAACAAACAGTTAATTGTTTATCAGTGTCATCACTCCGCAATGGAAAGTTCGAACTTAAAGCAGACCCAGGTCTACTTCCATAGGTAGCTTCACCTGGAGTATACTCTGAAGCCCATTCACGTTCCTTATGTAATGGATCTAAATCGTATTCATAAAACGGTAGAATTCCAATTGTACTTGGATCGTGTAGTCTAAAGGTTAGATGTAAGGTTTCAACCTCTTGAGTCCAATCATAGAATAAATCAATTTCAGTATATTGATGGAACGTTAAGTGTGCGCACTCTCTAATATTAGAACCAATAAAGATCACTGCGTCGTAGCTAGTGAAAGTTAATGACAATGTCTCAACTTGAGTCGCATGTGAAATCTTAATGAGTGGTGCGTGAAGCGTTGCAACTAATGATTGAGTATTAGGAACCATCAACGCAAACGTTATAATTTCGGGGCTGTATTGAGTCAAGTAAAGGTTTGATGTTTCATGAATCGTCGCACCAGTTGTTACATTAATATCAGGTGCTGAAAGTAATAAGTGTTGGCAAGGCGCGAGATATCTAACAGTCCAAGTAGTACGAATTGTTAAACCTTTTAAAGCGAAATGTAAATGAACTGTTGAAGGTTTAACCGTATAACCATAGAAAATTGATGGAGCACTTTGACTTAAACTTAAATGAACAGTCTCAAACAAACGTACACCAGTCCATACTTGAACATCTGGAGCTGTAAACGTTAGTGATTGTAGATCGAGCGGTACGGCATAGTCAAAGCAAATTGTCGGGCTATATAATGCTAACTTTAAATGTTGAACCGTCGCAAGATCAACTTCATAATCAAAGTTAATCGTCGGAGCGTAAAGAGTACCAACTAGATGCAGTGTTTCATAAATACGTACACCACTAATAACGTCAGGATCACTTAGTGAAAGCGTAGCATGTAAGACTTGACTCAATGATAAGTGTTGATCTGTTTGAATGAAGGGAGCGTGCAGTGCACTCACTAAGTGGACAGTTGAAGGTACAACTGCATAACTATAGAAAATTGATGGAGCGCGTTGACTTAAACTTAAATGAACAGTTTCATAGATCCGAACACCAATGTTAATTGTTGGATCATGTAACGTTAACGTTAATGATTGTAAGTCAATTGGAACAATATATCCAAACTTAATTGTCGGAGCATACTTGTTTAACGTTAAATGAAGCGTCGAGAGTGCTACAGTATATCCATACTTAAGTGTTGGTGAGTATTGAGCGAGACTCAAATGTAACGTATCATATAAAGTAACACCAGTATTGATAACTGGATTATGTAATGATAACGTTAATGATTGTAATCCAACAGGAATAGTAAAACCAAACTTAATAGTTGGAGCGTATTGAGTAAGTACTAAATGTAAAGTAGAAGGAACTACGATATAACTAAAATCAATAGTTGGTTTATGTAACGCGAAGGTTAAGCCAAGAGTTTCATGAACACAAGCACCAATTTGAATATAAGGTTCATGTAACGTTAATGTTAACGATTGAGTTGTACTTAACGCTAAGTGTTGATCTGTTTTAATAGATGGACTATACTTGTTTAACGTTAAGTGAAATGCAACCGAAATTGCAACAACGTATCCAAACTTAGCTGTTGGAGCATATTGAGCTAACGTTAAATGAACAGTTTCATAGATCCGAACACCAATGTTAATTGTTGGATCATGTAACGTTAACGTTAATGATTGTAGTCCAACAGAAATAGATTGTGAGGCTCTTAATGTAGGAGCATATAGAGCTAGCGTTAAGTGTTGAGCAGTCGATAAGGCAACAACATAATCATATTTAATTGTTGGATTAGATTGAGCTAGTGTTAGGTGTAGAGTTTCTTGGAGATAAACTCCAGTACTAATTATTGGATCATGCAACGAAAGCGTTAACGATTGAAGTCCGACAAGTTGATTACTTCCAAACTTAATCGTTGGAGCATGATGTGCTAACGTTAAATGCTGGACTATAGTCGTTACGCGATATCCAAAGTTAATCGTTGGAGCATATTGTGTTAATGTTAGACGTAGAGTTTCAGGAAGAAAAACTCCCGATTTAATGGTCGGCTCATGAAGTGTAAGCGTTAAACTTTGGACAGCTGAAATGATATATCTGCAACCAAACTTAATCGTTGGTGCATATTGATTGACAGCGAGATGTTGTGCGAACAATATTGCTACTGTCCATCCGGTTTTAATAGTCGGAGAATATAGGCTTAAAACCGCGTGTAGCGTCTCAGAGAGCTTGGCCCCAATTAAAACTAATGGAGTATACAGGGTTAAATTAAGTGACCGTAATTCTGGCGTTATTTTACATTCGCATTGAACCGAGACAGGGTGCTGAACAAGCGACAGATGAAGCGTTGACATCGTGAGTACCATCGTAGATGGTACATCGGGAGCATATTGAGCAAACGTTAAGTGAAGAGTCTCAACAGCTACGTGAGCAGAAGCAAAGAAGGTCGGCTCGTGAGATGTAAAAGTTAAACTTAAAGTCGTTGATATTGCAACAACAGTTGGCAAGCCATGTAAAATAAATGTAAGGTGTAGGGTCTCAGGATAACAAGTACACGCTACATTATATTCAACCTGACCAATAACTTGCGAAACTTTAACATTCTCTACAGCGTATATGACTCGAACATCTACAGCTTCAACGTTGAGTTGCTCAGGTTCTGAATAAATGACTCGAACATCTACAGCTTCAACGTTGAGTTGCTCAGGTTCTGAATAAATGACTCGAACATCTAACGCCTCGACATTTGCTCCATCAACAGTTCCAGCAGAGCAAGCGGGGGCATATTGAGTTAACGTTAGGTGTAAGCAGGAAGGCGTAACGCAATATCCAAAGTTAATCGTTGGAGCATATTGCGTTAATGTTAGATGTAGAGTTTCAGAAAGAGTTACAATTTGGGGCGGCCCACCCAACTGATAAAAACAATCAAAGGGCGAGCCGTTGAGCCAATACTTAAAGAACTTAGAATTAGGTTGGAGTTGCTTGAGTGGCTTGCCGCGAAACCAATACTTTTTGAATGTTGTGCTCATAGATTATATAGCCACTCACTCCTTGAAAATACGAAACACCTTCTATTAATTTATTGTACTGGATCAATCGTTCCATGGTCGGTTAAATCATTCCCACCAATTGAGTCACTTAAAAACATTGAACCAGATTCAAAACTGTACGCAGCGACACAATCAGGATCTAAATGCATATTGTTTGCCGTGAATCGATTCGTAGCGTAGTACTGAACCATCATACCACAAGCACAGGTCTTTACCATTGCGACTGGTATAAAAGTTGGTTGAACTCCTACAGAAACAACTTTGAGACCATCAGGTAGCCAATAAGTTGGCTGAGCACAAACCGATTCAACACATGCGTAAAGTAAAGGCCGATGGTATAATCCTTTACGCATCAAATCAGTTTCTTCTAAAGACTTAGGTTGATTAAAAATTAAAAGTTCATCTAACCATCCCGCGAAGTATTCAGTCACGCCTGAATGATATCCAATCGAAAAAGGTCCAGCTCCAGCAATTAAACTATTCGTTGGGTGAAGTAGATTAAAATACACTACTGACTGTTGAACGTCATCCCAAATTCGAATAGTGAGAATCTTTTGAGTTCCATGCCCTGCAACGGCAACATGATACCAACGGTGAGTCGTAAAGTGAATTGTACTAAACGTTTGAAAGTCGGTTCCATATCCCCATCGAACTTGGAAGGTAGTTCCCGAAAAATAAAGTACAAGACTCTTCTGCCCATTAGTATTTGCAGACTTACTAACAATAGTTCCACCTATATCATCATCTAAACGCACCCAGAATGCAAATGTAAATGCACAATCAGAATCATTAAGCTTTAATGGGAATCCAGATTGAAGGGATGAATCCGAAATATAAGCATACTCTTTATTTATCTTATTAAAATAAACAGCCTGCTTATTGCACTTGAAAAAGGTTTGACTTGGAGAGATAGTATTAACATCGGTTAGAACGTGACCATTCTGCCAATCAAATAACATCTGATCAGGTTCAAAATCAAACCAAGCTTTACATGAAGGGTCATCAATTAAACTATTCTTTAGAGGACCGACATACTCTTGTTTACGGATTTGATCGTATTCATTCGGTTTCTTATACGTATTGAAGATAACAAGCTCATCAAGAGTTGCCGAAAGTTTATAATCTCCTGCATGGTCTGAACCAATAGTAAAGTCGGCGGTACAGGTTGTCATGGGATCGTTTAAGGCTTGATACAACTTATTGCAAATGATATTGCCAACAACTGAATCCCAAATATAAAACTGGCATAACAATTCGACGCTCGAACATGATACCCCAATATGGTACCACCTATTTGCAACTAAAGTAGTTTGTGATGAAATAGTCTTTTGATCAATACCTCCATTGATACCCCAAGCTACTTTAAGAACTCCAGAATCGACATAGATCATCCAACAACGAGCATCATTCGTTGGATCGTGTTTTGCAACAATCGCCTGCATTCCAATTACATCGGTAAACTTGATCCAGAATGCTGCCGAAATGATAGATGGGTTCTCTTCACGATCAACAGGATTTTCAATCCACTTTAAAGGGAATCCAGCGGAGAGGCTCGTATCCGCAAGCGAAAACCTCGCGCTACCATTAAATTGAGCGGAGGCATAACCTTCTTGATAGTCAGTAAGATTGTTTGTAACGCCGGAATTTACGAGATGATTGGTATGTTGAGAATCGACATTGATTGCGTCGGTTTCAAATCGATATACTGCTTTGCAAGTGTAGTCATCATAAAATCTATTTATCAAGGGGAGTACCTATTACGAGCTTGATTTGATCCCCGCCTGCATAGAATTAACTTCCTCTTTAGACCAAATTTCGCCGGTATCCGGATTATAATCAAAGGGACAATGAACTAACTGATATGAGAGAGTGATATCCTGTGCGGCTGAGTCAGTAATTGTTACCCCTGGCATTACCGAAAATGTAATCGTTCGATTTTGTGCGGAGCTACCACTATCCTTAAAACACCAGGCATCACCTCGAACTATTGATACTTCACCAGCCTCCGCAGGAAGATTTTCGATATTATATAGATCTCTCAGACCAATACCTGATGTATAGACATATCGTGTGGGATCAAATGGTACTTCATTAACCATATCATAATTATGTCCTTCATCAGACTTAGTCCATTCGACATAAGCACCATCCGATTGAGGTTTCAATAGAACTACTTTCAAACAGCCCGGCCATGAATTATTATGAGTTCCAGTCGTATCATTGATTACAATATCATCAATCCAACAACTAAACTGACCCCACCTGACGGAATCAATTGTTCCAGGATTATATTCTGTAGTTGGTCCCCAAAAACTACAATCTGGAACACCATCAACTCGAACTTCTAAGGCGCCAAAGTTCGGATCGGCTTTGATTCGCATTTCAATAACATACCAACGATTCGTTTTTAAACGAACATTTCCTTGAGCCCTCAGCGTCGCACTTTCATTTACTCCATCAGGATGAGTTACGGTATAGATACGGATCTGCCCCGATTCAGAGGTTGAAATATATCCAATACGTCTATCGCCACTTAAACCATACCAGTTTAACAATACTGAACCAATGCTCCCAAAAGCCCCATCGGTGTAGTACGCAAACTGGACGAAAATTTCATTCTTAGCTCCAGGAAGAAAAATGGCGAAGGAAGCATACGCTCCATATAAACGTATCGAGTAGTTTCCTGAACGAACGACATCAGTTGCAATAGAACAAAAGTTCCATGCATCCCACCAGGAAACTTCATACAAAGTTCCCCACTCAAAACCAGTCATAAAGATATTCGCCATACTTACACCGTTTGTTGGAAAGTAATTTTATATGGCGTATTTGGAGGGAGAGCATTTCCACCCCAGTCATACTGAGTCGAGACTGCATGAAAGGTGTATGGAATCTCGTGAAGATTCCATTGGAAGGAAAATTGATCTGCTCCTCCGGGGAGTGCTTGATAGATATCTACCATCAATGTTGCGCCATATGGTGTTACGTGAACTAAACGTAACGATAAAGGATCTACATACTCAAAGTTTCCGTATAGAGTTTCCGTATGTAAACTTCCTTGCGTTGTATCTAAAAACCAACCACCAATCGCTTGTTTAACTTTATTTAAATTCCATTCAAGACCCTTGACTGTTAAGGTTACATCAACTGATTTAAAACGATACCAAGATGGGACAGCAGGCATTCCAACTAAAAACTTAGTAGTCTCAATCGCAATCTTTAGATCAGCACCATGAATTGCTCCAAAATCGATAGTAGGAGTAATTCCAGCAGCACCAAAATAAATTACTGCAGGGCCTATCGAAAGCCGTTGTATATCATATGCGGGTAAATTAATTGGCATTTTCTTATCCTATATCGATCGTAGCGGGAAGTGAATCAAAACCTTTCACTCCACGAGAATAAACTTCAAATCTAAAGGACGTACAAATTCCTGCCGCAATTCTTTCGGCACGCGTACTTGTGTATGAAGTTGTACCAGGATCAATGTAAGTCGTTAACAAACTTGTCGTTCCCGCCCCTTGATTACACTGACATATCTTATATCCTAAAATTTGATCGACCGAGTCGGTTTGGGGATATGCAGTAAGTCCAGAACATGGTGTTGGAATTGGTGCGACTCTATTTTGAGCCTTCCAAGTAAAAGTAATATCCTGTAAATAATCGTCACTACTGTGTGATTGAATCACGGGATCCTTTGGCATATCAGTAAGAGGTTCCCAAACGATCTCATACGTTACGGCATCATCAGAATCAAACCAAAGAATAGGATACATATAATGTGCTGTGATAGACATCGTATACGTATGCCCAGGAATCATATTCGATGCAACGAAAGCTCGACAATCTAGGGCAAATACTTTAGCACCGACAGAATGATTCGCTTGAGTTGTTTCCTCCAATGCACGATGAGCATTACTTGAAAGATACGTTACTTGATCGGTAGTCTCTGATGCAGAGTCAATCTTCATGATCTCGTCATCAATTAGAACGTAACCAACGGTCGAGAAGTCATCTTGAAAGTGTTTATCCTTTTGAACATATAACGTAGCATCATGACCTGAAGTAACGGGATTAACGAGCCTACCAACACATGCGTAATCACAGGTTGAAAGTCCAACATCCGACTCTACCACGAAACTATCTAAGATAACATCGGTTGTCTGGTCGTTAGAATATCCAAGTACAAGATATCCACGATAATATGAATTAAGAATTCGATAATCCCAATCGATCGATTGAGGAGTTACATAAGGAACAATTGGATACGGTTCATCAACTCCTGCAGCAAAAGCGGAGTTAGCACAAAAGCATTCCTCGACACATTCAATTTTCCAAATGTTCGGTCCTTGACGGCGTTTCTCTGTAATCCTAAATACTGCCGCTACGCCGTAGTAATCGTGTTGCAGCCAAAAGGGTTCGAAAACTTTTAGTGCATCTCCTTTATCTGCGAAACACTCAAAGGTAACTTTAGCCCAAGGATATGAGTGTCTATGCAATTGACGAGTCGCAACCTTTTGAGCCATCGAACCTTCAGTGAAAATATTAAAGTTAAACTCTTGAACTCGTTGGTTGCCCGTCATATTGTAGTTTGCTAAATCTTCAGCATACACTAAGTTTTGATCGCATTCACGATTTATATCATTAAAGTTAACGTAAACTACGTTCTTAGTTGCATACCAACTTGGACGCTGTAAATCAAAAGTTTGAGCTCGAATATCGGATGCTGTCACTTGAACTAGTTGATCAAGCGTATAATCTTTTCTTCTTAAACGAAGAGCAATCTTTCCAACATCCTCACGATAGATTAACTCTCCATCGATCCAATCAAGTACCGCGCGAACAACGGCATACACTTCAGCGGTATCAATTACAGTACTACAAGTTAAATCTTCGTTCGCCAATTGATTAGAAGCTCCAACAAATGAATCAATATAGATATCATCAGCACTCAAACCATAGCCATATACCTGATTCGTCAATAAATCATAAAGCATTACGGCGGGATTCATGCCACTCGATGATCCAGTTATACTTCCCCAACTATAACCTTCCGGAAGATCGGGTGCATAGTATCGTGTAACAGTAAACGCAACAGCCGGCATTGCGGGGGAGGAACCTAGATCAAGATGGAAGTCACCATAGCAAATATTATTATAGTTCATCCCCTCATGCATAACAGAAAGGTTTGGACTAGTACCTTGGCTAGCATTACCCCACCAGATTTGACCTGAAAGAACGTTCTCGGAAGTATTTAGATTGAGAACGGATCCAGAACGTGCGGCATAGTATGTTTTGTAGTCACTATTATAATCAAATCGAATGAATTCATCGATAGGACCATACGTAATCGCATACGCAGTTCGAATGCGATACGTATAAGTTGTAATTTTGATTTGACTTCCAATTCCCATTAGAAGGCTTTACCACCTTTTATACGTTTCTTATGCGCCACAACAGTCCAATCACCCCATTCAATAATTAGGCCACCTACTTTAGCGTAACCTAACACGACTGGAATGGGAGTACCAATCTTTACAGCACTCATTTTAAATTCCATGTCAGGCGGTTTAGTTTTTTGATTACGTTTTGGTTTATATAAAAGATAACCCAATCCCGCAATTCCAATATTCACTAACCACATCGCCGGATTTGCAAAACTCAAGAGCCCCATTTAATGACCCTCCATAAAATATTTAAAACGATAAACATGTGAAAGCTTGTTCAAATAATTCTCTAATAAAGGCATCTTTACTATCTGTCGTTGAGATACATTACAATAGACATACATTCCATCACCAACATAAACTGCTGGAATGGAAGCGATTCGTCTATATGTAGTAAACGTAACATCTCCTACCGTTATTTCATCGAGAGTTATTTCAACCGCAACTTTCTCTATTATTGCTGGCATAATGTCTGTGCAAGTTTTAAAGTATCTAATGTGTGACCATTCATAACCCTCTAACACTGCTTCGGAATTTGGTATTGTTGATGTTATAGCTGCGACAAGCCAATGACCACAATTAGTCCCACCTTTAGGACCCTTAGTACATCCTTCAGTAAAATAGGGTGTACCAACCCAAGATTCTACTTCATCAATGAAATTTTGTAACACACTCATTATTTTTTCGACCTACTAATAGATTGTTGCCTTAATCCCGTATATCTAATGGATTCATATGGTGCATAAGGGAATCCCATAAAATTCGCAAAGTTCCCAAACTTACTCTTACAAGTATCTGAATGTTTATCGCACCCAGCAACTAAAGTTATTTGCTGATCTTTCTGCCACGATGTGGGTGCGAAGTGCAGTAAATCAACAAAACGTGAAGTACCATTCCAAACATCATTTACAATATGGCGATATACTCCTTTCCATTCAACCCAACCATAAGTAAAGTATCCACTCGTATTATTAATTCCATTAATCTCAATAGTAACTCTATCAACTGAGAAGCCAGAAATAGTTCCAGCAACTTTGTAATTCGCTTCATTAACTCCACAGAGAGGACTATAAAGTCGATGCTGACATACGCGCGACAATTGAAGTCTCGCATAATTATCTCGTGCGTGCTCAACAAATGATACACATTGCATATCGAGAGCAGCTTTAGATACTTTAAATACGTTTACAAATCCACGAAAAATTAGCGTCGCATCATCGTTAATTGTATCATATTCATACACTTCTACTCTAACAGGTCCTTCAATTGAACGTGAAGCAGCACCAGCGAGGAAGCCACTTTGAGCAAACGGAATGTTAATATTGGCTTCACCCATAACCTCTTTAAGGTCATAAATATATTCCTTACACGTTATAGCACTTGCATTATATGTGATGCCACTATAAACGTGTTGGACGTTATCATTCGTGACATAAAGCGAAGCTTGATTTAGAGTGAAGCCGAACAAATGGACTTGCATTACTTCCCCCTAAATAAGAAGTGCTTTACTTCACGATAATCAGTTTCGCTCCAAAAGTATTTCTGAATCTGAAACGCGAGAATTGAGATCTGCCAAGCGATTCCAACTTCACCAACTGTAGTCACTTTAAGCCAGTAACCGACAGATGTTGCCATTGGAAAAAGGAAAGTGATGATTGCCATTGTTATGGGTTTGGGAATAAACATTTAAACTCCTTGACCTCTCAACAGGCGTTGAGAAACTCCGCCGCCAAGCTTATTGACAAGAACTTCTCCATACTTTTTCGTATTAAGAAATTGACCAACGGACTCTTCGTCCATAACGTTCGCCACTGTAATTTTATGCTCAGTTGTTGGTACAGCAACATTAGGAAGTTTCGGAATTGGAACTGCTCCACCGGCAGCAAATTTTAATGTTCCACTCATTCCTGCAAGTACTGACTCGGGTGATGCAACGCCTTTAAACTTCGCCATATCTTGTAACGCATGGAAGAATTGGGGTCCAAACATTCCAACTGTTTGACGATTAACAACGAACTCTCCAGGAGTTAACATTGCGGGTACGGTATCGGTTGTTCCAGCTCCACCGATAGGACCACCATTAGAATATCTACTAACACCCCAATCTGCGATATATCCACCACCAGCTAGCTTTCTAACCAAACCTCCTCTATTAAATAAGCTACCAAACCAGCTTCCAATTCCTGAGAACAGGCTACCGATTCCACTTCCAATACTTGAGATACCGCTCCATAGAGAACTGCCGATTCCAGAAATGCCGCTCCATAGAGAACTTCCAACTCCTTGTAATCCTTCTAACCACCTTGAAGGACCTCCTATTAAGGTATTAAGGAAGCCTCCCGAAGATCCGGATGGAATTGCTTTAGCTGCATCAAGTTTTGCTTGTAAGTCGGATATGCCGGTAAGTTCAGGATTAAGCTTCACACCATTTCCGAGCATATCAAACATTGACTTACCACTATCTCTTTCTTTCCACAAATCTCCAATAGATTTAGGTTTCAAGTCAGGCGATTTGCCCACCATCTCAGTATACTTCTTTTTGAGATCAGTTACATCAGTAGACTGCTCTCCCACCCGTTTCTTCTTCATCAACATTGGAAGTAGAAGAGTTAACATTAATCCAGGAATGATCATCTGCCATGCAGAAGGAACGTCAGTATAAACCGTTTCAGTATGCCCCATATTCTGCCAACTAGTTTCCGCTGCAGAACGAGTTGTTAAAACATTTCCACCGGATGCAAAGTATTGAACAAGTCCACCCTTAGCAAACTCTTCACCAAAAATGTTATCTGCAATGGAAGAACTTAAATCTGGAGTCTTGAACAACCCTTGACTAAACAGAGATGGTTTTTGAAATAGGCTTGGCGCTCCAGGAAGTCCAGTGCTAAGTAAGTCTTTACCTGCGAAAGCTTCTTCGGGCGTTTTAACACTTTCAAGCTTCTGCTGCATTCTCTTAACAAACGCATCAGTATCAGCCTGAGCTGCAGCCTGCTTTTTATTCCTACCGCTAAGACCATAAGAAAGCATTAACATCATTGGAATTGCAAGATATGGGAAGTACTTCGCAAACCAAGATTCTTTAGTCGTAGTAGATGTTGGCCAATTAGACTGTCCGACGGTTGATGAGTATAAAGAATAATTAATATTCTTCTGTAGGATTGGTCCACCACTTGCTAACCATTGAATTGCTGGTACAAGGCCGCCCTCAGCAAAGAACATACCAATCTTTGAAAGTAAACCAAGCCCACCACCAATTACTCCACCCAATCCACCACCACCACCAAGACCAAACATACTACTAATTGGACCACCCTGCATCCATTGTTGCAATTGTTGCTGTTGTGATTGAGCATACTTTTGTGCATCAATCTGGCGATACATATCTCTTTCTTGCTGGAAAGCTTTCTCATACTGGACTTGATTCATGAAGGTGTCAGCGTAATTACCCTCACCTATTTGCGCGATTTGTTGTTGACGTGGGCTTTTTATAGAGTCAGTAATTGGGGCCAACATTCCTTGAACCATTTGACCAATACCGCTCATCAAACCTTGCAGAGGATTTTCAACTTCTCCACCTTCAGCAAACTTCTTCATTGCGCTCTTAGAGATAACACCTTCGCCACCTTCTAAGATTGCTGGAACATCTCCAGATCCCGGAACAATGCCACCTGAATGGAAAATAAATGGTTGTTCAGGTCTATAGAAATAATCGACAAGAGGATTTAAGAAACCGAAATCAGGTCTAGTCTCTTCTTTAATTTCTCCAGTTACACCCGCATCTTCAGATAGAACTGGAATCCCTCTTGCTTTATATTCCTCAATTTCAGTTTTCGAAAGACCTGCATCCCAACCTTCTGTTTCATAACCGACTAAAGGTTTCTCTTCTGCCCTTTCAACCGCTCCAGATGTTTTCGAGCTTGGCATTACAGCAGCGACTTCCGAAGCCCCAGATTCGATAGGACCTACTCCAGTTTCACCACCACCGCCTGAAATACCACCAACTCTCTCACCAGATTCAGAAGTTCTTTCTCCGCCAGTAGTTCCTGATCTAGTTTCGCTTGGATGTTCTCCGCCTTTTTGTTTCACTACATCGATAAGCTCAGCAACGTTATCAGCGATTCTTTTTGTATTTTCAATAACCTTTTCTTGACCAGTCTTGATCTTCTCAGTATGCTGCATGGTCTGTTCAATGTTAGCTCTTGACTGACGTTCGCCTTCTTTCGCACCAAAACTTTCAGCTTCTTTTTGAGACATTTCACCAGGTCTCGGTTTCTTAATTCCCATCGCATCGCCAACCCAGCTAGTCAACGATTGCATGATCATTTCTGACATGTTCTTAGAAGCAATGTTAATTAAGTTCTCACCGAACTTAGTGAGGTACTCATTCCATCCTTTAAAGTCACCCTTGAGAGTATCACTAATAATCGATTCAAGAGATGACTGCATCGAATTGAGAATCTCGGTGATCTCACCGGCAAGACGTCTGATCGGGTCTTTAAGTTTAGAAGCGTAGTCAGCAACACCTTTAAGCATTCCTAACCAGAAGGCACCACTTAACTCTTTCAAGGTGCTAAAGTCACCCTTCATTTGTTCGGAGCCTTTTTCCCACGAAGCATACATACGACGAATCTGAACATCGGCGACATCACCAATCGCTTTCCAAACTTCATCTGAAGTAGAACCGAACCGCATCATATCGCGTTGCATCGTTCCAAGATCGGGCATTGACAATGCTCGAGTGTTACCAATTGCTTGCCAATACTTCTCAACATCCGATGCTGCTTCTTTCAGATTGATTCTAGGAATCTGTGAAAGGGCGTTAACGAGTTTCTCATATTTCTCAGGAGCTAATTCTTCCCCAGAAGAAATAATACCACGAATAGCGGTCTCAAAGGTTCTACCAATCTTGGTAGGTGTTACATCACTATTCGTAAGTTTCCTTCCAAGATTAGCGATCTGTTGATAGAACATATCGATAAGATCAATATCGCTATCCAACATGATCTGGAGCTTAGAAGGAGTAAAGATGTCCGTCATTAATTGGGCGAACACTTTCTTACCAGAGATGCCAGTTTCAGTGACTCCATTAGAAATGAAATCCATCATTCCTTGGAATCTATCTTTCGTCCAGTTCTCTTCGTGCTCGAAGGCTACTCTAAAGGTTTCTTGAACGCGTTTACGAACCTGTTCATCTGTTCCACCAGCCGCACGAGCTTCAGCGGTATATTTTACAAGGAGAGGAACATCAAATACTACGCCTTGATCAAACTGCTTCTTATATGCTTCAGTAATAAGGTCAGCAATTTTCTTAACAGGCATGCCAGCCGCGATTGCAACATTCTTTAATGAATCGAAGAACTTAGAATATAAATCAATATCTTTAGGATCAATGTGAAGGTCCTTTAAGGTATTGAATAATTCTGTGATCCCTTTCTTGATTTGAGGTTGGGCTTTCTCTCCGCGTTCTTTCAACATCTTGAGCATTTCATCAATAGCGGCCTGCATCTCTCCGGCAAGAGAAAGTTTTGCTTTTTCCACTGATGCGGGTGGAATTTTCTCAGCACTATAATCAACTGCAATATTCATTGGAACTTTAACAGTTTCTGCTCTCATTCCAGTTGGTTGTAAATGCCAAGGCTCATTCTTACCACCACCCTGACCAAGCATTGGACGATAGATATTCCATTTCTCAAGTAGACCCATCGTAGCCATTTCATTAGCTTGAGCAGTATCAATATCAACGGCTAATCCATACCCATGCATTGAGTAGCCAGGAGTTGCAGCCAAAGTTGGCTTTCTTTTCTTTAAATCAACCTGTTCTTGATATGAACGGAAAGCATCTGAAACACGCATGACCTTGCCAGTAATCTGATAATACTCGTCTGCAAGGCCTTTCAAACGTTTCATGAACTCAGGATCAAGACCTTCAAGCCTTCCCACAATATGTTCAGCTTTAGCTTCAGAACCGTGAACACCCCTCTCAAAGTACTTAGAAGTTCCACTATCTCCACCAGAAGCACCGGTTGGCATTTGTGTACGATAGAATTCACCGACTACTGCGGCTTGACCTTCAAGCATTGTACGAAGATTATGAATAGCAATCTTTCCACGTTCCTGCCACGCGCGTTCGTCTTCCTGTTTCACCTTCGTATTCATTTCTTGCTGGGCAACAGCCATCTGCATACCCATTAAGGAACTTAATTGTGATAATTGACGTTCGGCCATCGCAATCTGATTATTAACCATTTGCTTTTGTACATCAGTTAATTTCAAACGTTCATCCTTCTCAACTGCATCCTTTGCGAGGAGCATTTGAGATTCGCGAATGACCGCATTCAACTTCATCTCTTCGGAGGTCTTATTGTACTCGATTTCAAGTTTTTTACCTTCCGCTTCTAGTTTGAGGTACTCCATCTTTAAGCGGTGAGCTTCTTCGGCCTCTTGCATACTGACGCGAACATTCTCGGCAAGTTTCTTTTCAATCTCAGAAAGTTTTTCAGTAGCTTGAAGTTCTTTTTGTTTGGCTTCTAAGTTCTTCATTGAGTACTGATACTTCAATACTTCGCCAGCACCTTCTTGCCATGCCTTAGCTGTAAGGTCACCAATCTTCTTTGCGAGTTCGAATTGTTGTTGACGCACTTTAAGTAGTGCAGTTTGTTCCTCAATATTCAAGGTATCCATTTCAACCTTGGGAACTTCGCGTCCAGTCTCTGCATGCTTACGTTCAATAATCTGACGTTTCTCGGCAAACTCTTGTTGTGTACGAATATAGTCTTGATTCAAGCGGGTCATTTCCATTCCAAACGCTTCTGTTGCAAACGCTTGAGCATCATAACCTTGCTTCATCGCTCCAACAGCAGACTCACCCGCTTTAAGGTAGAACTGGTTAACTTCTTGTTCATGCGCCCCTAAAGTCTTTAAGAATTGTTCATGTGCGCGATTTAAGGCGTCTAAATACTTATTCATAGCCTCTGGACCTAATTTAACGCCAGCGGATTCTAAAGTCTTATCAGACAGACTTGGGAAGATTTTATTAAGCAATGCAGCGAACGCGATTCGTTTAGCTTCAGCCATTCCAGATGCTTTACTAGTATCAATCTTTTCAATTTCTTTGGCGGCCTTCGCGCCAAAGATTTCAGCGGTAGCACCCTCTTTAAAAATCTTCTCGAGTACTGCATTGTCTGGAAAGATGCGTCTCAATGCAACGTCATAATCAAAGCCTTCAATATTTGGCTTCCAATCTTTAAAGCTCAAATTCTTCGGAGGCATGAAAGCTTTTTCTAACGCATCTCTAATCTCTGTTTCATCTTTACCTTTTCCCATCAACTCCTTAACATAATCTTTCATTGGATTCGAGATATGTAAAGTTCCAATAGACTCAAAACTCTTAGCGATTTGGTTGCGGGCTTCCCTAGCCGAATTCTCTGCATCCTTCACCGCCGCTCGCTGTTCTTCATAGAAAGCTAATCTTTCTTCTTTACTCATGAAAATCGTACGAATCCAGTTAGTGAAGTTCTTTGCCGACACTTCACTATCTTGTGACTTGAACATGAAGCCACCAGCTAACTCTTGTTTAGCTTTTTTAGCTGCCTCAGCGGTAGCTTCCATCGCTTCGACTTGCTTGCGAAGACTTTCAATAAATTTTTCTTGAAGTTCTTTATTACTTAACACAGCATTATAATGTGCGTTAAGGGCTCTCACATTTTCTTGCACTTCAGGAGTTAGCTCACTAAATCGCTGTTTGAGTTCGCCAACGGTAATTGTATTATCCTTCATGGTATTACTTTCAATACCGGCAGATCTCATTAAGTCATCGAAAGCCTTTCTTTGCTTATCTGTAGCAGTAGCGGAATCCTCGGCACCAGAAATTAATGCCCTATATGCTTCCTTGTTTTCTTTAATGTTAGATAACGCATGATGAGCTTGAATTGACTTTTGTTCTAGCTCTGTCAATTTTTCTTGATATTTCGCAGCAGATTCAATCGACTCCGCAACTACATCATCCACACTTTTTTTCCAGATCTTTACATAAGCATAAGCGATTGCAAAAGCGCCTGCGATTAAACCAATGGCTGCAAGAACAGGATGTGCCCACATTGCCGCTCCGACTGCTTTAAGCGCGGTTCCCAAAGCAAGCGTTACAGTAATTAAACCATCCATTATTGTACGACCAAGACCTACGAGCTTAATCGAATCATAGAGGTATAATGCAGCTGCCGACGCTGCTGTTAATCCAGCCTGTAACGGTTTCATTAATGTAGCGCCTACACCGATAGACTGGATAGACGCATTAACACTAATCAACGTTGTTTTTAGTAATTCAAACCCAGCTGAGAGTGCGCTAAGTCCAGCTTGAAATCCTGAAACAATCGATCCCCAGGCTCGTGCAAGAGGTCCAGTACTTGCAAGTAAATTTAAAAATCCAGCTCCCAGCTTTTCAAAGCCAGCAGCACCCCTATTACCCATCCACTCTAAAGCTTTATTAACGAGGTTAAACTTATCAGGCAGTTGGGCAGAAAGAATTGAAATCGAACCGATCAAAGTTGCAGCTTTAAGAAATGCATCAATAGTTCCACCAACACCAGGCATTCCAATTGAACCGAAACTACCTGAAATTACTTTGGACTGAATGCCTTCCATCGCTCCAGCAAGTTTAACAAAACCAATTAGTGTAGCACTAAAAATAGTATTTAGGCCAGTAATAACTGGATACATGTACTGCTCAAAATATGAAGCGACACGGCGGAGGTTCGCAGCGATAGTAGTGGTTATATGCTGCGCCATCTGTTGAGTAGATCCGGTTGAATGTAAAATTAATTGTTGAACGGTCGTATCAACTTTATCGAAATTCAAAAGAAGCGGTGCAAGAGTACGTCCACCAATCATTCCAAACTTATCCATCTCACGACTAAGAGCTTCCAAACTTTTTCCTGAAGCTTTGACAATATTACTAAACTCTCGCATGAGCTCCATTGTTGACATATTCGCAATTGGCTTCTGTAACTTCTCGTAGACCTCAAGAGGAACATTCATGTGCTTAGCAAGTTCAATGAATGAAGCGACGATCTCGTAGGGGTCTTTAGCGATGTGAACCAAAACTTGTTGTAAGCCACGCCCAGCCCGAGAACCCTTAATCATATTATCATTAAGGACACCCAACATGGCGGATAATTCATAGAAACTTAAACCAGCAGTATCAGCAGATGAAATAGCGAAACGATAACCTTGGTTCAACTCAGAAAGTTCGACCTGGTGATCTCTAAACACCTTCGCTATAACGTCGGTAATAATTCTAAACTTGGTTCCGGCTTGTGCGGCACCTTCAATTGAATCTTGCAGAACGTTAAATACACCAGCAACAATTTTAGTAGTTTCTGTGGTATCACCTTCAGAAGCTCTAATCAAGCCTAGGACTGGTCCAAGAGCTGCAAGAGACTCGGAAGCGTTAAGACCGGCAGAACCTAACTGCCATAAAACCTCACCAGCTTGTTTAGCATCAGTGGCCCACTTAACCATATTCTCGAAAATATTAGCTTGAGCGACGTGCTCTAGGCGCGCCCAGTGTTGAACAATCTCACCAGACTCTTCACGCATGGCTCTTACAGCACGTTGGATTTGGTGTTGCGTTTCAACAAGGGCTTTAAATGTTTCTCCCACTTTATTGAATACGCCCCAGAAAATCATCATAGAAGTATACCAACGAACTTGGTACATGAATAAGTCGGCGAAGTTATTGCGAGTTGTTTTAACTGTATTAGTAATACGTTCCCAAAGCGATAAGTTACCACTTGAAGCTGCTTTTAACTCTTGGGTGGCAGCAGCAGCCAGCCTCATCTCTTCAGAGGGAGTATGAGAATCCTTACTCATTTCAAGCTGGACTACACCGGCCCGCTCTAAAAGTTCGCCAGCTCTTTCAGATTGTGCAATACGTTTTTGTTGCGTTTCAGCACCGCGTGGCGTTGACTGCATAAGCTTGGTCAGCTCTTGCATTTCAATAATTAAATGCGCTGCTTCATCACGAGCTTTCTGAATATCTCCAGCCCACTTCTCAGCAAAGCTAGTTCTACCCGCACTTGTGCTTGCTTTATTAGCTGCTTCTAAAACGCCTTGTAAAAATGGTTGGACTCCCTTAAAAGCATTCTCGTAAGACTTTTGCCACGTCGGAGGAAGATTTTTTCCTTCTTCTAGAATTCGATTGAACTTCATAAGCTTCGCAATCAAGTCATCTAAATTCTTCGGCTCAGCAACTCCATACTCAAATTCTTTGTTTGCTGTACGATAAGTATTGATAACATCAACAATACCTTTCCGCATATTCGCAAGTTGATCCCATCTACCAAGCATCTTCTCTGAAACATCAGCAATAGTTCCAACTGGTTCACCAATACCTTCAAATGGTCCACCAGGCTCAGTAGTTTTCTCACCTCTCCATTGAGCAGAGATAACTGATTGTCTAAGGATGTCTCGACCAGCAAGCGCGGCTTTAGCTTGTTCGGCTCTACTTGCAGAAGCTAAAGGTCCAATACTTTCTTGAGCTTCAAGTTTATGAATTCGATATGCTTGACCTAACTCACGAAGGGTAGTAATTTCACGACGACGTAAATCTTCAATTAGAAATTCGTTACTAACTACCGCAGATTCAGAACGCGCGAGTTCCTGCATCAAGGTTGTTAACAGTCTCGTAGTAGATACGAGATCTTCTCGCTTTGCAGCAGCGCCAGTAAAGTCACCAGTATCTACCAATTTCTGGTATTCTGGAATCGCGACTGAAAGAGCGATCTTGATTGACTGAATCATTTCTAATAATGACGCGAAGGTCATTACTTTCTTTTCATCAGACGCTGTCGCATTAAACTTCATGATATGCTCATCAAGGGTATCAGTTGCTGGACTGACTTTAGCAACTTCCTTGATTAAGTCCATGATAGTGGTTTGACCAGCTTTTAGTAACTCGCTCCAAGCTGCAACTGGCCTACCTTGACGACTAAATACCATTCCAAGGTTTTCAAGCTCAGCATTGATTTGAACAAATGGATTTATAAGATTCGACAGTCTTTGTTTAACTGGATCGATTTGAGTAGGTCCTAAAACAGTTTCAAGGAATCCCGGCTGTTTAATTCCTTCAGCCATTCCCTTTTCATAATCAACTAGTGCAGCAGCTCCACCAGCTCCCTTCATTTGAGCGATCTGGCGTTTGAGTGCGGCTACTTTCTGCGCAGTTACGCTATCAATGCTTTCAACAATCTTTCGTCCAGCACCAGGTGCGGCTTCAGCAATTGAGATAGCTTCACTTGTTAGAACATCTTCACCCTCAACTCCCACATCCTTCGCGGCAGCCGTTCTTTTTCTACGCAGTTCATCCAGCTTGCCTTGTTTAACTTTCTCGGCTGAAGCAATCGCACGTTCCCAGTTCATCATCTGGATAAGCATTTTCTCTTGTTCAGGTGATTCTGCTAACTCTCCAGGTACAAGAGCTTTTGCAAACTCTTGACTTTTCTGTGAGGTCTTTTGTTTTAAGGTCTTGATAATCTTATCGATTTGACCTACAGACCAAGTCGAAATCTTTTGAACGAATGGTGCAGTATCTGGGAAAGTTTCAGTATCTGCGGCAACAAGAGCTTCCATAACAGCTCTTGTTGCACTCTTCATTTGCTTTGAAAATTTCTCTGTTGGCTCCTGAGCCCATCTTGAAGGCAGAATAGTCTCATCAGAAAGTGTCGGAAGTTGCTCGCCCTTACTTAAAAGCTCAGCACGTTGAGTGTGCATCTCCTCATTAATACCGGTATACAATCTCTTAATAATAGCCTGAGCACGTTTAATCGCTCCAGCACCCCAACCTGATTCGACGACTTCTTGGAAGTACTCACCGAGACCTGCTTTGATTTGAGTAAGACGTTCAAAGCTCATACCCCTTATTAGGGATTCATTACCACCACCAAAGAGGATTTGACCAATACCCTGAGAAGAAATAGGTTGATCAAAAGATCCAACAGGAAGCTTCATGGCCTCTTTAATAGCACCATAAATCTCTTGCGGTCCGCCTTTTTGAAGAATACCTTTTAAACGTTCTTGAAATTGTTGAACGTGCGAGTCAATCGATTTAGTAGCCGCATCTGTAACAGCTGCTAACTCCCTACCAATGAGGGACATATTCGGTGAGAATGCACCTTGAGTTGGGCCAATACCTTCGATTGAACGTTTTAGAGCCTTAAACGATTCAGTGGTATGAAAAACTTTTGATTGTGCGGTATCTAACGCTAAAACCATTGATGCCATTTTAGGATCAGATTTAGCGGTTTCAATTATTTCAGCACGTAAAGTTTGAATGTAATGGGTTAACCGTTGAGTATACTGCATCGCGGGTTGATAGAAAGATTCAAACTTGCCTGGCTCCCTTAATTGACTTTTAACAAACTCAACAGCTTTTCCAAATTGAGTTTGTTTTCCAGTTGCTTGATCAATTAACTCAAGACGTCCAGTTCCAAACATATCAGCTACGGTTAACTGTTTACCACGTTCGGATCCTGGGGGAGCGAATTGCTCGATAAAAGATTTATCGTGTTCACCTCCGATCGGTTTGAAGAAGCGATGACCTCCAGATAAGCTTCCTAACCATTCTTCCAAAGGCATTGCTTCATCGAATTCAGGTGGAGCAAATTTTTCGCGAATAATATTTGGTAGAGCACCACGCTCAGTTTTTGATAGGAATCCGCCAATAACGGTTTGAACCTTATCACCAAATCTTTGATACTCTTTTCCTAAAGCTTCAACGACAGGTAAGTGTTCAGATTTAAGATGAACCGTATATTGATTCATCTCTGCCATCATTTTTTGAAGCTCTTCACTCTCACTCTTGACTAGACCAGTTTTAGTTGCAACGCTAACCATCTCAACAAGCTTGAAAATCTTATCAAGCATCATTGAAGCATTACTTCCAACGTCTCCAGCTTCCCGACCTAAACGCGAAAGGTTTGTTAATGCATCACCAATTATCTGACTAAAATTTAATTGACGTTTAAAAGGCTGTAATTGAGTATCGAATTTTGTAAACGCCGCCCGAACTCCAGCTTCATCGATTTCAATTGGCGTTCCGCGTTGACGTGCAATCCATTGCATACGTTCATTATACATCGTCTCGACGGATTCCATCTCACGCTTCCATAAATCTACTGCGCGGCGGTTTTGAGCTTCATCTGCTTCAGCGGCTAGACCGGGAGCAACGGCAATTCCTTTAGGTTTCTGCTCTTTGAGTCTTTCCATTTGAGCTTTCAGTGCTTCAGCTTCTGCTGTCCACTGTTTAACTTGAGGGTGCTCAGTAACTGTGATAGCTTTAGTACTAATGAACTCGTCAGTGATCTGACGAATCTTTTGACGCAAAGGTTCAAGCTCTGGAGCATACTTAACCATCTGATCAAACTTTTCATTCAACTTTGCAACTGCTACTTGGGCTTGAATTAAATTCTGACTTGAAAGCGCCGGATTATTAAATATCGCTTGAATCTCAGACATGATTGGTTGAATTCGAAACGCGCTAGCCATATCTGAAGCTTCATTACGAATATCTTTATATTTACCAGCAACACCAGTAAGAAGGTTTGACATGCCAAGAAGTTCACTCTCGAGTTTAGGAGCAGTCTCTGCGGGGCGGGTATCGAACTGCATCATCAAAGCGTTGATGCGTTGCATTCTGTCTTCGAAGTTTTTAAAGACTGGTTCTAGAGTTCCAAAAGGTCCAGCTGCAGTCATATTAAACTTCGGACCAATGCCTTGACTTACACCAGCTTCATCTTTGTAACCACGAATATAATTTATTACGCTCTTAAATGGAGCAGTAATCTCTTCACCAAAAATTTCAGAGATCATTTTGAGCTTGAGTAAACTTTCGTGTGCACTCTTAGTTGTATCGGCAAACTCTCTTCTTACATATCCAGTAGCGTTTCCAATACTTCCTTTCAACTTTTCAGAGAGATCAAACGTTTCGAATCCAGGCTTCATTAACGACTCGCGTGCGACTCCTGAAATCTCTTTAATCTTCTCTGCTACGGAAGGCATATCGGTAGCGCTTTGTTTTACGCCATCAAATAACCTTCTCGCTCTCATCGCGATTTGTTCGTTCTGTTGGAAGTACTCCAAAAGAAGTTTATCTTTCGAATCAGTGAAACCAATAATGGTTCCAAGGTTTCTCATACGATCCGCAAATAATTCTTCGGAGTCAGCGGAAGATCTATAAGCTATATCGAGACCGGCGAGAGCTTGACGATACTCTTCGAGTTTCTCTACTGACTCGCCCGACATTAAAGCTTCAGGAGTAAATTCGTGTTCTCTATAACCGTGAGTAACGTGACGAACGTTAGGAGTCACTCCTTCCTGAAGTTCGGGAACTTGAGTAATTTTACCTCCACGTTCAAAGTAAGCTAACTGAGCTTGTAAACTCGCAATCTCTTGTTTCGTCTTTTCAGACTGTACTGAAAGACCTTGGAGAAGGGCAATTCTATTTTGTAACCCCTTGATTTCAGCTGGGGTTGGATCAACAATAGTAACCGGAATTTGGGCTTGACCAGAAAGTCCAGGAACGATTCTTTCTCCACCAGCTTTAATGTGCTCTGGAAAGGCTTCCATAAGGTGGAGATACTTTGAAGTAATCTCACGACTCTTTGCAGTGTAGGCATCAATCCTTGAAACAATCTGAGCGTTAAGTTCATCAACTCCAACAAGACCTTTTAAGAATTGTTCATACATCTTACCAAGAGCGGGACCTTCAAGAGCTCCAATAATATCGTGTGGAGTTCCAGATTTGTTTCTTAAACCAGCAACTTCATTATAAAGCGCCTCGAGTTCTTTTTTAGTCTTCTTTAACTCTTCTGCACGCTTGCGTGGAAGATCAGAAGTAAGAGGATCTGGAAGGGATCTTAAACGACCACCAATTGCATGTTCCATATTCTCGAGATGTTTGGTAATATCATCTCGAGCTTTATTAGTTTGCTCTTGGTGCCATAAAACGTAGTCTCTAAGGTCCTTAGCAATTTCACCTTTCGGCAAAGCCATTTGAACGCCTTCACCGAAATTCTTAGAAACCTTTTGAATGGCTTTCGCCATTGTTGGTGAGTTACTTACTTCAACTGCGATACTATCAACAGAATTTTGAACCTTAACGAACTCTCTATAAAGGTTTTGTAATTGTTGTAAGACAGTTTTAGTCTGAACTACTTCTTTTTCAATCGCTCGGCGTTGAGCTTGTAGCTCTCGCCTATATTCAGGAAAGATTGTAACTCCGGCCGCAGGGGAAGTAGCGCTAGCAAGACTCTCTTGAACCTTCTTTTGCTCTTCGCCAAGGAGTTTTATTTGCTGTACGGATCTTTTTACGGCTCTAACAATATTATCTTCTAATGCAGATGCGGCTTGTTTTGCGGAATATTGAATTGCAGCAACTTGAGACTCTAATGCCTTCATTGCTGTTTGAGCTGCACCAACTTGTGACACATCAACAGTGAAGGTAGTCTTTAGGCTTGAACTGCTTTGTAGCTCAGCAAGCTTACTTTGAATCCCAGACATCCAGGTATTAATCTGGTTTGGTGCAAAAGCCTTTGCGAGCGAGGCCTTTACGCTATCACTTGCTTTACTAAGAGCGTTGGTAAGTTCGGTAGCGGTCTTCTTGGCTTTCTCGATAGTTTGATCGAGTGCCGAATTGTCTACCTTTAAAATAAAGGGGCTATCGTCGGGCATCTATCGTACCTCAATTGGTAACCCTTGGGACTGAAGCTGTTTCAGAATATCAACATCATCCCCCAGTTGAGTTACATTTTGTGCGCTTTGGGCACCAGGCTCACCCTCGATCTCAGCTCCATGGATAGCTGCATGAAATTTGAGCCTACTTGCAACATAATCTGACACCGCGGATCCTAATAAATTAATTTGTCTTTTTGGCATCGATAATACTATCATTGGAGTCCATCCACACTCCACAGCAAACATTGCGAGTGAATGGGTAAATAAATCTACCTCATGTTCCAGTAAAGATTTCTCGGCTTTTTGTGCAGCCTGAATCTCTTGAGTTTCAGGCTTAATTGAATCCCACAGATCGATAAACATCTGCTCGATTACATCGCCAGAAAATCTATCTTCGATTTCTTGTATAGAAAGGCCGGTAAAGAAAGAGAGAGCCTGGATAACAGAATCAGGGTCTCCCAAAGTTTTACCGAATGAATCGAAAAGTGACTCTTCGAGGATCTCCCAAAGTTGAAGCTCGATAAGCCAAGAAGGGGGCAGAGTGACAGTTAACTCAACGCCATTAACGTCGGTGTAGGTTTTAGTTTGGGTTAGAAATGCGCGCCATGAAATAGCCACTATTCCCCAACCGTAGCAGTTCCTTCAGGTTGAGCTTCTGGCACTTCAGGAGCTGCAGTTTCGCCTATCGGGGCTCCTGGAATATTTACACCAGGAATCATTCCCGCGGGAACTTGCTGTAGGCGCATATTCCACTTCTCAGCGTACTGAGAAATAAACGGGATAATAAACGCGAAGACTGCGTCGCCATCATACTTGTTGTCAACATCCTCATTTGAACAACTAAGGATAATAGCAACAATCTCGGTTACGCGTTCGGGTGCCTGAGTAGTAATAAATTCGAGGAGGGCTGCTCCTGGAGTTTTATCACCCCCACCTAAAATATCGGCTGGAATTTCGGTGAGAAGATCGCCAACAATTTTGAGAACCTTACGTTCTCGCCCCCAAGGAAGTTTAGTGCTAATAGTTTTCTCATTGCCATCGATGTCAACGATTTTAAGGGTTGAAATATCAGACATGTGAAAGGCCTCCTTTGACCTCTAAGTGAATGGATAATGGGATGATTAACACCGGAACAAGGAATCCCAAAGTCGAGGACTGTTTAAACGAACTGAATACTTACGATTGCCAGCGTCATCAATAAACGAGTAATACACACGATTAAAGATTTGAGCAAATCGATCAATATGTGCTCTATCTTTTTCCTGGAGATTCAACGCAATTCTAGATTGAGTTGTAATACAGCCATCAGCAAAAAACGTTTGATTTAACATAATACAAGGCTTCCGGAACCTCTATTTCAGATTTGTTGTCTTTATGCTGCTTTTTGGATTTCAACTTTGAACAACTGTTTACCCATCGGAAGCGTGTTGCCAGCCCAGTCCGTGCAAAGCTTGGTTGAGTTGTTCCAAGGAATCATTGCATGGAAGGTGTAAGGCAGCTTGTGGTGAGTATCAGTAAACGCCAAGGAAACGGTTCCATCCCCCTGAGCATTCCAGATGTACACGTTGATAGTCCACCCGTACGGAGTTTGGTGCACAAGCTTCAAAGCAACGTTGGTGAAACTGATTTGCCCACCGAAATCTAAGACTTCAGTGTTAGTAGCACTTGAAGTGATACCAGCACCCAACGCATACATGAAATTGTTAACATTCCACTCAATACCAGAGATCTTCAGGACCGCGGTCTCTTGAGTCGCAAACTGCGCGATCAAGGTTTTGGGGAACCCCTGATAAACTTCTTCTTTGGTACGTGTCGTAGAAAGGTCAGCACCAACCTCAACGGCTCCTACATCGACTGTAGGAGTTGTTCCCGCTGGCCCAATGTAAAGAATGCAAGGACCAATCGAGAGTCTATTGGTGTCATAACTTGGAAGATTGTAGGGCATATCTGCTAACCCCCTTTTAAGAGTCTTGCGAGGCTCGTTTTAAATATTGTCCACATTTGTGAATGCTCCCACGGCTTTAAAGGGCTTCTAGAGAACCGGATGAATCCAGCCTCAAGCCCTGCATTCCCAGGGCCAGGATATTTTTAGCCGCATTGAGGTCACGGTCAATATGCAAGCCACAACATGGACAGGCGTAGATACGGTCGGCAAGATTGAGTTTTTGTCGGTATCCGCACCTATGGCAGTCCTGCGTCGTGTAGGCCGGGTTGACTTTGACCAGCTTCCTACCGGCGCTTTCAGCCTTATAGGAGAGCATGGAGAAGAATCCGGACCAAGCTGCGTCCGCAATGCTTTTAGCGAGACAATGGTTATGAACCATACGGTTGACGGTCAAATCTTCAACGCAAATGGTTCCGTAGTTATTGACGATCTTACGAGATTCCTGATGAGCAAAGTTATTCCGGCGGCAAGTTAACCGTTCATGCACCCGAGCCACGACCTTGCGCTGTTTAGCTCTCTCTGGCGTTCCCTTAGCTGCTTTGCTCAGTTTTCGTTGGGCCTTAGCCAGGGCCTTTTCTTCTTCCCGGAAGAACCGAGGATTTTCAATGGCCATGCCATTGGAAAGCATAGCAAAGGTGTGCAGACCCACGTCAATTCCTGCAGAGGAATCGGTAGTTAGGAGGCGCTGAGCTTCAATTTCGCAAGCAAAGGTCACATACCATTTACCAGTGGAAGAACGCTTAATGGTGGCCGTCTTTGGCTTACCGTACATCTCCCGGTGCATGACGATCTTGATGTGGCCGACCTTGGATACCGACAGCCTATTGTCTTTGATGCAGCAACCGAAGGGCACCTGCGGGAAGGTGATGGAATCGTACCAGCCTTTGCCCTTGAACCGGGGAAAGCCGGGTTTCTCTCCAGCTTTGACACGACGGAAGAAAGCCTTGAAGGCTAGGTCAACCCGCACTGCCACGTTTTGCAAGACCTGAGAGTAAGCCAGATGGAGATTCCGGGCTGTTTTGATACCAGGTAGCATACGGGCTTGCTGGTAATATCCCAATGAAACTCCCTGAATATCCCAAGCGTATTTGCGCTGCTCCAGCAAGCGGTTGTAAAGATACCGACATTCCTCCAGAACGGTCTCAAGAGAGGCAGTCTGTTTTTTGGTAGGGAAAATCCGGTATTTGAATGTTTTAAGCATTTGGTTAACCTAAACTTAAAATCAAGAATCCCTTCGAGATATAAGTGAAGGGATTCTGACAATGGGCGTAAACAAGAGTATGAATATAACACTCTTGCTCGTCACAATAATCAAACTTATGCATCCGATTTCTTTTGCCTAAGGAAACATTCTTTACCACAACGCCTACATAACGTTGTTATTGTTACAGCCTCCTCAATATAAACGTAATGATCTTTATATTTCATCCGTAGCATCTTGAGATCGGGAGTAACATAACCTAATACTGCTTCACAACTCGGGCACTTCCAAGCTAGATCCTTCACATCATCAGCCATTACAGAACCTCCGAAGGGCTTCCTTTTATTTAAAAAACGCGACTACTTGAATTCGAAATAAACCATAATAAAGTAGGGCATCTGGATCCATACTTTGTGATGGATTTTGAACAATTCTAAATTGTATTCTTCCCGAACCATCTGGGGTGGGAAAGAACTCATTATCTAAGGCAAGTCTTACATAATCAAAAATTTGGTCGGTCTCAGAATAATTAAGAGATGAGTAAATATACATATCATAAGCTGGAGAAACTCTTTTTGTGTAACGATAGTCACGAGTTTGTGAAACGCGCATAAAACAAATAAGCGGATACTTAGGATCTTTAATCGCTGCTAAGTAAGTCGGGTGAACTCGAGTCCCAACTAGCTTAGAAATATTTGTATTATTAACTAATGTACGACGTAATGTCGCATCAATATCATCTAGATATCCGATAGCACACCTCCAGAACGGTCTCAAGAGAGGCAGTCTGTTTTTTGATAGGGAAAATCCGGTATTTGTATGTTTTAAACATAAGTAAAAACCGCTTGAAAAATTCGTACACCCATGAATACAATTTGAAAGCAACCGTTTCTATGTTGACTAATTTCACTATTGATTCGAATCATGGTAAATAAATTACCACAAAAACCGATCAGCTACCCACTATTTATTTCTTCCCTCACCTAGAATGTTATCGTATGCTGAAGCCAAAATCTTGAATGGTCTCATCTTTCGAGTACCGTTTTCAATATACTCCGCATAATTACAAATATTTTTATCGTAGTAAATTTCAAACGCTACTGAGCCATCAGGTTCAATAATCCGCCTTTTCGAAATCGAACGAAGTAAAGTACCCGTTCTCATACCTAATCCAGATTCAGCATTCTTTAGCCCAGGGGCAGAAGTCGCTAAGTCTTTAGCTTCCGTATAGATTTTCTCAACGATTGCTTCAGTTCGAGCAGCGTGCTCTTGCTTAGCGACTTCTGCCCACTTACGGACGTATTCTTCTAATCCTGGCATTTTACCTATCCAGCGGAGGGAAGAGCAAATTCTTATCCGGTACGAGACGTTTAAGATATCCCTCTAATTCTGTTACTGGCTTTTTCAAAGGATGACTCTCCGGAATATCGCCCATGCTGCTCGAGAACAGCGCCCTCGCAAATCTCAGATAAAGTTTCGCCAATTCAATCTTGGCGAGCGTGAAATTGGGCATGAGCATAATTGCCTTCTCAAGATTCTTAATTCCCTCTTTCACGTCTCCATCCTCAATATAGTGCAATGCAAGGTTGAAGTATGGCTTTGGATCTTTTGGATCACGGTGCATTGCCTTCTTATTGAGCTTGATGTACTTTTTAAGTTTGTCCGGTAATTCAGGGTTCAAGAACCCAAAATGGTTTATGATACCCTTCGCACGGATGACAACCTTGTTTTTGATTTTCCCAATCGCGTCTTCAATCGTTTCATGAATGACTCCAGAGAAACGAATGTCAGGACGATTTTGAAACATTCTCATAACTTCAGTGAAGACATCAGGTCTACCACGTTGAAGATTGTTCACACCAAACATAATTGCAGTTGGCTGAGATTCGATCATCGTGATGATATCAGGTGGCTTAGTATATTGCTCATCCATATCTAGCACGAGAATATACGCGGACGAAGATTTATTGATGAGGTAGTTTCTCATGTCAGAATAATCATCAGACCATTCCTTCTCATAAGCTTTACCACCCCAACGACTAATTAACCACTTTAAATCTTCGCGACCAGGTTCTACCCTGAAAACGATCTCATCAACAACTGTACCGATTGATTCAAGGAACATTTGAACTTTATGCTCCTGCTCAGATCCAGCTAGAGCATTAAGGGAGATCGTGTACTTATTAGATCCGAACCACTCTGAAAGAACGATGTGAGTTTGATTGGTCAGGTGAGAGTAGTCTACACCACCAACTAAAGACTCAACCGGATTTGGATCGAGCTTTTCATACCACTGGCGTTTCTCTTCGCGTCTCACAGGATCGATATATCCATAATGAAGGATATGAACATTCACTGGCGCAGTGCTGACTGAAGGAACGTTTGGCATTCTACTACAATGCAATGAGGTTCCTGGAGAACCTTGAAAGTGTCTCATACCTTTTAAAACGCGAGTCATGAAGATTCCATTTTGAGGTGGATACGAGACATGATAAGTGTTTGGAGAATTCCAAAGATGAATCCAACGCCCGATAAACGAATAACATCCTGGAATTGGAGTGTTCGCTAATCTTTGCAGATACTCACGATCGATTTTCTCTTCGAGGAACTCATCATGATCTAGAGTCACCATCCAATCCATTCCTTGAGCAAGCGAGTATTCATATGCTTTCTCGCGCTGTACAACCTCAATTTCACCGGACATGTTTAGATATGTGCTCTTAGGATAGCCATCCTTTAGAAAGGTCTCCATGTCCCATCCACTGCCATCATCAACGATATTCACAATATCGAACATATGATAATGACGATCCAGCCACGCCTTGAGCTCTTCTTGTGAACACTTCACGCGAGCGTTTAGAGAAATTTTCTTTTCAGTTGCCTCAGCACCACAAGTCAACTTAATACAATCGATTCGATTGTGAGTTCCTTGATCTTCCTCTTCAGCTAACGATTTAGATCCATGATGAAAAACGAAAGTACTCCTATCAACCCAACAAGAGTAACCCGCTTCATTCACGCGGCAGCAGAACTCAACATCCTCATTTCCATTGCGAAGTTTAGTATTGAATCCACCCAATTGATTCCAGATGGATTTTTTAATGAGCATGCAGAAACCTGAAACGATGGCTGAATAAATCCATTTACCCCTATTTTCAGTGGCGACATGATCTGCGAACTCATTGAGCATATCCAAACGGAAATCTGCTGGAAGCTGGATTGATTGGTGTGACATCACGTAGTTACTTACTGGCGAAACAACCGCGGGCGGAGGAGTTGGTCTATCAGGAGCTTTCTCCAGAGACTCAAAACAAGTGACCATGTAAGCTAACCAGTTAGGAGGTACAATCGTGTCATTATTTAAAACACAAATGTAATCACCTACCGCTTTTGCTGCGCCCATATTAACGTTTGCACCAAATGAGGTATCTCCTGATTCATTCAAAATAAAATGGATATTATTGTATAAGAGTTCCCACTCCATCATCATCGCAATAGTACCATCAGTTCCAGTACCACATACAATGATTTCAAAAGGGATATGTTTGGAATTTTTTAAAGACTCTAAACACTCCAAAGTGTAACGAAGCCCGTTTTTAACGGGCAAAATCAATGAAACTTTAGGATTCATAGATCCTCCACGATTTGATTATTTGCTGATGTTTAAAAAGAATTGCCAGCCTGCAGGGAAATTGATGTGCGCAGCAGGAATAACATCTTGAGCCCAGCCCGACCAACCCCTCGTTGTTCGAACCTCGTCGTTTGTCTCCGGCTGGAAAGATTGAATATAAACAATTAACCACTGATCTTTTTCCCAACCTTGAACATTGACATTATCCCTTTGTCTTTGTGATGATAAGTTAACTACGCTTACCGGAAAAGGCCCAAACGAAGTTGCAGCCTGAATTGGTTGACCTTGTTTATCCTCCGCTTTGATAGTAATTTTGTAAGTCGACCATGATGGAGTTAACGTTAAAATCGACTTATATTCATTATTTGAAAGCCTAATACTACTTTCATCAAATGAAATACTTTCAGTAACTGTTACTCCAGCTGAACTTAAACCAGTAACGTTTAAAGTTCCAGCACTTGGAATTACAGCTTCCACAGAAAGGAAAGCAGGTAAGTTAGGTTGTAGAAGTGCTAACCTCGAACTTTGAGACCACGCATCAACAAGGGTCTCAGACTTTCGAGTGAAGTATGCTTTATCGTTAAATTGCATTTATAGATCTTCTCTCGGACCAACTGATTTAAAAGACGCAAGAATCGCCATCACTTCCGGACCAAGTAAAGGCCAAATATCGGAAGAGTATTTCTGATACTGCACACCACCTGCGTTATAGTCGTCGAGATTAAAGATTCCACGATTACGATACATTTGTGCGGCTACTTCTAAACAAACCCATTTTAATGTTTTCAATTCAGTAGCATCAGCCGCATATCCTGCAGTATAGTCAACGAGAACACTTTTAGGCACAGATGGAACAAATAATGCTTGTTCAGACCAAATCATTCCTTTTTGATAGTATCTAACTCGAGTTAAGTCGATAGGTAATCCAACAGTATCAATGATATTAGTAAATGCGGTAACTGCATAAACTTGAGTTAATGGCATATCTGGAACCCAACAAGTGTAATAATCTGTAGCATCTACTCGAAGAGTTCTACGCCTTGATTCAAACTCTCTTCCGCAATAAGTTCGTATCCAAGCATCGGCACCAACTATAATTAGATCGAGTGTATCATCTTCACTCGTGACATCAGTAAAGCCAAGATAGGCTTTCAGATCATCAATTTCAGCTAACATTATGTTGTCACCGCCGCATCGATTTTAAGTATAAAATCCGAACTTTTTTCAACAATTCCTGAAAGGCCCCAAGACACTTTCAACTCACCAAAAAACTTTCCAGAAGTCTCAGTGTCTGCAGAAGTCAACATAACTGAGACAACTCCGGTTGATGCTTGAGTAATATCAAAGTCAACAGTTGCCTTACTAAATAAGTACGACGTGTCCGCCTTATTCTGTTTTACTCCTAAAAGCAAATCCGCATTAGTTAGATCCATAAGAGCGCCATTGGCATCTCTCACCGTTAGTACTAGCGGCTTTGCTTCACCTTGCTTTAATGTTACAGTAGGTGTTGACATTTAGAGCTCCAAGTTAATTTTAGGTTCCACAGAAACCTGAAATGATAGTTGGGGCAGCATTTCAATAAGTAATTTGACACCCCGTAACTGGACGAGTTCAGAAATCCAGATGAACCCTTCGGTTGCTAGAGTTAAGTGAGGAAATCCAATCCCATCTACTGCTATTGCTAAATGATTTACTGTCATATCGTTCTCGTCACTCTCGTACCTTCAGGAGCGGTTTCAATCAATTGAACGATATATGTTCCACCAGCTGTTCTCTCTATAGAACTGACATGCAAAGGAAATTCTGGATCTAATCCATGAATTTTAAAGATATCGCTAATTTCGGTTAATTCAGTAGAGAGTTCAACTCGCGTTTGCTCAGATACTGAAAAGGGGTTAACCATCTCGAAGTCGCGAACTAAATTAGGACCACCATTATCTATTATTACTCCAACACCACGAACAACAAGTTCACCTGCAGTACACGAGGGATCGATTTCTAAGACTCCAGAATCAAAATCCATTACTACGCGCTTGCCAGGGAAAGCAAAATTAACAAGTTTAATTCCACCTGAAAAGCGGCGTACTTGAAGATTCTTAGGTTCAGAATCCATGTCAATTACGGTTCTATTCAAACCTAATCTTCTACCTGAATAGGAGTCAATGATATTAGTATTACTGCCTTTTAAAACTACTTGACCGGCTAAGGAACAATCTAAAATCAAACCTTGAATACCAGAAACGTTTTCGAGATCACATCTTTCAATACTCATCTCTGAACCATTTGCGGCGCCAGTTAGTTTTAAATCTCTAAAGGAACATCCGTTTGATGTAAACCCAGGTTGAAGGAAAAGAGAAATACTTCTATTCTCACCAGTCACTGTATAGCCATCAATACTTGCATCTAACGTTAGATCGTGCTGTAAGTGCAAAGTATCAAAGCCCTTCTGTTGAGCGATTAAGAGGGCATCGGCTAAGTTATTTACCGGACGCTGATCGGTTCCAACCGGATGAATAACTCCAGCGTAAGGAGATGTTGTATTAATCGTTACACAGTTTTGATATGAAGAATGTTCAATCAATGAGTTTGTGATTAATCCAGCAGAGTTTTGTGAACGAATCGAAACTTGATTCGCGTTAACGCAGTCAGCTACATTACTATTCGCACCAACCAAGTTAACGGCATATTGACCATCTTCAAAGGTAATTGTGTAACCGTTTATAATTTCAATCACTCGAGCAAGAACCAATCCAGCAACGGAGACTTCAGTATTATGTCGGTGAGTATCGGGAAAACACATTCCCTCTTCACCATCCTCAAGTGATTTCAAGGCGAGGCGAAATTCATTCAAATTCAATTCGCGCACCTCGACTGGAGGTGCGGCCTGAACTAAAGTCATATCGTCTCGGGGAATATTAATAACTTTATTACCCCAATCAATTGTAATCGCCATAGTTATCCTTGAGTTTTAATTAGTGCACGTAACTTATTAATCTCTTGCGTATAAGCATCTTTCATCTCATTTTGAATGGTTAATGCGTTCCGCATAATTTCTTTATTTATATCAAGTGCGTTTTGGCAATCGAGTAACTTCTTTAGTAGTAAAATGTTCTCGTCACGGAGTTCACGATTTTCCTCTTGAAGTTTCTCATTAGCCTCATTAGCAGACAAATGAAGTCGTTTCAAGGCATCAAAATCTTCTTTCAATGTTGACATACTTTCCCCCTTAAGAATCCGCAGATAAAATTGCGGTGAATGTAACATCACTAGTAGTTGAAACTGAACCCGAAATATCTTCGAGTAGATGTCGGTGATCCAACAGCAGTCTCAGTTGTAATTACACTAGGATCAGCCATCACGAGACACTACCAACCGCCATATATATAAGTTTCTTTACCACCCTGCTTAACCCAATAGAAGGCATTCAAAGCACTACCTATTACAGTTCGAATGCCACCATTAGCATATGTGTCTAATAAGTTCGGAGAGGTAAAATACATCCAGATAAGGAAAGCACCATCAGTTGGAATTGATACTCCACTAGCACCAGCTCTAATAGTAGCCGAATTGCATGCCGAACCTTCAATAAAGTAGTCAGTCTCACCGTTAGTAATAGCAAAGAGCGAAGTCCAACCAGTAGCAGTTGGTTCAGCCCAACCAGTGCTATCAGCGCAATCGTCAAGGATGTTAAGATCGGTCGTATAAGTTGGGGCCGCCATGTAGCATCCTTAGAATGTGGAGATGGAGTTCCTCTCCATCTCCACATTGAGTTTACGCGTCTGTGATTCGAGACGCTACAGCACTTCCGCCAGCGGATCCAAGGACAGCTGGAGATTCGAAGGTTTTGATTGGAGTACTTCCACCATCTCTTACTCGTACATATAGATCTCTTGATGAGCTGTAAATTGTTGTAAAGGATACTGAAGTTCCATCTGCGACCTTGTCGATGTACGAAATGAAGATGTTGTTATTTGCAGTCGCATGATCAGATGAAAAGTCAGTTGAGCCAATCGTAAATGTATCAGTTGCCCATGAAGTGTATGCAACTCTACGATAGATACCCGAATCTAACTGGATGCGAATTGTTCCAGTTGCAGGAGTATCTGCGGGGATTGAGGTGTTGCAAACAACCGAAGTAACCAAACCCGTGAGAGAAGTCTTCAAAGTAAGCTGATTCATTTTGATTGCACTGCCTGTATCCTTTGGTCCTACGAGTACATAATCTTCGGTCGGTACAACACCAGATACTGTAAAGGTGACATTGTTCGGAGGAGTTTGAGTTACATTGAGCAAGTCCTGAATTGTATCAGAAGCTGTAAGACATGCAGGATCAACTCCAACACCATACGCACCAATCAAAGTACCGGTGTATGATCCGAGGAAAACTTTAGGAACAGTTTTACTTGTTACAGTACCGATAGTTGCAGATCCACCACCTGCACCGGTAATTGAACCTGAAACAGGTGCAACACCAGTTAACAGCTGGATCCACATCTTTGTTCCAGCGGTAAAACTATCAATCGCAAGAAGCGCCCCAGTACCGGCAGTTGAACCTGACCCCCAGGAAACAATTTCATTTTGCACAAAGGTTCCCGATGGAGAACTAATTGCTACTTGGTGAGTGATACCGAGGAATAGGAAGCCGTTCATCCCATAGATGGTTCCAGGGGATGCTTGACTCGAGAGTAATTTTACTTTCTCCCAAATCGCTTTCAGCTTCGCAGTATTGGTATTGTAAGTCCACTTTGAGTAGTAAGGCTGAGCGCCATTACCATTGTTGAGGTTGATCGTTTGATATCCTTCAGTGTTAGTTGGGATGTCATCTCCAGTCCATCCCTGTACTATTCCAATAGCTGTAGAATTTTGAGCATCAGGCGTAGTACCAATAGCCGCTACAGCCTCACCTTCACCGAGGGTTACATTGAAGAAGTCGTACGTATCCCCCCAGTGTCTTGCTTGTACTCGAACTCTCTTACCATCGATATCAGCTCCCGCTTCTCTCGATTTAATGAGTACGCGCATGAGAACACCAGCGGTAGCATCACCATTGTAACCACCGGTTGCTTGCGTTCCCCAGAATGGGGTTAATCCAGCACAAAGAGCATTATTTTGGATTACTTGAATTTGAGTGGCCGAGTTATTTACCGCACCCAGTACTTTAAGACCCGAGTAAATTGTTTCGGTTCCACCTGTGCCTTGCTTAATCGAACCACCGTAGAAGTATTGCGCTGCGGTATCGTCGATATTGTAGGATCCTAAAAGAGTGATAATGTTGTCGGTTGATCGTTCAGATGGCGTACTTGATGTAATGTCAAGTAAGTCATCCCCAGATGCCGACGCGTTATCAGCCAAGTCTTGAAGGAACCTATGAAGTTCAAGCACGGTGTAGTGACTTGAGCCCGACACGTGCCGAATATCGCCATTGACAGCAACACTAAAATCTGAAGCAATTCCCATGGCGTTTTCCTCCGTTGAATTTTAATACCCAACGTCTGACGGTCGGGTTACCTTACTTTAATTTGACTCGAGGGCGTATTAAAGTGTCTCACTGTTGATTTGAACTTCAGCAGCAACCGATGCAATTAACTGAATGGAAGTCGAGAGTAACTCTTGAGTAAAGGTTAAGGCTAGTGGAGCACTCAAATAAACTTCAACGCTTTCTTGAGTTTCAAGAACCAAATCCAATACTTCAAAGTTTTCCATTCTTCGGCCTCAACTTCAATTTGAAACTTTAAAAAATAATCCCGCCCGTAGTACGAATACTAGGGGCGGGGGAGGAATTAACTACACTGACTCAGTCAGCTTACACAAGCGCTAGATTGTATCCAAGAGATACAATGTAGTTGGTTGCCGGTGCATACACGGGCTGGAAGTCTAGTCTTTGATGGCACACAAGCAAGTGTGCATCGTCTTGCGGCATATCCCAAGTTTTCACAGTGATCGCACGACGATCGCCGAAGAGGAACGAAGGAGTATGTACAAGCATGATGATGGTCTTGTTAGTTGTTACGCCATCATAGACGCCCAAAGCGTTCAAGTCGGAACGTACGAACTCACTGACGATGATCGGAATGTTGTCAAACTTTCCAAGCTCACCATTGAGGATAGTAGCGTTCGGACCGTACTCATTGAGGCGCAATACTTCATTGATTCCCAGCATTTGATGATAACCGGAGATGCTAGTTACCCATGCAAGGTTGCTAGGATCAACTCCGTATTTGCCCATTTTCGCACGGATGTTACGAAGAAGTCCAGCGCCTTGAGCATAAGTTCCACCGGCTGTCCAACTGGAAAGATCTGTTTTCGCAGCAGGCTGAACGAGCTTGCGATATCCGTCAAACGCTTTACGAACGTCGCTAGCTGCAGGAGCGTCACCAGTATCAATGGTCGCCGTAGTTTGACCATTAACAACGGCGTTCTCCTGAGCGAATGCCATTGAGCGAGCCATGCTATCTTTCAAGAATGGCACAACCGGGATGATGCTGTCTTCTGTGATTTCCTCAGAGAAGTACACCAAAGAACCGATTTTCTTGGCATCCAGAGTTACGGCAGTCGTTGTCGGACGTGACGCTGTTGGGCGCCCTTCCGGCGCAGAAGTGGTAAGAGTCTCACCCACGAGATACGCAGTGATATCTGTTCCACCGTGAACAGGCAGTTTGTACTGCGGAGTCGGCATATCGATACGCCTGTGCAGCGCAGCTACTTTCAGCTGCAGGCGAACGTAGTCGATCAACTCGGCAGAGAATCCCAGAGGAATAAAGTCCGCTCCGTAATGGGTTGAGGCTGTAGGCATCGCCGGGCCCTCACCACCATATGAATCGGTAGCGGTTTTAGCTACTGGGTGTTCTACCAGTGATTTGAAACATTTGAGTTCGCGCGGGTCAGTGTGCAGCATCTGAGATAACAGGTAAACTGTATCAGCGGTTTGCTGGAACGACTTTATCGCCGCGTCGCTTGATGGAGTTGTGAGCAGTTTCTGGATTGCTTCACCTTTATTGGTTGACGCCTTCATTACGTCGAGGGCGTCTTTGGTATCAAACCGGCCCTTCCGGGTTCCCGGATCGGCTTTCTTGAGTTCATCCAGGGCTTTGCTAACAATCTCATTAACTTTGGCTTCTTCGCCTTTCTTGTGCATATCTTGCACTAAGCTGGCGACAAGTTGTTTAGCCTTTTCGAGATGTTCGTTAGACATTAGGATTCACCCCCTTGATTATTTGGATCGTCAGCTGACGCTTCCGGCTGCTTTTCAACTACAGGAAGACCCAGCGTTGGACGAAGTAGATCGAACAATTCAGCTAGTCCCGCTACAACTTCTGTCTGGCCATCTAGCTTCTTTTCGATCTCGCCGATTTTTTCAGTAATTTGCTGCTCCGCGAGGGCTTTTACGGCCTCGATGAGTTTCTCTTCAAGGGCGGCAGGGAGTTCCTCCAACTTCTTTTCGAGAGCGGCATACTGCTCTTCAACGGCGGAGATACGTGATTTCATTTTCTCTTGTACAGGATCAAAGTTTTCCAAGTCAAGATTGTCTGCAGTCGGTTGAGGATATCCAGATGCTGGCTTCCCGCCTTCACCTTCCGCAGCTTCCTCTTTACCAAAAGCGGCAACCATATCTTTGATTCTTTTTACTAGAGCAACAACACGTTCGTCCACGTGAGGCATATCCTGGAGGGCAGCGAGTAGCTTATCACACATTGCGGTGATCGCATTTAGCCTTTCTTTGTCATCAGGGTCCATCTTAGGCATGTTATCAGACCCTCCTATGTTTGGATTATCGTTTTGATCCCCAGCTACACCGACGTCACTACTAGGTTGTTTCACCGTAGTATTTGAATCGGTTTTACCAGGAGTCTCCCGATGTAGTTCTACTTGATCTTCGAGTGCTTTGGATAGGTAGTAGTTTAAAGTCCTTGCTTCAGGATTTGCGGGAACGGACACGAGGGAGATTTCGAAGATTTTAAATCCTTTGATTATCGTAATGTTACGGTTTAAGCTCTTATCAAAAGATTCGTCATACTCAGTGATGACACCACGGAAACTGAACTTCGAGATAATACCTTCGCAGATCTTATCCCAGATCTCAGTCTCAGTGTTCGAAATTTGGACTTTAACAAAAAGTCCATTTCCCTGTGGAGCCGCCTCCAGCACTTTACCAATTGGGCGGTCCGGGTCATGATTGTACAGTACAGTTGTATATTTGAGGAGGTCTTTGGAGGCCGCCTCTAGAGCCTCGCGAGCAATCAACTCATACTGCGAATCAACAACATCGGCAACCGCCGCGTAGCCAGTAACGATTCTCTTTTGCTGGCCCTCTTCATCGAAGGTGTCAGCGGCTTTCTTGATTTCGAAAATCGCATCATCAAAAGCAACTTGACCATCTTCAATTTTAACCGCGAGGTTTCCGTTCATGATTTTCTCCTAAGCTCGAACTAAAAACGCAGACCCACCTAGTTCGAGAATTATTTTGTTCCTAACAATGTAGGGGGGAACATTTTTATCTTTGAAGTCCCCAGCTTACATCTTTTCGCCAACATTTCCTGTGGTTTGAATTGTCCAAATGTTGGTATTTTCATCCTGCTCTAAAAGATATAACCCTTTCCATTCCTTGGTGTTTACTTGGAATTTCTTGAGATTGTCTTCATCGATAAGCAAGAGCAATTCACCTTCTGCCACTCGTTCGATGGTAACTGGAATAGCTTTATTTGGATTTAAGTCAGTTCCAGGAGCTATTTGTCCGAGTTGATTCATTAGCTTTTTATTCTTAATCTTTTCAAATGTACCAGTTGCAGACTCAAAGAGAATTGGATTGCTATTGAAAGTCCATAAGTAGGCGCTATCACCATCATCAATCCAAAGGTCATAAAGCTCAGCACTAAAACCAATACGTACGTGAATTGGCCCTCTCCAAGTCCTTCTATTTAAAACGAACTTACGATCCACTTTTGCTTTTAGGCTAATCAAACCACTTCTTGCCAAAGCGTTAATATAGTTAGTTACTTGAACTTGGGAAGCTCTTGAGTGATTATGTTTTTCCAACCAATTCTTTAAGGTTTTAAACTTCTCTTCTAAAGTTTTACCTTTGAGTTCAATACGCACATCCTGCCAATCAGAACGAGTGCAGTATTGTTTGATTTCATCTTTCGTGATCGTTCCACAATGCAAGGACTTCCAATCTAAAGCTTTCATTAGCTCTAAGCTTTTATAGATCCCACTGTAATCAACTTTCACTTGATGATGTTTAATTGCTGTTACAAGACCATCCCTAACTTTTAATCGGGTAGGAATATCTTTAACAGTCCAATAATGGAACTCCGCAGGGATTTGATCTCTAATTTTCTTAGGTAGCCCCGAAGCACCATAAGGAGTAATTCTTTGTTTTTGTACAGCACGATGAGATAAGACATATGGTTTATCATCGTTAGGTTTAATCAAAAGCCACATAGTTGGTGTTCGAATTGTAGCACCTTCCGATGGTGGAAGAACAGCATCTTTAAATGATATAGTATCATTCTTGAAAGTTGCACCATCAGGAATCTGTACATCGCCATACTTACAAGTAATATAATCACCACCTACGATATAAACGTCCACCACGTTTTCAACATCGAAAGCCCATTGTAGGAACTTTTCGATGGGCAAGTTGGCTTGCAAGTTCGACGAAAGTTGTCGGAAGAGTAAGCGTTGACCACCACTATCCCAACTAGGTACATGGAACCAATACTCTTGGAAGTAACCATTTCTGAAACCATATTCTGCGGTGCCTTGACATGCAATGTAAAATACTCCGGGGTACTGTTTCGTTGATCCTACATTGCCAGGAGCAACAACACCTTCAAAGGTAAGCCACTCTAATGGTTCAGGCTCTTTCAATTCAACTAAGATTGATGTTGCTTTCTTAGTTCCACCATGAGTTTCGCGCGTAAGGAACTTCCCAGTCTGGACATCAAACTTCCAAAGCTCGGGTTTCTTCGCCCAGGCTTCAGCTTCAGCCAATGTTAAAACTGGTTCCTTCACGACATTGTCTGCCATAATATTTAAAGTATATCCTAAGAGCACTTGATTATTCACATGCTCAATACGAAGATCACCATGAGTTGTCATACCTCTCCAGTGATGATGGATAATGAACTTGTGAATTTGGTCCTCATTAGGATATTGAGAGAAAAGATCAATCTGTTTAACGAGTTCGAAAGGAATAGTATCATTCTCGGTAAACATTCCTTTAAAGGAAAGCATCTGAGCATCCATTCCAATCTTCATAATCGTAGTAACAGTATCGGGCTTTTCTTCAGGATTCGCGATGGTACGATTTTCATAGACGCGAGGTTCATAAATATCTAATTTGTATTTACCCTCGTCATTCTTATGGACAAACAAGTTGTGAAACTTGACAGTAATGATATCGCCAATCTCGGCTTTAACATTCGTATTGAATGTTCTCGCTACAACCATGACATCCATATCATGATATTTCGAAACGAATTTTTGATCAACTTCATCCATTTCAGTCGGAAGTACTTCAATAGCAACATCGTATTGAAATGTCTGATCAGCGCCGCTAACAAGACGTTTACTGGTAACGAGAAGATGGGCTTCAGCATACTTCTTATATTTACAAACTTGATTTGTTCTACCATCGAGTTCGTAAGGAAATCCATTCCACCACTTCACCATTGCACCTTCAAGAGGTGCAATTGGAAGTAGCTTTCCAAGAGCGGCCTTGATTTGTTCATCCGTCTTACAAACGAAATTCGGGACTAGGTTGAATGATCCAGGTTTCATTCTAGTGAGTAGAGAGTACTTAAATGGAAACTTTTTCTCCATCAAAGTATAACGATCACAATAATTTTGAGTGTGCAAGTCCTGGCCATCAAACCAAACACAATCATGCATATTCCAAACGTAATGATCATCTTGCGGAGGAGTATTGGTTGAATGTAATTCACCGGCAACGACTTCTCTTCCTTGATGAGTTGAGACGCCATCGATCATCACCCACTTCTCAACTTCACCGATTAAAATATAATCAACTTTCGGAAAATTGGTTTTCGCATACTCAATCAGGTGAGGGAATCTCGCGGTCGCTTCAGCACCATCTTCAGTGAACACATAGAAATTTCCATGCGAGTCTCTTTGAAGATAGCACGAATTACCATCATATTTTCCCTCCACCGAGATAATGATTTGCTCTTTCGCTTTCTGTTGCCAGGCGTGAACGTACTCAATAAGTGCCTCCATATTGAAAACTTCAGCTTCACGGTAAGCGGTAATCGAGAGAGTGGTTTTGCAGGGAAAGAAGTAGTGACCTGGACCAATCAGCTTGTTAGTCTTAGCTTCATATTGCGCTTCAAGTAAATTATGCTTACGATCCGTTGCCATTGGGAATCTCCATATCTGCCTCATCCGAGTCGGGAAGTTGAACTTTAAAAGAGCGCATAAGATCAAGGGAAGCTACTCCAATATAACTTGTAAAGGGTGATAGACCAGAGTCATCTACCATCGTAAATCGAGTTCTAAATCGTTCGGGAAATCTACCTATGAATGAGTGAAAAATCTTTTGTTCGAGTTGAGGTTCAAGGCCTTTACGAAGCATTACATCAATATCGTTCTTCGATGCTCCCTGTGTCGCCATACCACCAACGAAATATAAATAAGGTTTAACCAAACAAAGATTCTCAAATTGCAGGTTTAATTGAATCGTTAGCAATGGATCTAATTTCTTTAGGACTAGATCATAAGCTACATCTATTGAGGTCATTTGATCTAACCCCACAGTTTTAAATGCTCCCCACTCTTCACGCGGAAATTGGCGAAGGATTCTAAAGAACATTACTTTAATGAGTTGGCTGCCTCCCATATCTGAGAGCCAAATCAATTTCTTTTGAGAATCGATCAAAGCCGCATGTTCAAGGACAATAGTTTGAGATGGAATATATTTGATAACATCCTCAACAAAAACCCAAGGACCTTGCTCTTCACCCGAAGGATGAGTTCTAGTTCCTGCATTCATTGCTCTTCCCAGTGGCCTATCTAAAGAATCCCAATTCTGAGGAACCTCGGTTCCCCTATTCTGAAGTTCACGTTCTACTAAACGGTGCCAGTTCCACAATTGTTCTTGTTGCTGAACGGTAACGTCTCTCAAATGAACTATTTCCCAAACAGAATGTAATTGATTATGAAGCTTGATCAATTCGCTTTTAGGAAGGTCTTGGAGCTTACTTGGAATCAATTGAGAGAAACGACTGGCGAAATCTTCGACTTCAGGATAAGCGAGCTTATCTAATAAGTCTACAATGCGGTACCTAATTCCGCGGCGAATCATTTCAAACGTAATTATTTTGTGGCGTAGAACGATATTTTGAAATTTTGGATTCTCTAAATCGTTCTTTCTAATAAAAGGGGCAGCCAATTCATGCAAACGAAAATGCAGCGAAAGCAGTTCGCGGTCGCTAACTTTTCTAATTGACGTTGGAGTTATAAGATTTAGCTTCAATAGACTATGCCCCTTGCTTTCATAGTGTTCCTCTACTCAGAGACTAGTCGCTGTCCTCAGTTTCACCAGTAGCAGCTTGCGGTGATGAATCTCCAGCGCTTCCAGGAATCCATCCAGGACCAGCAGATTGAGGACTAGGTTTTGAACCTTCACCGTCCTGGCTCCCGTCATTTCTTCCACTATCTGAAGGAGGCTTTCCTGGATCAGTTTCACTGTTACCAGATCCTACTCCCACCGGAGTTAACGGTCTTTCTGGAGCACTCGGTTCGCTAGCTGGAACACCTGAAACGTCTTCTAACTGATAATCCAATCCGGGAAGTTTATCTCCGCCAACTACTGGTGGTAAGCCTAAAAGTGATCGAGCTTCGTTCAAGGTCATTAATTTTGCTTGCACAAGACGAGCTACAATTCTTGAGTTAGCAGAAAGTTTAATGACATTAATAGGAGCAGTAGAAGTATCAAATGCGCCTATTACCGTTGGATCCGAAGGCTTAATGAGTCTCTGATCAATAACACTACCGACCTTTTTAAGTTTAGGTGCGATAGTGCTATCATAAAAAATAGCTTGTGCGACCCGAGCAGTTGAGTAGTTTGCTACATCAGGCACACCAGCTAATACGGGAGGAACTCCCATTCCAACAAAAAGGGCATCTCGTACCGACTTCCTCATTTCAGAGAATGAGGCTTCTTGCGGAGTAACAGCGATAGGTTTGAAATCCATTCCATCTTCAAGGATAGCTACATTAAATGCTCTTGAAGATCCTTTATGCCTGTTCTCCCATTTAGAAACTAAGCGATTGTAAACTGTATCTGTTAAAATTCGAGGAGTGACGATAACTCCACCAGGTGTAGCATCGTTAGCAAAAAATCTTGAATTATATTCGTTGGCAGCATAATCTAACATCAACTGTTGCCAAATAGGTTGAAGACAACCCAAACCCCAATATTCGTTTGATGGATTAGGATATTTAAAATGAATGACTTCGTCAGGATTAAAATAGATCTTTTGATCTCCTACTTCATATACATATCCTTTAACGTAGGTTATGGCATCCGGAATGATTCTCATTTGTGCGGGGTCTAAGAAATAAATCTCTCTTACATAACCATTTTCATTTCTTACAACTTCCCAAAATGCATTACCAATTAATTCTAAACTCAAGAAGGTATACTCTAACAATTCGGTAAAGGTCATCCAAGGATTGGCTTGCTTTACTATATCCCAAAGCCAGTGATCTGGATCAAGTGGGTGACGAGCTTTACGAGTATATAAAGAAAAAGGTACCGAAGACGCGGTACTTGAGATTAGGTACACAGCAGCATACACCCAAGGGTTCTGGGTGTAAATATTGAGTAGCATGTTAAAGTTAATTGGAGGTGCCGTATATTCGTAAAATAACGAACGTGAGGCTGCGTCTTTTGGAGTCAAGTTTGACCCCGGCTTTAGCATAACCTTCTTATTGACTGGTTGTAATGCCTTACAAACGTCCGCCAAAAGACTCATCTATATAGCTCCCTCAGCATAAAGAAACCCTAACCAATAAGTTTTCTCTTCTGAATTGATTAAATCAAAAAAGTTGTAGTTCGTTCTTTTCTCAGCCGGTCGGTCTAGTAAGGACACGCAAACCTCATCACGTAATTGAAAATACTGAACGAAAAAACGTTCAGTTTTTAATTTGACGAAACCAAAATAATAGGTCCCAGATTAAAGGAGTTAGTTAAGGGCAACTAACTCCTTTAATGGTTAACCATATTTCTCTGGTGTTACTCCAACGTTGCCCTTGCCAGGCAGCCAGTTCATGGTCCCGCCAGGTTTTCCTGCTGTTGGTTTGGTCCCTGGAGTTGTAACAGTTCCACCAGGTTTAGGTGCTACAGGCTTATCACCAGGAGTTGTTACAGTTCCACCAGGTTGACCAATATACTTGCGAACGTCTTTCATGAAGTTCACCTCCAAAAATTTTTACTTATTTCCACCGATGTTGACATCTCCACCAGGTTTCTTTGGAGTCTCTGGAGAACCGCCAACACTAACTTCACCCGGCTTATTTAAAGCGCCAGGAGTTCCAATCGTTGTAACCGACATGCCGAATTTTCCGGCGGGGACAACTGTTGGAAGTCCATCCACCTTACCTTCCTCAGCTAGCGGGAAATCATCATATAGACTAATGACATCATAACCTAATTTATTGTTTGCCATAGTATTGCTCCTTACAGGCCGACCTACTAAAGTCATTTTGTCAGAAATTTTCTAGAGGGACACAAACACGGGGATTCGAAAATCCCAAAAGTTTGCTCGTTTACGTTCTTTATTATTTCTAGTCCATTCACCTTGCGTAGTTGTAACCACATAAAATCATTACCATAAACTTACAAATCTTATATTTGGTTCACGGACCAATCCCTTCACCGCAATATAAACAGCGTCAATTAGGTCAGCAGTTGTATTTGGAAAGCTTATCATCTCATTGATAAATTCGTTATGATAATCACGACGGATGAGTAGCTTTTGGGATTTAACTAGGTGGGTTAGAAATTCGAAGCGCGATTCTTTTGATCCAGTAGTATGAACTTTCACAACAGGAAGGACAACATCTCCTTCTGCTAGATACTCATGAAAGTAAGTTTGAACAGCATACGCTTCAATCTGAACTGAGTGCATGTGGGGATAGCGCAAGTAAAAACTAGTAACTAAGTCGCGCTGATCGACAAGTCTCAAGTTTCTTCTTTGAATAAAGTCAAGAAGGAATGTTCTACTAGTTCCTCTTTCCTGACCAACGATCGCGATAGCAAACATACTATGTTGGTTTGACTTATCAGTACCTGGTGCTGCGAGATCGACTCCCATTACGATATCTAAGTTATCGGGTATTGCTTCATGGGGCTCATAGTAACTCATTTCAAAATCTTCAACCGAAATCAAACCACTACCACTCGAGAAACTAACATCATTCTGGTACTGTAACCTGAATACATCAGGTCCGTACATAGCTTCAATTTGTTGTAGTTTCTCTAAAGGGAAATTCTCTTCCCAAAAAGATGTGCCGTCATCATTAATAGCAGCTTGAATCATTGACTTCCAACCACCTTGCTCAGCTTCCATTAATAAGATTTTATGATATAAATCTTCTCTATGATAAGCAGTTCCAATTACGTGTGCAGCAGTCTCATGTGATACGCTTAAAGTTGGCATTGCAACAAATCTAAACCAATCCCAAATTTTACGCCGTAAAGCAGCAGAATCTCTTGATTCAACATCTACAATATCATCAAAGATTAAAATATCAAAGTGCTTACCAGCCAAGGTCGATCCAACACCAAGAGCAGTAAATGTAGCTTCCGCTAACGGCATTGAACGCATCAAAGTCACTTCCGCATTATTCCACTTCTGCGCCTTTGCTGGTTGAATTAAATCAGGCCAGACCATTTGCATCTTGGCATTGGTCTCAAGCATATTTTTAATTTTACTAACGAAACTTGATGAGAGAAGTGAGGATTTAGAAATTAATCCAATTCGAATATTTGGATTACGAAGTGCATGCCAAATAGCATAATGCTGTCCAAGTATTGTGGAGTTATGACAAACTGCGCCACTCGCTAAATAATTTCCTTCAGTAGTTGTTAAATCAATTGTTAAGCCTTTTGACTTCTTTATTTCTTTAATGCGTTGCAAGAAGTGAGGAAACTTAAACAAGAACGAAAAGTTTTTAATGCCAGGAATGACACTTAAATTTTGTTCAACAAATCTTTGTGCTTTCTTAGGATAGCGTTTGAAATCCAACTTGCATTCCTTCTCAAGCTTAAACTTAGTGATAGGAGCAACAAAAGGATCTCTTTGAATTTCAACAGCCAATATTCCCGCAAGTTCAGCAATTTGAGATTCTGTGTAATCACAAGTGTCGGTATATCCATTTAACAAATTCCAAAAGTACTTACGCAATGTGGCGCTCTTCTGGAGTAACGTAGAACCATAACGTGTTAAAGGAAATCCTAAATTTAAAAACCATTTCTGTACTTCAATGGCTTGAGGCTGCGTGAACTTTATATAACGATTATACCACCATAAAGTTTTCGCAATAGTTCTAGCCGCAGAAAAGGTACAAGCTCTTAATGGTTTAGGAAGCAATGGGCTTCCATCAAATCCATTTTCTTGTAAATATTTTTCGAATTCGGGGGGAAGGGATTTCCATTCTTTATGGTTAAAGTGGCGCCAAAGTGGAATCCCAATTTGCTGACGAGTTCTAGTTGCCCTCCAAATTGTATGCCAGTTCGGATAAGCAGCATAGAAATAGCTAAGCGCTGAGAACCAAAGTTCCGGAGAAACGTTAAAGGGATTCGAATCTTTAGGAACGAAACAACGCCAGTTACAACGGAAGACAAATCGATCGTGAGGAGTTAGGGCTTGAGCTTCACGAAATTTAAGATGATAACCATTCCACACTAGCCAACGATGTTCAGGAGTACATCTTAGAACATAGCCATCTTCAGTCTCGATCTCTAAGATATTATCAATACCATTAGAGAATAATTGCGTAGCTTTAGCTTCGCCGAGACATGAATTGACAATTAAATCCGTTGAAGTAGAGAAGGGGAGGGTTACTTCACTATAAGGAAGAACTTCTTTTAAGTACTGCAGACCTTCGCGAGTAGCGACAAGAGTATCATCACCAACGCACTTCCACGAACCACGAGGACCAAGTACTAAGGTCCTCGGATTCGCCATTTGAAATTCAAACCATCTCTGATGAAATGGCTGAAGAATCGTGTCGAGAAAGGCAGCATTGAAGAAGTCGAATCGTTCTTCTGCTGCGGTTCGAAGTACTTGGAGTTCATTCTTTTTTAGTTGACTCAGCTTAAACTGACTTGATGAGGCCATTCTCCCTCATTACCCACAACACCTCATCAACCCTATCATCCAGCCCTGATGCTTGGATTACGTGGTGTTTAATATTTTCGTTATTCAACATGCCCAATATAATGAAATGCATTAAACGGGCGTTGTTTGGTTGAGTATTTCGAAGGCCATCATCAACCAACGGAATCCTTCCTGAAGGTACGAAGAAATGAAACTCGTACATTGACTTTGCGTAGTCAACACACTGGCGATAGTAATCGTTAAGAAAAGCTTGCATATCGTCTTCACGCGCAAGATGACTTAGAGTATATGCAAACATATCAATAGATGAACGATCAGCGAGAAATGGACTGAGTATAAACTTTTCTCTAATCGATCGTTTCTGGAGTAACCAAGATTGGAATTCTCTGGTTAGTTCTTTGTCAGTTCCAAAAACGGGAGGCTTTTCTAAACCCATTTCCTTTACCGCTTCTCTGACAACGTTAACGGTTTTAGGGACGTTTAAAACTTCCGCGAGACGATTAATCAATGTAGTTTTACCACTACCTTCAGATCCGGTAAAAGCTACGCCCAATAACCAATTAGCTTTCAGTATCATGCGTTCTCCCTAAAGTGTGTTCAATTAATGCTGCAACTTCGGTTGCCTCAACATCTCCTTGAGTTTCTGCCACCTTCATGAAGTCATTAACAAATTTGTGAATATCCAGTTTACCTTTAACTCGAAAAATATCAAAGGAACTTTCAACTGTTTCTTCTGTTCCATACGCACGTTTTAATTCAAGGATTAATTTAAATGTTTCTAAAAGTTCTTTCCATGTCTGAGGTCTAAGCTTCTTATTTTCTAACGCGTCAGAGCAAATAGATTCTAAGAGACCGATTAATTGATGAGCGGTATATTTGGGTTGAAGAGCTGTAACTACTGCCTCAGAAACTACTTGAGGGACTTGAACTTGCATCTTTCTTTTGAAATCCACCCAAGCATGATATGAACAGGTACACTTGCAGTGCGCTGACTTCCAATACTTTAAAGTATTGGGGCTAACATTTAATTTACCTGCAATTTCTTCGAGCGTCAACCCTTGAACGTATAATTCAAAAGCCTGTTTATGCAATTCAATATTGTTCTTCAATGCTAACCTCGCGTGAATGCTCCCTCTGACGATTGCTACATACCAATCAAAATTGGCTTGAAGTTTTAAAGATAATTGCTGGATCGCGCTTATTTTTTCCCGTGTTTGTTCGCCTCAACGGCTCTCAGTTGCCTTAAAGCTTCCCGTTTAGTAGGATGCTTTCCAAGAATACGTCCAGTTGATTCAGCGCGTACAACCCACTTACTACCTTCCTTTCTCACCATTTTTAGTCTACCTCTGGATCTTTTTCTTCGTCCATGTCAGCATCAGTCAAATTTTCCATTGCTTCTTTTACCCACAAATCTACTTGTTCTGAATGTTCACGGTAGTAGTCACGAAAAGTACTTGACTGAACTTTTACGTCATTCGGCAATGTTGTCCAAGCTCCTTTTTTAAGTGCAATTTTTGCCATAATAAGCAGATCCAAAATTGGAGTTACTCCATCTACTCCTGAATCCCAGCGAACGATAAAGTTACAAGCCTTTAAAGGGGGTGCTAACTTATTACGAATGCATTTTGCTTTAACTTCAATGCCAATGGGATCTTGTCCTTGCTTGACATAACGAAATCTAGCAAGCTGGAAAATCATGGAAGAGTAAAACGTGGTAGGGTTTTTAGCTAACCACGTTAAAGGACTTCCATAACCCATCGTCATAATTTTCGTTCTTGGTTGATGTACTAAGATTAATGCAACGCGAGTCTTTGCAATCAAACCAACAATTTTTCGAAAAGCTTGACTGAAATATCGTGCGTGCATTCCGGGCTGAGTTGACTTTCCCTCTGCCATAGACAGGTCAGATTCGCTCGCAAGCGCAGAACATGTATCTAAAGCAATACATAACAACTTATCAGGATTATCTGCTCTTACAAGCTTTATAACGTTTTCTATGAGAGGAACTATTTGCTCAAGTTGTACATCTTCGAATTTAATTAGTTCATTAGTGTCTAGACCTACAATCCTGGCTCGCTCAACCTCCAAAGAGTATTCACTATCGATGAGAACACTAATTCCCCCACGTTTTTGAACGGATGAAAGAATTGAATAGACAAGAGAACTTTTTCCAGTTCCAGGTTCTCCTACTAAGCTGATAGTTCTTCCTACAGGAATTCCACCTCTTCCTGTAATAATATCAAATGTAGGAATTCCAGACGGAATAAATTCCTTGACGTTGGCGTGGCATTCAGGAGAGTCTAGATCTAAAGCACCTAACTTTTCGCGCAGTTGGCTCATATAAACTCTAGAAGCCCGGGAGCCAAAGCCCCCGGGCATGATCATTGAGATAATTAGTCGATCTCGCCGAGAACGACTTTTTCGCCTGCGATTGCACCTTTCAACTTATCCATACCAGATTTGATATTATCTCCTCCAGTATCTTTAGCTTCTTTGATAGGTGCTTCTGGAGTAATAGTGCCAGTACCCTCAAAAGATTTACCTCCACCTAAAGAGCTCTCAACACGAGCAACTAGTTCAGGCGGAAAGTAACCTTTCTGCTCTTCATAACTACGACGCTGATTTTGAACTATTGCATCCAGGTCATGACATTGACCTAGCAGGTCTTCGTTAGCGATCGCCGAAGATTGACGATCTAAACGGACGTTATATCGATTTCCCGGGTTCTTTGTAATAATCACATTGAATCCAGTCTCGGGATGAACGAAGTCTTCGCCGCTTATGAATAGCTGAAAGACCTGTCCAAAGACAGTAAAGCTCAAAGGTAAAATTTTTACCACGGGCTCTTCGGCTTTCACATCATAAGCGTTAACCCAGAAGACCCGACTAGCTTTCATATTACGAGCCGCTTCCTGATCTTCCTTACTCGGCGACATTGCTAAGACTGTAATAGCATCGTCGACGAAACATCTTGATGGAGGAGTCTCGGCAGCGTTACAAACGCACACACGATTTCTTTCTCCACCACCAACTTTAAAGTGGTTCCTTACTTCCCGAAACCATAATCCACCTTCTTTATAAGCAGGCAAGATCCTGACGGTATTAATACCGTCAGCGAGTTTCATAAAACGGCCTTCTACCGCAGAGCGGACATCAGCAAGCTTACGAAATGACTCCGGGTCCAACTGTTTCTTTAGTGCGTCTAAGAATGTCATAGCAGTTCTCCTCCTGTGTAATTAAACACTGTTTAAAAGTTTATATTGTTTATTGTGAATGTTCCCACGGCTTCAGAGGGCTTCTAGAGAGCTGGATGAATCCAGCCTCAAGCCATGCAAAAGGATTATAAACTCCGCTACCCATTTCTAGTACTCGCGCTGTTCAAATGACAGCTGTTTTCTCTGAGTGATAGAAAGGTTCACAAGTGAATCGCGTTTGAACCAAAGGCTAGTGACAGTCGAATTAATTAAGTCCAAGACATAAGTTATTCTTGACAGCTTATCCATTAATTTGGCATACTCTTGATCTTCCTGCAACGCTGCTTCAAGAATTTTACTTGTTACATAATGCGATTTTTGAATCTTCGCTAGAAATGGACCGGAGACAATTCGAATGTCTCTTTCGATTTGCCTTTTAAAGAATTCAAGATCAGCTCGCTGAGCTAACCAATACTGACTGATAGCGGGGAGCGTTTCAAGATCCGAATTCGTCTCGATGATCTTCGCATCAGCTTTAAGTTTTTCTTTTAGTTCAGCAACGATTCCAAGAAAAGCTTCATCATCAACTTCAAGAGCAGCTATCAGTTTGACAATCATAAGTTTTACCTTTTCACGTATTGAACGGGATCCTTCACTTTATTCTTTGCGAATCCCTCAAGCCTTTCAGTACAACTACCACAAGTTCCACATGCTAAGGGCTCTTCACCCTGTGGATCATAACAAGTCCACGTATGTTCATACGGAACACCCAACTTAAATCCAACTTCAAGGATTGAACCTTTATCCATGTGCATAAAAGGTACATATAGATTAATTGGCCAGTAATGCGCTTTATTAAATACGTCTTGCATCGCGGCGATATAGTCTGGACGACAATCGGGATAGATTGCATGATCTCCAGAATGTGCAGCATACGCAACCGTATTAAATCCACAGCTGATACACCAACCAAGCGCGAGGCTTAGAAGGATTGTATTTCGTGCGGGCACTACGGTCATCTTCATTGATTCATCTTCGTAGTGCCCTTTTGGAACAGACACTCTAGAATCAGTTAACGCCGAACCTTGAAGAATCGAATTGATAACCGATACGTCCAAGACCTTGTGGGGAACTTTAAAGTGCTTAGTTAAAGTCATTGCACATTTTAATTCATGACGATGCTTCTGACCATAAATTAAAGTGAGAGCGCTAACTTTATCAAACTCGTTAATTGCTTTAGCGAGTAAGGTAGCACTATCCATTCCACCACTTAAAAGGACAATACAAGACATCTCTCCAGCCATGACAATCACTCCCTTTTCAATTTTATGAGGACACGTTCCAAACATTCCTTTCGTGGCATTACCATTAAAACATGAAACTTAACCGGGGGAATTTTTGCGACTATCATTTTCATGACCGCTGGTGAGAATCGCAAAAACTTTTGAGGGTCTTTGGTTTTCGGGGAGATTTCTTAGATACTGTTCGACACCTTTAGTCGTCATACCAACAGCATCAAGCAATCTAGCCATTAAAGTTCTTCTCTGTTCTCTTAGCAATATGCTGAATCGGGACGAAGTCATAAATGATATCATATTCATTATCAAATTGAGCCAGCGTCATTGTCGCTTTTACCTGGAGTAACTTTGTTGCTCTTCGAGGAATTGATTAAAACTGCCAACCTGTCATCCTTAACGGTTGATATCGATCCAGATCTATCCAGTACAAGTACGATGTTGTGTGCAATCAGAATCAGTCATTTTCGGGATTCCTTTTATGTTTAGAGTAAAGTTCGGAAAACTTTTGATCCATTCGCAGCATCTCGCCGGAGTGAACTTCGCGCTGTTTCTTTAGCTCCATGATTTCTTCCATCATAGATTGGGTAATTTCGATACTCTTATTAAGCTTCCAAGTCGAGGCAAACAGATAAACAATAGCCACAACTTCAGCTAAAGTAATGAATCTAAAAACCCACCACACAAAACTAAATATATATTGACCATTTGTTGCTAACATGATTATTTCCTACCTGTAGATCCTACTCCGTTCTCACCGCGATCGGATTCAGGTAAGTCTTCAACGATTCGAACTCGACCACCAAGCAAAACGGGCATGAAAAGGAATTGTAAAACTCTTTCACCCTTTTCAATTAAAATTGCCTGATTTGACCCGTTTGTGATAAACGGTTGGACCAACCCAGTATACCCATGATCATAGACGCTATGGCAGGTCAAGCCGCGTTTTCGAAAAGAACTTCTAGGAAAGATAATCCCAGCAAATCCATCTGGCACCCAAATAGAGACTCCACAGTCTAAAGGAACCGTACTTCCGGGTGCTAACGTTACTTCATTTTGAGAATATAAATCCCACCCAGCATCTTCACGACGTTTCTTTGAAGGTGGGATTGAATCTTCATAACGAAGTTTAACTAGTAATTCCATCATCACTCTCCAAATACTTTCGATTCCACATTACCAATATAAACTTGATGGTTAATTAAGTTTTGAATTACGTAGATTCCACCATTCATCTATCTTCTAAATTGATTCATCTGCACTAGATTCCACCTCTTTCTTTAAAATCTCAACTCTTTTTCTTGCTTCAGCAACATTAGGATGAACTTGACCTGTAGCACCTTCCTGCAGCTCTTCCCAAACAATTCGAGCATGAAGTACCTGAGGAAGATCGACTTCACTAAGAAGTCCTAACATGTTTAAAACGTGAGCTCGAATGCAGTCTTCATCTAATTCATAACTATGACTTTGATCCATAAGCTTCTTCCATTCAAGGTCACGTTCCTTCAAAGTTTGTATTGAAACTCTACGCGCTTTCGATCTCAACACTGGTTCCATGTCTGGATCCTCAATTAGAGCAAAAAATAACGGGTAGGAGACCCATAGATCTCCTACCCGTTAGGACTAGAAGGTTACAGCATTGATGGTGTTGATGAGGGCTTGACGATCAGTTTCTAAAATCTTCATGATGTCAAACACCTTATCGCTCCATCCAGCCAGCGCGAATACCTTTGACTCTGGAAATTGCAGAGTCCCATAACCCTGCAGGTCAAAGGAGTAGATTAGCGGATCGGCGCCAGTGGCTTTCTTGAAGGCCTTCACGCTTTCCTTTGGTGTATAATACCCGACCCAAGCCTGCATATCCGACAGGATGATGATTCTATCGTACGCATGTTTGGCGGTTCTGAAGACTGAGTGAAAGTCAGTTCCGCCAAAGTCGGAATGCTTGTAGATGTAATCGATGTTCTCGAAGATATCTCCAGTCTTGGTCAGTTTGAGGTACTTGGCGGAGTTAGAGAAAATAATAAGATCCGCCTTCATCGCACCTACCAAAGCTACAGCGAACATGGATCCGATATCGAAAGGTTTGCCTTCCATAGATCCCGACACATCTAAGGCCACAAGGGTTTTGCCAGGCAGCTTAGGCACATTGTTCAAAGAAATGCTAGCAGCCGTTGCAAGAGCCCCCGCTACTTTATCATACAAGGAAACTTCAGCTTTGGTGCTGGCTGACTTCCGAGCCAAAGCCATTTCCTTGTATGCGGTACCAAACCGGAACGGAAGAACCAAAGACTTTTCGATGAGCTGCGGATCAACCAGCATTGACAGCGCATCTTCCAGAATCTCTGGAGCTTGCTGCGCGATGTTCCGTAGGTTACGGAGCAACGCGAAGTACCCGAGCTTTTTCTCACGAATCAACTCAGTCCAAGCTTGGGACTTCAACTCTTCCTTTTCCGCTTCGGTTTGAGCCGCTTGTCCAGCAGTGGTCAACTTCGCTTCCCAAGTCTCAGTGGACTTCAGGGCATCCTTAACCAGCTGTCGTAACGCTTCCGCGTTCTTGGCAACCGGTTTTGGGTGCACTAAGTTCACCGCATCCACGAGGGATACGCTATGAGACTCGCCGCGATACTTTGCCAGCTGGTACTTGTCGAACTTGTCGAAAGAAGCCGCCAACCCTTTCTTCAAGGAGTTTGGCAGTGGCTTGCCATAAGTTGCAAGGTAATAAGCTAGAATTTCCAGGATGTCATCCGGACGCCTTACAACGGCATTGAAGAACCGCTTGGTCCAGCCGATTCCCTTAACTCGATTGGCAATCTCACCCGCAACGACGTGAGTAATGGATCTCACTCCAAACTCATTGCGAGCAAAGATCGCAGCCTTAGCCGCGAACAACTTATCCGGGAACTGATCGATCAGAGACCGAACAGTCCGGACTGCTCCACTTGCCTTCCGGTAATACTGGTCTTCGGCGAATGAAGTTAGCAGGGTCGTTACGAACTGCAACTGTGGTGACACTTGATAAGCTTCACCACCTGCAAGGTTAGTTGTTAATGTTGGTGATAACACTTTCCTGTTGAATTTTGCCATTTCAGCACCTCCAGGAAGAATGTGAATGCTCCCTCAGCTTGTGCCACCATCTGATGATCCAGGCGTAGATCACACACCAAGGCCAAGGCATAAGAACGATCATTGCCTGCTTTTGATTTGAAAAAGGGCTTTCCATTGGAGCCTTGCTTTAAGCAGGATTAATCGTTACATGTTGCGGCGAAGAAGTAAACCTTTCCAAACTCAAGATCTGGTATATCCACTTCGACCACTTGGCCAGCTTGCTCAGGAGTAATTGCAACTGTAACTATCGGAGTTCCAGCCGCACGTTCAGTTGCAGGATCGGAACCAACGAATGTAGCGTTCTTATAGAACACATTCACCGCAGCCAATCCAGTCAAAGCACCACCATCTGCATCAGCGATAGGCAACGAAACCTGAATCTTTGCCACTCGTCCCACGAAAGTGATGCCTGAAAGAACGGGTGCCGCGGGAGCGAAATTAGGTTGTTCACCCTGAAGCTCGTTGGAGAATGTACTTTCTAACATTTTCATATTCCTCAAAAATTAGATTTAAAGCGTTTCAAAATCAAATTTGTTAAGAGGTAAACGACAGTAGTCAAAAAATCTTGCTGCTCTTCTACGAATTTTGGCTTTTGAATTCCGATCTGAAGCAGTGGTATCAAAAGAAGTTCTTTGAGAGCGGAATTACTCATGGTATTTCCGAATGCCGCTTTGCGCTTCGTTTCTTTCTTTTCAGCGACGGTGAATGCTCCCTCAGCTGAAGCAGAGGGCTTCTAGAGAGCTGGATGAATCCAGCCTCAAGCCCTGCATTCCCAGGGCCAGGATATTTTTAGCCGCATTAATAGTGTCGAAGTATCTCAACTCACTACCTGGAGAGCGTTCAAAGAAAATTGGGAGAAAACCGAGTTGAGTGTTAACGGTCACCAATGATCGAAGTAACTCAACCCTCACTTCCCAATTTAAAATTTGGTAGCGGATACCGGATTCGAACCGGTGATCTTTTGGTTATGAACCAAACGAGATAGACCGCTTCTCCAATCCGCATCAAGTTAATGAAGTCGTACTGCCACCCAAATGATACTAGAAAGGGCGAGACTTAATATAAATATAATTGCTTTCGTTTCGTAAGACCTCTCACAACTACATTAGGAGAAAAATGAAAACGGTTTTTCTATTCCGCTGTGATTACCAATTTCACCATCTCCCGCCATGATCGGGAGAGTAGGACTCGAACCTACAATGGCGGTTCCTAGTCGAAGTAGCCGTTTCCTCACTTCCTAATTGATTACTATAGTTTCTTGAATTTGCTTTACGCGCCCTTCATCAAGCAAAAATCTTAGTGCGCGTTTTACACTTCCTGTGTGCTCGTTCGGCATAGCACCTTTAATTCGTGCAATGATTGTATCAAGGTGAAGCCGCTTCTCAGGCTGGGCGTTGACGTAGTTAAAAATAATATCCTTTAGTTCATCACCTTCTGTTGCCACGATACTCTGTTGTAATATAGGATCTTCTCTTATAGCTCCTTGCAAAATCTGCTCGGGTGATTTAGGCATACACTTCTCACAAGGCCCAACTACCGTAACTGGAGTTCCACAAAACGGACAGCAATGACTAAGGTTACCCATTTCAAATCCTGCGAAGTATTGAGGAGAAAAGTGTAAAGGGTTTTGTTTTTTCGAACAGTTGCTTTACCGAAGTAACCCTAAACGTCACTACCTCACACTAGTGAATGCTCCCTCAGCTTCAGAGGGCTTTTAGAAAGCCGGATTCATCCGGTATTCAGACCCTACAAAAGGATAACAACTTATTAACAGGCTTTACCACCTCCGCCACCTTTACCTCCGCCACCTTTACCTCCGCCACCTTTACCGCCTTTAGGTCCAGCCATTTGTTTATACCTCTCTTAGGTAAAATAGGTAGGAGTAAAATGAAAAGGCTTGTTTAAGCACTGACGTGTTATGAGCATATGTGCGAAGTAAGCCTAATCTCACTACCCTTTATTTTAAATTGTAAGATTGGGAGAAATTGTGATCAAGGTTTTTTCCTATGCACGAAGTAACCCCAAACTTACAATTTAAATCCTTTTAAGGAAGCACGGAGAAAAATTGAAAAGCGTTTAGATACATTAATCACGAGTTCCTAACGCTAACGCGCATCTCTCGGTTGTGCTTCTGGAGCTCCACTTGTGGAGCAGTAAGTCCGATTTTCTCAGACCTCGTCATAGAAGTAACGCTTTCCTCACTTCCGTGTTTTACATTTGTTTCAGTATTCCTGCAATTGATAAATAAATTATCAATGGTTTTAGATGCTATTAAAAGGGAAAAAGTATAGTGAGCAAAAGCTGCATCAAAAAGTTGACATAATCATATACCGGAGACACCCACTTTTTTCCTTTTAACCTCTTATTAAACTCATCAGTTCTGCGCGAGCTGCTAATCCTCTATCGGAGTGTTCGAGAAAGACTCCAGTTAAGCTACTCGTGATCATTACTGACTCTTGCTTCTCAACTCCTCGACATCTCATACATAGATGTTGTGCTTCGATGATACAAGCAGAACCGACTGGATCAAGCAAATCGTTAATTGCTCGAGTTACTTGTTGACCAATTCGTTCTTGGATCTGCAAACGTTTGGCAAAGATGTCGAGGATGCGCGCAAGCTTTGAGATCCCGATAATCTTTCCATTTGGAATATATCCAACATGTGCCTTCCCCGAAAAGCTTAACATGTGATGTTCACAATTGTGTACGACCATCCCATTCGCAACAAAGTTATGATTTTTAGGTGCATCAAGGCACCAAACATCAATTTTTTCATGGAAAGAATCGACACCTAAAATTTTATGATTTTTATCGGCGCGTCTTCCCTCCCACGATACAGCAACCGACTCACTTCTTTTTTTAAACATTGCGGCTCTTCTTATTGGATCTTCATATACAGAGATAATTCTAGTTCCAGGACGCAAATCTTTAGCTTCAACCCAACCATCATAAGTTAAAAACTTATGATCTGGAGTACACAATAAAGTATCTTTTTCGGAAATAACCCTTAAAACTTCGACATCCTTCTGAGTCACTCTAGGATTTAAGCACCGTTCAACTTCAAACGTTTTGAGTTGTTCATTAAATGAATAAATCCAATCGCCTGAGCGCAAAGCAAATAAGGGCATCCTTCCTTTCGGAGTTTCAACCATTGTAAAGCCTGCGACGCACGTAGAGTAGAATTCAATTCCTTTTAAAAGAACTAACTCATTGTACCCATCTGCATCAAATGTGGTAGCGATGTCTTCCGGCTTCATTCTATATCCGGCAAACATTTCATTCCAGGCTTTTACGACTCGCTTCGGAGTATCTAACAATCCTTCACGAGTTGGATCTTCACCAATCGCGATTAACATATTCCTTACGAGATCTTGTTTTGCTGTTGTATCCATTTATATTCCTCACTCTCATAAATTATAGGAATGTTTAATTCAATTGCCAGCTTCTCTTCTTTATCTGATCCTGGACTCATTCCTTTCATTCGATACATTAAATCACAACGTCTTAAATACTCCATCCGCGAAGCCGAGCTTTGTTAGTTCTTCAACCTTCTGAATAACACGACGAGTATTCTCTACGGGATCCGGAATCGTATGAGGATCTGCCAAGTAAATTAACGGTTTCATATAATTTTTGAAACTCCATGATCGTATTGGACGTTGATCATATGATCGATTGGACCAGATACGTGTGGAAATTGTGAAATAACAAAGATTGAAGTATCTTTTATCTCACGCATCTTTTCAAGAACTTGTAATCTACCAGCATTATCGAGACTATCAAAAACTTCATCTAATACTAAAAGATTTGTTTGCCACCCTGACAATGATTGCAACGTTTCACGAAGTCCAAAGCATAGCGCGAGACATAATCTTCTCGTTTGTCCCGAGCTTAAAGATATGATATTAACTGATTTGCCGTTGATAATGAAGTCGACCGTAATCTTTGATATATCTTCTTGAGGAAAACCTACAACGATTGAAGCTCCCTCATGCCACAATCTATACAACCAATGGTTCGTTCTCTCAGTTAAAAGGTCTAAGGTTTGTTTTAATGCTAATGATATTACACCCTTAGGACCAAATCCCTGCAACCAAAACTTTAATGGATCAATATAAACTGCCACAGTTTCTAGAAGACGTTGAATTTCACTCACGCGTGAATCAAGAGCACGACGACGATCAGCAGCTGTTTGACATTCACTTTCTAGGTGAGTTCGGATATTTTCGAGATTCGCCTTCTCTTGTTTTATTTGTGCGATCGCATTTAAGATTCTCTCACGTTCTTGTTCATACGAACTCTTCTCCTGGCCAATTCGATTGAATGCAAAAGAAACTTCATTCTTATCATGTTCAGCTTTACGTAACGACTCTTCAGATGCAATACAGGATAAATGGTAAGCTTCTTCACACATGATCTCTAAGTCGAGTTGACACTTATGATGTGAACGTTGAATCTGCTTTAACTGCAAGGGAATTTTTTGACTACATTCCGGACATTCATCCTTCGCGTTTAACCAACGAGTGTAATCTCGTTCGATCATTTTACGTTGCGCGACCTTCTGATTATACTTTTCGCGTTCAATCTCATACTTCTTTCTTGCCAACGATTCAGACTCTGAAGCTGCCTTTAAGGCGGAATCGTGCTCTTTTAAAATTCTCGTACAATCAAGAATTAAATTCTCGCAGTCAGTCAACTTGGATTGCAAATCAATCCTCTGATCTTCAAGCTTTGCAATTCTCTCGCTAATTAACGCACTTTGTTTTTTACTCTCCGCCATATCTGGAAGTGCTTCGATCATCTGATTGAGAGTTTCAAGCTCTTGATTTAAGCGCTTATGATTCTCGTTAAAGACATCGTGAGCGTCTTTTACTCTATCTCTTGCCTGACCAAACTGTCTCAAGTGCGGTAAAACATCAACGAGAATCTTTTTTCTATTAGCATCAGTTTCAAACGAGAAAGAGTTCCTCATAGAGGCATCGGTAATATAAACTAATTGAGCAAAGAGATCTTGTGAGATTCCAACAATCTCTTCAATTAGTTTTTGAGTTTGAGGATTCGATGCTAAAGTCTTTTCATCTTCACCAAGCCAAATTCGAACTTTATTACCATAAGTTGGATCTTGACGGAATCTTATAACTTCATAAGTATCATCACCAATTTTAAATGCTACTTTAACGTAACATCCTTTATTGGTGCCCCAAGAAATTACGTCATCTCCAGTAACATCTTTACCACTAATGTGCGGGAGCCTCCCATATAACGCCCATGAGATCGCTGAGAATAAGGATGACTTACCAGAACCGTTTGATTCAACAGACTCTAAGTCTCCGAGTAACTCACCTTGTACTAATGATATACCTCCGGCTTGTAAATCTAAATGAAAGGATTTAAACGAGCGGAAGTATTGAGCGCTTACATAGAGGAACTTAATTTTCATCTTTGAAAGCCAGCTTCGCGAGTTCAACCATCTCGACAAGAACTTCATTGAGGGTTTTGCTTATATAACCCAGACAAGTACAAAGTGTTATAATTAATAGCTTTCCTTCTTTGGTTGTTATATCGATATCACGAATTGATTTCATTGCCCCGCCAAGAAGTGAGCACCTAACGCCTCAACATCAGGATCTAGATTTTGAACTCTTGAATAATTAATGATATACGATTGAAGTGAAGCGTGCACCTCTGAAGCGTCTACCCTACTTATCCTCATTTCAATCGGTTTCAAAACCCAACTCTTTGCACCTTTTTCTTGTAATGCTTTTACTATTATATCTAAATTGTCTTGTTGTTTCAAGTATACTTTAACATTTTTATCTTTTAAATCTGCTTCGAGTAATTCTTCAATAGTACCCTCAATAAACCTTTCTCTTATTGGCGATACTATTGCCTTCGCTTCCTTACCATCATAAAGCCACATAAACTTTTGTTGTCCAGCTTCAGCAAATGAATGTTGCCATGGAGTACCAACATTAACAATAGGAGGTACTACTTGCGGTTTATGTAAATGTCCATTGAATACCCATTCATATGGTTCCAAGTGTTCAGTCTTAATAGAAGAAGAAACTGGAACTTTATTATTAAGCCGTAACTCATGAATCATTTGATGCATAAATAAAACAGTTCCATCTTTTCTTTCTGGAGCATACTCAGATACGAGTTTAATGAACTCTTCTTCAGGTCGTGATGGAATCCAATAAGTTAAACCAACCTTACAAGGCTTTTCAATTACTGAAGCATATCTCTTAAATACACTAATCGTTGATCTAACATCACGGTAAAAGACTTGATCATGATTACCTGACAATAGAATGACTTCGCGATCGAACTTATCGAAGAAGTCGAACACCGATAGAAGACAATCCCACTTGATCGATTCAGGTGAGTGGAATAAATCTCCAATGATTATAAGGGTTTCAAACTCCTTAAAGGAGTTCACGAACTTACACCACTCATTAAATACGTCAAGATTTCGAGAGTCGACGTGTAAGTCACCGGTTATTAAAGCTGGTAGATTCATGGGTTAGGAGATGAGGGGAGGCTTTCCTCCCCTCGAGTTATAAGGTAGTTACTTAATTAGGCCGAGCTTAACAGCGCGCATTTTAGCAGCTGAAGCTTTAGGCTGTACTTCTTCAGTGGTTGTAGTCGCAACGGCTTCAACATCTTTTGGATCGGGACAATTCTGTGCAAGAAGTGCTTGTGCGGCGGTTAGTGCGGTCTTAGCAATAGAGTAAGCAAGAGCGATCTGAGCGTCGTAGCCCTTCTGAAGAATCGCGTTGAGCTCATCTGCGGTCGCTTTAAGAGTATTCACTGTGTTTTGAAGGCTGATTGCTACATCAGGACCATTACCACAAATTTTGCTCTTAAAGTTCGCGCAGCCTACACCAATGGTCAACACGAGACCAAGTACGGCCAAGAATGTGAAAATCTTATTACGCATTTAGTTTATTCCTCCTTTACTTTTTGATAATTTGTCAGTTTCAACCTCTGGCTCAATCAATGTTTGCGCATTAGCTTCTTTTTGATCAAGCTTCATAGATTGAGTTTCAGACTCAGTTACAGCCTTAGTTGATTTCTTTGGCGTGGGAGTTGGGACTTGAGCTTTCACCCAAGCGAGAAACTCATCAAACGTTTTAAGGTTTAACCAACTCGCGCGGTTAAGTTCGAGATTTTCGAACGTTAATTCCTGCTCAGGAATTGGATCTAATCGCGTCCCCTTCCCTGTCGCTTTCATTATTCCAATTCCAGTGTCAATATCCACGACAAACATTTCGATGTCAGGTGGGAGCTGAGTGAGGAACCTAGTGAAAGCTTTCCAAACTGTTCCTACCCAATAAGTTGTTACAGCAGGAACTTCCTGGTGATCCTTCTCGAGTGGATTACAATCGTGAAGAACAATCATTCCGTTAGGAGTTAGACTTGCGAGAGAGTTCGCAACGTCTTTACACACCTGCTCATCTACATGAAATCCATCAATAAAGATAAGATCATACTTATCCTTATTCTGAGCGAAGAAGTCATCGGCTTTCATTTTGTGGGAGACAGGTCCTGCTGGGTCAGGATCTACTCCATGTTTCACTTCAGCTTTAATCTTATCGAAATTATTTTTGGGATCGTAGACTCCAATCTCCAGATAAGTTTTGTACCCAAAAGTTTCGATTAAATAGTTAATTAAATCCCATCTATCCATTTACAGTCACCTCAAAGGTTTATTTTGTACGGCAATCTTTCGAATACGGAATCTATAAAGATTTGATCTTTATAGATTCCGTATGTGCCACTGATTCCTGCATCAACGGATTTATATCGTACCGCGCAGCATTCTTTAATCCACAAGGTTAACATATATAAGCCATACCGATTTAAATCAATTATGGTAGCTAAGTTGATTAAAGATTGACTACGACCGTCATCGACTAGAAGACCCACCCCCACGATACTTTTCTTGACTTCCAATGTCATCATCTTGAACCAGTCATGAGGAGTACCAATGTTTGATCGAAAAAGAGAATCCAAAACCTCTTTACCACTGATGTGTTCTTCCCTTTTTAAATTGTCATAAATTTCTTGAAAAGTCGGGATGTCAAGAAATTCAATTGATAACTTGCCTTGCAAGTAAGCATCCTTCTTTGGGAAAGTTTGCAAAGTGGGAAAATGCTTTCGCGGCATTCGACTCATAGTACTGCGACGATTTAAAAAATCGTCAAATGTTGTGAGCCTGCAAAACCAAAATCGATTCGTTCCTTTCCAAGCTCGAGTTAAATTTTCATCATCCGGCTTATTAGTAAAAATGGGTAATGGCGCCCACTGGTGTAACTTCTTTGGCGCAATTAAAAATGAAGCATGATCATCTTGTAAGAAGTCGAAGTACTCATAGTACTGCTCGATATTAAACGAGTAGTGCCAAATGTCACTCACCGGTTGTAGATCCTTCTCCTTCATTAGTTCAAGTGCTTCATCCGTTGAAACAATCATTTCGGGCTCCTGTTGGAATAAATAAAAATTCGCAAGCTCCATTTAGTTGGAACTTCCTTAATTTTAAACCAACCTCCTTTTATGATTTCATCATGGCACACCGGATTATTATAGATGATGAAACGTTCACGACTTGACATTGCGGTAGTCTGATTAATCTTTGTTATAACTTGTGTCATTACATGACATGGAAATGGATTGTATAGATAGTAGTAATTAAATAAGTTATACAATGAAAACCTCGCTGCATTACCAACGTGGACGATACATCTTTTGGAATGTAAAGTCTCGAAATTATGTTTTGCGATCTCAGCAAGTTGTTCGGAAATCTCTACTCCCATTATTCGTGCAAAAGGAAATTCACGCATAATACACATCGCACTTCCTTTTCCACATCCAATATCTAAGATCGAATCTTGATCAGTGATATTTAGAGACTGGATAAAATGTCTAAGAAATTCATCGCCGGAAGGTGATGAACGAAAACATTCTGTGGGATCTAATCCAACCGCTTCAGGTTGAACAGTCTTGAAGTCTAACTCTGGATCATCTTCTCGACAATACGATCTAAGGTTTTTTCCAGAGTCTCCCAAGGATACCATCTTCCATATCTCCAAAAATGGGTATAAGCGATTTCAGTTGTTGGAATATCTGTGGTTTGAAAATAGTGTTCAATATTTTGAGCGTCTTTCGACGAAACTTGCAATCCACATATTTCATTTGGATAATCGCCCTCATTAAAAGGAGGTATAAAGTATGTTGGTTTTAATACCCTTGTTAACATTCGCTTAGCTGACTCGATTTCTTTCTCGGTTACCTCGTGAGTATGCCATAATCCATGAACAGCGATTAAATCATTCCGCTGTACTAGGTAATCGATAAGTTCAGTATGCTCAAAGATCTGACGACCGGAGCCGAGAGACTTAATTTGATTGTTATCCATTCGATAATCAATCTTATGAGTCTCTCCACAAATGGTTATTCCTTGAAGAATTTTAAATCCACGTCGGTCACAGATTTCACAAAACTTATAAAAGTCTGACATCTGAGTATCAACCGATACGTCATCATTGCGAATGATCATTATCTCTCCTTCCTATACAAGTAGTGAACCAAGTTCCAAGTCTTTCACAAATAGATTACACATATAATTCATCGCGAATCTTGGCAGAAATTTGAGTAACTCTTTCCGCTACAATCGGTTTCTCGTTTCTAAAGTCTATTTAATGCTCTGTCCTTTAATTCAATATAGAGATTTTTGAACTGATCACAAATATTTGACCACGCAAATTTTGGTATTACTTGGTCTCGCGTATAAAATTTTTGAATACCTTGTTTAATTCCTTCAACCGATCTTTCAATCTTGTGTACGTTTAAAAACCTCGCTGCGCCAACATCAGTTGTTATCACTGGCTTATTCATTGCTAAGCATTCCATTACTGGAGCGCAGAAGCCTTCTGCATACGAAGCGGATACCAGAAGGTCAATTGATTTATAATAGTCGTACATGTCTTCAGCTTTAATATCGCCAGTGGCGGGTTTAAACTTTACTCCAAGTTCAGAACACGCTTGAACAATCATTGGAAAGCCTTTATAGTCACTTGGCTTTCCCGCATAGCCCACTACGAAATCGTGATCTGGAATAAACTGATCGAAGATTCCATCTGGAATATAATGCGAGTCTATAAAAACATCCTTTAGAGCCATATGGATTACATGAATATGAAGTTTACTTGCTAAGTCTCTAACGTAAGGGGGATATCTAAAAGAACGAATAGACATCAAGAATGGTACTTTTATTTGATCGAGAACGTTCAAGTGATATTGAATATCCCAATTATTATAGTGAACAAGGTCATGTTGATTCGCTAACTCTACAAGACGCTCAGACGGAATGCTCGCGTAATACTCTTTCGTAAATTGAAAATCGATTCCTTCAATCATACGATCCGTAATACGATCTACGATCCATCCAGGAATATCAGCGAGGATTAAAATTTTCACGTGCCGTGTACTCTGATTCCCATGAAATCATTTCCAGGATATGGGCAGAAGGTTCCCATCTTAATTCCAGTTTTCCAAATACAATAATTTAAACTCAATTGATCTCGTTTGGAATACTGATTAATTTGATCCCACCAAAAGCGATTGAACTCAGCTACTTCTTTGGTATGTCTTCTTAAAATAAATCCACCCGCATTAAGACCATTCATTTCTGGATAACCTTCGATGCGATACTTTTCCATTTGCTTTCGAATGATTTCAGGATCGTCTAAACCTAGTTGAGAGCACGTATCCGCTTCTTGATAAATGCATTGCCTTCCCCAATGAGTAAAAGTACAAATGTCGCAGTCTTGCAGGTACTGTTCAACTAATTGGGTCGGCGGCTTAAACAGCGTTATATTAGAGTCTAGCCATAAACTAATCTCACAATCAACCCAGGCATGGATCATTACTTTATGATGTTTTGCATTTCGAATATTAGCATCCCACCTTCCAGCAAAACCATTAAAGGCAGGACGTATCTCCCACAGGTCAGATTTAAGATCAGGATTATCAGTAAAACAAATATATTGCACATCATCAGAACGAGGATGTACATCTATTATCTTATCGTATCCTCCGCATATGGCGGTTACGCAAACTAGTTTCATTATTGAGGAGTTATCTTTTTTTCTATTGACTCAACAATTTGCTTCACTTCCATTAAAGTTTTCTGTATTTCACCAACTTCCTGGTCAACTCTTTGATCTGTAGCGTAGTCAGCTTCCGCTTGAACTCGATCACGTTCATTCTGACGATTCTGCGCCATCATGATTATTGGAGCTGCATAGGCTGCCTGTATAGAGAAGACGAGATTCAACAAGATAAACGGATAAGGATCCCACTTCACAATCCACGCAACGAAATTTAATGACATCCAACCAATCACAAAAATAGACTGCACAATTATAAAAGCCCATGAGCCCATTAACTGTGCAGTCTTATCTGCGAAACGTTGCCCAAAGGTTAATCCAGCGGAATGTTTCTCATGCCAATTCCACTTCATCATGATGTCGGTAGCTCCGGTTTCTCTTCCAGATCAGGATCACAATTCGGGTGAGGCTTTGTGAGCATTGGAACTTGTTTCAAATGAGTCATCGCGAGATTACTAATTGTTTGATCTTTATTATGAGAACCTGGTGAACTACCAAAGTAGTAGCCAAGAATGAAAGTCATGAGTGGAGTCACAACACCAACTTTTGCATCTGGTAGGTAGACTAGGGCGTAGAAACCACCTACCATTGTGATACAAGCAATAATAAAACCCATCCACTCTTTAATCATCAATCACCTCTCTTAGCCAGCAAACTGAGTAATGTCAACCCAGCTTTGGCTGAGTACTGTCCAGAAGTCATCAGCAAGCCCTTGGAGGATATAATCATATGGAAGATATCCATAACCTTTTTCACCCCAAGTAGTTCCCCAAGAATTCCGGATGATCAAAGCTCCCGTGCGAGCGGTCTTATCACGCGGATTGGTAATAACCATTGTATCGTCATAACCAACTGCCATGACAGCATGACCACCCATGAAGCTTTCTTGCGATGCAGGAAAAGGAATCTTCCCAGTTGTATCTGCATCGTCAATGCTCTTATAAACCGAGAACCCGAAGATACTGGGAAACCCGGCTTTCAAATAAGCCTTAACGTTCGTGAGCGTTGATGTCTGTGTCTTGTCCGCAGCATCCAATCGTAAGTACTTAATAGACTTAAAGTTTTGCGCAAAGGCGTAACAAAATGCTGACGGCTCGTCATCGAACTTACTGATATCATAGGTCCAATAGTCTTCAGGTGGAACCCCAAACAAAACCAACGCACCGAGAGTTTCTCTCAAAGATGCGCCGTTATCACCTTTAATGTTTCCGAAAGTACGAGTCACCTTATAAAGAAACAATCTTGAAAGGTTGATATACTTTTGATTATTAGAAGCTTTGCGTTCGAAAAATTCGACGAGACCAACTCCAGCGTTTGCTGTACAGGATCCGAGATCACCTTGATCTTCAATCGGCGAACACCACTTACGAAGATCTACTTTAGTAATAGCCGATGTTGAATCGGCATTCTGAACTGGACAGGGAGTATTCGTATCTTGAAGAGTTTTAAGAATTTCGGGATGATCAACTCGATAATCACGAAAGTCGGGAAGATCCCGACGCCAACCAAATCTTACATTTTTCATTAGAAGTCATCCTCCGTGGAAGTATCCGACTCCTAATTTGTTAGAAGTAACCTTTATTGTTCACCATTTTGTTGCATGACGTGGCTACAAGACTCTTGACTACAATAGACTTTTCCACCTTCACCAACAATTGCTTTTCCATGACAGTAAGGACAAATACCTCCACCCCTCTTTTCCATCTCTGTAAAAGTGTATCTTAACTCCTGAGGTAAATCCTGATAGTTCATTAGCACTCAAACCCTATTTTGCATTCATTGAAAAACTTTGTGAGACTATCGTCCGACTCAATAACTTCAACATCATCTTGAAAGTCAAACTCCTCCAAACACCACTCATCAAACTCATCGTATTGATCAACATACACAAAAAATTGTTGACCATTTCGTACAAGGGAATAAGCCCTCAACAACCGATAATCTTTAGCATAAGCCATTAGCTTGCCAATAAGTCCTCAGCCTTAAATACTGATACTAATGGAACGGGCGTCTTAACCTTTCCTTCAGTTCTATCGACTAAAGTAAGCCACTGTACAACCTCAGCGCCATACTCTTCTTCAACTGCTCTAGTAGCAAACCTTAGCGATGCACCAGTTGTAATGATATCATCTACGATTGCCATCTTACTTCCTAGAGGAATTCTATCTCCTTCGACCATTCGACAGAGTCCATGCATCTTTGGAATCTTACGAACAAGAACTCCCTTCAAAGGACGATGATGACAAATCGCGATCAAACTTGGAACGATAATGAAACCGCTTTTTTCGACTCCAGCGATGAATTGAATATCAGGATTCAACTTTGTAAACATCATCATTGCAGTGTCATAAGTGATCAAGGAATCGAGAAAGAGAGGACGGATATCGATATAGTAATTTGTCACTACTCCCGAGTGTAATTCAAACTCTCCAAAGTGTATGTGGCGCTTTAAGTAAGCTTTAACAAGTTCGACAGTCATGCGGTCCTCTCTTAGTTATCTTGTCGTAATTCTTCAGAAACTCTACATTCCAATCCAAGCTTTGGCAGCATCATAATCCGCAGAGTATACATGCACATCCCAACATCTCCATGTAGCAGGACCGTTGAGAAACTTAGCGTTTTTGGGCAACCACTCAAAGGGCTCGAATTGATGCATCAAATCATAGATAGTTTCTTTAACTAATTGAAATCCACCCATATTCTCAGGCCAACCATTAAAGGCATCCCATGAACGATAAGTGATATGATGCTTGAGATAAAAGTTTCCATCAGTATGTGGAACGATTTGCAATGACATATTCACCAAACATGGAGTCGTAATTCGTTTGGTCTCATCTTTCATAAAACCAGTTCCCCTGCAAAGCATGCACTCTGGATTTGGTTTAGCTTCAATACACCAAGGACACTGAACCTTATAGTCAGTATCGTACTGCTTTGCATCACAAGCATCTCCTACTCTAATACAACAATGAGCTTGACCAGGTCCCCAATTTGCAAGATATTTGGCAGACCATTCAATCATGGGAGCGATCCATTTACCATAGACGTAATGAGCTTTTGACCCTGGAGGTCCATCTTCTCGAACGAGATAATCGTTGAAATATTCTTGGATGCCGTCAATAGAAGTTGGCGTTGCGAGCCCAGCCCTAGGCATCGGTGCGAGAGGACGATGATCCGGATGCACAATATATCCAAGACCGTCAATAGTTTTGCGACGTTCCCCCGCACGAGAGCCTTCGATAACTTCATATTCTCTTCCTTGTGTAAAGATTGCTCTGAGAAGATTCATCCATGCCTCGGGCAAGTCACGAGCATCATCAACGATTACTGGTTTCACGATATCTCTCCTTCATAATGCCACTCTTGTCCACAAGTAGGGCAGCGATGTTTATTTAACACTTTACGATCAAAGAGTCCGTAAAGTTTATTATTCATATGAACCCATACTAAGTGATCTTCTACTTCGTAGGGAGTTTCAGTTAGTACAACGGGTTTGATAACTGGAAATGGTGATACATTGAACACCAGATTAAAATCTGGGATATCAACCGAAAAACCATCAGGCACTGGAACTATCTTCTTCATGTTCCCTCCACCTCTCGCATGAAGTACATCCAGGATAGAGACTTGGATATACAATTCTCATTTGACAGTAAAATGCATTAGTCCAGATTTTATGGAATGGAGGACAATTACAGTAGAATCCATTCTCAGGTATCTGCTCAGGTTCGAGAACGCATACACCTTTTGTTATAGAATTCTGACCCCATTGTAAACGATTAAAGTGAACCTGCAAATCTCTTTCGGAGAAATTAGTTAATGGAGACTCTTCACTACGTTCAAACGAAAACTGTTTGTAGATTAGTTCGATCTTCCTGATTAACTCTCTCTTTGTTTCGTTTGCATCACTTGAAAACTTCGTCTCGCGTTTATTTCGACTTCCTTTCTTTCTCCCACGTCTTGGTTTCTCGTCCGCGCGAATCTCCGCCAAAGCTGACTTTGCATCAAAGCCCATTAGAACTTCGGTTGAATTTTCCATGTGCGATGTCCTTTTTGCAGCCTGTCGAGATGAAATTTTAGCTGTTCAGTAGAATATTTCGATCGTGGATTTTCTTCAAGTAGCGCCAGGAAAAACTTCTCTTGTCTACAATGCAGCAATTGCTGGACAAACGATGCCATCAAAATTAGCTGCGTGGACTTTCGATACCCGATTCTTAAATGATTTCTCTTCTATCATTGATGAGGTCGTTAATGTTTTAACTGCGAGTTCTTTGGCATATCTCTTGTGCTTAATATTTATTCTTGTTTCAGGAGTATATACGACTGTCATTAAATCTATTCTACTTTTCCCTACCCAATCTATAACTTGAATTGTAGTGGATTGGGTTTCATGCGTTTTTAAATCTAGAAATACTTTCCATCCCATCGCTCGCGTTTCTTGAATAAATATAGACTCTATGTTTATTTGAGTGATCGAGTGTAATAATCGGTTCAGATAAACTCATTACTTATCCTCAAAACCCCCGAGGCGAGAAATCAATTCGAAAAAATCGTTTGCATCCATGACTACAATATTTTCAATTCTATTCTTTTTAATTTTATCTGACTTTCTCAAAATAAGCAACCAGTAAGTTTCTGGCATACAATTTGAAATAGCTTGTTCGATCCATTCTTTTATACGCCACGTCTTATGATTCTTACATTCCACGCTAAATGGAAATAACTTTCTCGCTTTACCAATTAACTTAACATCAACGCCTGATTGACCACCTTCACGGGATGCAATATGTTCGTCTTTCCCCCACGGTAGTCCAGTAAGATCACTAATCTTCTGACAAGCCCAATGCTGCAGATTTCTACCCTTAGCTTTAGCAGAACTTACTTTGATGCGCTTCTTTTGTGCCTTGGCTGTTGTTCCGGGTTTACAGCTCTTAGTACTCGAAATACGTTCGGGTTTTCTACCCATTGGTCGTACTCTTTCTCTGTCAATCCTAAAAATTCATGGAGTGATCTTTCTTCAAGACGATCCGAATACCACACTTCGATGAACCGATCGATGTCTTCTAATTCAACTTTACCATCTAAATATAATTCAACGAATGTGGCCATAGTTAAGTGCGAGCCCCTTCACGAGTGTTGGTCATGGGAATTTTTGGAGAGCCTTGAACACTCGTGAAGTGGGAGTCAAAGTAACCGGCGGGCTCGCTTGTACCGGCAGGAGGTCGCTCTCCAAATCTTTAGAACAACTTGCCTTGAGCTGTACGAACGATAAAGTCAATCGCTGCCATTCCAGGATTAGCTACGCGAGTTAATCCCATCCAAAAGAAGACACAGAAACCTGCTAAGGAGATAATTCCTAAAGTAATGCCCAAGGAAGTCATCCATCGTTTCGAGTCCGCATCATCCACCTGCAATCCATTTCTGATGATCGTATAGGCGCCGAGCAATCCAGCAAGACCTATCAATGCAATAAGTAAACAGATTGAACCATTCAAGATCGATTGCATCTTGAGAACTTCAATTATTTCTGCCTGAGTGATCATGAATCAATTCCTCTCTCGAAAGTCGCTTGATTGTTCTCTGTCTCACTTATTGTCACTCTCTTCACACGACCAGGAAAGAAATCTTGTAGTTTATTGAAAAGCGTCCTTGACATTACTTCGGCAGTAGGAGGCTCTTCGAACGTATAAACTCTTTGATTGTGTAGATCGAAGATTGGTTTTAATGGATCGGTCGCTTGCAATAAAGTTGCGTGATCCCATTGATCAAGAACGGCGTTCATAGCTTTCTTCAATACAGAAAAGTCTTCCACCATTCCCTGATCGTCTAAGGCGTTAGACATAATTTCAACTTCAGCATGCCCTGAATGACCATGCAAGTACTGACATAAAGCTGGATGGTTTAAAAGGCGATGAGCATACTCAAATGAAGCGCGGCGTTTGATTGTGAACATATTTTATTCCTTAAACGTTTTTTTTATTTGATCGTCTTTGTCAAGACGTGAATGCTCTCTCACATAAAGTATTTTGACCATCTGTAGTCCAAGCATCCACAATAAAAACGCATCTCCTACAACTAGTGCAGGTAGTCATAACGTCTTAACTCCCGATTACCCAGACAAAAGTATAACTGCACCCCGGAGTCAACGAATCTGGACTGCTAGGATGTAGCGAACATGCAATTGGTCTATTTGGTTTTCCAAAAATAAGACATGTAGCTTCTTCGCCCTCTACACCTATTTTAAGATGTTTACAGACAGCATCAGGATGACTACATTGTGTTCCACTTTGATGCACAGAAGATTTTAATAAGTTCTTTAAGTGACAGCATTGTCCGCATCTTCTGCATTCTCCGAGCCGCACCCACATTTTTGACCTCTCTGTCTATTTTCGATTCGATCAAGCTGTTCTGCCATGGAGTCAAGCTTTGTAAAAAAGTTTTTCACATAAACTTTAAACTCTTCAAGGTATGCAATTCTACTAGCATCTTGTACAGAAACTCTTTTTCGAAACTTCCTCATTGTAATGATAACGGAAATAATAACTAAGAGATTGACGAGACTCAATCCCATATTAACTAAGGTTACAATAGACCTAGCAGGTAAAGCTTCAACGCTAGTCCACCATTGTATCGTCCATTGTATAGCATCGAAATTTATCATAGTTCCTTCTCATCTTCTGGATATCGAGTTTTAACATAATCTTCGATGCGATTCAACTGCGTCGAAATATTGCTTAGTTTCTCGAAATCAATCCTTTTAAATTCTTCAATACGATGAACCTTATCCGCATCACGTACTGCCGACTTCCTATGAAAACGAATGATCGATGTGATTATCGCGATGGTAATGATAAAGTTAGCGAAATTAAAAAACGAATTCAAAAGCGTAATAAGTATATTTGCATTATGTGACGCCAGGATTAACGCGAAACACGTTTCATAGATTCGATGAAGTTCGGATAACATAATCAATCCTTTAAAAAGGTATCACCGGAATTGTTGGAAGACTTGGTTTTTCGCTATCTGTTCTGGTTGCATCAGATCGAACGAGCGCCGACTTCTGTGTTGCTGAATCGTAATACCAACGATCGCACCAAATCATTCCAGTTCTAAAAGGACTTGAAACTTTTCCGACAACATATTGTACTCGGCATCCATCGTATAGATCGACAGTCAGTAAAGCGACTGTTGTACATCCGCTAAAAAGTGTCAGTAACAGTACTGCCAGAATTAATCTCATGACGCCTTTTGTAAGCCTCCTCCGATCTCTTCTAAATTTTGTACATAAAAGGGAATGATCAGCTCCTGATGTAAGAGATCAGGACCAATTGAAGTATCAACCGGGAGAAAGAATCCAGTCTTCTTACAGATTGGTCTACGTAGAATTTGCCAGATCGCGTTAATAGCTTTAGGTAACAAATCATTCGGACATTCAACGATTATAGCATCATGAATCTGGAGAACGACTTTCGCTTCGGGCATATTCTTTTCCAACCAATTATGTACCTTCATCAAAGACATATTCGTCCACATTGCTACCGTTGATTGTGGTCCAAAATTATATCCTTCACGAACCGCCCTAGCTCTATCACCAGGTGCGCCAAATTGCATATCAAAGAAGAAATGCCTTTCAAGACCATACCAGTTTTGGAGTGTGCCAATCTCATTAACCTTTTCCTCAGTACGAACCATATACTCATAGACTTTAGGAAAGGTCTTAAAGAATATTTCGTTTAACTTCTTCGCCTCATGTTCAGATGTTTTTAATTGCTTCGCGAGAAGAGAATCAGACGAACCATAAATTTTACCAAACGCAATAAACTTTACTTTCGTTCTCATCTCACTTGAAACCGATTCACGAGGAACCTTAAAGAAGAACGATGCATTGTTCACGTGAATATCGATCGTAGGATCTAACCATTCGTGTTGACCTGATAAGAATCCCATCCATCTCAACTCAGCGGCGCTAAAGTCACACTTAATTAAAGTATGATTTGGTTTCGCGGCGAACAATTCCAAGATAATGGACTTACGTGGTAGAGTCTGTAACGCTGGCTCAGTTGCAGATAATCTACCCGTCTTCTTAATATCGAAGTTCGTATGAACACGATTATTAGAATCAACATAGTTCTGAATATTCTTCACATAAGAAGAGTGCATTTTCTCCATCGACTTAACTTCTAAGAGCGTTTGTACGAATGGGTATCTTTCTGATAAGCCACTTAATACCTCTTTATTAAAACTCGGCTTACCGGTCTTAGTCTTTCCACGAATTGGAATTCCTAACTTTTGAAAAACCTTCGCGAGCTGATCACTAGATCGATGATTGAAACTAAAGCCAACGGCTTGCTGCATCATATGAACTTTACTGCCAATCTCTCTCGAGAGATGTTTGTCAACCTCTCCTAGCTTTTCAAGATTAACTCCAAGACCATTAATTGAAACTTTCGCCAAGGTTCTGAGCAACGGCATTAAATATTTGAACAGTAGATTTTTCTTTGGGAGTTCTTCAAAGTGTTTTTTCGTTGCTTCCCAAACTCGAGCTGAGTTCACAGCGTCACATGCTGCATAAGGAATCCATTGATCGATATCTACCGACGTATAGTCCATCGTGTATGGACCAATACCGCTGAAGAAGCTTCCAAGATTAGATAAGCTCTTAGGACAGTTCTCATCGATCAGCGTAAACGCATACATTGGATCAACATAGACATCAGGTGAATATCCAAACCGTTGCAATAACACATAGTCATATAACATGTTAAAGACTCCAGTTTGGAAATTATGTCTCTTGAAAACCTCAAGAGCTTTTTCTCTTGGTGTTAGATGACTTGTTCCATCAAGTAATTCTTCTGGTCCCATTAAACCATCGTAATATAATGATGGAGTATGAATGCAATAACCCTTATCGATATTATCCGCAAAGCAAAAACTAATCATGAAGAGTTCAGCTTGATGCGGATTAGTACTTGTAGCTTCCGTATCAAGGAACATTAATGTTCCTTTATTCGCAGTAAGGATAGAATCAAGTTGTTCAAGACTTGTAATAAACTCATAAGTCCAAGGACGATATCTTGGCTTACCTTGTAACAACTCTTTTGAGATCATTAAGTCGTTTATTAACAGTGCTGCTAAAGAAAGACTTTGGCGAAGGATATACGAGGGATGAATTGTTGGCATTATTTGAACGCCAGGAAGTTCTGGACATTCTAAGACGTGAGATCGCATCGTCATTATTTGAATATCAGTCTCAGGAAAGAATGCTCTAGTTGGTTCAGCTCCCATCGTGACAATAACTTTAGGTTGAATTTCTTTCAACGCTTGAATTAACTGCCCACGAAATAACATAACTTCACCTTTCGATGGAGTTCTATTACCCGGGAGTTTACAAGGAATTAAATTTCCAACCCAACATTCAGTTCTATCAATACCAGAAAAGTAAAGAGCCTTATTTAAGATCTGCCCAGAAGGGCCGCAGAAGACTTGACCTTGCTCAACTTCATCTGAGCCTGGAGCAATGCCTACAAAGGCTAATCCATTAAATGGTCTTACAGGTTTTTGCGGAGGTACAATAGCGTTAGGAGAACTCTGCAGAAGCAGGTTCTTTACATAATCTGGAATCGTTGACATAAAACTTCCCTTTCAGAAGCTGTTTTTTATTATATTATAACCTTCAACAAATTTTTGCTCGTTAATTTCATCATTCTCAAAGTCTAAATAGTCATTGGCACCTTTACCAATTGAATACTTAGAAACCCAAGAAGTGTCTAACGAGTCGATTGCATTTCCAATCCCCTTCAATTCTTTTGGATCTGGAAGCCCGAGGAAGTGAATTGGTTTCTTTCCTGTGAACCTCTTCACCGCATTTAGTAGTTCAACTCGATTTGGACATGCATGTCTTGGAAGTCCAACAAAATGAAACGGATAACCAAAAGAACGAATGATATGAAAGCATTTCATTCTCTCTCGATTATCTTGCCCTTGAAGTACAATCATAAACTTATACTTTTGAAAGAATCGTTCGGGAACCCCTTCATAGAACTGTCGAGTCAATTTTAGAGTCTTAACGAGATCACCAATAGCATCAGGAACGATAACTACTGTTGGATTTAATTCGAGAATCAATCCAATATAAGAATCTAAGCTCACCGACTCTTTGAGTTCAAAGGCAGAGTTATCCAGATAGATATCCATTCCCGCATCTTGACACGAATACACTTCACTTCGGTATTCTTGAATGTGCATTAAATGTGCAAGGACGAATAAGTAATCTGCATACTGTCTTCCAAATGCGAGATTCTTCTTCGGAACCTCAAAGGCCATTTTAGGCAGACTCATCGGGTACGCCTCCTGATTGTTTCAAATAAATCATAAAGACATTTCCCGCGAACTCTCTTAGTGCAACTAGTTCAGCTGAATTAACCTTCTTTGCGTGAAGGAAGTCATCCTTAAATGGATCTTGACCATCGCGGAATGCCTTCGCGAACTCGTGGATTAGGAATCTTATTCTTGGTGTCATCTTACGTTATCCAATTCGAGTTTAATTTGCACTTCTAGACTTCCATAAATTGGAAGTCGTTCCAATGCTTTAATCAGATCAGGATTAAAATCAAACTCCTCTTCCAAATCTGATAACGTTCCATCGATTTGCATTTGCGTCATAAAGTTAACTTCAGTATCCGTCTCGTCATCAATGACGATCGAATAGATCGGATCACCATCCCGATTTCCTAACACTCCCTTTTCAATAATCGCGATCATTAGAGCACCCCCAACATATATTCTTGTGTTGTAATTTCAGGCAGTAGTTCGAATGCATCGGGATCGAAATCTCCAGGATCCTTTCCTTCAGGAATTTTCTTAATAAAAACGGTTCCAAATGATTCCAACGATTTAATTGATTCGATGATTTCTTTTATTTTAACATCGAAATCAAATGATAACACGAGTTTTTCTTTAGGTATCTTATTAATTATTACTAACTGCGCAGATGAAATTATTTTTCCAAAAGTACAAACACCATTCCAGATACCCGATTTCATTACATCAAAGACACCTTCCATTATATATAACTTACTAACACCCTTAATAACAGAATCAATATTAAATATCATCTCGGACTTCACCATTGGTTTATCTCCAATGGCATAATTCAAATACTTGGGTTTCATTTGGCTACTTAAAAATCTCACTTGTAATGCTCTAATATCTCCATCTTGAATTAATGGAATTACTACTGCTAAAGGAATCTTGTGAGTCCAACCTAATTTAAAGTGTTCAATAACATTCGCAGAGATTCCCCTAGTTGTAAGTAAATAATCCCAAACGGTGGATTCGAGAATACCAGTCGGAGGCCAATGAAGGGGTTGCCACTCGAGGTCTTTTGCTTTTACTTCCTTGGTAGGAGTTACTAAAGGCAGAGAAGTCTTAACGAGTTGAGGAAAACCATATCCACTGTAATGACATCTATGACAATTGTGGACTATCGCAAACGGCGCTGCGAACGAAGGGTCACCCTCGACTGTTAAATCATATACCAAACCGGACACTTGTTTTAAAACTTCTACTGTTTTAACCTTGTACGCAAAACAATCTTTAAGCTTGAGATGCTTAAAATTTTTAACATTATCTTCCCACTTCGTCAACTGCGCCTGCTTGATTCTTAAAGGTAAATCAGCGACAAAATTTACTGACATTTGCAAATTCCATCTGTCTGAATGATTTATATACTTATCTCTCGTGAATTGAAGTGAGACTGGAACCCCACATTTTTGGAAAATCTCAAATGCTGCGAACAGGAGCTGCTTATTTTTTTCGGTTTGTTGTAAACTTACAAACCGACCCTCATTTTGACTCGAGCCATCACTATCTATTAATCCAGCTAATAAATGACGCAGTTTTTCGATTGGTAATTGTGAAATCCAAATAGGTATAAACTTACCACCGTTACAATCTCTAAAATGATTTACGAAAAAGCGGGAGATAAAAGTATCACAAACATGAACACATAGAGCTCCATTACCTGTAGTAATGGATGATTTACCCAAAACTTTTTTAGCTAAACATGAAATCAAATCAACATTTTCTTGACTAGTACAAATCCCAATTTCATTTCCTTTAGCTGAAAATCCGTCGCCTAACCATAAACCTAAAAAATACATAAAATCATTTGAGACTTTAATAATTCTTTTTTGGGTGTCACCTTCCTTTGTTGCATATTCTGATCCTAAAGAATCCTTGTAAAGTCGGGAGCGGGAGCTTTCAATTTGAATTTCCTCGAGATCCTTTATATGACAAAAATGGGAAAGACAGACATAGTCACTTTCACGCAATTTACCAGCTTCAACATATTGTTCAACTCCATCTCTAATACAAAAGATAGGATGATCAATCGTACACTCTAAAGGCAGTCCAGACATTTTTTCAAGAACTACCCTTACTAATGGCTTAGAAGAATTTGAACTCCAAATATCAATTACATTACTCAGAAATCCATCTGAAGAGATGACTTTATCGCCGATTTTTACTTGCTCGATCGGAAAAAATCCTCGGGCTAACCTCACTAAAGAGTAAGGAGGTAAACAAAAGAAAACACTCTTTACGGGGTTGTAATAGAGATGATATCCCGAATCACCGCTTGGACACATTGGGCAGTTGAAACGGATCTCCCTTGAGCCAGTTGTCTTGAATTGTTGGTGATGATTCACAGTTAATTCCAGTTTACAATTAGTGAATACTCCCCCTGCTTCGGAGGGCTTCTAGTTGGATTTCAAAACCCGGAACATTCTTTCCAAATCGACTTACTAAAGTCTACTTCATATAAAATTGAAACTTTCTTTTGAGTTCGACGTGAGTCAGCAATATAAAGTCTTCTTAAATCTGGCCTGCCAACAACTTCATTAATGCTGACGACAAAGTCACTACTCCACGACTTGCCGTAACCTTCAGCGGCATTCTCAGACTCAATAAAAGGTTTCTTCTTACCCATTGCGTTTGACTGAGTTAAGATTATCGCGGACCAATCGTTCTTTCCACACATTCCGCGAAGTTCAACTGTAGTAGAAATCAAACCGAATCTAGCAGATGATTCAGCACCTACTACCGTTCCTTTTAAAAGGTCAACATAATCAATTACAACGCTATTAACCTTACGACCGTATTTCTGTTCGAGCTCTAATGTCTGGTTCTCAATGATCGGCACTGTAGGATAGCCGGAAGGATATTCTACGACGATTAAATTACCTTCGAGCTCCTCTCTTTTTGCCATAATGAGATCACGAATCTCATCCTTGTGATCCATATAGACATCAAAATCCATTTCAACAATTGAACAGTCAAGCCGTTTTAAAAAGTCTGAACGGGAAATCTCCATCGTATAGATGATGTTAAACTTATTAAAGACTAAGGCAGCTCGAGCAACCCAGACGGCAAAGAAAGTTTTGCCAGTTGACTTGAGACCAATTGTAAGCATTGACTCACCTGGATACAAGCCTCCCCCCATAATTGAGTCGAGTGTTGTAAATCCCGTGGGGCTTGGTTCGCCGCGAAATGAAACGTCACGTTGCTCCCAATCATCCCAGAACGAGCCAATAGCTTCTTTTTTGGTAATTGCACTGGCTTTCGCTCTCGCAAATAACTCGAAAATATTTTCAAACTTCTCCTCCTGATATAGGGGGATGGCATCTCGTAAAGCACTACTCAATGCTTTACCTTGTAGAATATGGCTTAACTCAAACTCGAAAAATTCCGGTTGGGATACAATTGGCAGTGATGACAGTATCTCCTCGAGTTGAGTACATTGATTAGTCGGAACCCTTCCCTCGATCTTGATAAAGGTCATAAGGGATTCTTTAGTTGGAGTTTCTCGGAATTGAGTGAAATAGCGTTGGGCTTCTGAGAAGATTAGCTGCAGTTCTTTTGCGCCAAGCCATTCACTACGAAATCGAGCTAATAAAACTGGTGCGAATCTGTCGATAAAGATCGCGCTAACGATTTGGTTGTCTGGAATTTGCACGATGCGCCTTTTGTTTAGATTGTTTCATTTTATCTTTAGATTCTTCAGAGTGCTTTCTCCCAAACCAACTCTGATTACCTTTCTTTGCTTTTTACTCGTTTTTTCGACGAGTTTTAGTCGAACGAATTTTTCCTTGAGCAGATCCCATATAAACTCTATGATCCACTAAATTTTGAATGATGTAAATTACGCTTTTCACTTTTCTTATGAGACCGCAAAATTTTTTGAGCTTCATCCGTCTCTTGAATAACGGGAATGAGCGTATCCTTCATTGAAAGCCAAATGATTTCAATCTCTTCTTGTAACCAACGAAGATTTAGTTCCCACGGCTTTGGAAACTGCCCTAAGATTTGAATACTGCAACGAATGAAGAATCTAAATGGGATTCCTATTCGTTTACAAAAGTCTCTTGCGGGATGTAACGTTGCTGCCGCTACAGTTAAAGGACAGGAGTGTTTCTTAAAATAATCTTTCCATGCGTGTTTAAGTTCAAAGATTAAAGCAGTATCAGAGATGTCACCAACATCCCACCCCATGAACTCATCTGTATCCGTGACTCGGATTAGTTTCATTTGATTATTGTCTCAAAAATCAGCCGCTTTCTTTGTGAATGCTCCCTCAGCTTCAGAGGGCTTTTTAGAGAGCCGGTTAAAAGATGCCCGATTCAAACGAGCTGGGGATTGGGATTGAAAAATTCCACTCTTTTTAAGATCTTTGTAAACGTCATAATATGTAGACTTAATTAACTTTGCAATTTGATGACAACTATATCCAGCTTGATACAATAAAATTTTAGATCCATGAAATTGTAGTGCATCTTCAGGAGTAGAACGAAATTGCTCTAAATACTTTTGTTGACATTCTTCCCCAGTTAAACACACCTCAAACGGAATATTCTTTGCTTGTAAAATATATGATCGATAGGTACAGAAAGGGACATAGAACTCAGCATCACCTTCGAGATATTCCATAAAGAAGAATTCCAAGTTTGGATAATTTCTACATGCTTCATCTCGATAAGTATAGAATTTACAAAGACCATGAATATCAAGGTGCTGACACTTACAAAAGTCGTACTTATCCAAAGACATATTTACTGGAATCCAAGGATTCAGTTCGATTACTTCATCAGGTTTAAGACTAATCCAGTATGAACGTTCGACGCCAGATCGATTGAGACTCTTACAGCACCAACCGCCACAGTGCTCACAGTCAATTACTATGTACTCCAATTTATATCTCCTAACATCGCGTGTTGAATATTTTCTTTGACATCTGCAACGGGCATTGATAAGCATCTTAACTTATGATTACACTCGTCGCAGACTTCAGATGAGAGCTTATATCTCACCTTAAAAATTGTTTTACATCCAGTACACTGTTTATCGTTACAGTAGGGTGGTTCCGGGAACCTTAAATGACCAGAGTAATACCACCCACAAATGGGACAAGTGACAGATAATTTAATTAAAGTTACTGGCTGATCACTTATTGAGTGATTTGATGTAAGCGTTTGCATTATTGATAATTACGTTGGCTCTATCGATAGCTTGATCTTGCTGATCGATATAGAGGCGTAACTTCTTAGCCTTCTCAGCCGTAAAGCAAACGATTGTCCCATACTTAGGATCTACTAGTGAGAACGCATTAAGATCCCCAATCTTCTCGGGTTTTAATACATGCTCAAACTGAACCACATTCTTTGAAACGTATGTTGGTTTAGTAGGAACACTCGCACAACTAAAGCTTATTAAAGCTGTTAGCGATATCATTGCCAGTTTTAAGGTTATTGATTTCATCTTGCTTTTCTTTGTGTTGTTCATCAACCTTCTGAATATCCTCTTGGACTTTAGTTTCTGTTTGTTCGTTTAGTTGTTCGCGTTCAGCTTGTTGTTCTTTCTTACGAGCTGAAAACCAACCCCAAAGACTTTTAACGAAGTCCCAAAGGATTCCGAATAGTGATTTAGATTCCATTTGTGGACTCCTTTGAAAAGAAATCGATAACGGTAGTCTTTCTCCCTTCTTCGATTAAAATTGTAATACGTCTTGCAACGGATCCATCTTTACGGTGAATGAAAATCTCTTCGACGTCTTTTAAACCCTTAGCATAGACTTCAGCATCTTTAAGAGTTTTAAAAACTTTCATGGCGCGCTGAGCTCCGCGCTTCTTCACGCGCCATGTATTCTTCCAAGAGATAATTGAAATGACCATTACGATCCTACCGGGAAAAATTCAATCATTAATTTGTGCGACTTGCCTTCTTATAAAAATTTTGAGCGTTTTCCCTTACGGGGACAACCATCCGCATAAATAAAACCGAGCCAGTATGCTTTTTCTTCGGAGTCAATACGTTGAAAAAAAAAACTATCGCTCATTCCACTATCTAGGATCCGCGGGAAAGAATTCGAATCCAATTCTCGCTATTCCATTTTCATTAATTGTCATATTAACAATCCAAAATCCTAAAGCTGCACTAATTCTTCTCCCTCTCATGAAGGGTGTTTGACGTTGAGTTGTACCTGCTTGCACTGCAATAACCCCTTGATAGTAAAGGATTTCTGCTTTATGGTAGTGCCCTAAGATCAACATATCGGGTTTTGATTTCCCAGGTAATTCAGTAAGATATCTTTGAGGGCGATAACTGATCGCATAAGCAGATCCATCTTCACCATGAAAGATTCTTGCAGTTGCTTTCTTTCCATTATCTGGATCGCCAAGAACAACTTCTGCTTCCTGGTATCCTAGATAAACCATGTCGTCTCTAGCTTGTGAAATTTTTTTACCTGTATTATTTCCGGCATCCTTCCAGAACGAACGATCATGATTCCCATCAATGAAGTAAGTCGTGATACCTTCTTTTCGCGGATAACGATTAATGCAGAATTCAACTTGAGTATCTGCGCCGAATTTGTCGAGCTCAAACTCTTGACCTTTATACATTCGTTGACCGTCTAGGATGTCTCCAGCGTGTAGGACCGTCTCGATTCCGAAGTCAGCGAAAGTCTCATATGCGAAATCCAGTAATCCCAGATCTGCGAATCGACTTCCCATATGAGTATCAGATAGGATACCGAGCGAGATTTTTTCACCAGAAAGATGAAGCTGCGGAGTATGGATTGAGCGAGTGAGTTCTTCTAATTGCTTCTTCAGGATTGAGACATCAACCTTCTCACTCTGAAGATTCATTGCTGCGTTTAGTGCATCTGCCCAACTCCCGAAGATTTTAGATAGCGTACCTCTGGCGGGCTTGTTTTCGATCTTTAAATTATCGTACTCTGTGGAACTTGTGATTTGATATATTCTTAAAATTTCGGCAAAACGTTCGAGCAGCTCTTGCGATGATCTCATGAACGATAAAACCCCTTAGAGAGAAGTTTACAACGTGAATTCTTGATTCACAAACCAATTTGTCAAAATCCTATAAATGTAATTCCGAAACTTTAAATCCCATCTTCTTATAGAATTTTAACCGTTCCTGAGAATGCTTCTGTAAGCTCGTATGGCAGGTGTCAAAGAAGTCGAAAACGCGACACTTATCTTTACCTTCAGATGGTCTCATCCCTCTGCCAACTCTTTGAATTAAAAGCCTGGGAGCTTTATATCCTGCGGCTACAACGACGTTTTGCACGCGTTCGATATCTACACCTTCATCATAGATTGATGAGGCGATCAAAATTTGATTGTCTCCTCGCTCAAAAGATTCCTTAGCGCTCTCCCTATTCGTAGACGATCCATGAATGTACTCATGAGGAACATCAGTTAGTAGTTCACTGAGAAGTCTTCCGTGCTCCACTTGCCAAACCAAGACTAAAACATTCTCTCCTTTCTTATAAAGATGGTTTACAATTTTCGAGACTTGTTTATTTCGATGTTCATTCTGTACGACGCCCTTCTGATAAACTATTCCAAAAGTATTCAGAATGGGCATTTGAATATTAGAAGGAACCATCGACATATAAACTTCGATCGGAACTACAACTCCTTCTTGCAACGCTTGAGCATATGGATAAGTAAAGATAACAGGACCAGTTAAAGCAAAGATCGATAATGTATCTCCTTGCTCTCTCCACGGTGAAGCTGTTAATCCGTAACGATAATAAGCATTTTTACATGCTTGGATAAACGTAAAGTATTGAGAACCTACAGAACAGTGATGAGATTCATCGACCAGAATTGCTCTGATCTTACTCATCCAATCTTTTAGACTATCCATACGAGCAGCTAGAGATCCAATCATCCCAACTGTAACTCGATTTGGTTTTACTTTATTTGCAAAGACACATCCCACATCGCCGTTTCCAACAATGTCTTGACACTTTTCTAAAATGTTTTTAGCTATTTCTTTTCGGTGAGATATAATTAAGACTGGATGTTCGAAGACTGAAGCGAATCCCGCTTCAAGGTAACTCTTTCCCATGGCCGTGATACCTTCAATAGTACCTCGTTCCATTTCAATCATTTTCCGTAATGCTGCTGCTTGATGTCCTTCTTTATATTCCATCTCTTTTGGAAATGGTTGCCATTCTACATCGGGCTTTTCTCTCTCATCAAGATATTCCCAATTAGGAAAGTTTGCTTGGACGATTGGTAGGAGTCCTGTCGGGAATGCTTTATTACGACGATTGATTAAATACTTTCTAACTGGATCATAAACGCCAGACCAGGCATAGGACTTAAAGGTTTGTTGTTTATCTATATAAGATAAGAGCTTGAGAAAATCGGCAGGCAGGGATTCACTTCCCCTAATATAACTCCACGAATTCTCAATGTGTACTTTAAAGTTACTCATTTTATTAATCCAGTAATTTTCTAATTGCTTGAGACAATCCCAAGCATTCAACTCTTGCATCACACGCATCACAAAGGTCATGAGTCTTAATCACAACCTTTATGTTACATCTTTGACAATACAAACGGCATTGATCAGTTTGAGCTGGCCAAGATTCGATTGTTGTTATTAATCTATTGCATCTTGGACACATCCATCCATAGATGGGCGTACTTTCTATCACTCTCTGATACCCTAGACATTAAGCTGGATTATATTCACAAGTTATTACAGTCAGCAAAAAGGTTGAATTAATTTTATCTCGCAATGCGTACACCATGCGTGACATTCTTTAGACCATAAACAATTAACAACAAAACTGCATCTAGGGCGGTAACTCTTTATTTTAGCACGCGTATTTCACCCGTCTTCACAGGTAAGGTTTTTCTTTTAATTCTAACTCCAAGTCCAGATAGATCTACATAACGTAGATCAGCGCCGAGAATTCTTTCAATCTCACTTCTTGGAATTAAAATCTTTCCTGCAAGATCGATTACTTTGATCGACCCTTCATTGATTAAGACATTCAATCGTTTAACTGAAATCCGAAAGATCTTGGCTACTTCACGTTTTGGGTATACGATTGGAATATCTGAATTCTTTATCATTATAATTCTTCCATAATTCCTAGGACTTCAGCCGCTACCATAAAGACAATAAACATTGAGGTTGACCACCAAAGACAAAGACAGCCTACAATACGTAGACCGCTCTTTACGAAACTAAATTTGTCATGAGTTGTTAGAAATCTCATAGTTTGCACCCTATGACTGGAGGATGGCCTTCACCCATTTGAGGCGCAACGATATAACCTTTACCATCACAAGCATGACATTTTAGTTCAGGCACATGAATAGTTTTACCTTCATACTCAAGATCATGCGCCTCAAACTTTCCTTTACCGTGACAGTGATCGCAGATTCTCATAACTATCTTTCCAAGGTTTTCTTGATGATAACGAGTCCGGCTTTGATAATGTTCCGGACTCGTTGTTTTGAAAGATGAAACGCTTCAGATATTTCTGGGATGTTGCAAGAATCATTTCTATCAATCCCAAATAACATCTTAATCATTTCACGCGTTCTATAATCCACAGCCTCAAGAGCTTGTCGGATACTTACCTTATCTACAACTCCTTGACCAAATGTTACAGTGTCATTAAGCTGTAACGCCTCCGGAGTCTTTAATAGAGGCATGATATCTACTAATGTTGGATCATTATCTTCGAGCTCCCCGCGTCTTGCTTGATTAATAACTTTGTTAAGGTTTAAAGGAACGCGACAAGGAAATCTTGTCTCGCGAATAACTTTTATCATTTCATGTTGGACCCAACAAGTAGCAAAGGAGATAAACTTTACTTCGCGTTTCTCATCGTACTTCTTCGCTGCAATTACTAAGCCCAACATTCCAGCGTTCACAAGATCATTAAATGGAACTCCACTCGAAGAGTAGTTCTTGGCCATGTCATAAACAAAGCCGCGATTTTCTAATACCAATTCATCATGCGTCTTTGCTGTCACCGCAGGATTCCTCCCACCTCGAATTTGTCAATCGATGAGAGTATTATAACTTGAGATGGTATTTCGAAGCAAGACTCCTTTGAATTAGCAAATCAATTTATCTGCCGCACGCTTTCCACGGATAATGTATTGAAATCCAAACGACTTTAGTAATTCAAGTAGATATTTCAAGTCATTGAATTTCTGCCCTTGAAGTTCCATAAACTTTAAATGATCTGCTATAGGATCGGCGGTATCCATCTTCTCGAAGATCTCGCTACTAGCACCATTGATAAAGTAAATGTCTATATTTGGATCATATTGAACATTCATTGTTAACTGAAGTCCCATTTTAAGGTTCCTCCCCGGTAAATTTTTTCAGCATATTTTTCATGCATAGTAAAATACTACTGATCATCTTGAGGCTCTCTACTTCGATAGGATGAAGCTTCTTTTCCCAAATGGTGCTATTTACATGCTTTTCAAATGTTTTTACATAGATAGATAGAAACTTTGCGAGCGTTGCAGTTGGATAACCTAACATCTTAGCAGGATCATCTAATCTCACTTGACCTGGCAAAAGCGAATGGGCTTTATGAAGTTGGCGTGATCCACTCGCCCTAAGAAGAGATTCAGTTAGATTAGTATAATTAGCAGTGTCACTTAATACTGTTCCTGTCTTCGATTCAAAGAACATCGTGATTGCGTGAGTTTGATTGCACCCTTTACAGAAAAAGGTTCTCATGGACCAACCTTCACCAAATATACCGTTCAATGAGAACCTTATTAACCTTTGACAATTAGGACACTTGACTACAAGGAATAGGGTCATAGAAGGATCTAAAGGGTTTCGAGCTCTAAATCCTGTGAGTTCGAAACCCTTCGAGAATGTTCTAGCCATTGATGTTTAAACAGTGATACCCATTGCTTGAAGAGTTAGAGGACCAACTTCACCATCTACGATTAGATGTAACTTACCAGCTGGATCGACGTAATTCTTTTGAAAGTTCATAACCGCTTGTTCAGTCTTAGGACCAAAAATTCCACTCGCGGGAGTAACTTTCAAGAATTCTTGGATCTTCGCAATCGCGGGATCCGTCATTCCAATATGATAAACTACACCATGTGGAGTTACTGGAACTGGGGAGTATGAAGTATCATACTGAATTCCAGGAACAAGAACTCCAGTTGTCCAACGACGATTATGTACAGATAACTGTACTACGCCTAACGAGTGACTTGCAGCTTCAATCGTTTTACCGTTTCCTTGACTTACTACGATATGACCATATTCACTACCTGAAGCTAATCTTAGCAGAGCTGCTCCAGGAATCCCAGCTGCTTGTTCGATAGAGATGGCTTTTCCCTTTGTTTTAACATCACGGCCCCAATAAATGGTTCCACCATATTGCGACATGGGATCACCATCATCATTCTCACAACCGTAGATAATTTTGGATGCTTGATAAACACCCCAAGAAACAAACTTACTACAATCGAAGACGTGAGGATCTTCTGCACCAACCGGAGTCAACGCCCCAAAGATATATTCATCGCCTTCATGATCCATAAGGATCTTTACGATATCTTCACCCTTTGCCATCTGAAATTACTCCTTCAGCTTTTAACCTCGCGCGAGTATACTTAACGTGGTTGTGGAGTAATTCCATCTGTTGTGCACATGCAGGAACTTCCCCTGCGATCAAATCAACGACTCGTTTCATTCTCTTACAAGCCGAAGCGATCGTCCGCCACATCCTAATTCGCTTGTTTTGTTCGCGCCGAGGTTGGGCCTTGTCGAAATTTTTAAAAGCCGCAGACACCTGTAAATCATCTGCTTTGTGAATTTTAACTTGGTCAACTAGCGCAGTACTGAAACTTGCGGAGAAGATAAAAGGCTTACAGCACGAAGTACAAAATCCTTCAACTTCAGTCTTTCCTTCTCCAAAGAAAGCCGAGAGCTTCGTCTCCACTGTTTTAAAACAGCGAGGGCAAGTTACATAAACTTTAAAGGACATGATTAGTGTACCTTTGCATCCGGCGGCATCGTAAAGTCTGAGGGATCCGCTCCCGATGCAGTATGAGCTTGAAAAAAAGCTGCTACTCGAAGAAAGGTAAAAAGAAACTTCTGAGTGTTGGTGAGAGCTTGAGACGATGCATTAATTGCATCAACAGGTACTTTCTCGGGATCTTCAACAGTGAAGATCTGTCCGATTACTTCCGCATCTTTATTGATTTGATCAATACAAGAGTTCGGTTCTCTCTCGTAAAGAATTTTTACTAAGTCTTCAAATGCCTGTCCGACTCTGGTAATGTAGTCGACATTCGCGTTCAGCCTGTCGGCTGCTTGAAAGAATTGGTCTTTTACGTCGTCCCATTTCATGTGAGTTAATCCTAAACAAAATTTGTCTTATTCCCAAAATATTGTCTGCTTCTGGTAAAACCTTCTTGCTTGCCATCTTTCGAAATCACCTAAACCTTGTTCAGTATAAGCGATAATACAATCATCGCCGGTTGGTAAGATTTCATATGGGATACCAAACCTATCAAGGATCGGCTTACGAAAACAACACCACGGAACAATAAACTTATTCGGTGGGTATTCTTCAAAGCTTCCGTCGTAAAATGGAGCACCTACACACGCCAAGGGACGTGTTTCATAGTCTGAGCATATCCCGTCGATGAGGGAGGAACAATGCTCTCCAAACCACCTTCCGTTTGGAAATTGACTAAAGTCCAACTTGTAGCAGCACCATCCGCCACAAAGGCTAATGATTCTGTCTCCAACTTGACGTGTGCAGGCGTGTACTAAGTATAACAAGTGTTACCCGATGAGCTTATCCAATTCTTGGAAGCTTTTAGAGATTTTCTTCAAGTGAGCCAGCACTAGTGAAGGAATCGTCTCTACAAGCTCCGGTTTTTCAACTTTCGAAGAAGTTGCAAGCCGCTTAGCGGTAGCTTCTTTCAAGCGAGCGTCGAAGACCTTAGTGGTGGAGTAAAGAAAGAATGGTGGTGATTGCCTTCCTTCTCCGCGCTTGCCAATGCCGGTATCTTCGATAAGGCCGGCGTTCTTCCACACGTGCAACGTTTTGGCGACATGAGAAAAGGCGAGACCAGTTGCCTCTGCGATTTGATGAGCTGTAAAATACGGCCGGATACTCTTACAAGCCATAGCCATCTTATAAGGAGTATCTAAGCTAAACCAAAACCGCTTACCGCCTGCCTTCTTCTTGAGCATGAACAACCTCCTGAGTTGTGATTTCCTCCAGTGGAGTAAACGATTTTACTACCACTGTATCGTCATCAGCAGCTATTGGTTGTGACCAGCTACATTTGACCAGCGCAAGATCTAACTCTGGACTGAAGATCTTTAAAACTTCGAGTCGCTCTTTAGCATAATCTAAATCCTTCCAAAGATGAAATCCTGCTAAATAAATCTTCTCTGGAGGAACCATCGTTCGAGTTAATCGACGATGTCGAAGTCTTGCCTTCTCAAACATCCGATATGTAATTTTCGTTTTAACTATTCGCCGCATGAATTCAGGTGTTGGATTATCTGGTAATACAGTTGGTCCTCCTCCACCTCTTAAAAAATATTCGAAATACGGTGCGAATGTATTGTCATCAATTCTTCTAACCACTTTAAATCCGTAACCGAAATTACGTCCTACCTTACCAATAAATTTTAAGCTCATAGTTTTTATTTCCTTCCAATAGACCTCCTCCTATTGTTAATTCAATTTGTCTTATCTGAGATAGAAAGTCAAGTAAAAAGTTACAATCATTTAATTTTTTCATGAAGTCTAATATCAGGCTTCACGGCAGGAACTGAAAGACACTGCGCTTTACATTTACAAGAGTTGCAAAAGATGTCACAAAAGACTACACGAAATTGTTGTCTACAAACACATTGCACAATTCTACATAATGTAAATCCATTCTTAGCTACGACTACAGTTGTTGCTACTGAAGTACCACAATAAGGGCATTTAGTAATCATAGTCGCTTTATGAAGTATACATTCTTCGCAAGCGTGATCCTTACAAAAGATAAACGGTTCTACTGTTTGCGGAGAGTGATACCAAGTCGAGATTTGTTTTTCTTGGCATGGCGGTAATCCATTCAAGATTTTTCTAAGCTTACTGGGAATTTTCATTGCGACCTAACGCGTGGACTCACCTTTAACTGCTTTTCAAAGAATCTGTGAGTCACGATATTAATCGTGATACCTAAATGAAACGCTTCCGCAAAACATCAAAAACCCCAGTTGAGGTTGAAATATTTTCAGATGGAATACGATCGAAATTATCATCAACTGTTTCAAACTTAACTGGTATTAAGCCGAGACAGCGAACTCTTTGTTCACATTCGCCACACTTACCAAGTTCAACAGTTCCCATAAACTTAGTTTCACAATTAACGCAAGTTATAGAAATACATGAACCAGGGATATAATGTGAATAACTTATATGATTACATGCAGGACAGGATATCTTACAAACCGGTTTATGAGATCTTACAGTACTGAATTGACCGAAAGTATGGAATGGTTTACCAATTCTGTCTTTCAATGTGATAGTCCTGTTAGGAATTGAACCTAAGTCTAATGAGGAGTCTGCTCTACTGTTGAGCTATAGGACCAAGAAAAGTCAAGAGCTGCAACAGGAAGTGAATTATCATATGAGTCGTTCATTGATGATCGAAGAAGAACTTGAATATCTCCGCTATAATGATTGCGCCGGTGATGACGAAGAGAACGATTTTTGATCGTCTCATCCGTTTCTGCATTTCTCTACCTTCCACTTATGGCCTCCTATTACGATGTTTTTTTAATCGACTTCCCCGCTATCAAAGTTTGTGAATGCTCTCTCTCTCTCTGCTGAAGTAGAAAGCTTCGGTTCTATTTCTGGGAAGCTAGTCGAGGCCTCAACTTCTACGAAGTCAAAAATAATTATGATCGGGCCCTTTTTTCATAATCTTCCTCCTTCCCTTTAAACTTTCCCATTCCCAATTAAAATCTATTCTAAAAAAAAAAACAACGACCGTGGGGTATAGTTAAAAAAAAAAAAAAAAAAAAAAAAAAAAAAAAAAAAAAAAAAAAAAAAAAAAAAAAAAAAAAAAAAAAAAAAAAAATAAAAAAATTAAAATATATGTATATATAAAAAAATAGAGATGCGACGCATCAAAAAATTTAAAAGTATATTTGACAATCCTTTCTTTGGTTACAACGTCTATTTTGATTAATTTTTCTATTTCCAGAAACTTTATAGAGTCGACAAAAGAATATTGAGCACACTCCTCCCCACTGAGGAAGTTGGGACAATTCTCACTAATAGTAGTAGGAAGAAGACAGAATGCTAACTCACAAAGATTACATAACGAAAGATAGGAGGAACCCTCTAAAGAGTTCCTCCTATCTTGCTACACCCATTTAGCAGTCTTCAAACGGGTCTTTGTATGGCTTGGCTACTTCTTCGGGAAGCAGATCGAGCTCCTTGAAGGCGGCAATCAGATCTTCCACCTTCGGATCGACCGCGATATACTCATCGCGAACGCGGACAATATCACGACGTAGATGCAAACGCACGCGGTCGCTTCCGAGCTTCCGGATACGAAAGCAGTTATTACCAACGTAATACTCGTTGGTACCAGCCCAAGATTTTACTTTTTGTACGGCCATGATGTTCCTCCCTCGAGAGATTTGGGTTATGCTTAGCCGAAGGTACCTTCGGGTTTAGCCGGTTTAAAACTTCTTCCAATTAAACATCTCTGATGTAAGCTTGCGATGCTGTGAATGTCATCGCACGGTACATTTTTCGATTTCATTTAAAATATTTCTTTAGCATTGCTCAAATCCTCCAAACTAGTTTTAAGTTATAGTTTGGAGGATTTGAACCTCTTCTCAGCGTAGCGGAGTTCCACTTTCTGGATCAAAACCAACCGTCTCGTAGCTTCGAACATGCACTACCGAGCACTCAAACTTTCCCGGCTTCGATGTCTTAGCCCCCAAGTCATCCAACTGGATTTGTGTCTCTATCGCGTTATCGCAATAGTTCTTACGAATGTAAGCTACCGCTTCATCACCAGTGCAGCCGGTGATCATTTGATGCACCTTCGCGGCTACCCAACCTGTTCTACCGTGACCGCCGATGCAACCCCAACCAAGCTTGAGTCCGTCACGGAGCATATTAAGAATGAATTCACCAATGTATGGATCGGTCTTTCCATCGTCGATCACGTAACAGACTCTCCGCGTCTTTACCGCATTGGATGGTAAGTATTTTGTGAGGTCTGGTGGAATCGTCTTGGCGTTATACGCCAACGCGAGATCCAGAAAGATATCAACGTCTTTGTGAATGTAGCCGCCGGCCGACTTCAACCAAACTTCATAAGACTCTTCGTCGTTGCCGATCTTTAACCACTCTTGATGTGGCCTACAGGAAGCTATAGCACTTCTATAGCTGGAGCCTTTGTTCCACTTATCCCAATAGCTTCCCCTTATAGAAGCCGCGGGAAGATTCGATCCCTCACCGTGTTTAAAACCTGTGGGTTGCTTACCCTGTTGCCACTTGCTCATTGATACCTCCTTCTTTCGTTTGGGGTCTCATTAAAGTCCACTCCTCGGCTAATGTAAATCCATCGTCTTTTGTTGAATACTTATTTGGATCCGTATCCTCCTTCTTAGATGTCATTTCTTTCCATGATGAAGACTTTAAGATAACCATTTCTTCAATCTTCTTAAAGTCGGCTTTGACTGTTAGTTTCTTATCGACTTGTTCGTGAGTGGATGGTTTCTTCGCTTCCTCAACTTCCTTCAATTCAACTGGAGCCTTATCAGGAGCATCAAGAACGATCGCTTTGGATTTCTCTTTCAACTCCTTTTCTTTTTCTTTTATCTTCTTGATAAAGGTCTCGCGTTTGCTGCGTCTGAAGGTCGTAGTGTCAACAAGCACACCAGGATCAGGAAGTTCAAGCTCATTCTTTTTACCAGGTAAACTACAGTGAGTCCACTTCCGAATGATTCTCCGGAAATCATTCGGATTATCAATGAGAAGGGCTTTCTTTGCGATCCCGGTGATGATTGCAGGACTTGCATTAGCGCCCATGTTTAGAACGCCCATGACATTTCCCATTCCTAACTTATTCATCCACCGCCCATTATTATGGGCAGCGTTTAACATCTTCTCCCAAAGGATAACCGGAATCTCACCTTTAGTGATCGCGTTGGAGACCCACTCGCTTGCATACCAAGCAACTGAAGCCCACGGCCAACCACCATAACTACCTTCCCATCTGCCGCCGAAGATGTAGGCTCCAAGCCTCAAATATTGTTCTATCATGAAGCCATCCCAATCGGCAGAGCTTCTTAAAAACGCTAAGCCGGCATCGCGCCGGCTGATCTGATCATTAATACCCCACTCATCGAGCAAATCCCACAAATAAATCGCTCGAGACCAAAAGCTCTTGCACCTCAGATTTCGATGTCGAAGCTCACACGTAATAGTAGCCGCGAGATACTTCGATACTTGCATCACTTGCTCGCTCTTTAATTGGGGCAGTGGCTTCTGTAACGCCATGTTTGCATAGTACTGTAAGAAAACCTTCGCGGTTGCGAACTCGATCGCGTAGATAGGCGAGTCAGCTTTTTGCTCTTCACACTCCAAAGCCTTCTTGAATTCAATGAATTCATGTTCGTACTTCTTACTGTGCTTCGCAGCTTGCTCGAGGACCAGCTGATCTAGGAGATTACACTCCTGCTGAAACTCCTCAAGGTACTCCTTTAAGGTCTTATTAGTTGAATCTTTAGCCACAGACATAGGATCTTCTCCTATCGTTGGTGAATGTGGACCAACAATCACACATCCGGGTTGATAGACATTCCAGTTTCCGACACAATAGTTACCATAAATATATGACGATGACGATGTTGATATCAATGAATCATTATACCATACGCTTGATGTACCGCATGAAGTCCACTCAAACTTTTTCGGCTCTGTAGATTCATGTGGCTTAACTTCAATTTCAGGTTGATCTTTCATTCAGTCTTGCGATTTTTTCATAGTTAAAACGCATTCTACGCGAGATTAAGCGTGGCCCCAATTTTAAAGCTTCCTAAGACATATGACTTAAATTCCACACATCAACTCCCCGCGCTAACGCTTGACGGATTATAGGCCAGTAATAAGAAATTTCTCTGAGGATTGAACTAACCGTTTCACCTTTTGTATGTGGCCCAAGATTACCACCTTGCGTCGTCCCAATGATACATAAACTTCTTGCTTGCCTTGCCAACGACTTCAGTACATAAAAGATGTCGAAGTCGGTTTCAATCGGATGAAACGTTATCTGATCAATTGTTAGCGCTGTATTCCAATATGAAAGGTGTTTTGTCTTGCAAAGGAAGTCGTGATCAACTAAACGACTCCCATACACCTTTGAGTTATCACGACAAATCCACGCTGGCTTAAATACTAAGTACGTAACTAAATTCCAATGCATAAAACTTAACCAATTGAAATCAAAGGTTAATTCGCCTTTTACTTTCACGCAATGGGCGTTCGTCAACCTCTCTTTGATCCAATTCATATCAGCCGGAAAGCATCTCCCAGTCAACGCTCTTAACTTAAAATTCTGCGGACACTGATTCACGAGGAAACATCCATCACAACGTGATGGAATTGAATCCTCGTTACAGAATCGTAACATCTGCTCAACGGCGCACCTCCGTTCATAGATGTCATGGATCGTCCAGTTGCGAATGATCTTTAAGTTCTCTGACTCATCAAACAAAGATGATAAGAGGAACCTATCGAAGTCTAACGAGTGATGTCTAATACGCGCATCCCTAATTCTTCTGTAACACTTCGCGTAGAGTTCTTCCTCCTTCCCTAAGCATTGTGGTCTTTCTGCGCATAAGGAGCAAACTTCGGACTCGTTATACTTCGTGACGTTCTCGGCGATCGCGTCAAGAGTTACAATTCGAGGCGTGATCATATAAAAGCGTTTTGCGGTACGCCATTGCCATTGAACTCCCCCGAAGTTTTCTTTTGCTATCGGGTGCTTTGTTAGGTAAACGGTTGCCAGTCTCAATGATTCACCATCTTTTCTCTCCTCCGGAATTGGTGGTAACAGGAGATGAGTCTTGAGAGCTTTCACAGGAAGTAGTTCTCCGTATTTTGGAATGGTCCAACATTTTACTTCATTTCACCCCATCACTTCATTACTTTACTTCACTTCATTTGCTTGGTGAGATCGGCCAAGCTCTTAGCGGAATCGATAAGCATTGGGTCAAGGATCCCCTCAACCACCTTCTTTAATTCTTGAGCGCATAATTCAGCTGATTCGTCTTCACCAACTTCAGCTACCATACCAATATGCAGACCCAATGACTGATAATTCACACTAAGTTTTTTGTCGACGCCTACTTCGATTTTTGTTACTTTCATGGTGTCTCCTTTTAAAATAAGAGAAGGCGAGGAAAATCCTCACCTTCTCTACCCCCAAACGTTTTACTGCGAACTACACTGTTGCTTCGGTTGTATCCCCTTTCACCGGTTTAGCGACCTCAGAGTTGAAATCATCCAACGCTTCGACCGCATGTTTTAGCTGTGGGCTCCAAGGACCGAACATCTTGATCTCATCCGGGAAGGCTTCGATCGGGTGATCCTTGACTTTCCAGCGAATACCCTTCTTAGTTTCCTCACGCTCAATATGGCTGAGCTCGTGATATATCATCGCATTGCGATTGTGAGGCTCCGCTTCCCAGAAGCTCTTCCACACTTCAAAGACGTAATCGTAACCAGTGATGTGTTTCCACTTCGGGCCAGATCTCGAAATCTTGCCTGCGAACTTGGACTTCTCCGAGATCTTGAATAAGTACTTGACGCGAGCCATGCTCGCGTCAATGAAACCGAAATCTTCAATCAGCTTCTCTGACAGTTCCTGGACTTCCGGAGCTTCAACGTACTCCGTTTTTTGTTTTGTGCTACCCGACAAGATGGCATCCATTAAGTCTCCCATTGAGGAACCTCCTAATATTTTTACTTATATTATTAATCAATTATTACTATTAATCAACTGATTTTTTCTGCTCTAATTCCGTTTTTAGGAGTTCGCGTTTAAGCTCTTCCTCAAGTTGTGGAACGCGTTCAGCTTGTTTGCGTGCAAAGTCCAATTGCTCTTTGATCACACAATACTTGCACCACTGCTGAGACATACCATGAATGAACGACATTATATCAGTCGTCCACGTCTCCGTAGCTTCGCGCTCTCCACACTTCTGGCACATCATACGACCTTTGTATAACATATTACTTTCCTTGGACCTTCTTATCGAGCTTTGTTAACTTCTCAGTGTCATCGACATTGGGGAAGGTGAGAAGCATGATGTTATTCAGCTTCTCGATTTCATTAACTATCGCTCCCTTGTCTTCTTCCTTGAAGTACATCTTGATCGTCCAGCTGAACTGACCCTTTGCATTGCGACTTAACTCAACTGAATGCGGAGCAGTCTCAGAAATGATCTCTTCGACCGGAACGTTATTGTGTAGCGTTTGCGTTTTTGTCTGCATGTTTCTTTATCTCCTTTGCTATTAAGGATTTGTAATGCCTGAGCTTTCTTTTTCAGTTACATCAATCGTAAGCTCCCTCAACTTCAATTTCTGGAACATGCTCTGCGTAATGTACATCCCATGGCATCAACGACGAACCAAATCCTGTAATAACCATGATACCACATTTGGGGCATTTATATTCATCACCCCATTTTATTTCTGCGCCACCCATCCTTACAACTTTTTCATTCTTTACACATCGTAAGGTAACTTTACATTCACTACAAAGTATGTATGACACAAGGAATCCTTTTTTTTCTTTATTGTTTTATATTTATTTATTTATTTTATTAGGCTTCATTTGAAGCCAAAAAGGGAGAAAATTTGTGAGCAAAGTTTGAAATTTTTGGAATTTTTGGAATCATTTTCCCAGGTCCTGCCAATCTTTATTCGCTAAAATTGCTTGTAACACTTGTTTACGATCTTCCATCTTTCCAGCAATAACTACATGCACTGAATCGCCTTCTAATACTGCGATAATGTGGGGTAACTTTTCATTAATAAGCTTCATGTGTAGATCTTTAATTGGTTCCCTAATGTCTTCTATAGGTCCTAAACGTCTTGACATTTGAAGCTCCGAGAGTGTGGGGGGGAGTTTTATTCTCCCCCCACAGTTAGAGGTTAATGTTAGAAAAAGGAAATCTATCCACCCCACAATCGATTTCTCATAACGGTGAACGTGTCACCATCGAGAATCGCCTTGGAGGCTTTTTGTGGGATGATGTTCAGGAACAAGAAGTTCATCTCATCCCTCTCAACCCGCATGATGAAACGACGAAGATTCTTAATGCTCAGCTGTGAGATCTTATTGTTGTTTGAAAGCTTCGTCAACTCAGAAGCCAGTCGAGTGTAGGTCAAGTACATCAAGTCCGGCCGTTTCATCATTTCATTGAAGGACTTATCCTCGTAGGATCCTTCAAGAATCTTATCCGGCGAGATGATATCTTGTTGATGTTTCAAACAGACGAGGAAAGACTCACGAATGGTTTCACCGACGATCGAATCGAGACGCGTCTTCGCAATCCGATGATCGAGCGGGTAGCCTTTCTTCTTGATAGCGTTGAGAGCTTGCGATGCGAACTCAGCGGTACGAGGAGACATCGCAGCACCCTTCTTTCCATCATCCATGAAGTTTTCACTGTAGGCGGCGCAGTAGGCCATCCATTCAGGATTGAAGTCATGAGTATTGGCGTACTGTAAAAAGCATTCCAAATCGAAACGAACGTTGATAACCTGAATACGTTCTTGCTGTGCTCTATCGAGCGCTCGCGTTGCGTACTCTTTCTTCTTGGAGGGGTTACCGGTTAAGAGTAAGAAAACTTTCTCCGGCAGGCTTGCGGCGCCGATCTTACGATCTAAGAAGATCGACATCATCGATTGTAGGATCTGAGCGGGCACCCTTGAAAAGTCGTCGAACATGAGGACGATCTTCTTGATTTGAGGATCCGCGGCGAGCTTCTGACACTCAACTACCCAGAACGGTGGGGCGTAATGTGTTACGCCATCCTTCTCAATCGGGAGTCCTAAGATATCACCCGGCTCGGTGAGAACGGCGGCAGTGTTAACGAAGACCAAGGGATAACCCATCTTCTCGGCAAACTGCTTACCAACAGAAGATTTCCCAAGGCCAGCAGCTCCTTCAAGGCATGCCGTTACGAGTCGCGGCTCTTCCATCGACATGAACTCAAGAAGTTCTACTGCTTCTTTCAACGTTACTTCAGCCATTAAGTTCCTCCTTTACATGCCATCGATATCACCTTCAATATCCATGACGATTTTTTGACCAAACGGTACATCATAGTCGGCAGTTAGAATAAAGACTACATCCCAGCCATTCTCATCAGCGATTGCTTTTGCTGAGTCAAGATCGAAAATCATCCCATCAGTAAACACGAACACTTGAGTTGTATCGGGATGTTCTGCCGCGATGTACTTAAAGGTGCTCGTAATTTGAGTTCCGCCTCCGCCTTTAACTTTGGGTGGAATTCCGGAGTACTTATACTCGCGCTGGAAGTCGGCGTCAAACTCAAAGATATCGATATCATATCCTAGTCCATCCATCTTATCTACGACACTGAAACATGCGCCAATCTCTTTAGGTCCCATAGAACCCGAAGTATCAACGCACATCTTCATTCGTCCACGATACTCGTGGACGACGCCAGGAATGGTATGATACCTACGAGAGTAGTGACGTTTTGTAAACCGCCACTCTTCAGACATCTCAGAGCTTTGCGAAGACTGAATGACTAACTCTTCCCAACTGATCTTCGCTTCCGCTTCATATAAGTCACGGAGCGCGCCTGCAGGAACAGTTCCAACCGACTTCGCGACGTTAAACATCCGACGAGCAAGCTCATTCGCTTCTTCTGGAGTCCCTTCAATTACCCAGTAGTGCTCGCCACCCTCACCGCTTTTAGCTTTCTCCCCTTTGCCGCCGCCACATTGACCTTGACCGCCACCCATTCCTTCCGGAAGTTGTAGCTCGTTCTTCTGGATCATCTTATTAAGTTCTTTAAGATAGAACTCATAAGTACGGTTATCGGGGAGATTAAATTGTTTCGGATATAAACAACCATCCACTTTTTGAAGTCTTGAACTTTGCACGATGTAACTGTTGACAGCTAGGTCACCCGCAATATTCTTTACCAAGTCGCAGAACTTACCCATCCGTATAGGATGCTGGAACAAGAAGTGCAACAGTTCGTGCATTATCACGAACCGTTGATCATTGAAGTCCATCTTAAAGAATTCGTCTGCGATGAGGATTGTAAGATAGTCAGTGCGGATGTTAAGCCCAGCTACCGCTGGCATCTCATTGTCATGATCCCAGCGGCAACTGGCCATTATGTGACCATAGAACGGATGATCTTGTAAGAGCATCACGTTCAACCTACGTAACGTAAGTGTTTGGTCTTTTGAAAATCCCATTGATTCTACTCGTTGTCTTCGACGTCTGCGCGAACGCGACGCATCACCTCAGCGAAGTCCTTGAAGGCAACCATAGAATCTACTGTAACGTAGATAGCTGGAAGCTCGACGGTCTCTCCAGACATGTGTAGGTGGAGTCCCTTAATGTAGAAGCCACCCACGCTAGCGTGAGGATCATGCTCGACGATAAGGCTAAAATCTTCGTCGCACTCCTCACAGAACCACTTTAATTCGTGTGATGCTTGCCCCATACTGATTCTCCTCTTTTATTGGGATAGTTACTTTTTCTTAGCCGCTTGAGATACTTTTGAATAGCTCTGTGCGAACAGTTTATTATTAACTTTGCGATTTGATACGACGCATACCACTTCGCAGCCAAGTGAAAGACATCAACTTGATTTGAACGATTTTGTAGCTTTTTTTTTTTTCATTCATAGTTAAGTTCTCCTTAACTATGAATGTGTCAACTTAGACTCCACATGAAGTAATATGTTTATTCAATGTTTAAACGCCTCTAGTGGAAAAATCCCAGATCCACTTTTGCAATTGTACTTGCATCCTCATATATGGTGTTTCGTTTAATACCCAACTCGCCAGGTCAGGTAAACTAATTTGACCAAATACTGGAGAGACTAAAGGTTTGCACCGTGTTGCCAACGAATACTTTTCGCAAATCTGTTTCGCGAATTCGAAGTCTTCATAATTGCCGACGACGAACTTAATCTCATCGACAGGTCTTAAATGTTTAAAGTTCTCATAATTGATTTTCGAACTCATTCCTGACGATGGAGTTTTAACATCCATTATCAAGACGAGCGATTGAGGTGCCATCTTAAACGCTGAGATATCGATCGATCCATTCGTTTCAATTAGAATCGTACAACGATCGACAAGCGCTTGACAGGCTTTAACTACCGGTTCTAATTGTAGTAATGGTTCTCCACCCGTAATCTCGATGAGCTTCACATCGGACTCCAGATAGAACTTAATAAATTCTTTAACTGGTAAGGAAAAAAACTTCGAGTCCTTATCATACGCGTAAGGTGTATCACAGTACTCACAACGTAAATTACATCCATGTAACCGAACGAAATGGCAAGGCATTCCCGCAAATGTCGACTCACCTTGAATTGAGTAAAACTGTTCGACGACTCTTAAATCTTCATCACATTCAAATGTCATTTAGGGTTGCCTCCCCGAATATAGTTATTGGTGCTTTCTTTGCTTCACAGTATTTAATGACTGCGCACTTTGTAGCATAGACACAAATCCTATGACAGGCGCAATATCGCACTTCACTTTTAGCTCTACTACACCTGTCATAGTAAATGCACCTTGGTATAAGCTGCTGCAACTTACACCCACCGCAAAGGAAATCGTATCCATAGAAGTCAACAGGTTGTCTAGCTACCTGCGTTACTTCTCGATCAGCTCCACAGGGCACACAAAGCTGATCTGGGATGAAGCGGTCTTTACCCACATGCACTCCTTTACGAATTCCTCGCCGTCTGTGTTCTTCAGAGTCATGCCCTGCGGCGAAGTTATTCCGGTTAATTCCTCTCCGACTTTGATGTCTGGGTTGATAATTTTAAACAACTCGTCTTCTGTTTGCAACGCTCGTAGTTTCATCTGTTGCACCTCCACTCGTTTATTAGGAACACGATTATTAAGAATATAATCAATGTCCATCCCATAACTTAAATCCTCATGTTATACTTATTAATTTGATTATATCTCATTCGTGATGAAATTAAAAGGCTTATTTTGCTTTTAAAAGCGTTGCGGTCTGTTGAGTAGTAAACTTAAACATCATCTTATTATCAGATCGCTCGAACACCTTTTCTCTTTCATATTTTTTCGAGAGAGATACAATCTCATTGTAGTAACTTTTGGTAAACTTCTTGTTATACCTCCTCAACCTGGATCGTAAGTTGCCCCTAAGTGCTCGTGCACCTACTTCAACATTAACAAAAGGATCGTCAATATTCCAGTAATACGGCGCAACTCTAAAACCCCAGTAAATGCCCATCGGTCCATAGTAAGTCCCTTTTCCTATCGGACCTAAACGGATCAAACCGTCTTTGAGATCCTGGCCCTCAATCTTTGCCACTGCTAAGATTATTTCGGGTTTTACTCCATATCTCCTCCCACACTCAACAATACATTGGAGCATTTTATCCGTTGTTTCATGGTTTGAGAATTTCGGTTGTTGTTGCTTGAATTGAATTTTAATCGGTTCCGGTGGTGGTTTCACTGAACCGTACGAGCTTGTGATCGGCCAAAGGACAATCGTCGAAGCCAATAGTATGGCTAAGGGGGTGTTCATTGCTGCTCCTCCCATTAGCTTCCCATGGTGCGGCGCTTGTTGATTTAGGGAAACTAGATTAGTGTTTTTATTTACCCGCTAGTTTTTTAACCTCCTCGACAGATGAATACGGGCTTTGTTTTATTTGTAATACCGGGGAATTTTCACGATGTATGGAAACGCCAAACACTCTGTCTCGAACAGACAGATCCCACGATTACATTGATAAGTGAGAACCTGTCGTCCGTTACATTCAAGGCAAATGATGCTGACGCACTATAAAAATCCTCCTACCCCGTTTTTCTATCACAAGCGGGACATCCTCCGTTGTGGTTGCTGATCTCATGTGGAGTCAACATCTTAAGAAATCCAATTTAGTTCTTTTTTAGTTCTTTCTCCTTTTGCACCACTGCTAACTTAACTAGAATCAATGACTCCGGGAATAGGCAGATCGAATCCACACCCAAATCGATTAACTCAGGTACGAACGACTTCGAATCTAAAGACTGAGGATGAAAATAAACCTTTCTTCCATACTTCTTAATTACCTGGAGGGCGTTCTTTATTAGTTTCCAAGAATCGGTTAACTCATCGAGAAGGATCAATGAGATTCCATCGAATCGTTCAATTAACCCCTCATCGAAATCTGTTCCGATAGTCCAAGTCGCCAAGATTTCCAATCCATCCTTTCCTCGAATAAGGTCATACTTCTCGAGTTGCAACAAGACGCGATCCATATCTTCAGGATCACTCATTTGAGGCAACACGATTTTTATGGAGTGAAATTTCATTTCACTCCGAACTCTTTTAATCGCTTGACATTCCAGTTCAATCGTACTCTTGACTGCCTGGAAGTCCGCGCTTTCTTTTATAACTTGACCACCCAACAAGGTATTATAAAACGGTTCGGCTTTGGGATCGATCAACCTAATTAACACATCTTTCGGATAGAAAGATGCAGCAATTCGCGCAATTCCATAGGCGAGCTTATCAGCGAAGTAGTCGAGTTTATGGCGATAAGCTCTGGTTTCATTTAGAATTTGATTAAAAGTCGAGATATATTTTGCCCGACGAAACATCGCCATCTTCTTATGCACTAGAGACGTCTCGTCTTGCACCTCAGTCATCCACTTTTCATATGCTTCAAAATTCAGGAGTATGTAGGGATGAACGCCGACGAAGTTGTTAATGATAGTTTCTATCGGTGCGATTCCTACTCCATCGTTAGGAATCTGTCCGAGCATAAAGGCCGACTCAGGATTTCCGACGTTTACCATTACCTTCGTCTTTGTATCTTGCAGATCTTTGACGGGAATCTTCTCGACTTTGTAAGGCAAGAACCCATTGTAGATAATTCCAGTTTCGCCTTGAGAACAATCAATAGTAATCTGTTGATTGTTCTCAAGATATTTAGTGGCCTTTGAGGTTCCGATAACACATGGAATGCCTAACTCACGTGACACAATAGCTGCATGACAAGTTCTTCCGCCAGCATCGGTAATAACCCCCGATGCTCTTCTCATGATCGGTTCCCAATCAGGAACCGTCATTTCAGCTACGAGAATTGCACCATCACCAAATTCTTCGATTTGAGCTGGCGTCTTGATAACGTTCACAATTCCCTTTGTAATTTTATTTCCGATCGCTTGACCCCTAAGGATCTCCGAACCGCAACATTCAAGTACATAGCTTTCAATATAAGCACGATCACGATTGGATTGAACCGTCTCTGGTCTGGCTTGAACAATATAGAGTTTACCTGTTCCAATAGTAACCCCATCCCCATCCTTCGCAAACTCAATATCCATCGGAGTATAATGACCCACCTTCGAAGAATAGTAATCTTCGATTGCACATGCTTGACGAGCAAGTTCTAAAATCTCCAGATCGGTTAAGACAAACCTCTTTTGTTCCTCTTCTGTTAGAGGAACAAAACCAATCGAAGAAGACTCACCGCCGACGAGCTTCTGTGTTGCACTACCTGCACGTTTACTCAATATGACATTCTCCGATCCCTCTTTCAGGAACGGCTTGTAAACATAATATTCATCTGGACTTACTAGCCCCTGGACGATTGCTTCGCCTAGCCCATAACCAGCTGAAATAAGCATAATATCCTGCAGCATAGTTTCCGTATCAGCAGTGAAGATGACTCCAGAACCCGCAGAGTCAGAACGGATCATTTGCTGAACCACAACAGCGATCATGTTAAACTGATCGAAGCCTTTATCATGGCGGTAGCAGATCGCGCGATTTGTAAATAATGAGGCAAAACACTTCTTAATAGAATCTAATAATGCGTCGACTCCACGTATGTTCAAGAAGGTCTCTTGCTGTCCCGCAAAGGACGCATTAGATAGGTCTTCAGTAGTTGCCGATGAACGAACTGCTACATTTAAGTCATCGGTAGCACACTGCTCACAGAGTTGCAGGTACGCTTGAGCAATCTTGGTTGTTAAGTCAGCGGGAAACTTCGCATTATAAATTGCTTTGCGAATGGAGTTACCGCGTCGAGCTAGATCCATTAAGTTGCTTGGATCTAATCCCTTCAACTCGGATTCGATCACCTTTTGCAGTTTATTGTGCTTAATCAAGTCTCGATATGAACGAACTGTCACTACAAATCCCAGTGGAATAGAAACAATGTTTGAAAGGTTCTGAAACATCTCGCCGAGCGATGCGCCCTTTCCTCCCACTAGTGAACTATCTTGAAGTCCAATCTCATCTAGCCAGAGGATAAATTTATCTTCCTTTTCCATCTCCATATTTCCTCCTCAACAAGTCTCAGATTTCTGAATCAATATATGACCTCGGAGTTCGTCAAAAGAAAACTCCTTCTTTCTAATATTCGTTCCAGTTCCTACTTGCAACGTAGGAGCTGTCATGCAAGCTGCTGGATTCTCACAATCCTTACACTTATCAGGAAAGGCACGAGTACGTTTAAATAACCTTATTAAACCGTGACACATTGGACACTCAAATACCCTGCCATAGACTCCCCAAAGCTCTGACGATCTCGCAAAGACCGCTTCTCTGCAATGTAAACAAAAGAACTTATAGAATTGGTAACGATTGCTTGACGAATAAGTTCGCCTTAACCTCGTGGAGTATCCTCTACGCTGCCTCATCGGATTCTTTTGACTCCTCACATTCTGGATAGATTTCCTGTTCGAGTTCTTCTACTCTACGAGAAGTATCTCGTACTTCAACTTCATGCGCGATTCGAATTGTTTCAGCCTTCAGGGCTTTTCCAATATCGCGGAAGTCGTCAAGATCATCGATGCGAATCAAACGAGGTGCTAAAGGAATCGGTTCACCATTCATACTCATGTGAATATGGAATCCCGATATTTGAAGGTGCACACCTGCATCCAGAGTAGAAACAATACGAACTCTTACGGGAAAGTTCTGTTGACAAAATTCACAGTACTCAACTCCAAGGTCCCGTTCAGGATTCGCAACGGTTACCTTCTCATCGGTTCCGCTAGTTGTCATATAGTTGCCTCATGTAATTATTTTTAATTGTATTTTAACTGGATTTAAGTGACCTATAAAAGGGAGAAAATTTTGGAGTAAAAGTTAGGTCATAGAGGCAGGACGCCTCCCTCCTCTTCCTTTAATAGTAATTCCCAATTCAATTAACCGACGCTTTACTGTAAACTTATTAACTCCTAAGTGCTCCGCAATACGATCCATCGACCAATCTTGATGGTTGTAAAGATCGAGGAGCATCTCGTGATCTGTCTTATAAGGATCGTAGACCAACAACGACCAATCAATTTTATGCAATTTATTTTCCCCCGATATTTCTGGATTAGATTTTCAAGGTCTGAAAGAATACTTTCGGCATCCACATGATAAATGACACATTTATCTAAGCTTCCGTAAAACTCTTCCAAGCACATCAGAAGGATCCCCCCGAATTTCTCTTCGTCAGGTCCATATGGAAGAGTTGACTTATGGTAAAGTTCCTCTAAAGCTTTTTCCTTAATCGCAAAGTGCTGTTCGATTTCAGCTAAAAGGAACTTCACTACAACGAATTACCTTACATTGTTCACGACAACATTTGAGATCGAAGTCTCGAGGATTTATTCAACCTCATCCAGCTACCGTACAACATGATAGGTAAACTTAACGTCGAAACCATACTTCTCTACGATTTCCTTTCTCTTTCCTTCTGAGTTCTTAGTCCAGATCTTGTGTAACTGAGAGTATGCATAACCTTTAAAATGATGCTACGCTCCTTTATATAAGGACTCTCGACGGTGATCATGGGCGATATGGCATGAAGAGGGCATCTACTATGTTTTGGGTTGTTCTCCAAACACAAGTGGAAGAATCTCACGATGTTATAGACAGTGATATCGTAATAGCTACTCTCAGAATCCTTAGAACAGAAAGGGCATTGATGAGGCATTATGCCAATTAGTCTTGACATTACCAGATCTTATGACAAAAGTAATTCCACCAGTACGGACTCACCTCAATTTCAATTTTATAATAACCTTTCTGCCCAATGTACTGTATTAAATCTTCTACTGCTTTAAATCCTAGTGCTGTTAGTGCATAAAGATATCGAGCGCTACATCTTTTTCTTGTGCCCAGACATAGAACTTTATCTCCCTTTCTACCTGGACACAACCTACAATCTTTTTTAACGCGTTGAATTAACCCGAGAATTAAACACTTCTGAATCTCTCGAGCGTGATATTGGCTATGCTGAATATCGGTAAACCGTCCATAGCCTCCAAACTGATATAACATTCGGAGACTATCCAACATCTGACCATCGCCCTTAATATCAAAGGTCTTTGCGTCTTTAACATTCTTTAACCACGAGGATAGAACACCTACGGGCTTTTGCATATTGTTGGTTTCTCCCATTAGGTTTAATAAATCTTTTCGTAGCTTGCGGCGGGGGATAATAGTGGGTGAGGGAGGACTCGAACCTCCGTGTTTAGCCTGAGGCGGCGGGTTTACAGCCCGCTGGGATCGCCACTACCCGACTCACCCAATTCATGAACACACTTACCTTTGTTAATAAACTTTGAATAGTTACAATTAAGAGATTAAACGTTACTAATTGTTTTGTCAACAGGTTCTTCGCTGTTTGACTATCCTTCTTTTGAAAGGATTGAAGAAGCCCTTTCTCATCTCGAGTCATAAAGTATGCCTCAAGAGGAACATCACCAAACTGCTTTGATTCAAAATTATTCATCATCTTCCCACCTATCCCAAGTTGATGTCGCATTACATGGATCTGAACATGATAAACAAATCAACGGGTTAAAGACGACTCGAAATATTTCACCGCATTGAGTACATCCAACTCTATAAGCCGCGGCTACTCGTTTACCAGAATCTCGCTCTTCCCAACACATGTTGGAAATAATTCCAGTCATTTTAAGACACCTTATGCACCTAATTCGAATATGACGATAATCTCCTAACAATGCTCGACCAAGTGCATCGGTTTTCTTATAGATTGCAAACTTTGGTTTGGCGGGGGTGGAAGGATTCGAACCTCCGACATCCGACTCCTTTTTAGCTTTGCGTTTAAACCAATTGAACATTTTTAGTTGGCTGGCGGAGAAGGATTCGAACCCTCAACATCAGGCGCCAAAGACCTGCGTTCTACCATTGAACTATCCGCCAACTTTTTCATTCACTCTCTGCAGTCGTTGATAATCCTCAGCCAAAGCTTTATATTGTTTCTCTCTACTCATCTTTCACCTGGCTAACCGGGATGGTAATGCCATCTGCCGTTAGCAAAAAACTAACCTCAAATGGTTTGTAATATGGCGACTCGGACGCCTTGCGCGCCTTGAAAACCATCTCAAGAGGGATATCTTCCTCGTAATATGTGTATTCCATGGTGCCATCCGTCGTGACCTCCTGCTGAACTAACTGATTGGTGGCCTTTTTCTGGATGACCCAACGGGTCCCTGGGACCATGCCAGTAGCCTTGATGGTAGGGATGCTCTTGGGTTCAACGCTGTAAGTAACGCAAAATTCATACGGCTGCCAACCAGATGTTCCAATGGCTGATGCGATTACAGCAGTTTCGGCCGAGGAAACCATAGCTAAACCCTCTCCCTCCCGCAAAACCAAGGAAAGATTGAGAAAATAGCGATAGGCAAGTGGCCAGCATAACCCGTGACAAGCTGTAGTTGAGTGGATGGTAGCAAATTCAGGGAAAAAAACGCCGTATGTCGGTCCCCAAAAGTCTTTAGTATGCAGATAATTGACCCCTTTGGGGGAACCAGCTGAGCCATCTGCTAGATACTGATGCGGCACCAAATATGGGAGCATCGGAGCGTCTAACACAAAATAGGGATCACCACTTTGATACCCACCATACTGCGAATCTAAGGGTTGTCCATAAGCTCGCCGCCATTGATCATCTATACTATTTGGGTCTATAGCCCCGACTGGCACCAATTGAAAATATGGCGTGTCTGCTGTGCCTACCTCTCGTAAAAACAGCCGCTTAATATATACGATACTAGTAGATTGATTGAGGAGGACAAACGCAGCGGTGCCGTTGAACCCCACAAAACATGGGAATACAGTTGCAAAAGTATGGTTATTGACATTAAACCTTAATTGCACTTCCAAAGGAATGGATTCCTGATTAGCACCTGTATTCAGATTAGTTATCGCCAGAAATTCCCCTGGGTTGATAGTGATTGGGTCCATGTTGTCCATGGCCCAGCTTTCAAAATGCCAACCACTCCGACCATTCTTCCGCATCCTGGTTTTTGAGGGGCCATAGGCAGATGAATAAAAAGCCGATGTAGTAGTTAACCGAAGAGTATATAACCGCAAAAAAGATGTATTACTGAAAATGATACTGGTATTGCGGCGCAAAGTGATACCAGAAGGCAGGGAGGCGCTAGTATCCATAGAGACCACATTCACTCGCTCGCCCCCCAAATCACCATCGGTGCGGGTGGTGGAGTCAACCACCACGTCCACGGTGGGGAAGGTGCCATAATGCTTATTATTGAAAACCTCCACCCGGTTTACCGTAACTTTTTTATCACTTCCCAAGGGATTGAGCAGAGCCAAGATAGCATTCCCAGATTGGCTCTGCCACAACCCCTGCGAAAACCAACGATATTGACGTTTAGCCATTAGCTTGCTGCCGCCGTGAATTCAATAATAACATCCGCAATGCCCACCGTAGAGGAGCCGGTATGTCGAACCGAAACCCCTTCTCCCTGACGCAACACCAGCGGTTCCAAATCGCTATCACCAGTGCAGTCCCATACACAAGCAAAAGCTGGGATACACTCAATTTCATCATTAGTAAGTGTTCCGGTAGCCGGCTCGTCATTTGACCACATAAAACGCATCAAAGCTGGATCGCTCGTGAGGGTGTCCGTTGCCCCAGTAGTGCAGGTAACCTGGGCAGGCAACGATGAAGAGGTTGAATCGTGCTTTACCACCCCACCAGCAGTTCCACCGCTGGAGGCTGAAATACGGCGGATTTCCATGGTGGTTAATACACCAGTCACCGCTGAGGTTTGGTTATTCAGCATCCAAATTCGCTTGACCCGCAACACCAATCCAGAGCCGCTGCCATTAAAAAGGGTCAGCATGCTTTTATTGGCTGCAAAAGCGGTTCCGACTACCACTCCACGATAAGTTGATGCCATAAATTATCCCTCCAGTGTTATTCATGATTCACCTTCTGCTGTTTCAGACACGTTGTTAAAACTAATTATAGGGGACTCACTGCGAGACATCCCGCGGTACGTTTTCTACATGAATCACATTTCTTGTCGTCGATTACGAATGATCTGCCGCAGTGCCCACATTCTATTTTACAGTTATCAATGACTAGAGTCCAATTTGTAACGTACTTACATAACGGACAATGAAAGTCTCTAACATGAAGTATCTCCTCAAGAACTTCTGAATCATCAGAAGGATCGAATTCGCCATTTTCATAACGATCGATGAACTCATCCGGAGTCGAAGCTTGACCAGAAAAGCTTAGACTCAACCTTCCGTAACACAACATAACGAAATTGAACATAGTAGTTAGGGGAGTGGTTGGCACTCCCCTCTTCCTCCCTGATTGTTATGGCTGGAGTGGTAGGACTCGAACCTACAACCATCCGGTTAACAGCCGGGCGCTCTACCGTTGAGCTACACCCCAGCATGGGTTGTTTAACGCAATACAGTCACCACTCAGATTATTTAAGTCAAAAGCCCAAGCACACAACTATTTCATTTCAATCTTAAAAGTTGACATGATCCGAATCGATTCGGTCTGACACTTGGGGCAGTAAGTCGTTTCAGGATCTTTAGTACCAACGAATCTTTCAAAGACGGTTTTGCATTTCGGACATTCATATTCGTAAATTGGCATTTTCTTTTCCTTATGGTAGGCTCGGAAGGACTCGCACCTTCTCTTCATGATTAAAAGTCATGTACTCTACCGTTGAGCTACGAGCTCGTTCATTTGATTCTTCTTTTCGATCTACGTGAAACTTTGAGAGGGTTAACTTTCTTACTCTCAACAACTACTTTCTTTCCAGCATGCGTAGCCATTGGACATCCACCACGCTTATCCCACCAGATAGAAGGTTTGCTATAGACTAAACAAAATTGATCGGAGTCGACCTTCTGACAACCAATGCACTTGTCGTGAACTTTTTCTTTCATACTCTTTCTCCATCTGAAAACAACACCTTAGTATTGGCTGGGAAGATTCGATAGTAATTGATATCTTCATATTTGGTATTCTTAGTACCGTTAATAGACCTCTCCAATCAAACCATTGATCATCGAAACCATCATGAATGCTCCCCCGGCTCAAGCCGAAACTTCAAGACGCTGGATGAATCCGGCTTCCAATTGAATGCTCCCACGGCTTGCGGGAGTCAGGAGCCGCTCGTACCAAGCGCGGTGAGGGCCCGTCTGACAATACTCCTACCAACTGTAGGCACTCCGGGCAGGGAAACTCAAACTGGTTCACCAAGCCGATATCCGAATCGCAGAAAGGACATTTGGCCGTCTCCAGTCTTTGAGTCATCTGGTTGCCTTTGAAATGGTTGTAGTGAGAGGATTTGAACCTTTAAATGGTCTGGGCAGAACGATTCGAACGTTCAACCTTAGCCTCCCAAAGGCTATGCTCTACCAGATTGAGCTATGCCCAGATATCAACTATTTTAGATCTCAAAGCAGTGCTCTACCATGCTAAGTTTTGTCCGCTGAAGAACATAGCACCGAGAGCGTTGTCGTCGTGCTCAACATGTTCAGTTACTTTCTCACAAACAGGGCAATACAAATGTTTAATATGTCCCGTTGAACGATTATGTGACTTTTTGCGTGCAATAGGAAAGACATTATGACATTTAGAACAGATCAAGAGTTTAATTCGTACTCTTCGTATATTATTCTTCCCACTCATATAAGTGACTCACGTCAATCTTTGAGATTCCCATTTGCAGGCATGACGATCTGTTATCGCATTTTTCAGCTAAGCACTCGATGGTGGCCATAAAAGTACTACCACACATCCCACATCGTACGGCATTGCACCTTCTTTTACCTTGCATGACCACCACCTTACCCTCCTTCAATTCATAAACCGTTACAACCTTTCGCCCAGTTCTTTTACAGAATGGGCATGATAAGGGAACTCCAATCCGTTTACCGTGTAACGTGATTGAAGGCGGTATAAAGTGCCTTAGCCACAAGTATTCGAAGGTGGTTTCTGGTTTCACTTTTCCACGAGCTGCTTAGAGCTGCTTAATAAACACCCTCGAACATCTACACGCAGCGCAGCGAGGACAGGTCGCTTGAGCTCCGATAGGTGGAGGTCCATCAGGCTTTTCAATGCCAGTCAGTAAAACCTTTGCCATTACGTTTCCCCTTTACCTTGCGGAATCCTTAATTGAATTAAAAATATTTTAACTGATTCTTTGGGATTTTAAAAGGGAAAAAATTTGGGATCAAATAAAAGGACGACTTACTCATCATCCCAGAGCTTAATCCTCCGTTCGATGCGTTTACGATTATACTTCTTCTTGCCTTGGATTACCCGCGCGCAAGATCCCGTATTAGACACAATCATGGTGGGACCTAGGGGCATTCGCGGGATACTCACTCCACTTAAAGGAATTTGCTCCTTTTTTATTTTTCGTCTCCTCTTGCGCATAGTTCAATGAGTCTCCAACTAAGATAGGATATTGTAGTAAACAGAAAACCCGTTTACTACACTTGCTGCATGAGCGTGATCTTTTCACGAACATAAACATTGCTTGACAGTGAGGGCATCTTCCACAGAAACATTTCTCAAAAAATAAAATCTTCACCTTTCCTGGCATAGAACATCGTGGACAATGAACAAGATAAATTCGTGCGAATACCATTATATTAGGTTGTATGCAACAACACACTCCTTAATTAATTCTTTCAGCCCTTTATTGATTTTTTCTGTTAAGCGCTTATTGATATAAGTGTGCATATCTTTTGGGACCCCAATTCCACAACTAAGGAATCCACAGTAATCTCTGATCTCGTAGTATACGTCGGGTATAGCGCTTTTAAACACATAATTAAAAGTAACTTTATCGCAGCTAAACGCATTCGGTGGACCAAAGATCTTCTTCATCACGTAAAGCATTTCACTAGGCGTAATAAACGGATTTTTTGGCCAACGAACGTCTCCCCATGCTCCCAAGTGATAACTTCTTCCTCGCCGGCGTAAAGTGAGGGCACCGGCGAAGAAATGAGTTTTATAAAGTGTCGAAACAACTTCAGGATCTTCCAAAGGGTTTTTAAAGCCCATTTTGTTTCTCCAACCGTTCAATAGTTCTTTTGATCTCTGACACTGAGTCTTTATGAATAGCCATTGCCGTCGCCTGAACAAGCTTTAACGGCGTAGCCATACACTCTACTTTATTTTTACACTTCGTACATCTCGCCGCCGTATCAACGACCAAAAGTTCTTGACCACAGTGGTCACACTCTGCTAAGCAGGCGTATTCTGAAGTGCTATTAAGCGGAACATAATCAACGCATTCCCAGCTAAAGTGCTTACAGTCTGGGCATGCGAAGAATTCAACGAGTTCAGTATTTTTCTTCATCAGCTATCCGTATTGAAGTCGACGTATTGTAATTCTTTAATCCAATCTTCTCTACGTCTCCAGTGTAGAATTGCCTGGCTCACTAACTCATTCATATTAAGGATCCCAAGCATTTCATATATAGCATCTTGCCAATCATAGAAACGAGCTGAAATGACGCCCGCAGAGTCTTCAGATTTAAAACAACAGGACCAATCTTCGCTTAAATTTACGTTTAAGGAACAATGAAATTCGATTCCCCATTCTTCAAAGAGCCGTTGAACTATCTCGACTCTCATATCAAGGGCCTTGAAAAAGTCTTTATGATAAATGGAATCTCCTACACTACATTGAGCACCAGCGCCCAAACAAATATTCTTAATTAAATCGAGGTCAAGTTGATCCCAAGACCCATTGAGAATACATTGCCTCTTGATGGGAGCGATGTCAGCTTGCTCAATAAGTTCAGTACCCCGACGAATCACTTCTTTATAGATATCATTGATATCATCAGGCAGATCTCTCAAAATGAAGTTCCCCTCTTTAGTGACGATAGCTTTTTTGTTACATCCTATGTGACATCCAAGGCACTTTACAGTATCCATAACGAGCCTATAGAAAGAGCCTGGGTCTTTATGGCATGAAAGGTTAACGCATGTTGACTTCTCGTGAATTAGCCCTTTAAGAACTGATCTCTCCGAGCCACAGTAAGGACATGTCCAATAGAGAATTGTTTGCATTACTTTTTATCCAATTCCTATTCATATTCTCCGGCCAGATACTGCATCAACTGCCGGGTCTGGGTTTGCCGAGCCGCCTGGAAGGCGGCTTTCGTAGCATCCCCCTTATCCTGGGCTAGAGCTTCGGCCAAAGCTGCATACCAGGATGCCTTCTTAGCCGCGGCCCAGGATTCCTTCTGAGCCATCTCCATAGCCGCAGCCCTAGCCGCGTTCATAGCCGTCGTCTGAAATGTGTTCCTGGACCTGTTCCAGATAGCCTCCTTGGCCACATAATTTGATTCCATGGCCGCAACCCAGGAGGGTGTATCTTTAGCTTTGTCTACGACCCAGGCGGCGTCTCTGGCCGCGAGCAAATCATCATAAGAAACGGCCCCTTCGGCAAACCTCCGGGTCGTTTCTATATACCTTTGCACTGATCTAAGAGTGCAAAGGTGAGCCACGTTTTGGACGCAATCGGCTGCGAATAACCTGGCAGTACGATTGTTCCAGCCCAGGCATTGCCAGGTTATCCGGGCCTTTTCGGCGACGATTTTGCCGTCGCCATACACCCACCCGCGCTGAACCTGCCCTTTCCAGATTTCCTCCTGGAGCCAGTCCAGGAGGTCCTCTGGCCTACAGAGATGGAAGCCGTTCTGACAGGGGATTAGATCCCCTGAAATCTCGTACCAATGGAATGGTTCCCAGACCATTCTTCCACCGTGGCAGGACTTACGCCCTACCGCGAGCACCTTATAAAGTTTCACAGCAACCCCCGCAGTATTCGTCAACAAAGGGCCATCTCTGTTTCGCGGACGTCGAAGCGCTTATCGACCGGGGAATTAATCAGTTAAAAATTGTCTTTCATTTCATCGAGTCAAGCGAATCGGGCCCCTGTAACTCACTTATGGCGGCATCGAGGTCGAAGTCCTTTGGAATGGTGATCGGCTTAAACTCCTGGAATTCCATCTTGACTTCGAAGTTAAGATCGAGAGCATCACACCATTTCTGTCGTGCGGAATGAAAGTAGCGCAATGTTGCTGCGATCCTTCTTCGTACCGCAGCAACAGGATCTTTGAGATCCTCGGGATAGTCCGCGAACACTCTTAGTGCAACTAGTTCATGATAGAATTGTAATATCTCGAGCGGCTGATTGAGGTGCTCGAGAGCGGCATAAATTATGCCGCGGTACCTTACGGTATCAGGATACATCTCTAACAGCTTCTCCATCATAGGCGCGTTCTGCGGCTTCCTCGCTGGAGTACCCTCTTTTTTCTCACCATTAATGTAGATGATCTGATAAGGATAATCTACGAACACGTGAGTATCTGTCGAGTAAAGGTCACAATAAAACCCATCACTAAAAGAACCCAAAGTAGGGATTATGTAACTGACTAAGAAGTAGCGGAAATTCCACGGGATGAAAAGGTCGCGCTTCACGTCCGCAAGATCAACCCGAAATCCCGATTCGAGGAATAGCGACTTCGGCTGATCCTTCTTTTGCATATCGTTCAACTTCGTTAAGTGAAAGCTGAAAAAGTTTGGCCAAACTTCATCAAACGGGATCTTAAAGATCTCGTGAGTGAAGAATTCCTTGGCGGATTCCTCCGTCAAGTAACGATACCTTCCCAAGATATAGGAAGGTCCGTTCTTCAAGATTACCGCTCCCTGAGGTACTGTCATGATGCGCTCCTTAATTCGTGATGGCTCGGACTTAAAACGCGGGAATATAGGCTTGTTCGTAAAGGACTTCCACCTGAATTTGTGAAAGCCTTTCCCTTTCAGGATCCTTAAAAACCCTCTTACTCACGTTTTTCCTCCTGTATGTTCACTCTAGGTAGTCCTAAGCAAACAGTCAGGTGTTCGCAGTTGAGGCATCGGATTGCCTCAACTGGAGGATCAATTTGAGTTAACCCACAATCATTACAAGCCCATGCACACGGAATTAATGCATGCGTTGAACTAATTCCAAAGCTTTCACCCCGACAAATGATACACCTAAATTGACGCAAGCGTTTTTCAATCAAATGAGACACCTACATCGTAGTGATAAGCTTGATCATCCCGTATATACGTCTTCGACACGATCAGTTGATAGATCTTGAAGTCACTAGAGCCAGCTATTGATATCCATTTATGGATAGCCTGCTCATCTTTGGGATTAAGCGGATCAATGAAGGCCATTCGTCCACAGTGTGGATACTCTTTCTAAGGTTTCATTAGAAGGGAATATCATCTTCCTTTCCAGTACTGACAGTACTGAATTGCTGGTATAATGTGTAGCCTGTATCAGTGAATGTCAAGCTACCCTTCATTAAAACTAACTTCACGTTGACCAATACGCCATCTAACGCGGCGTATTGGTCATCGAGCGTTACTTTCTGCTCAGGAATTGGATCACCTTCGACATAAAATACATCCCAGTAGGAGCTACGATCGGGCAATGTTCCGATGCTAAGGATGAGTTCGGTTAATCTTTCTCTCGGTGTTACTACTTCTTGCTCACGAAGGTTAGTGTAAGGCGTTAACTGCATCACGCGGAACACATATCCTCTCATATCACCCTCCTACTTCTTAGACTTAGCCGTCTTAGAGAACAGCCTTTCCAACCTCGCGTCTTGAGAGTTTCGGGTACCGGTTCCCTTTGGTTTAGCGTACAGTGCAATCAAGTCCCAAGCACTACCGCTAGTACGAAGACGTGGAGGTCCTTCGATCCTCGTCGGATCGACATGGTGCTTTCCACCCTTACAACGAACCTTTTGAGTCGGGCCAACTAGTCTACCCCTTTTCATCAATCACCTCCGCTAGTAGAGTAAACCTCTTTAAACATTCGAGGTTCCTACAAGTGCAAACCGAACACCAATTCGGATTGTCTTCAAATATTAAACAGAAGCCTGCACCGCATTCTGGACATTTCGTTCTACGAATATGAGCTCCAAATTTGTAACTCGTTTTAACTGTTATAGAAATTCCACATAATGGACATTCAAACGCCTTCGATTGAAACTCGCGAAAGGTATAATGCTTGTACTTAATGACTCCTTTTACTCGAATGTTTGCGATCAGAGATTCCGTAGGAATCCCTTGAAGTATTCCACTAATGTACTTACGCCTTGTCATCATATCTCCAACAGCTTGGGCCAATGTAAATGCGTCTCGGGATTCCGAAAGTCTAACTCCTTCTGGAACGGTGAACTGTTTTATTCATCCTCCATCGAGTTAAAAAATTCTTCTTCACTCATGTTCGTCCAATCTTTCCCCGACTTAACGTACGTCTTACAAGTAATCAATTGACCGATAGTATACGCTGCGAGATCGATTTGATCTTGCGTATAGGAGTCGACGTCATCGATCTCACCCAATATCAGCAAGGTCAAGTCCATCAACATATTGTTGAAGTCGGGATCATCGTCCTTAAAGTGAACCTTACATGCCGAGAACACTTTCTTGAAGAACTCTTTGTAGCTCTTTATGGGATACGGACCACATTCCCAATCGATGAAGACTTGAGAACCCCGCTTCTCGATAGCTTCTACTAAATTCCAACGATGTCTTTCGGGATTCTCGTGGCGATCCCAGTCCTCCTGCCAGTTACAGCTATCAGGCTCCTGGCTGATATCGTCCTGTTTAAAGGTGATCGTCTTTCCATGTGGCTCGACGACGGTTACTTGATCACCAACAACACCAATGATCTTTACGGGAATGCCAACTGGAAAGGCTAATTCCTTTTGAAATTCAACCGCATAACCTTTCGCCCCAGGAGTAACGATCCACCCTTTAACGAATTCACTCATTTATTTTCCCACCATTAACGATTTTCGCCATTTCAGTTTGAGCGGTTTTAAACTTCTCGCCGGTCATTGAAAATAATGCTTTGCACAGCTTACCTAGCCGCGTCCAGTCGTCTTGTTGAGGCCATGAAGGTTCAAGTCCAGATTTCTTGAATACCTTTACCAGATCCTCATATTGCAAATTCCGTGACATGATGGAGCGTAAATGTTTTAAATGATCGGGGGTTACTAGTTGACCAAGAAGTTTCTTTAACATTTCATCTTGGCGTTTAAAGGCCAACAGTTGATAATATACACCAATCTTGGTGATGCGTTCTTTCGGAAGCGGTGATCGAAAGATATTGCTCAATGTTTCGAGCGAGTTAGGTAAAGAACTCGCGTCAAGATTATATGCCCAGAAATGGGTTAGCCGTTCCCAATCGTTTTCAGTGATGGGATCGGTACCCCTTAACATTATTTCTACTCCTTTTTCATACAACTTTTTTAGGGAGGTTAGATTGTTGGCCACGTTCTACTCCTTTTTCATATGCAAGTTTAAAGACTTGCTTTACTCATTGTAAGGTCCGAGTACAACTCGAACGGGAGGCCTCGAATAACATTCTTAGTCCCTTAACCAAATCAGAGACACTTGAATATCTGTTGGTGTCTCTGTCATAAATCACTCCCATGAAAGAATCCAAAGTAGATCGTAATCGGGGTCTTTAACTTTGCGTCTCTTCGCTTACTGTACGATTGAAAGATTTCTTCGTCAACATCTGGGAGTTTAAGAACTTCCTCCGGATTTAAACGATACAAATAATTCCAATCTCGCTTGCTCAACTCTTTAAGCCCCAGCCTGCGAGATTGGAAGAACGCTTTCCAGGTCGACTGAATCAGTAATGGGTGAACTAATGGCAACCTCATACAATTTGCCTTATTTGCACACTTCGAACAATGGAATCTAAAGTTTGGACACACGAATTCGGTCTTACACCCCTTACAAGTAAAGACAGGGCAAGATTTTTCATTACCTAATTCATCATAGGTAATGAATTGGGTACAGCACGGACACTCCGCCTTCCATTTCCTTAGTGGCTTCACTTTAGAAAATCCTCCAAGATACTAGATCCTTAACGACTCTGTTAGCCTTCTGCATAGCGATTGTAGGTGTTGATATCGAATTTTTTTATTGTTTTATATTTATTAATTAATTAATTTTATTAGGCTTAATTTGACTCCAAAAAGGGAGAAAATTAAGCCTCCTAAAAAGATCAATGATCAGCTCTTCACGGCTAACTTCTTTAACCTTGATCATTTGGTCCAGTTAATAGTTTGACGGAGTTGGAGTTTTCAAACTCCTCGACCATGCTAGCAGGTCGATAGACTCCATCAGAACATTGAATCAACTGTTCGCGTGGAGGCTGATTCATCTGCTGGTGAAAGAATTGGGCTTGACGAGGATTAAACCGGAAGTACATTAAAATCCTCCTGAAGTTAAAACCATCCGAAGAACTTTAGCTGCTCCACCGTTCGGATGATCTTCACCATTTAAATGGTTTTCTTATCTGCTACAATATCAACTATATTACTTTCTATATATTTAACCTGCACGAGGGAAACCATCTAAATGAACTACCGCATTAGCTCCTTTAGGCCACTTAATTACACAATGCTGACGTAGAAGTACTTTTGATTTCCTTGAAGTAAGTAAAGTGATTTTCATTTTTATTACCTTCCCTTTTTCAAATGTTTCTCCAACGCGTGGACGATATCTACAGCTATTTCTTTTGGTATATCATAAATTCCATTGACCTTTACAAACCAGACCCACGAACCAATCGCTTTCACATGGACGAAGTTAAGATCCTCTTCATAGTAATCAGCGTGAGGCCACATATGCCAACCGACAAGAGGACTACTATCAATCTCCCAACCTCCACTATCAGTAGTTAAATGCTCCTGGAAGATAAGAGTCGCCTCATTACCATACTCACGTTCTGGAAAGTAAAGGGCTGCATTAGCTTCCTCGGGCCATTCCAAGTGTACAACAAATTCAATTGGTTCACTTCGTAGAAGTTCTCGACCCTCTAAAATTTTAACGGTCAAATTATAACTCCTTTCCGAACAAGTGTGCTATTCTGTGAAACGTCTTCAACGCACACTTTCTTTTCCTTACAAGGATTACTACATGCTAAACATTCTACCGCTGCAAATACTACCCTAAAGTTCTCTTTATAGATAGGACATGTCGCTATGGTACATTTCATCACCCCACACAACTGAACGACGTGGAGGAAATCACACCATGGACATTTAATTTTTCCGTGCGACATTTCTTGTTAATATCCCGATGTTACACTAGCAAGTGGGAGGATTAAAGGTAGAAAATAATAGGTCCAAAAGGTGGACCTATTATTTTCTACTACTAGACCTCCACTTCGATATTTGCAGCCCCAAAATATTGACACCGCGCACACTTGGCGCGGTGCTTAGATTCCCACAACTCTGCTATCTCGTCTCCACACCCATAATACTGAGTCATTGGATCCTCGAATAACGTCGTCATGAACTCTTTAACCTCCGGGCAGTCCGGATCTAGAGGTGCACGCCATTGAGCCATCGTTTAGTTCCTCCTTTTTTTTTTTCAGCGTCGCAGCTCAAAACAAGTTTAATGGGTCGTTGTTTTTACAAGCCTCAGGTTCCTAATTGGTTTACCTTAATCTCTTTCGTCACCATACTTCTCCTTCAGACGTTTGCGAAGGTTTTGAAAGTGGGGACACTTACCAGCCATATGAAGGTTGTATTCGATCCGCGCACTTGGACTTTTCTTGTAGCAACAAAGTACTTGAGTCCGTTCAGTGATCTCTTCGCACGGTACTCTCGACGCGTGAGCTAATCTGGTTGTAAGATCATCAAGTTCATCATCATACATGTCTTCGAGTCCTTCATAAGACCTAAGACGCCAAGCAATTACTGATGAAAGGTAATGGGCGTCTTGCGCTTCTGAGGACCCAAAGAACTCGGTTAACCGTTTCCTTGGTCGACCATACCTTAACTGATCAGCTAATGACTTATAACCATCCTCAAAAAGGTTTCTGTCTCTCATATTACCTCCTTTAAAAGTCGGGCATGTACCAGGCCTTCCAGGTAAACTTATCATTCGGCATCTGTTCACCTTTCTCGATTAACCGAGACCCAATATTGTAAAATCCAGGAGTACGAAACCCATGAAGGCTCGTATAGCTAATAGGAGCCTACACCATAACGACTTCGAAGCGCTCTACGGATACTCGCTTTACGAAGGCCACTTAGCTTCCTCCATCTCCGCAGCCATTTCACCACCCTCCAACGTTATTTCTTTCACAGCTTTCTTATTGAACTTCATACTCCGTTCCTCCCTTTAGTATAGAGATGTTGGAGCTAAGTCAACGATGTTGTACAACTTGGTGCCATCGTCTAGGTAGCTAAGTAAGACCTTCTTTTCCACTTGCTCGATATTCCGTTGCACCTTCTTTAGTACCCTTACCGTGAAGCAAGTGGCACCATATAAGTTCCAATCATTCTGTAAGTACTTGTTTGGATGTTTACCTTTTCTAAGTAATGACTTGTGGTTGGAGATACGAATTCGAATATCTTCGGCCTTACCAATGTACACAGTTCTAGTTACCGAGCATGTGATCCTATAAATACCACTTTCATTTGGTAGCCTACTAATATCCATTGCTCACCCCTTTTGGTGTGATAAAGTACTTTATCACACCGAAGATAGTGATGATCGATCTAGTGACCATCAAGTATTCCTTATGCTTAATTGTTAATAATATTTTAATTGGTTAAAGATGACATTTTAAAGGGAGAAAATAATAGGTCTAAGTTTCATTCACTTACTGAGTACCAAGAATTGATAACCATTAGATATACCTTCCCAGGAGCATTGAATTTCACCCAGGTGAATTGGGGTACCAAATTTTTGGTGGCCGCATTTTTTGTAGACGTTTGAATTTCATGATTCAAATTCCCCAATTAATTTTTGGTGAGCATTTCGTGATTCAAATTCCCCAATTAATTTTTTAAAGAGCATTTCGTGATTCACCTTACCCAGTTAATTTTTGGTGTGTTAATTTTTTAAAGAGTATTTCATGATTCACCTTACCCAGTTAAATTTTGGTGAGCTAATTTTTTAGAGAGTATTTCATGATTCACCTTACCCAGTTAAATTTTGGTGAGCTAATTTTTTAGAGAGTATTTCATGATTCAGTATTCACTTTATAATAAGTATTTCATGATTCACCTTACCCAGTTAAATTTTGGTGAGCTAATTTTTTAGAGAGTATCCCAACCCGTGCGTGCTGCTTCCGTGATTGTATATTGTTCAATAGGGGGTATAGCTCCACGGACACTCTGCCAATTTCTTTTAGTGTTCCGCCATCATTCCTTCCTTTATTATTAACTCTGCTGGAAAACGAATAAACATTACTGGAAGAAAATATTGTTTTACGTGTAAGCCTTATGGTAAAGGTAGATCTATTAAAGAATCCTTTTTGATACTGATCGTATTTACTAAGTATGCTATATGTATTCGTTGTTATAAGCCTTTTAGTTATCTCCGTATTAAGAAGAAGGGGTTTTCTGAATTGCTTTGTAAGCGTTGTCGCTCCAAACAAAACGTGACGAAGGCTTGGGTAGTTGAACTTCTTGGCGGACGTTGTCAGGTCTGTGGTTATCGTAAAGATCCTACCTCTAAAGAATTTACGTTTAGTAAGTGTAAGCACCTTCCCAAAAAAGCTTTATTGAGTGAACTTAACAAATGTATCCTCCTGTGCAAGAACTGCCCATGCTGGACGTTACCGTTTCATTAAATATTGCCTCCTTCATGGATTTTCGAAAACGGGATTTGATATTTTGATTTTGGGCGGTCCATCCAGACACCCACCTGTAACGTTTTCTATACCGCAGTAAATACGTTTTCTTTACCGCGGTCGTTTCCTTTCTTGTTCGTTTGAAATAAGAGTGCTAGAGGACGAAGGTCGGGGGAACTTAATTGATATCCTGGCTTTGTGGATACGATATGAGCAAAAAAATACCGGAACGGGATCGTACTAACTCCCGTTCCGGTATTTAGTGAGTTAAACTATCTTGCCGGTGTAGATCAGGTAGGAAGTCTTTCCTACCTTATCAATGTCCCACCCGATCCGGTTGATGGTTTTCTTGGCTTGTATGAGGTATCTGTAAGCCCGATTGTACCTATCGTCCTTGTTTAAGGTTTCAAAAATATCGGTCCGTTTGAGGAAGAAACGAACCACGGCGCCCGCGGGGAGCGGTTTGACTTCTTCGCCGGTCTGCTTGGCCTCGTTGACCGCTTCTGTGAGAACGGAAATCAGGCGGTCTTTGAACTTACCCATGATCCCCCCGCCTAAAACCGTGCGACCCTGATGAGATGCTTCCGCCATAAGAGCGGACAGATCGGACGCAACATTCTTCGCTTCAGTTTCGGTTTTGGTTTCTTTAGACATTGTTTGGTACCTCCTATTGTTTGGGGGTTATTTATGTTACCGCTCTAATGAGCGGGTCCTGCCTGGGTTAATTAATTGTGGAATTTTATTTATTTATTTAAAAAATATTATACCTGGTACATAGTGCATTTTAAAAGGGGGAAAATTTATGGGGCTCTTATTTTCTTTTTGGAGCATCCGCTTCCCCCGAACACCTCTCCTGATCTTTAGGGGATTTATTATTTGGCATCAATTTTTTATTTTATTTTAACTGGGGCAAATGGAAATATTCAACGAAGTTTTTTCAAGACTCCAAGGATTAGTTGGTTTAAGAGGCTCATTAAGTTTTTTCAGGGCTCAAGGATTAGTTGGTTTAAGAGGCTCATTAAGTTATCTTGAGCTTAGGAGTTGACACAGGGTGGGAGGTTAGTTGGGTATCAACAAAGTGATTGGTTTACATCGTTGCACTACCCGGGCTGAGTTCAATTACTCATGACATAAGTTCGTGGCAATCAGTTTTTGGCGCCTATGTACATCGGAATGAATTTGTGCGGTGACGGGGCTTACGTAATTACCCCGTGGCACCACGGGGCTAAATTCAAACCTTTAGGTTTGTTAGTTGGGTACTGCAAGGGTTAACCGTTAAATGTGCAGTGCACTCACTCCTTACATCACATTAAAAGAAAGGGGATCTTTCGATCCCCTGTAAAAGGTTAAACTACTTACGAAGCTTCTTCACACCACGAATCACTCCGATCGCAATCCAGATCAGAATGATTGTGATCCAGAAGCTGGACGGATTCACTCCACTAGTGTTGATCCACAAAGTAAGTTATCACCTCCTTACCAAGAGCGATAATAGATTTTCTTGAACTGCATCAATCCTGTTTGCTATACGTGTATTGAGTTTGAACCCCCGTTTCTGGATTAATGTAATGTCCATGAGACACCTTACCCTTGAACCGCGTGAGGCATAATAGCGGCATTTGAGGGTAATAAACCATGTAATGACAGGGACTTTTTGCACCAAAGCCCCTAAAAGACCGAGTGCAGATAGACTGGAACTCTCCGTCGGTAATGGAGAGTTCTGCGAACCAACTGATCCCAGACCCGCTTAACGCGGATCTTCCCAACTCGATCGTTTCGATCATCATAACACTACCTCCTTTCGCATCTTAATGTTCATGTTATTCTTCAACGTACACACACCGCAGCCAAGCAACCCAAGTTACGTGAAGGATGAATCAACTTAACCATGTACTCCTCCCCTAGATTGGTTTATACTCGTAAGTTACTTTCCAGGCGGGGTCGTTTCATCTCATGCCCAGCACTCATAGTTAACGTATGCCCACGGCTTGTAGGCATTCAAGAAAGCGAACACATCCGATTCATCCTTGAGGCCCGACAGCGCCCTCTCGATATGAACGTAGTTGATTTGAACTCCAATCTCAACCTGTCCCATGTACGCTGGAATGATAACCGTCATCCAGTTCTCATTCGCATCGTACACTCCCGGATAAAGAACCACCAGACTTCCAACCAGTTTCATACTACACCTCCTTTTAATGTTCATGTTAATAGGATCCCGATCACTTTCATTTCATCTCATACCTCTCCTCCAATTCCAGGGGGCGGTCGGATTAGTATCTTTCCATAGCCCCCTGCGTTTCGCTCGAGCCTCAAACTCGAGCTGTTGATAAAACCTATTGTTGCTGAACTGCCTGTAATGCCAAGCTAGTCCCTCCTGAACTAGCCTATGATTTAGATTCGAACCATCCGCCAGATATATCTCAGCGAGCGTACGACCGTATTTATCCTTACCTGAGCGCTTGATTTTTACCCTCTTATTAAGGGCAAGTTCCTTTACACGCTCGCTCGCTTCCTTTCCATATGGTTGATTCCATTCTGGGGCATCAATATGTCCCAGCCTTACCTTCTCACTGTAATTAACTGTAACCGAGTCACCGTCAGTAACTTCAGTAACGGTTACTGAAGTAAAGTCAGTAAAAAGGATAAAGTATAAAACGATAAAGACGATAAAGACAGAAACCTTCACTTTAAGATCGTTCATTTAGATCCTCCCTTCCCACCCACCCTCTCCATTTAAGGAGCGTTAGATTTAGACCTTAGCTTCATGCATTCGGGTCCTCTTCTGTCCAGTCATAGCTGGTATGACCTATGGTGAGGCCAACCAGCCTCATCCCCTTCGGAGGGGTGAACGTGGCCGGCATCCTGAAAATCGTAGAAGGTTTTGCAACCTGGTCATATGGATGAATACTTCCAACCACTCTGCCGTGTCCACAAATTTCGTGGACAACGACATCGTCGGGGTTTGGAGCCACTCCCACCATCTTCCTCCACATGGCGCCAATACACTCTTCACTCATACTACACCTCCATTCCCACCTTCCCACCCTCTCCATTAAGGAGCAGTTAATGGTTTACTTCTGGATGAAGTAATTCACGCACCGAACTTCTACCACGCCATCTGGAATTGAATCTTTCGCCATAACAGATCCTCCTTATAAGTAAGGGTTACTTCACTAAGCGAGACGGAATAACTCCACGCTTTATTGAGAACCATTCTTCATCTGTTACGATGGGATGTGGACCTGCAGCAAACAGCCAGGCTGTACCACCACCGAACTTCAACAGCACCTGGTTCTTTCGGTAGTAGTTCATCCCCTTATTATGATCATCAACGTTCTCGATGCGGACACCCGCCAAATCGTAGACGTCAATAAGGTCATCGTAGTTTAAGATGACCTTATTAACGCGGACAACTTCAGTCCCTTCTTCAGGACCGAAAACCTCGCGCCCATCCGCAATGTAGACTTTCGTCCCCCAACCCCAAATCGGTTGGGGCAACCCCCGAAGTATGATATTCTGCCTCCTCTGCTCGACTTCTTTGATTTTAACTTCCAACTGATACCTCTGTTTGAAGAGTTCAGCGAGTTCCTCATCAGCCGCCACCAGCTGCTCAAACGTTTCACACTTCACAATGGGTTTCAACTTCTTTGCAACTTTCAAAACTCCTCCTTACTTCCCACCCACCCACCCTCCTCATTTAAGAGGCGTTAGAGACTTCATGCGATCACTCACTCTTTAACACCACGCAGATCTTGCCGTGGTGGAGTGTAGGACAGGCCTCAGGGCCTGTCTGTTCGTAATACCGAGGAAACTTCCGTTGGATCCGTATAAAGCTGCGAGGATCAACGGGGATTATTACACCCCCATCCTCTGTGAAAACAACCTTACCAAAAACCTCTACTTCCAGATCGTTCATTTAGATCCTCCTTATTTCCCACCCACCCGCCCGCTCCATTTAAGGAGCAGTTAAAGGATTACTTCTTAGCCGCATCCATCGCCAAGTCGGCCAATTCCTGTAAGACGACTGTTATTTCATCTACAGTCGTTAAGGTCTTAAGATAGTACTCTTTGGCGGAAATAACGCCATCGATGTAGCCTTCTGCATGGCGTTTCAATTCCTCAACTTCACCCCTCAACTTAGTGATTAGTTCATCAAGGACTTCAGTCATACTACACCTCCATTCTCGCCCGCAAGCCCATGTCCTGCCACTTGTCTATCCAATAACCAATGGCAACATCAATGGAACCATGAGCTTCCAACAACTCAGCCATCGAAGCGTAACCCAACATTTGAGCAAACGCTTCATAGGTGAAACACACTGTTAAACTGGATGTCGCTTTAATGTGCTTCACTTCAATGTCTATTCCTTTAGTCATGATTCCTCCCTCCTTTGGGGAGCCGAAGCTCCCCTAGTTAAAGTTAAGCGATATACTTACCTCTCGACAGCTTCTTGACTCCGCGGATCACAAAGATCATAATCCACAGGAGCACAATCAGCACCCAAAACGAATCTGGGTTACTAACCCGTAACATTAGTTTACACCACCTCCTTCTTAAAAGGCTACTTCTCCATCGCTGCCATAATCCAGCCGCGGATAATACCGTGGACGATTTTGTCGCCCACGGAGTACCACTTCTCCGCTAGTTTCCGGAACGGCTTGATTTGACGCTTGATCTCCGATAACGACATTTCCGGAAACTCATCCTGCAGGAGTTCAAGAACCGCGTGCTGGTCCATGCCGAACTGTCTCATCTCGTAAATGTAACGAACCTCCAGAGGCCACTCCAATTGTTGACGAGCACCAGATTTTCTATTCATATTAAGCCTCCTTTAAACTTTAAACTTTTTTTAATAGGTTCTTGCCAGACGAAGACAATCTTCTTACCAGCGAAGGTGCCTTTCGTAGGATTGAAGCCACGGTAGTTCAAACGGCTTCCCCACCATAGTAACGTATACAACGCTACTTGCCAACGAAGACTTCACTCATTTTGCACCTCCTTTCTTTTACCCGCCTTCCCACCCTGCCTCCCTTTTTTAGTTTTTAGATCTGTTTGAAACCGACGTCTGCCTACACTCTCCGGGTCAAAATTAAGAAGCAGCGATACCCCGCTGCTTCTACTTCTTCCCTGGAAAATTCCCGAGCCACATTGGCCCGGAAATTTGGAATGACACAAAAGATCCTGTCACCGGCTTCTAGGGTCAGATTGGCCCTGTTGAACTCCACCTTTCGGTTTAAAATGACTGAGAGAACTTCTGCGGTTGCTTCGTGCCCAACCGCAGATGTCCAGTTCAAAACCTCCAGCCCTTCTTTCACTTGGTCAAGAGAAATTTCCTTGACCGTAGCTTCAACTTTCCCCAGCATTGCCGGGGAAAAAGTCGTCGTCAGGTAAATCATTTTTTACCTCCTTTTAATTCCCACCCACCCACCCTCTCCATTTAAGGAGCGTTAGATTGTTTAAGCCTTCACCGCCTTAGCCTGCTTGAAGACGATGAACGTCAGCACCTTCCCTCCGTGTTTCTTAGAGGGGTGCTTCTCTAGTGTAAACTCTTTCCGGGTCTTTAAGATCCCCGTCAGGTAGTTCCTGATCCCACGGTAACGTTCATCCCATGGAGTCACATTTGGCAGGAAGCGCCATTTCTGTCCCGGTTGCAACTTCTGGTCGAGAGCGATGTAGATGGTGGTCTTACCATCCTTATCGAATGCCATGCTCCGCATCCGAAAGATCACATCGGTGAGTTCCACCATCCGGATCGGATGATCCGTTTTCTGCGACGCGATCATCGGATCCAACACGTTAGCTACAAAGAACTCCCGAACCTTGCCGCGCTCAGAAGTAGCATCACCACCACGCCGACCTACCGGAGCTTCCTGCACTGCGGCTAAAAAGCTCATGTCCACGCCTTTGCCTTTACCGCCATTTTCACTCATTTTTTACCTCCTTTTAATTCCCACCCACCCACCCTTTTAGTTTTACTTTCTTTCAAAGACCTCCTCCGCCGCACGTCGGAGGAGTTCTTCCAGCCCGCCTTTCTCGACATTCTTCCACCTATCAATAAGGGCACGGAAACCCTTATTTCTGGGTTGGAAGTAAAGAAACCGAATTGGATTAAATGGGGAAAAGGTAATCTCAAATTCTTCATCCTTCCCCCACTTAATCCACTTGGTATACGATCCAACCTTCATTCGTTTTGGGATCCCGTCTTCATACACGGTGATCTCCGTGAACTTATATTCGGGATCCCAAAACCGCACAGCTACGCATAGCTGCTCGAACGGTCCCAATTGATTCTGCGAGCACATGGCGGTTAGAAACGACATGTACTCGCTCAACGTTTTAGGATAGCGGCTTTCAAAGTTCTTGCCGCCATCCTCAGTGACCGCGTACAGTCCACGACGCTCCTGCACACGGTGCATCTCCTCTTCCCAGGTTGCCCCGGGGAGGTTAATGTTCAGTTCGATTTTCGTCTCATAGATACCAGCCTTGTAGTTACGCGACTGGTAGCTTTTGAATTCCTCTTCAGCCTCGACGGCGTTCTCCTGAGCGAATGCCATCAACTGGGTGAGGAAGTCATCCATTTTACGCCACCTCCTTTTTTGAGATTTTTAATCCTTCTTGACATAAGTTATTTAAGACATTCTGCATCACCTCCTTTCAATTATTATTACAAAACAACGCATACTTCATCCATTACTACTTCATCCATGGCGCTCCCATTAGCCTATCCCTTATACGGGAGCGCTTGCATGTTTATCTCTCAACCGGGGTTTTCCCTTTATGAAGTTCCAAGGTCCGCCCATCTTTACACGCCTCCCAGATGCTTTGTATTAGTCCCATCTAGGATTCACCTCCTTTCCATTATTATTAAACTACGCATACTTCAACATAAATTTTCTCCTTTGCCTTTTGCAGTTCACGGCCGGTCAATTTTCTTTTCCTCCTTCAGTTTGTTAGCGTAGTCTATCTCAAACTGAATGTTCTTCCAAATGTTAGTACCGCATGCATGAACTAGCCGACACCGAAACTTAAATGAATCCTTCGATACAACCTCAAGTTTCTTTTCCATCTTTCCTCTCCTTCTGTGTAATTAAACAACCAGGGGCTGCTACCCCGAAGGACAGCAGCCCCTTATAAAAATGCTTACTTTGCCAGTAAGGGCAGTCAGCCTTTTGACTGCCCTCTTCGTAGATTACGTTAATGTTGACCTGCATTAAGCAGGTCTCACGATCATTAAACCTGCAACTTTCACAGCTCATGTTTCTCCTCCTTTTTGAGAAATTCCAACCACCCTTTAAGTTAGTATCATAGACTACATCACCTCCTTCTGGTTAAGGGGGCCTCAACTTCGCCCCCAATTGGTTGTTAGTTGTTAGATGAATTTCACTTTAAGGGCTTTGGGTCCCACGCGGACGACCTCGATGGCTTCATAGCCCCGCTCCTTCAGGAACGGGAACCTCTTGTAATCTTCCATCACTAGGGGTAATAAGGCTTTGTTACCCGCCTTGTCTTGGAACTCCTCGCGATAAAACTTCTTCGCCTCCCACAGTTTCTTTTCCATCTTTCTTCTCCTTTAGTTGATATAAAAAGGCCACGTTTCTTAACCTACCACCTCTCAGCACGGAAACGGCCTACTTCCCGCCACCCCGCTTCGGTGACGATAGAGTTATTAGATTCCGGAAACTTTGGATGCGCCCATTTTGCCCGATCTAACTCTAACTCTGCCGCCATCGTCTTAAAACACCACCCCGACGGAACCGGGTCCACCTTCTTGGTATAAACCTTCTTTACCCAACCAAAATCATAATCGTTCATTTTTACCTCCTTTATTACCCACCCACCCACCCATACATTTTTACCTTATTAACAATTCACTCAACTTCATTACTTCATCAAACACCCATCCTAATTCCCACCACAACCACCCCAACACCACCACAACCATAACCACACTTCTTAACAACCCATACATTTTAATTTCCTCCTTCTTTAATTTATACACCCCTTTACAAACAAATCATTCATTTTAATTTTCTATTACCATTTTATTGCTAAAAAAAGAGGGGCTTCCCAGTCATCACGATTTTTCAGATTAGTTGGGAATTTTTTCTGAACACCAGAACGTCAAAACGTCAAAACGTCAAAACGTTAGATCGTTAGATCGTTAGATCGTTAGATCGTTAGATCGTTAGATCGTTAGATCGTTAGATCGTTATGATCGAATGGTTGTTTGGACGTTAGATCGTTAGGTTGTTTGGACGTTAGAACGTTAAGGTAACTAGAACGTTAGATTGTTAGATCGTTAGGTTGTTAGATCGTTAAGGTAACTAGAACGTTAGATCGTTAGATCGTTAAGGTAATTAGAACACCAGAACACCAGAACGTCAAAACGTTAGATCGTTATGATCGTATGGTTGTTTGGTTGTTAGAACGTTAGGTTGTTAGATCGTCGATACGTCAAAACGTTAGGGGGGGTTTTTTTTTTTGGTTGTTAGATCGTTTGGTTGTTTGGACGTTAGATCGTTGGTTTTTTTGGTTGTTAGATCGTTGGTTTTTTTGGTTGTTAGATCGTTAAGGTTGTTAGAACACCAGAACGTTAGGTCGTTGGTTTTTTTTTGGACGTTAGGTTGTTATGATCGTTGGTTTTTTTTTTGGTCGTTAGGTTGTTATGATCGTTAGATCGTTGGTTTTTTTTTTTGGTCGTTAGATCGTTATGATCGTTGAAGGGTTTTTTTGGTCGTTAGATCGTTAGATCGTTGAAGGTTTTTTTTTGGTCGTTAGGTCGTTAGATCGTTAGATCGTTAGATCGTTATGATCGAATGGTTGTTTGGACGTCAAAACGTTAGATCGTTAGATCGTTAGATCGTTAGATCGTTAGATCGTTAGAACGTCAATACGTCGATACGTCAAAACGTTAGATCGTTAAGGTAACTAGAACGTTAGAACGTTAGATCGTTAGGTTTTTCTGAACACCAAAACGTCGATGCGTTAGGTCAGCACGTCAATGCATCAATACGTTAGATCGTTAGGTTGTTAGAACGTTAGATCGTTGGGTTTTTTTTTGGTTGTTAGGTTGTTAGGTTGTTAGGTTGTTAGAACGTCAATACGTTAGATCATCAATGCATCAATACGTTAGATCGTTAGGTTGTTAGATCGTTAAGGTAACTAGAACGTTAGAACGTTAGATCGTTTGGACGTTAGATCGTTATGATCGTTATGATCGTATGGTTGTTTGGTTGTTAGATCGTTAGATCGTCAATACGTCAAAACGTTAAAGGGGTTTTTTTTTTTGGTTGTTAGATCGTTGTTTTTTTTGGTCGTTAGGTCGTTTCAAAGGAGACTTACAAAATCATCTATAATTGATTATACTATATTTATAGTAAAAATTCAATCATGCAGGCTAATGGATGAAGGATCGTCTACATACATACATATATATATAGAAGAAATTACTCTGATGGATTCTGATGGAT
>Ga0207433_10000164_pt1 | contig 158039 bp, 141 predicted proteins | sample YelNatPaOPGAMG01_FD_187559 | JGI IMG/M metagenome (GOLD analysis project Ga0207433, IMG submission 187559) | Hot spring thermophilic microbial communities from Obsidian Pool, Yellowstone National Park, USA - OP-RAMG-01 (SPAdes) (version 3) | ecosystem: Environmental > Aquatic > Thermal... | reverse complement strand
ATCATGTCCATGGTGATCACCTTTGTTTGCTCCTGCTGAAAAATTCAGCAGTTACGTGATACACCCTGGTCAATTTTGAAGCGGCACCACCGACTTCAGATGGCCAAATTTCGGTCGGCGTCAACAGACGCGGGATTGTGCTCAAGGCGGGCATGTCGCAGATGCAGGCGGCGGCGCCCGCCTGGTGGGGGCGCAAGCTCAAGGAGGGCGCGGCCGATTTGCGCCTCAAAGGCGAGACATTCATTCGCTTCGAGAAGCGCGCGCCGTCAGGAGAGGGCACCCAGCCGATCGACGGCATGGGAGACAGGCCTATGGGAAGGCTGCAGCAGGTTGAATACTGGCCTGCGAGTGAGCCGATTCCAGCGCGATTCAAGGAATGGACGCCTGGAGGAAAGTTCCAGGTGCGCGATGTGTCTGGAAAGGATGTCGTCCTGTGGCGCGACTTCACCGCCGAGGAGCGCGAGCGCATGGGCGAGATCGATGAGGCGCGCTTCGCAATCGCCCGCACGCTGCAGGGCATGATTCATGATGTCGAAGTCGGGCGCTACCTGGAATGGCTGGCGAACAAACACAGCAAGGCGGCGCCGTCTGACGTGGACGGCCCGATCGTCGAGGCCTCGGAGCGGTACCGGGATGCGTTCGCTCCGGGCGAGTGGGTGCAGGTTCCCGACGTGAAGATCCCCGGCACCAGCGTGGCCAAATACGGCGCGCTGGCGGGGCGCTACCTGCCCGGCCCGATCTGGAATGACGTGCGGCAGACTGTCGGCGGGCAGTTCCGCCCGTTCGGCCAGACCTACGCCAAGATTCTGGCCGCCTGGAAAACCAGCAAGACGGCGCTCAGCCCGGCCGTTCACCTCAACAACATCATGTCCAACTTCGTGATGGCAGACTGGCACGATGTCACTGCCGGTCATGTCTCCAAGGCGCTGCGTATCCTGCTGGCGGCAAAGGGTGATGGCAATGGGGCAATCGGCCGTGCCGGGAATGTGCTGGGCAAGATGGGGCTGGCCGATGCCGCAGCGGCGCGCGAGATCGTCAACCGCTACGCAGACAGTGGCGGGGACATCGGCACATGGGTGAGCAACGAACTGGCGCGTGAGCAACTGCAGCCGCTCTTGGCGGCAGCAGAGGAAGAACTTGCGCAGGCCGGGCCGGATGCCTATGCCGGGCAAACCGGCGTGTACGCGGCGCTGCAGCACGCGCTGCACCTGCGGTTCCCGGATGCGTGGCAGGCGTTCAAGGCGAGCAAACCAGCCGGTGCAGTAGCGACCGAGGCGAAGAACCTCATGGCGCTGTACCAGGCAGAGGATGATGTGTTCCGCTTGGCAGCCTGGCTGCGCGCGAAAGAGCAAGGTGCCAGCGATGTGGATGCCGGGAAAGTCGCACGGCGATCGTTCCTCGACTATCGCGTCAATGCGCCGTGGGTGCAGGCGATGCGCAACAGCGCCCTGCCCTTCGTGTCCTACACCTATCGGGCCGTGCCGATGCTGCTTGATGTTGCCGGCCACAAGCCGCACAAGCTGCTCAAGCTGATGGCGTTCGCCGGTGCAGTCAATGCGCTGGGCGTGCTGATCGGCGGTGGCGGGGACGATCGAGAGCGCAAGCTGTTGCCGGACGAGAAGGCCGGGAACGTGTGGGGCATTGTGCCGAAGATGATCCGCATGCCGTGGAATGACGCCAACGGCTCTCCGGTCTATCTGGACATTCGCCGGTTTATCCCGCTCGGTGATATTGTCGATGTCGGGCAGGGCCATGCCGCGCTGCCGCTGTTGCCCACCATGTACCCTGGCGGGCCGCTGGCAACGCTGGGCGAACTGGTGTTCAACCGCTCGCTATTCACCGGCAAGGAGATCACCAAGGAGACAGACACCGCAGCGCAGCAGGCAGGCAAGGTTGCGGACTACCTCTACAAGTCGATGATGCCGAACCTGATCGGCCTTCCCGGAACCTACGCGACGCAGGCTGTGGTCAATGCAATGTCTGGAAAGACAGACGCATTCGGCCGTCAGCAGTCGGTCGCGCAGGCGCTCGCATCGTCATTCGGGGTGAAGCTCGGCAGCTACCCGGCGGACGTGCTGCGGCAGCAGGCCATCGCCAAGTTCAAGTCGCAGCAGGCAGACATTCAGGACAACATCAACAAGCTCAAGCGGCAATACCGAGTCAAAGCCTTGTCTCCAGAGGACTTCCGCGACCAGGTGCGGGCCGAACAGGAGAAGATGCACAGGCTTTCGCAGGATCTGCAGAAGAAGCTGGCGATGACTTGATCCCGGTGGACAGGCGGGCGGCGATGTCCTGCGCCGTCTCCCGGTAGTACGTCATCAACTGGCGGATGTCGGCATGCCCGCTGATCTTCGCCAGGGTGAGCACGTCGACACGGCGGGACAGGCGCGTCAGCGCCTCGGCCCGGCTGTCGTGGAAATGCAGGTCTGCGATCTGCAGCCGGTCGCGTGCCTTGCGCCACAGCGCATCGAGGCTGGCCGACGTGATGGTGAAGCACTGCTTACGGTCGGAGACGATGCGCAACAGTCGCACCGCCTTGGGTAGCAGCGGGATCTCGCGCGGGCGGCCGGTCAGGTACTGCATTTTGTGCGGCACCCGGGCGACGCGCCGCTGCAGGTCGATGGTGTCGCGGCCGAGGCTCAGGATCTCTCCGGCACGCATGGCCGTGCGCAAGGCGATGAGGAAAATCAAGGCGACCTCCTGCACTTTCGTTTCCGGCGCCTGGCCGGTGCGATAGTGCAGCGCGCGGCACATGGCTTTGACCTCGGCCGGTGAGATCCGCCGATCGCGGGAGAACGTGGCGCCGGGCCCGCGCACCCCCTCAAACGGATTGTGGTCGATCCAGCGCCATTCCAGACGACCGATCGTGAATGCGTTGCGCATCCAGTTCATATCACGTTGCACGCTCGATGCCTTCACCTGACGCGCTCTGGCATCGCGCCAGGCGGCAATGTCGGGTGCGCGCACGTCTGCCAGGCGCATCGCAGCCAGGTCGGGGAAATCGCGCAGCGTGGCTGCGATGCGAAGCCGCTCCGGCCGCGCGCCCTTCTTCTTGGCGCTGACTTCCTCGGCATAGCGCTTGAGCAGATCGGATACAGTGCGTCGGCTTGGCTCGGGCTCGCCAAGCTCTCGCTCCATGGACGCGGCCCAGGCCTTCGCCTCGCGCAGCGTGCGAAACGATGCCGACTTACGCCTGCCGCGCACAAACACTTGCGCGCGATACCCTTTGTCGTAGGGGATGAAACTCGCCATTCGTAACAGCCTCCGTAATGCGTTCGGAGCGCAGCCTACGAAACCGTTCAATCGGCGTCAAATGGTGCCTATTGATGCCGCGGCAGGTAACTGTTCAAGCCCTTGATTTTGCAAAAAATACGGGTGACTATAAGTTCTTATGCAGTTACTGGTTAGAACTGCTGGTGCCGCTTGCCGGATTCGAACTGGCGACCTTTTCATTACGAATGAACTGCTCTACCAACTGAGCTAAAGCGGCGAAACCTAAAAATTTGTCTAACCCTGTCTGCTCCAATCCCGTAGTGCCTTGCCAGCAGACTCTGAGCTTACTGCGCTTAGTTTCTGCCTACCTCACTACCAAGACGCTGCTGTGCCGATGACGCGGCTGCTCTACTTGTCAACTGAGCGACGTTAGCCAAACCCATTATTCTATACCAGAGGTGTCATCGAGTGTCGGCTCAAGCAGCCTCTGCGTGATAGCGCTGCAGCAGTTCGATTTCTTCGCGTGAGCCCAGCATCACGCTACAACGTTCGTGCAAAGACGTGGGGGTGATGTCGAGGATGCGCTGTTTGCCATTGGTCGCCGCGCCACCGGCCTGTTCCACCAGAAAGCTCATGGGGTTGGCCTCGTATAGCAGGCGCAGTTTGCCGGGCTTGTTCTGCTCGCGCTTGTCCCATGGATAAAGGAACACGCCGCCGCGCATGAGAATGCGATGCACGTCGGCCACCATGCTGCCGACCCATCGCATATTGAAGTCACGGCCGCGCGGGCCGTCCTTGCCCTGCAGACATTCGTCGATATAGCGCCTCACGGGTGGGGCCCAATGCCGCAGATTGGACATATTGATGGAGAACTCGCTGGTCGTAGCGGGGATTTGCAGGTCGCGCTGGGTCAGCACGAAGCTGCCTTGCTCGCGATCGAGGGTGAAGACCGCCACGCCATGCCCCACGGTCAGGACGAGCTGAGTTTGCGGGCCGTAGACACAATAGCCCGCAGCAACCTGCTGGGCGCCGGACTGGAGGAATTGCTGCTCTGTGACCTCGCCGCCGCTGCCTGGAATCTGCAACACAGAAAAGATGGTGCCGATGGTGACGTCGACGTCAATATTGGAGGAGCCATCGAGCGGATCGAACAGCAGCAGGTACTCGCCGCGCGGATAGTGCTCTGATACCGGGAACACGGTATCCATTTCTTCCGAGGCCATGGCCGCCAGATGCCCGCCCCATTCGTTGGCGTGGATCAGCACATCGTTGGCGATCACGTCGAGTTTTTTCTGCACCTCACCCTGCACATTGCCGGTGCCAGCGGAACCGAGCACGTCGCCCAAGGCGCCTTTGTTCACGGCAATGCTGATGCGTTTGCAGGCGCGTGCGACCACTTCGACCAGCAGGCGCAGGTGTGGGGTGATGACGCCATGCTCGCGCTCCTGTTCAACGAGGTAGCGGGTGAGGTTGACGGATTGGGTCATGGGGGAATCTCTGGAAGGGCAGGGGCGCGCCGCGATCAGCCGGCCAGGGCGCGTTCGATGATTTCGCGGGTATCGGAAGACAGAGTGGGGCTGTTGGCAACGGTGCGCAAGGCTTGCTGCGCGGCGTCACGGTAGGGGGGGGCGAGTTTGCGCCAGCGGTCGAGCGCGCGGGCCAGCCGGGCGGCGACCTGCGGGTTGAGGGCATCGAGCGCCTGGACCTGTTCAGACCAGAAGGCGTAACCCGCGCCGTCGGCACGGTGGAAGGCGCCGGGGTTGGCCTGGCAGAAGGCGAACAGGACGCTGCGGGCGCGGTTGGGGTTGTGCAGGGAAAAGGCCGGATGCTGCATCAACACGCGCACGCGTTCGAGTTGCTGCCCATCGCGGTCGGGTGCGCTGGCCTGCAGTGCGAACCATTTGTCCATGACCAGGGCTTCCTGGGCGAACTGCGAGGCAAAGCGCTCGAGCGCCGCTTTGGCCAGATCGGCGCCCACATGCACCAAAGCGGTCAGCGCGGCGAAGCGGTCGGTCATGTTGTCGGCGTCCTTGACGCGCTGGTAGACGCGGCCCAGCCAATGCGCCTGCCCCAGCTCGGATAGATAGGCCTGGGCCTGATTGCGCAGGGCGCGGCGGCCTGCGCTGGCGAAGTCAGGGCTGTACCCTCCCTGGGGTGCGAGGGAATCGAAAAGCGTTTGCCAGTCTTGCGCGAGCTCTTGGGCCAGCGCGACACGCAGCGACTGACGGGCGCGGTGGATCAGCGGTGGATCGACTTCGTCGAGTTGCTCAGCGATATAGGCCTCACCGGGCAGGGTGAGCAGGAGTTCCTTGAACGCAGGATCGAGACCCGGGTCATGCAGCACGCCGCGCAGGGCGTCGAGATAAGCGGGGTCGAGATGGAGGGCTTCGCCCCGGATCGCAGCGAGCAGCCGCGACAGCGATAGCCGCTGCGCCGCCTCCCAGCGGTTGAAGGGATCGCTGTCATGAGCGAGCAGGTGAAGCAGATCGGCATCGGTGTAAGCGTAGTCGAGGATCACCGGGGCCGAGAATCCTCTGAACAGCGACGGGGTAACGGCGCTGGCATCGATCTGCTCGAACACGAAAGTCTGCTCGCCCTCCGTGAGCACGAGCACCGTCGAAGTGCCTCTGTTCTGGCCGTGCAGCCAGAGCGGCAGGGCTCTGCCCTGGGCGTCGAGCAAGCCCATGGCGACCGGAATGACCTGGGGCTGCTTGCCCGACTGGCCGGGCGTGTCGGGCAGGGTTTGACGCAGGGTGAGAGTGTAGGTGCGGGCCGCAGCATCGAGCACACCGCTGGCATACAGGCGCGGCGTGCCCGCCTGGCTGTACCAGCGCTTGAAGGCGTTGAGGTGCGCGGCCAGTGCCGAAGCCGGGTTGGCGTCGGCCATGGCCTGGGCAAAGTCGTCGCAGGTCACGGCCTGGCCGTCGAAGCGCTGGAAGTACAGGTCCATGCCTTTGCGGAAACCGGCGCGGCCCACCAGGGTCTGCATCATGCGCACGACTTCGGCGCCTTTCTCATAGACGGTGGCGGTGTAGAAATTGTCGATGGCCTGGTATTGCTCGGGGCGTACCGGGTGGGCCATCGGTCCAGCATCTTCGGAGAACTGCGCGGTGCGCAGCACCCGCACGTCCTCGATACGCTTGACCGCGCGCGCGGATTCACCGCCCGAAGCAGCGGCCAGGTCCTGGCTGAACTCCTGGTCGCGAAACACGGTGAGGCCTTCCTTGAGGCTGAGCTGGAACCAGTCGCGGCAGGTGATGCGGTTGCCCGTCCAGTTGTGGAAATACTCATGGCCGACCACGCTCTCGATGGCATCAAAGTCGGCGTCGGTGGCGGTGGCCGGGTTGGCCAGCACGTACTTGGTATTGAAGATGTTGAGGCCCTTGTTTTCCATCGCCCCCATGTTGAAGTCGCTCACGGCCACGATCATGAAGCGGTCGAGATCGAGGCTCAGGCCGAAGCGCTGTTCGTCCCACGCGATTGACTTGATGAGCGACTCCATCGCATGCTCGGTCTTGTCCAGATCGCCTGGGCGCACATAGATCTGCAGCAGATGCGTCTTGCCCGAGGCGGCGCGCACGGTCTGTTCGCGGCACACCAGATTGCCGGCGACCAGCGCAAATAAATAGCAGGGCTTGGGAAACGGATCGTCCCAGACCGCCTCATGGCGGCCGCCTTCGAGGTCGGTCTGCGACACCAGATTGCCATTGGACAGTAGCACCGGGTATTTGGCCTTGTCGGCGCGCAGGGTGACGTGAAAGCGGCTCATCACGTCCGGGCGGTCAGGCCAGTAGGTGATGCGGCGAAAGCCTTCGGCCTCGCACTGGGTGAAGAACGCGCCCCCCGACATATACAGGCCAGCGAGCTGGGTGTTGGCCTGGGGGACGTTGAGCGTTTCGATCTCCAGCGTGAACGCGGCAGGCAGCTTGTCGAGCACCAGGGTGTTGCCGTCCTGGCGGAAGGCGACGAATTCGCCGTTCACCTTGAGGGTCAGCAGGGTGATGTCTTCGCCGTCGAGCACCAGCGGGGCGGTTTCAGCGGCGCCCTCCATGCGGCGCACGGCCATGCTGCTGTGTACCCGGGTCTTGGCGGGATCGAGGTCGAAGCGCAGGTGCACGCTGTCGATGGCATAGGCAGGCGGGGTGTAGTCCGCCAGTCGGGTGATGCGGGCGGGGGTGTCGGGTTTGGCGGTCATGGCGGTGCGGGGGTCAGCGGGCTATGAAAATCAAAGGCCGGATTTCAGGCTGGCGGTGATGAATTCGTCGAGATCACCGTCGAGCACTTTCTGCGTATTGGAGATTTCGACGTTGGTGCGCAGATCCTTGATGCGGCTCTGGTCGAGGACATAGCTGCGGATCTGGTGGCCCCAGCCCACATCGCTCTTGGTCGATTCGAGCGTCTGCTGCTCGGCCATGCGCTTGCGCATCTCGTGCTCATACAAGCGTGAGCGCAGCATCTGCCACGCCTCGGCGCGGTTTTTGTGCTGAGACCGGTCGTTCTGGCACTGCACCACAATGCCAGTCGGGATGTGCGTCAGGCGCACTGCGGAGTCGGTTTTGTTGATGTGCTGACCACCGGCACCGCTGGCGCGGAAGGTGTCGGTGCGCACATCGGCCGGGTTGATGTCGATCTCGATCGAGTCGTCCACCTCGGGATAGACGAACACACTGGCAAAGCTGGTGTGGCGGCCGCCGGACGAGTCGAACGGGCTTTTGCGCACCAGCCGGTGTACACCAGTTTCGGTGCGAAGCTGCCCGTAGGCGTATTCGCCCTCAACTTTGATGGTGGCGCTGCGGATGCCCGCGACGTCACCTTCGGTCTCCTCCATCACATCGACCTTGAAGCCCTTGCGCTCGCAGTAGCGCAGGTATTGGCGCAGCAGCATGCTCGCCCAGTCCTGCGCCTCGGTGCCGCCGGCGCCAGCCTGGATGTCGATGAAGCAGTTGCTCGGATCGAGCGGGTTGGAGAACATGCGGCGGAACTCCAGCGCCTCGACCTCTGCGGCCGACTGCTCCATATCGCGCTCAATGGCCTCGCAAGCGGCGTCATCGCCTTCCTCGCGGGACATGTCGAAGAGTTCGTTCTGGTCGGCAAGCGCTGTGGTCAGCTTGTCCAGACCCAGCACCACGACCTCAAGCGACTTGCGCTCGCGGCCCAGTTCCTGCGCGCGTTTGGGGTCGTTCCAGACCTGCGGGTCTTCCAGCGCCCCCACGACTTCCATCAGACGCGCCGATTTGGCATCGAAGTCAAAGATACCCCCTTAGCGCTTGAACGCGCTGCTGGAGGTCGGCAATTCGGTTGGAGATGGCGTTGAGGCGTTCTGCGTCCATGATGCGTGTGTATGTGTGAGCCCCTAGGCCGGGCTCAGCCCAGGCCGCCCCCTGCGGGGGTCAAGGAAACTTGGGGCAGTCCGGTGTTGCCTTGAGAGACAAAGAAAGGCGTTATTTTCGCATCCCTTGAGCCAGAGCTGTATCTGGCGGCCTGTGCCACCACAAGAAAACACAACCCAGCCCCCGAGGGGGTTCGCACTTCAGACGGGCTTGAAGAATTCTTTGGCCTTGTCAAACCAGGATTTGGCCTGTGGTGAATGGCGGTCTCCGCCTTTTTGTAGCGATTCGTCAAGTTCGCGCAATAGGCGCTTTTGCTCCTCGCTCAGCTTGACCGGCGTTTCCACGGTAATGTGGCAATAAAGATCACCGGGATAGCTGGAACGCAGGCCCTTGATGCCCTTGCCACGCAGGCGGAACGTCTTGCCGGTCTGCGTGCCCTCAGGCAGATCGATCTCGGCTCTGCCGCCCAGCGTGGGGACGTCGATGCTGCCGCCCAGCGCCGCAGTGGCCATGCTCACCGGCACATGGCAGTGCAGGTCTTCGCCATCACGCTCGAACACGGCGTGCTGCTTGATGTGGATTTCCACATACAGGTCGCCCGGCGGGCCGCCGTTGATGCCCGGTTCGCCGTTGCCTGTGGAGCGGATGCGCATGCCCGAGTCGATGCCAGCAGGAATCTGCACTTCCAGGGTTTTCTGCTTCTGCACGCGGCCGCGCCCGTGGCAGGCGGGGCAGGGCTCGGGAATGAGTTTGCCCGTGCCGTGGCAGGTCGGGCAGGTCTGCTGCATGGCGAACGGCCCCATGCGTTGCGCCACCTGGCCGCTGCCGTGACAGGTGGTGCAGGTAATGGGTCTGGTACCAGGCTTGGCGCCGCTGCCGTGGCAGGTGCCGCACTCTTCCCAGCTGGGAATGCGCAGATTCTTGGTGACGCCATGTGCGGCATCTTCAAGGCTGATCTCCAGGGAATAGCTCAGGTCGTTGCCGCGATAGACCTGCGGGCCTCCTCCTCCGCCCCGGCGTCCGCCGCCGAAGATTTCGTCGAAGATGTTGCCGAAATCGCTAAACCCGCCCGCGCCAGCGCCGAAACCGCCTGCCGACGGATCGACCCCAGCATGGCCGTACTGGTCGTAAGCGGCGCGCTTTTGGGTGTCGCACAGGCACTCGTAGGCTTCCTTGACGACCTTGAACTTCTCCTCCGACTCCTTGTTGCCGTCATTGCGGTCGGGGTGATGCTTCATGGCCAGCTTGCGGTAGGCCTTCTTGATCTCGTCTTCCGAGGCGTTCTTGCTCACGCCCAATACTTCGTAATAGTCACGTTTGGCCACGGGTTAAGCCTTGAAAATCGGTTCAAAAACAATGGACAAACGGGAGGGCCGCGTCATTCATGCGGCCCTCCCGTCGGGAGACTTCAAATCACAGGGCGATCAGGCCTTGCCGTCCTTCACTTCCTTGAACTCGGCGTCGACCACGGTGTCGTCCCCAGCAGCCTGAGCGCCGTGGCCGCCGGATGAGGCACCACCGGTTGCGCCTTGTTCGGCGGCTTGGCTGGCGTACATCTTTTCACCCAATTTCTGGCTTGCGCTCAGAAGTGCTGTGGTTTTGGCTTCGATGTCGGCCTTGTCTTCCGACTTGATCGCCTCTTCCACTTCCTTCAGCGAGGCTTCGATGGCCGATTTCTCGCCCGCATCCAGTTTGTCGCCATATTCGGCGAGTGACTTGCGCACACTGTGCACTGCCGCGTCAGCCTGGTTGCGGGCGTCGACCAGTTCGCGCTTCTTGTGGTCTTCTTCCGCGTTCATCTCCGCGTCGCGCACCATGCGCTGCACTTCCTCTTCGCTCAGCCCGGAGTTGGCCTTGATGGTGATCTTGTTCTCCTTGCCGGTGCCCTTATCCTTCGCGCTGACGTGCAGAATGCCGTTGGCGTCGATGTCGAAGGTCACTTCGATCTGCGGCGTGCCACGCGGAGCGGGCGGAATGCCTTCGAGGTTGAACTCGCCCAACAGCTTGTTGCCAGCGGCCATTTCGCGTTCACCCTGATACACCTTGATGGTCACTGCGGGCTGGTTGTCATCCGCGGTCGAATAGACCTGTGTATGCTTGGTCGGCACCGTCGTGTTTTTCGTGATCATCTTGGTCATCACGCCGCCCATGGTCTCGATGCCCAGAGACAGCGGGGTGACGTCGAGCAGCAGCACGTCCTTGCGGTCGCCCGCCAGCACCGAACCCTGGATGGCGGCACCCACGGCCACGGCCTCGTCGGGGTTTACGTCCTTGCGCGGCTCCTTGCCGAAGAACTCCTTCACCTTGTCCTGCACCTTGGGCATGCGGGTCATGCCGCCGACCAGAATCACATCGTCAATGTCGCCCACCTTCACGCCGGCATCGGTGATAGCGGTGCGGCAGGGCGCAATGGTGCGCTCGATCAGGTCTTCCACCAGGGATTCGAGCTTGGCGCGGGTGAGCTTGAGATTCAGGTGCTTCGGGCCAGAGGCATCTGCGGTGACATAAGGCAGGTTGATCTCGGTCTGGGTGGAGCTCGACAGCTCGATCTTGGCCTTTTCTGCCGCATCCTTCAGGCGTTGTAGGGCGAGCACGTCCTTGCTCAGATCGACGCCTTGCTCTTTCTTGAACTCGCTGATGATGTAGTCGATGATGCGCTGGTCGAAGTCTTCACCGCCGAGGAAGGTGTCGCCGTTGGTGGACAGCACTTCGAACTGCTTTTCGCCGTCCACGTCGGCAATTTCGATGATGGAGATGTCGAAGGTGCCGCCGCCCAGGTCGTACACCGCGATCTTGCGGTCGCCCTTGCCGTGCTTGTCCAGGCCGAAAGCCAAGGCAGCCGCCGTGGGCTCGTTGATGATGCGCTTGACATCCAGACCGGCAATGCGGCCCGCATCTTTGGTGGCTTGGCGCTGGCTGTCGTTGAAGTAGGCGGGCACGGTGATCACTGCCTCGGAGACGGTTTCACCGAGATAGTCTTCCGCGGTTTTTTTCATCTTGCGCAGCACTTCTGCGCTGATTTGCGGCGGCGCAAGCTTTTTGCCGCGCACTTCCACCCAGGCGTCGCCGTTGTCAGCCTTGACGATGCTATAGGGCATCAGGTCGATGTCCTTCTGCACTTCCTTTTCGGTGAACTTGCGGCCGATCAGGCGCTTGACCGCGTAGAGCGTGTTCTTGGGATTGGTGACCGATTGGCGCTTGGCCGAAGCGCCCACCAAAATTTCGCCGTCTTCCATATAAGCGACGATTGACGGCGTGGTGCGAGCGCCTTCGCTGTTTTCGATGACCTTGGGCGTGTTGCCTTCCATCACCGCCACGCAGGAATTGGTGGTGCCGAGGTCGATGCCGATGATTTTTGCCATGGAAATTCTCCGTTTGTGCCGCGCCGCGTGGCGCTGATTTCTGACTGCTATCTAAATAAGGAGGTCTGCCGCGAATTCAAGCCTGCGTGTCAGGTCTGCATTGCAGGAGAAGCCTGGACAGGTTTCATTGCGCCACGGTGATCAGCGCGGGGCGCAGGGTGCGATCGGCAATCCGGTAGCCTTTCTGCAGCACCGAGACCACCGTGCCTGCCGCTTGCTCGGCCGGTTGCACCGAGATCGCCTGGTGCAGCGCCGGGTCGAACTTGTCACCGACTGCCGGGGCGATTTCCAGCAGGCGGTTACGCTCGAAGGCCGACTTGAGCTGGCTCAGCGTGAGTTCCACGCCTTGCTTGAGGACTTCGGGTTTGCCGCTGGTATCGGCCAGCGCCGCCTCCAGGCTGTCCTTGACGGGCAGCAGGGCCTCGGCAAAGCTCTCCACCGCGAACTTGCGCGCTTTGGCGATTTCTTCCTCCGAGCGGCGGCGGATGTTTTCCACTTCGGCGCGGGCGCGCAGGAGTTGGTCGTTGAGTTTGCTGATTTCTTCTTGTGCCTGCGCCAGTTCGTCCGTCAGCATGGGCTCGGGAATCAGATCCTGATGCGGCGCACCTTGTGCGGTTTGAGGATCAACGGTCGGGGGGGTTTGGGGATCAGTCTGCATGGAACACCAGGCCGGAAAGAAAATGACCTTTTGATCGTGGGGGTGTTCGTGCGGATTTCAAGAGCCCTGCGATGGCTTTTTGCGTTGTCTTTTTGCTTGCGGAACGAAAAAATCCCCCGAGGCAGTGCGGTCGGGGGATTTTGATTGGGAGACTGCGAGCAGGCCGTCAGCCCCGCCAGAGTGTCAGACCTTACTGAGCCTTCTTCTCTTCTTTTTTCATTTCCTTGTGTTCAGCCTTCTTGTGTACGGCTTTCTTGTGCTCCACTTTGTGATGTTCTTTTTTCATTTCCTTGTGGGCTTCGGGCTTGGCGGCCTCAGGAGCGGCCGGAGCCGGGGTTTGCGCCATGGCCACGGTGGCGAACAGGGAAGTGAACAGAACGGCAGCGATTTTCTTCATGGAATGGACTTTCAAAAAATTTTGGGTGGAAACGATCCAAACCGGATCGATGTCTTAATGCGCGTCCTGACGGATCGGTTGACACAACTACACAGAATTTGCAAAACCCTCGGCGCGGCAGTCGGATAATGCGTGTTGTCTGCCGTTCCTTCGCGCCGTTGCGCGCCTTGTCATGTCCGATTTTTCCGTGCTGTTCGTCTGTATGGGCAATATCTGTCGCTCGCCGACCGCCGAAGGCGTGTTTCGCGCCAAGGTGAGAGAGGCCGGGCTGGAAAAACGGGTGCGGATCGATTCCGCCGGAACGCATGCCTTCCACGTCGGCTCGCCGCCGGACCGCCGCAGCCAGCGCCATGCCAGCGCACGGGGTTATGACCTCTCAGGCCTGCGCGCCCGCGCCGTGGAAGAGACCGACTTTGCGCGCTTCGACCTGTTGCTGGCGATGGACTGGGACAACCTGGCGTTGCTGGAGCAGCAATGCCCGCCGCAGTACGCATCCCGCTGTCGGCTGTTTCTGAGCTTTGCGCCGCAGGCGCCGGTGGCCGCAGTGCCCGATCCGTATTACGGCACCGAGCATGATTTCGAGCGCGTGCTCGATCTGGTGGAGCAGGCCAGCGCGGGTCTGCTGGCCTTCGTCGAAAAACAGTTGCTGCTGCGCGCCTGAGCTACTGCACTTCCTTGAAGGGCAGTCGCTCACGCAGGTGTTGTTGGTGATCCGCCACGGCGGCGGATTCTCGCTCCAGATAGTCTTCCACCGCCCGCGCGAATTGTGGGTGCGCCAGCCAGTGGGCGGATGACGTGACCACGGGCTGCAAGCCACGTGCCATTTTGTGTTCCCCTTGCGCGCCGCCTTCGAACGTGGTGTAGCAGTGCTCCAGGCACCAGGCAATGGGCTGGTAGTAGCAGGCGTCAAAATGCAGTGCAGGGATCTGTTCGACCGCGCCCCAGTACCGCCCGTACGCGGTGCGAGTTTGCGGATCGAGCAGCACGAGGGAACTGGCGATGGGCTTGCCGTCGCGTTCTGCCTTGAATAGCAGGCAATGTGCGGGCATTTCATGTCCAATGGCCTGGAAAAACGCGTGATTCAGATAGGGCGACGCGCCGTGCAGCGCATAGGTTGTGTCATAGCAGCGGGTGAAAAACGCCCAGTCTGCCTCTGTGATCTCGGCGCCCTGCAGCGTGCGAAACACCACACCGGCGTCACGGACTTGCCGCTGTTCCTGGCGGATTTTCTTGCGCTTGTCATGCCGTAGACTGGACAGAAACGCTTCAAAGTCTGCCCAGGGTGCGGCGTATTCGGCTGGCGGGTTGCGCCAGTGAAACTGGATGGTGCTGCGCGGCAGCAGCGCAAGCGCTTGCGCCCACTGCGCTTCCAGCGGATCGAGAAATAGCGCGTGGAACGAGCTGAAGCCGCTGCGTTTGGCGACTGACAGAATGCTGCGCAACAGGGTCTTGCGTGCGGCCGCATCCCGCCCCAGCAATTTGGCGCCACCCACCGGGGTAAAGGGCACGGCGAGCAGCAGCTTGGGGTAGTAAGGCAGGCCGTGCTCGGCATGGGCGCGCGCCCAGGCCCAGTCAAACACATATTCGCCGTAGGAATGGGATTTCACATACAGCGCGCAGGCGGCGGCGAGCTGGTCGCTGCCGTCGCGCAGCGTCAGTCCCACGGGTTGCCAGCCAGTGCTTGCGCCCACGCAGCCGGTGCGCTCCAGCGCGCTGAGCCAGGCGTGGCGTTGGAAGGGCGTGGAGCCCGGGGTGGCCTGGACCAGCGCGTCCCACTGCGCGGCAGGGACTGCGCCAACGCCGTCTGTCAACTCGGTGCGAAAATCTTCATCCATGACCATTCGACTCGCTGTTTTGCAGTGCAACCCGGTAGTGGGAGATCTGGCGGGAAACGCCGCGCAGATCGCTCATCTGTCGCGCCGTGCCCACGCCCTGGGCGCGCAGGTGGTGTTGACCCCGGAGCTGGCGCTGACCGGGTATCCCCCGGAGGATCTGCTGCTGCGTCCGGCGTTTCTGCGCGCCAGTGCAAGTGCATTGAAGCAGCTTGCCCATGACCTGTCGGACCTGCCGGAATTTTGTCTGGTTGTCGGGCATCCGCTGGCGTTGGCCGGGATGGATGCGCCGCGCCTGGCGTCCACCCAGCAGGCAGTGGCCTGCAACGCGGCCTCTCTCTTGCGCGGCGGCGTGGTCGAAGCGACGTATTGCAAGCACGAACTGCCGAACTATCAGGTGTTCGACGAGCGGCGCTACTTCGCTGCGAGAGATCAGGCGGTGGTGTTCGAGGCTGGGGGGACGCATTTCGGCATCAATCTCTGCGAGGACGCCTGGCTGCCGCATGCGCCGCGCAAGGCAAAAGCAGCCGGGGCGCAGGTGCTGCTCGTGCTCAACGCATCGCCGTATCACCGCGGCAAGACGGCAGAGCGTGAGCGGGTGATGCGCCAGCGCTGCCTGGAAAACGACCTGGCGCTGGTGGCTTCGCAGATGGTCGGCGGGCAGGACGAGATCGTGTTCGACGGCGCATCCTTCGTGCTCGACCGTGCCGGCGAGCTGGTGGCGCGCGCGCCGCAGTTCGAGGAACACATCCTGCTGGTCGACGTGGTCGGGGGCGAAGTGCTGCGGCAGGAACCGGCATACGTGGCTGCGCTCAAGCCCGACCATGCCGAGGTGTACGACGCGCTGGTGCTCGGGGTGCGCGACTATCTCGGCAAGAATGGCTTTCCTGGCGCGCTCATCGGCCTGTCGGGCGGGGCGGATTCGGCGCTGGTGCTGGCTATCGCGGTCGATGCGCTGGGCGCGGACAAGGTGCGCGCGGTGATGATGCCTTCACCCTACACCGCGCAAATGTCGCTCGACGACGCCGCCGAGATGGCGCAGCGCCTAGGGGTGCAGTACGACGTGCTGCCCATCACACCGCTGTTCGATGCGTTTCGCGCCACGCTGGGCCCGCTGCTGCAGCCGCATCCCGGCGACACCACGCTGGAAAACATCCAGGCGCGCATTCGCGGCACCCTGCTGATGGCGCTGTCGAACAACAGCGGGCGCATCGTGCTGACCACGGGCAATAAGAGCGAGATGGCGATGGGATACGCCACGCTCTACGGCGACATGGCCGGAGGCTTTGCGGTGATCAAGGACGTGACCAAAACCCTGGTGTGGGAACTGGCGCGGTGGCGCAATGCGCACGCGGCGGCGCAAGGGCAGGCCGAGGTCATTCCGCAGCGCATCATCACCCGCCCGCCGAGTGCTGAACTGCGCCCCGATCAGACCGACCAGGACAGCCTGCCGCCATATGAAGTGCTCGACGGCATCCTGCAGCGCTACATGGAGCAGGACCAGAGCGTCGAGGACATTCTGGCTGCAGGCTTCGCGCTGGCGGATGTGCAGCAGGTGGTGCATCTGCTCAAGCTGTCCGAATACAAGCGCCGTCAGGCCCCGCCGGGTGTGCGCATTACCCACCGCGCGTTCGGCCGCGACTGGCGCTATCCCATCACCTCAAAATACCGGGAATCTTTCTGATTTCTGCCGCATTGCACGTCAGCAGTTAAATTTCGCTTTTACAGCCACGCCCCAGGAGCCCGACATGAAACTCATTACCGCCATCATCAAACCATTCAAACTCGACGAAGTGCGCGAGGCGCTGGCCGAAATCGGGGTGACTGGCCTGACGGTGACCGAGGTCAAGGGCTTCGGTCGGCAGAAAGGGCACACCGAGCTGTACCGCGGCGCCGAGTATGTGGTGGACTTCCTGCCCAAGGTGAAGGTCGAGGCCGTGGTCAAGGAAAATCAGGTGGAGCTTGCCATCGAGGCCATTGTGAAGGCGGCGCGGACCGGCAAGATTGGCGATGGCAAGATTTTTGTCACCAGTATCGAACAGGTCGTGCGCATTCGTACTGGTGAGACCGGCGACGTCGCGGTTTGATCGGTCTGGAGTTCCAGTCGCCCCCATGCCGCGCGTTCACATCCTGCCTTCGGGCACCGACCTGCTTGCCGACCCGGAAGAAAACCTGCTCAAGCTGCTGCGCAAGCACCAGGTGCCCATCCGGTATTCGTGCAAATCTGGGGAATGCGGTTCGTGCAAGTGCTTCCTGGAATCGGGCGATGTCACGCTGAAGACATACGACCCAAAGGCACTGCCGGACGCACAGAAAGCGGCCGGGGTCATTCTGGCCTGCCGCGCGATCCTGCGCGAAGACATCACCATCCGCCTGACCGATAGCGACGATCTGATCGCCCACCCGGAACGCAATCTGCTCTGCCGGGTGGTGGCGCTCGAGCCGCTGACCGCCGACATTTTCGCGCTGCGGCTGCACATCGAATTTGCCGACATGGGGGGCATTCCGTTCACCTTCTCCGCAGGGCAGTACGCGCAGATCGTGGTTGATGTGGACGGACAGGACATCGCGCGCGATTTTTCGATGGCCAGCACACCGGTCGATGCTGAGTATGACGACATGCTGGAGTTCCACATCCGCCGCACGCCAACGGGGGCTCTGAGCAGCCTGCTGGGTGGCGTCATCCGCCCCGGCGCGCAACTGCTGGTGCGCGGGCCGATGGGCACGAGCTATTTCCGTCCGCGCCACGAAGGCCCGCTGTATGCGGTGAGTGGCGGCACGGGCTTGGCCCCCATGCTCAGTGTGGTGCAGACTGCGCTGGACAACGGCAAGCTCGAACCCGTGGTGTTGTTTGCGGGCTTTCGCAATCAGGCCGATGTCTACGGCCTGGAGCAGATGGAGCAGCTGCGCCGCAGCTACCGCAATTTCAGCTATCACATCGCGCTCGATGAAGCGCAGGCCGGTGATCCACCGCAGGCCGTGCATCGGCCACTTGGGGCCTATTTGTTGGAACAGGTCGCCGATTTTGCGGGCGCCAAGGTGTATCTTGCGGGCCCGCCGGGCATGGTCGAGGCCATCAGCGCGTCCTTGCTGGAGCGCGGTGTGTCCGAGGGCGATCTGCATGCCGACGCGTTCTACCCGCCAGTGCCCGCAGAGCAGCCGGTCGGCGCCTGACCCGTCTCCCGAGGGGGGCGCGGCTGCAGGGATTAAAATCTGCGTCGAACACATTGAGCGCCTTCGATCTTGCCTAGCGCCTGCCTTCGGGCGCCTGCGGCACAGCGGAAATCTGCCGACTGGCGTCGCCTCACACCGGGACTCTATGAACACGCATGAGGCCAAGCGCGTCCTCGAGACTGCGCTGATCTGTGCTTCCCAAGCCTTGTCCGTCGCCGAGTTGCGACGCCTGTTCGACGACACCATCGCCGCAGACACCGTGCGCACGCTGCTCGAGGAGTTGCGCGCCGACTGGCAGAGCCGCGGCGTGGAACTCGCCCAACTGGCTCGCGGCTGGCGCTTCCAGAGCCGTGCCGACATGCAGCCTTTCCTCGATCGGCTCTACCCCGAAAAGCCGCAAAAATATTCGCGCGCCGTGCTGGAAACCTTGGCCATCATCGCTTACCGTCAACCCGTCACCCGGGGCGACATCGAAGAGATCCGTGGCGTGGTGGTGAGCACGCAGATCATCCGTCAGCTCGAAGATCGAGGCTGGGTTGAGGTGATCGGCCACCGCGAGGCGCCGGGGCGACCGGCACTGTTGGCCACGACCCAGCAGTTTCTCGATGACCTCGGCCTGAAGGCGCTCGACATGCTGCCGCCGCTCGGCGAACGCGGCGAAACCCTGTCCAGTTTCGACGGTCTGCAGCAGCGCCTGCCGGAACTCGACCTGGTCGAACAGGCGCAGGACATCGCGCCGTCCCAGACGCAGCCACCACCAGACAGCGAAGCTGCGCCCGTTGTTCCGGGCAATGCGCAGGCGTCCACTTTTTCCCACCGCAGTGTGCCCCCCGGCGCGTTGCTCTCCGACTGAACACCAACGGATCGCACAATGAGCACTTCCGACCCCACCGAGACGCCCGAGATCCCTGCAGCCACCGAGAGTCTGCAGGCACTGGTCGATGGATCCACCGCTGTCGAGGCTCCGGTGCGCAAGCCGCGCGCCACGACCCGGCGTGCGCCGCGCAAGACTGCGGCGGTGCAGGCCGAGCCGTCCGGCAATGCCGAGCAGTCGGCGTCGGTGATGCAGACGCCTCTTTCTGAGACCGCGTTGACTGCAGAACCGTCGTCAAGCGTTGCGGTGGATGCGCCGCAGCACACCGAATTACAGCCCGAGCCTGCGTCCGCTGCGCAAGCCACGCCGCGCGCGCGGCCACCGCGAGCGAACGAGCCGCAGCGTCGCGCTGCCGCACTCCCAGCCGAGCAGGGCGGCAGCGTGGTGGAGGCCCTTGCCGTGACACCGCAGATGCCTACAGCCGGAGTGCAAATCCAGGACGTGATCTCGGGCACCTACGACCAGGCGGCGGAAACCGCGCCGATCGTGCGTCGCGTGCTGGCTCCCGCCGAAGACGCGCCCAAGCTGCACAAGGTGCTGGCGCAAAGCGGAGTGGGTTCGCGTCGCGAAATGGAAGACCTCATCCTCGCCGGGCGTGTATCGGTCAATGGCGAGCCGGCGCATCTGGGCCAGCGCATCCTGCCGACCGACCAGATCCGCGTCAACGGCAAGATCATCAAACGCCGCCTGCGTCCTGCGCAGGCGCGGGTGTTGGCTTATCACAAGCCAACGGGCGAAGTGGTCTCTTTCAAAGACCCTGAGGGGCGACCGACAGTGTTTCAGCACCTGCCCAAGCTGCAGGGTGCCAAGTGGACCGCGGTCGGCCGGCTGGACATCAATACCGAGGGACTGCTGCTGTTCACCACTTCCGGCGATCTGGCGAATCGGCTGATGCACCCGAGCTACGGGGCGGAGCGCGAATACGCGGTGCGCGTGCTCGGCGAACTCGATGCCGCCGCGCGCGACGAGCTGCTCAGCGGTGTGCAACTCGGCGACGGGCCGGCCAAGTTCCTCAGCCTGGACGAGGCGGGCGGCGAGGGTGCGAATCGCTGGTGGCGCGTGGTCATTTCCGAAGGACGCAACCGCGAGGTGCGGCGCATGTTCGAGGCCGTGGGGCTGACCGTGAGCCGCCTGATCCGTGTGCGCTATGCCAGCGTGGTGCTGCCCGCCGGATTGCGTCGCGGCGATTTTGTCGAACTCGACAAATCCGCTGTGCAGGCCCTGCAAGGCAAATCTTCAGATACCGCCGCGCAGGGCGAACGTCCCCCGCGGCGTCAGAATGGGCCGCAACAGGCGGGCGAGCGGCGCAACGACAACCGCGGCGGACGCGGTGGCCGAAGCGGGCGCAACAAGGGGCAGGGAGGCGGGCAGCAGCAACCCGGGCCGGACAGCTATGCCCGCACCACGGTTGAGGCACTGTTCGGCAAAAGCCCGGTGGTGCGCAGCAACAGTTGGGGCGGTGCCGAGGGCAATTTTTCCTCGGGAACCAAGTCGTCTTCCCAGACGCGCCGCAAGGCGGGTGGAAAGCCGCAGAGCTCCCAACCCGATCCCATGAAGACCAGCTTTGGCTACATCCACAAGGACGTTGGGCACAAGCGCAGCGGCGGCGGCATGGGCGGCGGGCCTACGGGCGGACGCCGACGCACCGGTGGCGGCAACCGCAGCGGCCGCTGAACCCCAGAAAATCGGCACTGCTGCAGCGCCACGGCAGCGGATGCGCTGTCCTACAATGATTGATTAACCCTTTGATTTCAGGAGCAATGTATGACCATTGAGCGCACGCTCTCCATCATCAAACCCGATGCCGTTGCCAAAAACGTGATCGGCCAGATCTACACCCGTTTCGAAAACGCTGGCCTGAAGATCATTGCCGCGCGCATGGCGCAACTCTCGCGTGCCGAGGCCGAGGCGTTCTACGCGGTGCACAAGGCGCGTCCCTTCTTCAAGGATCTGGTCGACTTCATGATCTCCGGCCCGGTAATGATCCAGGTGCTCGAAGGCGAAGGCGCCATTCTGAAAAACCGCGATCTGATGGGAGCGACCGACCCGAAAAAGGCACATCCCGGCACCATTCGCGCCGACTTCGCCGACAGCATCGACGCCAATGCCGTGCACGGCTCCGACGCTGCGGAAACCGCTGCGGTCGAGATTGCCTTCTTCTTCCCGGCGATGGCGATTTACTCCCGCTGAGCACACGCCACGCCCTGATGCCCATGTTCGACGCACACGCCGCCACCAATCTGCTGCAGTTCGACCGCAGCGCACTGGTCGAGTGGTTTGCGCGTCACGAGCATGCGGCGTTCCGTGCGCGGCAGGTGTTCCGCTGGATGCACCAGAAAGGCGTGGCCGATTTCGATGCCATGAGCGATCTGGCCAAGCCGCTGCGCCAGTTTCTGCGCGAACAGGCCACGGTTGCAGCGTTGCCCGTGGTCACCGAGTCGCGCTCTGCCGACGGCACGGTGAAGTGGCTGTTCGATGTGGGACAGGGCAACGCGGTCGAGGCGGTGTTCATCCCCGAGGCGCAGCGCAACACCCTGTGCGTCTCGTCGCAGGCGGGCTGCGCGGTGAATTGCAAGTTCTGCTCCACAGGCCACCAAGGGTTCAGCCGCAATCTGCAAACCTGGGAAATCCTCGCACAGCTCTGGCATGCCGAATTCACCATGCGGCGCGAGCTTGGTCTTGCTACCGGTGAGCGTGCCATCTCCAATGTGGTGATGATGGGGATGGGCGAGCCGCTGCAGAACTATGCCCAGCTGATTCCCGCGCTGCGCACCATGCTTGATGACGACGGCTACGGTCTGTCGCGCCGCCGCGTGACAGTCTCCACCTCGGGCGTCGTGCCCATCATGGACCGACTGGCGCAGGACTGCCCGGTGGCGCTGGCGGTGTCACTGCACGCCCCGAACGACGCGCTGCGCGATGAACTGGTGCCGCTCAACCGTAAATACCCACTGCACGAGCTGTTGGCCGCGTGCAAGCGTTACCTCGACTTCGCCCCGCGCGACTTCATCACCTTTGAATACTGCATGCTCGACGGCGTCAATGACACCCCGGCACTGGCGCAGGAGCTGGTACGGCTGGTGCGTGCGGAGCAGGTGAATTGCAAGTTCAACCTCATTCCGTTCAACCCGTTCCCGGAGTCCGGGCTCAAGCGCTCCGGTGCGGCACGCGTCTCGGCCTTCGCCCAGGTGCTGCTCGACGCAGGCATCGTCACCACGGTGCGCAAGACCCGCGGTGACGATATCGACGCGGCCTGTGGTCAACTCGCTGGCGAGGTGCAGGATCGCACCCGCCGCGTCATACGGATGCAGCAGGCGGTTGCTTCACCAACCGTCCGGCTAAGCCATTGAGGAAGGGATTGCCCCATGTTCTTGCGTCATCGAGCGTTGTTTTTTGCCAGGTCCTGGCGTGCGGCATGGCTCGGGGTCTTGCTAACCGGTGTATCCCTGCTCGGCGGCTGTGCAATGCAGACGCAGCGCGCTGCAGACATGGGCTCGGGCGCGGCCCTCAGTACGTCCGAAACCGCGGTGCTCAAGCGCGTGCAATTGCGGCTTGAACTTGCGGAAGGGTATTACCAGCGCGGACAGTTCGCTGTTGCGCTGGAAGAAGTGAACAAGGCACTCGCGGAAAAATCCGACTTCGTTCCTGCCTACACCATGCGGGCCCTCATCTACACGGCATTGAATGACAGTGCCAAGGCAGATGCGAATTACAAGGAAGCGCTGCGCCTGTCGCCCGACAATGCAGACGCGCTGCACAACTATGGCTGGTTTCTCTGCCAACAGCGGCGCTATCCCGAATCGTTTGCCCAGTTCAACAAGGCGCTGGCCATCCAGAATTACCGCTACCCGGTGCGGACCTACCTGGCGCTGGGGGTTTGCCAATATCGCGCCAACGAGCTGACCGCTTCGGAAGGTACGTTGAAGAAGGGGTTTGCGCTCGACCCGTCCAACCCGGCCCTGTCCACCAACCTCGCGGTCGTGCTAGACCGTCTGGGCAAGGCCAAGGAGGCGCTGTTCTATATCGCCCGTGTCAACAGTGGGCAGTACGCCAGCGCGCAGTCGCTCTGGGTGGGAATCCTCACTGCGCGTAAGGCGGGCAATGCCTTGGATGCCGCTCAGTGGACCAACCAGCTCGAACAGCGCTTCCCCGATTCGCGCGAGGCCATCGCAGCGCAACAGGGCCGGTTCGACGATTCCGCACTGCTCAACGATTGATCGCGCATGGCCGAGCTCACACCTGAACTGATCCAAAGCCGCACCCAGGCGGGCTCCGCATTGCGTGCGGCACGCACGACCGCTGGTCGCAGTGTCGAAGAGCTAGCGGCGCAGCTCAAGGTCTCGCCCGCCAAGATCTCCGCGCTCGAATCCGGCGATTGGTCTGCGCTGCCTGACGACACCTTTGGCCGCGCGCTGCTGCGCAGTTGCTGCAAGGCCCTGAAGGTGGACGCGCAACCCATGCTCGATCTGCTGCCTGGCGCACCGGTGCTGCTCAGCGTTCAACCGTCAGATGCGGATGCCGATGAAATGGCGAACATGCCAGACCGGTCGCTGCCGCGCACCGGCGCTGGGGCCCAAAAGTCGCATGGCATGCTGTGGCTTGCGGTGCTGATTGTCCTGCTGGCTGCGGCGGTGTATTTCTGGCCGGCGCTGCGCGGGCTGAAGGATGGGCTGTTGCCGAAGTCGGCTGCGCCTGCAGCCGAGCAGGGTGCCGTGCATGAGCCGGTGCCCATACCCTCGCAACCGGTGCGGGCCGGTTCCGCGCCCGTCAGCCTGCAGTCTTCGCCCGCCTTGGCCACGTCTGTGCTGGCCATGCCCGCGTCCAGTGCCGCCGCGTCCGCGCCGGTCGCTGCGGCCAATGGCGCGGTCCTGCAATTTGCCGTGACGGCGCCCAGCTGGGTGCAGGTGACCACGGGCGGCGGCAAGGTGATTTTTTCGCAGTTGCTGCAACCCGGGTCGCCGCAATCCGTTCAGGTGCCCGCCGGGAGCACGCCGCTGGCCGTGGTTGTGGGCAATGCACCGAGCACCACGCTGACTTATGCGGGCAAACCGGTCGATCTCGCCCCGGATACGCGGGGCAATGTCGCAAGACTCACGCTGAAGTAGCGCGCCTTCCCCATGCAACTCATTGATCCGCCGATCCCCGAGGCTCTGCCTGCGCGCCATGTCACGCGGCAGGCGCGCGTCGTGTGGGGCGATCATGTCGTGACCGTCGGCGGCGACGCGCCAGTGCGGGTGCAGTCGATGACCAATACCGACACGTCGGACGCGATTGCTACCGCGATTCAGGTCAAGGAACTGGCAATGGCCGGCTCGGAACTGGTGCGTATCACGGTGGATACACCCGAGGCCGCCGCTGCAGTTCCCGCGATCCGCGAGCAGCTCGACCGCATGGGGGTGTCGGTACCGCTGATCGGCGATTTTCACTACAACGGCCATCGACTGTTGAGCGATTTTCCGGAGTGCGCGCAGGCGTTGTCCAAATACCGCATCAACCCCGGCAATGTCGGCAAGGGCGACAAGAAGGACCGCCAGTTCGGCCAGATGATCGACATTGCGCTGCGCCACGATAAGCCGGTGCGCATCGGCGTGAACTGGGGGAGTCTCGATCAGGAACTGCTCGCCACACTGATGGACGCCAATGCGCACCGGGCGCAACCGTATGAGGCGCGGCAGATCATGGCGCAGGCGCTGGTGCTGTCGGCGCTCGAGTCCGCGCAGCGGGCGCAGGAACTGGGCATGAGCCCTGCGCAAATCCTGCTGTCGTGCAAAGTATCGAATGTGCAGGACCTGATCACCGTGTACCGGGCGCTAGCGGCGCGCTGCGACTACCCGCTGCACCTCGGTTTGACCGAAGCCGGCATGGGCATCAAGGGCGCGGTGGCCTCGACCGCGGCGCTGGCGGTGCTGCTACAGGAAGGCATCGGCGACACCATTCGCGTGTCGCTCACGCCCGTGCCCAATGGAGCGCGCACTGAGGAAGTGGTCGTGGCGCTGGAAATCCTGCAGGCGCTGGGCCTGCGCGCATTCACGCCGTCGGTGACCGCCTGTCCCGGCTGCGGTCGCACCACCAGCACCTTTTTCCAAGAACTCACCCAGACCATCGACCAGTTTCTGCGCGCGCAGATGCCGGTGTGGCGGGCGCGCTATCCCGGCGTGGAGCAACTGCGCGTGGCGGTGATGGGCTGCATCGTCAACGGCCCGGGCGAGAGCAAGCATGCTGACATCGGCATCAGCCTGCCGGGCACTGGCGAGTCCCCGGCTGCGCCGGTGTTCATTGATGGCGAAAAGCGCATGACCCTGCGCGGCGACAACATCGCGGCCGAATTCCAGACCATCGTCGAACAGTACGTTCATCAGCGCTACGGCGCAGCACACCGCCATCCTGACCGGGTGGCCTGATCTCCATGGCAGACAGACTCAGTGCCGTCAAAGGCATGAATGACATCTTGCCGCCCAAATCGGCGGCCTGGGAATGGTTCGAGCAGCAGGTCCGCGAGCTGATGCGCAGCTATGGGTACCAGAACCTGCGCACCCCTATTCTCGAATACACCCCGTTGTTCGTGCGGGGCATCGGCGAGGTGACCGACATCGTCGAAAAAGAGATGTACAGCTTCACCGACGCGCTCAATGGCGAGCAGCTCACCCTGCGGCCCGAGGGCACCGCCGCAGTGGTGCGTGCCTGCATCGAACATGGCCTGTTGTATGACGGCGGCAAACGGCTCTGGTACACCGGGCCGATGTTCCGCCACGAGCGCCCGCAGCGCGGACGCTACCGGCAGTTCCATCAGGTCGGCGCCGAGGCGCTGGGCTTCGCCGGGCCGGATGCCGATGTCGAGCTGATGCTGATGTCTCGGCAGCTCTGGTCACGTCTGGGGGTCAGCGATCTGGTCAAGCTGGAAATCAACTGTCTGGGCCAAGCCGACGAGCGGGCCCGCCACCGCGTCGATTTGATCAAGTATCTGGAGCAGCATGTCGACCAGCTCGATGCCGATGCGCGCCGCCGGCTGCACACCAACCCCTTGCGCGTGCTCGACACCAAGAGCCCGCAGATGCAGGAGCTGGTTGCTGCGGCACCGCGGCTGATCGACTATCTGGGCGCAGAGTCTCTGGCGCATTTCGACGGGGTACAGAACCTGCTGCGCGCAGCGGGCCTGTCGTTCACCATCAACCCCCGGCTGGTGCGCGGCTTGGACTATTACAACCTCACCGTGTTCGAGTGGGTGACCGACCGCCTTGGCGCGCAGGCGACGGTCTGCGCCGGTGGGCGCTACGACGGCCTGATCGAGCAGATCGGCGGTAAGCCTGCCCCGGCATGCGGCTGGGCGTTGGGCGTCGAGCGGGTGCTCGAACTGCTGGTCGAGGCCGGTCAGGCCGCGCCCGCGAGCGTCCCGCATGTCTACGCGGTGCTCACCAGTCCTGATTTGATGCCGCGGGTCATGCCGGTGTGCGAAGCCTTGCGTGCCGCTGAAGTGCAGGTGCAGCTGCATCTGGGCGGCGGCAGCATGAAGTCGCAAATGAAAAAGGCCGATGCCAGTGGCGCGCGCTGGGCGCTGGTGTTTGGCGAGCAGGAGTTGCAGGACGGACAGGTCGGCATCAAGGATTTGCGCGGTGCACAGGACGCCCAGCAACAGCGCCTGATCACACTGGAGCCATTGCAGAACCTGGTTTCTGCATTGCTCTGAACCGGCGCCCTAAAATCACATCTTTTTGGTCCACGACCTCTCATGAGCTACAACTTCGAAGAACAAGAACAGATCGCCCAGTTGCGCCATTTTTGGGGGCGCTGGGGCACGCAGATTTCTGCTGGCGTGCTGGCCGTCGCGCTCGGTTTTGCCGGGTATTACGGCTGGCAATGGTGGCAGCGCAACGAGGGCGTCAAGGCGGCGGTGGTGTTCGAGCAGGTGCAGGCGGCACTGCAGAGCAACAGCCCCGACAAGATTCAACAAGCCTGGGCAGTGATGCAGTCCAAGGCGCCAGACAGCGCCTATGCCGGCATGGCCGCGCTGGCTGTGGGCAAGGCGTTGCACGATGCAGGAAAGAACGCCGAGGCCATCAGCGCCTTGCAGTGGGCGGCCGACCATGCCGAGGGGAAGAGTGAACGTGCGGTGGCCCGACTGAACCTGTCGGCCCTGCAGATCGATGCGAAGCAGTACGCCGAAGCGGCCAAGACCCTGGCCGATGTTCCAGAGCCGACCTTCGCCACACTGTTTGACCTGCGCCGGGGCGATCTTGCCGCCTTGCAGGGCCAGCGCGACGCTGCGCGACAGGCGTACGAAGCCGCTCTCAAGGCCTTGCCTGCAGACTCTTCCGAGCGCGCCACCGTGCAGCAAAGACTTCAGGCCGTTGGCGGGAGCGCAGCATGAAGGCCGGCCCAACTCTCCAAGCAAAGCGCCAGCTAGCGAGTCGATTGATCCGCTTGGGTCGCATTGCCTTGCCGCTGCTGCTGGCGGCGCAACTTGGCGCCTGCGCCTCGGGCTCCAAGCGTCCCGATCCCACTCCCTTGTCGCCGGTGGCCAACATCCTCACCGTCAAGCAGGCCTGGACCCAGCGCATCGGCGATGTTCCTGCCTGGTTCCAGACCGCGGCGCTGCCTGGAGCCGTGGTCGTCGCTTCGGCTAACGGACAGGTCATGCGATTGGACAGCGCAACCGGGCAGATCGCCTGGTCGGCCAAGATCCCTTCGGGCATCAGCGCAGCCACGGGCAGCGATGGCACCTTCACTGCGGTGGTCGACAAGAACAATGGACTGGTGTCCATCGGCCCCAAGGGCCAGTTGCTATGGCGCTACCAGTTGCCCACCACCGTGCTGACCCCCCCCACCGTGACCGGCGGACGCATCATCGTGCAGGGCGCGGATCAGCGCGTGCTTGCATTTGATGCGGCCACCGGCAAGCGTCTGTGGCAGGCCGACAGCCGTTCCGCGTCGCTGCTGGTGCAGCAGGCGGGGGGCATGGTGGTGCGCGACGGTCTGGTGATGATCGGCACCGCGCTTGGCCGTATCGACGCCTACGCGCTCGACGATGGCCTGCCGCGCTGGCAGGCCACACTGGCGCGTCCGCGCGGCGTCACCGAAGTGGAGCGGGTCGTGGGCATCACCGGCCAGCCCACCTTGCTGGGCTCCACCGTCTGTGCGCGTGCTTATCAATCGACGGTGGGTTGTTTGGACGCCGACACTGGGCGCATTCTCTGGACGCGCGTTGCCGATGGCTACACCGCTCTGAGCATGAATGACCAGGAAGTCGTCGGCACTCAGGCGGATGGCGATGTGCAGGCCTATGCAGCAACCGACGGCGTGCCGAGTTGGACCAATTCGCAGATGAAATATCGCAACCTGAGCGCGCCGCTGCTGGTTGGGCGCACCGTGGCGGTTGGCGACTATCAGGGCTACATCAGCTTCCTGTCGGCCAAGGACGGCAGCATTGTCGGCCGTGTCGCCACGGATGGAAGCGCCATTCAGGTGGCGCCGGTCGTTGCGGACAAGACCATGGTGGTGGTCACGGCCAAGGGCGGGGTCTACGCCTTCGTCCCGGACTGACACGGATGACCCCTATCGTCTCCCTGGTTGGGCGCCCCAACGTCGGCAAGTCCACGCTGTTCAACCGCCTGACGCGCTCGCGCGACGCCATCGTCGCCGACATGCCAGGACTCACCCGCGACCGGCACTACGGCATGCTGCGCATGGCGGATCGCCCGGTCATCGTGGTCGATACCGGCGGTTTCGAGCCCGTGGTCGACACGGGCATCGTGCATCAGATGGCACGACAGACGCGTCAGGCCATTGCCGAATCCGATCTGGTGGTGTTTCTGGTCGATCTGCGCACGGGTCTGAGCCCGCAGGACCTGCACATCGCGGCCGAACTGCGCAAGACGGGCAAGCCCATTCTGCTTGCCGTGAACAAGGCGGAAGGCCGTCACGGTCACCCTGCGCTGGCTGAGTTTCACGAACTCGGCCTGGGCGAACCCTTTTCCATCAGCGCCGCGCATGGCGACTCTGTGCCTGATCTGCTCGACCGCATCCTTGCCGCCCTGCCGCCCCAGCAAGCGGTCGAGGCAGTCGAACCTGTCGTCGTACATGAAGCGGCCCTTTCGGAACCCGGGGCAACGCCTGCGACGCCGCAGCGCATTCACAGCCTGCGCTTGGCCATTGCCGGGCGGCCGAATGTCGGCAAGTCCACGCTGGTCAATGCACTGGTGGGCGAAGAGCGCGTGATCGCCTTCGACATGCCAGGCACCACGCGCGACGCCATAGAAGTGCCCTTCGAGCGCGATGGGCGCAAGTTCACCCTGATTGACACTGCAGGGCTGCGGCGCAAGGGCAAAGTGTTCGAAGCAGTGGAAAAATTTTCCGTCATCAAGACTCTGCAGGCCATCGAGCAGGCCAATGTGGTGGTTCTGCTGTTGGATGCCACGGAAGGTGTTTCCGATCAGGATGCGCACATTGCCAGCTTCGCTGTCGAGGCGGGCAGGGCGCTGGTGCTGGCAGCCAACAAATGGGACGCGGTGGATACCTACGGCCGTGAACGTCTGATGGTGGCGATTCGCCAGCGTTTGCCTTTTGTCGGTTTCGCGCGCTTTCACAGCATTTCTGCACGAACGGGCGCAGGTTTGAATGGGCTGATGCAATCGGTGATCGCCGCGCACGCCGCCGCCTATCGCAAGCTGTCCACGCCCAAGCTCACGCGCGCCATCATTGACGCCGTGGCGCAGCAGCAACCCCCTCGCACCGGCCCGATCCGCCCCAAACTGCGCTATGCCCACCAGGGTGGCACCAACCCGCCCATCATCGTGATCCACGGCAGTGCGCTTGACCGTGTTCCGGTCACCTATACGCGTTATCTGGAGGGACAACTGCGTGAAAAATTCGATCTGACAGGCACTCCATTGCGGGTGGAATACCGAAGTTCGACCAATCCTTACGCGCGGAATGATTGAGCCGGGTTGGAAACACCCGCGAATCGCAGCCCATATCAGCACTATGTTATTTTGCGTGCTCTTGCATTCCAGACCACGAGTGCCATGTACGCTTTCCTCACACCACGGAGAATAAGATGAGTAACAAAGGGCAGTTGCTACAAGACCCCTTCCTGAACCTGCTGCGCAAGGAGCATGTGCAGGTATCCATTTATCTGGTCAATGGCATCAAACTGCAGGGCCATATCGAATCATTCGATCAATACGTCGTGTTGCTACGAAACACTGTCACGCAGATGGTTTACAAGCACGCGATTTCCACCGTCGTCCCCGCACGTCCTGTCACATTCCAAATTGGTGAGCAAGAAACCCCCGCATCCTGAAGGCCCTGAGCGCGCTGCTCTGGTCAGTGTGCAACAGCGGCGTCCAGCATCGGGTGATGCGCTGGCTGAACTGGAGCAACTGAGCAGTTCTGCCGGTTACGCGTTGGCAGGAGAAATGTCCTGTGTGCGCGTGCGACCCGATGCCGCGACTTATATCGGCTCAGGAAAGCTGGAAGAGCTGGGCGAGCTGGTCAGTATCTCCTCGGCGGACACCATCATTTTCGACAACGCCTTGAGCCCCATTCAGCAGCGCAATCTAGAAAAAGCGCTAGGCAAGCCGGTGATCGACCGCACCGGACTGATTCTGGAAATCTTCGCCCGCCGCGCACAGAGTGCCGAAGGCAAGATGCAGGTTGAGCTCGCTCGCCTGGAGCATTTGGCCACACGGCTTGTGCGCGGTTGGACCCACTTGGAGCGCCAGACCGGTGGTATTGGCGTACGCGGCGGCCCAGGCGAAAAGCAGATCGAGCTCGACCGCCGCATGCTCGACGACAAAATTAAGATGCTGAGAACTCGGCTGGGCAAGCTGGGACGTCAGCGCATGACCCAGCGCCGAGCGCGCGGTCGCACAGGCGCGTTTCGCGTGGCTCTGGTGGGCTACACCAATGCCGGCAAGAGCACGCTGTTCAATGCTTTGACCAAGTCAAAAAGTTACGCGGCCGATCAGCTGTTTGCCACGCTTGACACCACCACGCGTAAGTTCTATCTGGCACCTCAGGTCAATGTCACCTTGTCCGATACTGTGGGTTTTATCCGCGATCTGCCGCACACCTTGATCGAGGCGTTCAAGGCGACGCTGGAAGACACTTTGCAGGCGGACTTACTTTTGCATGTCGTGGATGCCAGTGCGTCGACGTTGCACGAGCAGATGGATGAAGTGCAATCCGTCTTGCGCGAGATCGGCGCGGATGACATCCCCCAGTTTTTGATTTTGAACAAATCAGACCTGTTGCCTGTGAACCTCGAGGTTACAAATGGTCACAACGAAACGGAGGGCATCAAGTCGCGTGATAGCATGCCTCGCCTTGCCGTCAGCGCCCTGAGAGGCACAGGGCTTGCAGCGCTTAAGGATGCCTTGCTAGAAGCCGTTCTGGCGGATCCCCGTTTTCAGTCTGTTTCGCCAGTTTTGTCCGACACCACCCACCTCTCCGCATGACTTCCTCCCGTTTTTGGCGTGCATCTCCTGCTGGGCAGACACCGCTGCATGTCCGCGCTTGGCGCGGCGTCTGGCTTGCCTCGCGTGTGTTCAACCGCCTTTTCAACCTTAACGATCCGCGCTGGGGCAAGGACGAGAGCGGCAACAGCAATCAGAACAACAACCAGGATCCGAATCGTCGTCCTGGCAGCGGCGGCCCCCCCGATCTAGACGAGCTCTGGCGTGATTTCAACCGCAAGCTCAATGGACTATTCGGCAAGAAGCGCAGCGGCAATGGCGGTGGCATGGGAACCCCTCCGCAGCGCCCCGACCTCTATCCATCGGCGAAAGGTATGGGGGTCGGCTTTGCCATTCTGGTCTTAATCGGTGTGCTTGGCTGGTTGTCTTCCGGGTTTTTCATCGTGCAGGAAGGGCAGCAGGCTGCAGTCACGCGCTTCGGCAAGCTGGCTTACATCACCGATGCGGGATTCCACTGGCGGTTGCCCTATCCATTTGAAGCCGACGAAATCATCAATGTCTCGCAGGTCCGTTCAGTTGAAGTCGGTCGAGGTGGAGAGGTCAAGGCCACAGGGCTGCCTGAGTCGGCCATGTTGACCGAGGATGAAAACATCGTGGATGTGCGCTTTGCGGTGCAGTACCGCATCGACAGCGTGGTGGACTATCTCTACAACAACCGCAGCCCGGATGATGCAGTGTCGCAGGCTGCAGAAACTGCCGTGCGCGAGGTCGTCGGCAACAAGACCCTCGACTACGTGTTGTACGAAGGGCGTGAACAAGTAGCCAGTGACGTCCAGGCCTTGACGCAGAAAATTCTCGATCGCTACAAGACCGGCATCATCATCACGACGGTCACGCTGCAGAACGTGCAGCCGCCCGAGCAGGTACAGGCCGCGTTTGACGACGCGATCAAGGCGGGTCAAGACCGGGAACGTCTTAAAAACGAAGCACAGGCCTATGCCAACAATGTCATTCCGCGTGCGCAGGGGACGGCGTCTCGTCTGATTCAGGATGCCGAGGCCTACAAGGCTCAAGTCGTGGCGCAGGCGCAAGGTGATACCTCACGTTTCGATCAAATTCTTCAGCAGTACGAAAAGGCGCCGCAAGTCACCCGCGAGCGGATGTATCTCCAGACTATGCAAGACATTCTCACCAGCGTTTCCAAGGTCATGGTGGACTCGCGCAGCAACAACAATCTGCTGTACCTCCCTCTCGACAAGTTGCTGCAGCAGTCTGCGGGTAAGTCGTCATCGCCTGCGGTGACCGCGCCTGCCGCCCCGACGGCGGTGCCCGCTCTCCCGGCCGCCTCGGTGAGTGCCTCACCCAGTGCGGTGGATAGCGCCGCTGCGCTGCCAGATGGCACGGCACCCGCTCCGTCCAGAACCTCGCGTGACACCCTGCGCGAGCGCAACTTCCAGTGAGGACGGAGACATGAACAAAATCATTCTGGCGATAGTCGCCATCTTCGTCGCCCTGTTGGTGTTGTCGTCAAGTCTGTTCGTGGTGGATCAACGGCAGTTTGCCGCCGTATTTGGCCTCGGGCAGATCAAGCGCGTCATCAGTGAGCCGGGCCTGTATTTCAAGATTCCAGCGCCCTTCGAAAATGTGGTGTTTCTCGACAAACGCATCCTGACCCTGCAGAGTCCGGATACCGACCGTTTCATCACAGCCGAGAAAAAGAACGTGGTGGTGGACTGGTATCTGAAGTGGCGCATCACCAATCCGACCGAGTTCATCCGCAGTTATGGCGGCGACCAACGCCGTGCCGGGGATCGCCTGGCACAGATCGTCAAGGCTGCACTAAACGAACAGATCACCAAGCGTACGGTACGCCAGGTGTTGGCGTCGCAACGGGATCAGGTCATGCAGGACGTGCAGGCCGGCATTGCCAAGGACATCAAGGGCACGGGGATCCAGATCGTGGACATGCGCCTGACGCGGGTCGATTTTGTTGCCGCCATCACCCAGTCGGTGTATCGCCGCATGGAGGCCGAGCGTCAGCGCGTGGCCAATGAACTGCGATCGACTGGTTACGCCGAGGCCGAGAAAATCCGAGCCGAAGCCGACAAGCAGCGCGAAATCGTGATTTCTCAGGCGTACAGCAAGGCGCAAACCATCAAGGGTCAGGGCGACGCCGAAGCCTCGTCGATCTACGCCAAGTCGTTTGGCCAGAATCCGCAGTTTGCTGAGTTCTACCGCAGTCTGGAAGCGTATCGCGCCAGTTTCAACAACAAGTCAGACGTCTTGGTGCTCGATCCGAACAGCCAGTTCTTCCAGTTCTTCCGCAGTCCTGGAGGTTCTGCGACAAAGGCGGCCAAATGACCAAGACCCCGGGCTGCGCGTCAGGTTGAAGCGCGTCCGGTTTTCGGCTGTGTTTCATGGACTCGCTGCTTCTTGCTCTTGGCTTGGTTCTGGTGCTTGAGGGGTTGATGCCTTTGCTTGTCCCGCGCCAGTGGCGCGCGACGTTCCGCCAACTCTTGGCTTTGACGGATGGTCAACTCCGGTTTGTCGGCTTGATTGCCGTGGTCACTGGCCTTCTCCTGGTGCTTCTCCTCAAGTAAGCTGAGAGGTTGGCGCGAAATGTCGCGTCGCCATTTTTTTGCGCGTCCCATGAGCAACTGGCGTCTTCCTGAATACTTTTCTGATGTGCTGCCCCGCGAGGCGGCGATCATCGAACACCTGCGCCGCGCCTGTCTAGACGTTGCGCAGTGTTATGGCTATGCCCTGGTCATGCCGCCCTTGTTGGAGTTCGTTGACTCGCTGCTGTCAGGCACAGGACAAGACCTTGATCTGCAGACCTTCAAGCTGGTCGATCAACTCTCTGGACGCGCACTGGGTTTGCGCGCCGACATGACACCGCAAGCCGCCCGCATCGACTCGCATCTGTTGAATCAGGACGGAGTCACACGCGTTTGCTATTGCGGCAGTGCCGTGCGAACGCATCCGGAAGGTGTCCATGCCAGCCGTGAAATCCTGCAATTCGGTGCCGAGTTGTACGGCCATGCTGGGCTGGAGGCCGATCTGGAAGTGCAGCAACTGTCCATGGCCTGTCTGCGTCTGGCTGGGGTCAATCACGCCGCGCTCGATCTAGCGGACAACCGCATTGTCCGCGGCGTGCTGTCGGGTCTGCTGCTCGAGCCGCAGGACATGGAGGCCATTCTGGATGCGCTTGCCTGCAAGGACGCAGGAGAGCTTCGCCTGTTGACACGCGCTTGCTCAGCACCGCAGCGCGAGGCCATCCTCGTTTTGCCGGAGCTCTATGGCGACGCACACGTTTTGCAAGAGGCGCGCTGCGTGTTGCCACAACACGCGCTGATTCAGCGCGCACTCGATGATCTGTCCATTCTGGCGCAGCACCACCAGCAGCAGGGCGTGACAGTGCAGATCGATCTGGCAGACATGCGTGGCTACCGCTATCACAGCGGTGTGATTTTCAGCGCCTATGCGCCGGGCTATGCGAATGCCGTGGCGCGGGGTGGGCGTTACGACGAAGTTGGCGCGAGTTTCGGCAGGCCGCGTGCGGCCACGGGCTTTTCCATGGATTTGCGCGAGGTGGCCGGATTTTCTGCCGCCATTGCGCCGCGTGCTGCCATACTTGCGGAGTGGTCCGATGCAGCCGGTTTGTCACAGGCTGTGGCTGATTTGCGACTGCGCGGTGAAACCGTGGTGCAATTGCCACCGAACCAAATCGAATCGGCGCGCGCCAACTCTGGTCGCAGGCTGGTACTGCGCGATGCCACCTGGCAGGTTGAAGACTTGGCCTGATTGCTTCGTACCGATTCATTGACTGACTGATACTGAGAGAACATCCGCGTGAATACTGGACGTCATGTTGTTGTCGTGGGCACCCAATGGGGAGATGAAGGCAAGGGGAAGGTCGTTGATTGGCTGACCGACCATGCGCAAGGCGTGGTGCGCTTTCAGGGCGGTCACAATGCGGGGCATACCCTGGTGATCAACGGGCACAAGACCGCGCTGCAACTCATTCCCTCCGGGGTAATGCGACCTGGCGTGGCCTGCTATGTGGGCAACGGCGTGGTGGTTGACCCGCAACATTTGCTGCAGGAGATCGCGCGGCTCGAAACTGCTGGTGTGGATGTGCGTTCGCGGCTGCATCTGAGCGAATCCTGCCCCGTCGTTCTGCCCACGCATGTGGCGCTGGACAAGGCGCGCGAAGTCCGACGCGAAAACGACGGCAGCGGCAAGATCGGCACCACCGGCAAGGGCATCGGCCCGGCCTACGAAGACAAGGTCGCGCGTCGCGCGATCCGGCTGCAGGATCTCAAGCATCCGCAGCGGCTGCAAACCAAGCTCGACGACGTGCTTGACCTGCACAACTTTGTGCTCAAGAACTATCTGCACACGCAGCCGATTGACGCCAAGCAGGTGCTCGACTCCCTGCTGCTGTCAGCAGAGCAGGTGCTTCCGCTGCTGGCAGATGTCGGTTATGCCATTCACCAGGCGCATCTACGCGGCGACCGTCTGCTGTTCGAAGGCGCGCAAGGCTCGCTGCTTGATATCGACCACGGCACTTATCCCTTCGTGACGTCGAGCAACTGTGTGGCCGGCACGGCCGCAGCGGGCTCGGGCGTTGGCCCCGGGATGCTGCACTATGTGCTGGGCATCACCAAGGCCTATACCACCCGGGTGGGCAGCGGCCCGTTCCCGACGGAGTTGCCGACCGACCAGGCAGGTGGTGTGGGCGAGCATCTGTCGCGCGTCGGTCAGGAATTCGGTACGGTCACTGGCCGTGCACGGCGCTGCGGTTGGCTGGACGTGGCGGCGCTCAAGCGTGCGGTCATCATCAACGGCGTCTCCGGTTTGTGCATCACGAAGCTCGACGTGCTTGATGGGCTGCCGACCATCCGCGCCTGCGTGGGATACCAGCTCGACGGCGTGCGGCGCGACGTGCTGCCACTCGATGCCGACGAGATCGAGCGCTGCGAGCCCATTTACGAAGACTTCCCCGGCTGGGCGCAGAGCACCAAGGGGCTCACCACCTGGGATCAGCTCCCGGCCGCCGCGCGCAGTTATCTGCAGCGCGTCGGTGAATTGATTGGGGCGCCGATCGACATGGTCTCCACAGGCCCGGATCGCGAGCACACCATTGTGCTGCGGCACCCGTTTCAGGCCTGAGCGTCAGCAGCGCATCCGGCAGATTTCCACTTCCAACACGTTCACAAAGGTTTGGTCATGCTCAGTGAGGACGGCAAGCATCTCTATGTTTCCTGGGACGAATATCACGCCCTGATCGAAAAGCTCGCTCTGAAGGTGCATGCTTCTGGCTGGGAGTTCGATCAGATTCTGTGCCTGGCGCGTGGCGGAGTGCGACCGGGTGACATCCTGTCACGCATTTTCAACAAGCCTCTGGCCATCATGTCCACGAGTTCCTACCGCGAAAGCGCCGGGACGGTGCAGGGGCGGCTGGACATTGCCCGCTACATCACTCTGCCGCGCGGCGAGCTCGAGGGCCGCGTCTTGCTGGTCGATGATCTAGCCGACTCGGGCGAAACGCTCAACGCGGTGGAAAACCATCTGCGCAGCGGCAGCGGAAAAATCACCGATCTGCGCAGCGCCGTGATCTGGGTGAAGGGCATTTCCACCTATCTACCCGAGTACTACGTGGACATGCTGCCCACGAGTCCGTGGATTCATCAGCCGTTTGAAGAGTATGACGTGTTGCGGCCGGCCAAGCTGGCCGAGCGCTGGAAAATCTGAGTCATCGGCTCATCTCATCGGCAGAACTGAGCGATGAGCCCGGCGATACGGACGCGTTCTGCCGCGCGCTGGGCGTCATCCATGAAGTTGCGCTGCCCCTGGGCATCGATCTGCACCATGCGTTGTCCGCTGTCGAGTATCTGAAGCTGTTGTTGCGCCTGCAGGCAGTTTTGCTGATTCTGCAGGGCCTGTTCCTGCTGTTGCTGCAGCTTGGCCTGTTCCTGTGCGGCCTGATCAGCCGCCTTTTTCTCGGCGAATTTTTGTTCGAGTTCGCTGCCCGCTTGCTGTTGCGCCTGGTGTCTTGCGCCTGCGGACGCGGAGGACGCAGAAGCCGTCGCCCCTGTGGTTTGCATCGGCGCAACGGTCTGCGTTGGACGCTGCAGAATATTGCGCGTGGGCACCGTGGCGGGTGGGGGCACATCGCTGTAATGCATTACCCCCTGGGCATCAAGCCATTTCCACTGGGCTGCCGATGCTGTGTGGGCGACCAGCAGAAGTGTGGGCAGAACGAGAGTGGCTCCAAGCAGGAAATGGGGGCGAGACTTGGCTGATTGTGGGACATGGCGCATGGCGGTTGACCTCAAAAGATGCTGCAAGCTTAGCGTCTTCGTCGGTGCGATGGCACGTTTCTCGGGGCTGCAGGCTGCCGTCCGCATCCGACCCCTATAATTTCCTTTTGCCCGGAGGCATCTATGCGTCTTGTAGGAAAAGCGCTGACTTTCGACGATGTGTTGTTGGTCCCCGCGTATTCCCAGGTGTTGCCCAAAGACACCAACCTTGCGACTCGCTTGACTCGCAATATTTCCCTCAATATCCCCCTGGTTTCGGCCGCAATGGATACGGTGACCGAATCCCGTCTGGCCATCGCGATGGCGCAGGAGGGGGGCATTGGCATCATCCACAAGAACCTCAGTCCCAAGGCGCAGGCCACCGAAGTGGCGCGGGTGAAGCGCTTTGAATCCGGAGTGCTGCGCGACCCGATCACCATCTCGCCCATCGTCAAGGTGCGCGATGTGCTGCAGCTCTCGCGTCAGCATGGCATCTCCGGCTTTCCGGTCATCGAGAACGGCAAGGTGGTGGGCATTGTCACCAACCGGGATCTGCGGTTCGAGTCCCGGTTGGACATGCCGGTGCGCGACATCATGACGCCGCGCGAGCGGCTGATCACCGTGCCTGAGGGCGCGCCGCTGGAGCTGGCCAAGACCTTGATGCATCAACATCGTTTGGAGCGGGTGCTGGTGGTGAACGCCGACTTCGAACTGCGGGGGCTGATGACGGTCAAGGACATCCAGAAAGCCACAGAGCGGCCGAACGCCGCGCGAGATCCGCAAGGTAAGCTGCGCGCGGGCGCGGCAGTGGGTGTGGGCGAGGGCACAGAAGAGCGTGTCGAAGCACTGGCCAATGCCGGAGTCGACGTGATCGTGGTGGACACCGCGCACGGCCACAGCCAGGGGGTGCTCGACCGTGTGCGCTGGGTGAAACGCAATTTCCCGCAGATCGATGTCGTGGGTGGCAACATCGCCACCGGAGCCGCGGCATTGGCCCTGGTTGATGCCGGCGCGGACGGCGTGAAGGTCGGCATCGGGCCGGGTTCCATTTGCACGACCCGCATCATCGCCGGCGTGGGCGTGCCGCAGATCACCGCCATTGCCAATGTTTCCAAGGCCCTCGAGGGCAGCGGCGTGCCCTTGATCGCAGATGGCGGCATTCGCTACTCGGGTGATATCGCCAAGGCGATCGCCGCGGGCGCATCCACCGTCATGATGGGCAGCATGTTCGCCGGCACCGAAGAAGCGCCGGGTGAGGCCATTTTGTACCAGGGCCGCGCGTACAAGGCGTACCGTGGCATGGGGTCGATCGGAGCCATGAAGGCCGGCTCTGCCGATCGTTATTTCCAGGACGGCGCTGAATCGTCTTCCGCCTCGGGTAATGAGAAGTTCGTTCCTGAGGGCATCGAAGGCCGCGTGCCGCACAAGGGGCCGCTGGTTGCCATCATCTATCAACTCGTCGGTGGCGTGCGCTCCTCCATGGGCTACTGCGGCTGTGCCAGTATCGAGGCGATGCGCGGTCAGGCCGAGTTTGTGCAAATCACCGCGGCCGGCATGCGCGAGAGTCATGTGCACGACGTGCAGATCACGCAGGAAGCGCCCAACTACCACGTCGACTGACGCCCCATCCATACGCCGCGTCAGCGCCTGTTTTCATGCACGACAAGATCCTCATTCTCGACTTCGGTTCCCAGGTCACGCAGCTCATTGCCCGCCGCGTGCGGGAGGCGCATGTCTATTGCGAAATCCATCCCAATGACGTGAGCGACGACCTCATCCGTGCGTTCGCGCCCAAGGGCATCATTCTGTCAGGCAGCCACGCCAGCACCTACGAAGATCAGAACTTGCGCGCCCCGCAGGCCGTCTGGAATGCTGGGGTGCCGGTGCTGGGCATCTGCTACGGCATGTTCGCCATGACTGTGCAGCTTGGCGGTGAAGTCGAGCCCAGCGCGCACCGCGAGTTCGGCTATGCGGAAGTGCGCGCACGCGGACATACCCGGCTGTTCGACGGCATCGAAGACTTCACCACGCCGGAAGGCCATGGCATGCTCAAGGTTTGGATGAGTCACGGAGACAAAGTGACCGCCATGCCGCCTGGCTTCAAGCTCATGGCTAGCACCCCGAGTTGCCCCATCGCCGGCATGGCGGACGAGGCGCGCGGCTATTACGCGGTGCAGTTTCACCCCGAGGTCACGCACACTGCCAAGGGGCGCGAGATGCTAGAGCGCTTTGTGCTGCAGATTTGCGCGGCCAAGCCAGACTGGGTCATGCACGACCATATCGGTGAAGCAGTAGAGCGCATCCGAGCCCAGGTGGGGGGCGAGGAGGTCATCCTCGGCCTGTCGGGCGGGGTTGATTCCAGCGTGGCGGCTGCGCTCATTCACCGCGCCATCGGAGACCAGCTCACGTGTGTGTTTGTCGATCACGGCCTGCTGCGGCTCAATGAAGGCAAGGCAGTCATGGAGATGTTCGCCGGACGTCTGCATGCCAAGGTCGTGCATGTGGATGCCAGCGCCCGATTCTTGGCCGCGCTCGCTGGAGTCCGTGATCCCGAAGCCAAGCGCAAGATCATTGGACGGGAGTTTGTCGAGGTGTTCCAGTCTGAGGCGGCCAAACTGAAGAATGCCAAGTGGCTGGCTCAGGGCACCATCTACCCCGACGTCATCGAGTCTGGCGGAGCAAAAACCAAGAAAGCCACCACCATCAAAAGCCACCACAACGTCGGCGGTTTGCCCGAAACGCTGGGGCTGAAGCTGCTAGAGCCTCTGCGTGATCTGTTCAAGGATGAAGTGCGTGAGCTCGGCGTGGCACTCGGCTTGCCACATGACATGGTATATCGCCACCCCTTCCCAGGGCCCGGCCTGGGGGTGCGCATTCTCGGCGAGGTCAAGGCCGAATACGCCGATCTGCTGCGCCGGGCCGACGCGATTTTCATCGAGGAATTGCGCAACTGGCGCGACGAGGCAAGCGGCAAGACTTGGTACGACCTCACCAGCCAGGCTTTTGCCGTGTTCCTGCCGGTCAAGAGCGTGGGCGTGATGGGCGACGGCCGCACCTACGACTATGTGGTGGCGCTGCGCGCGGTGCAGACCAGCGATTTCATGACCGCAGACTGGGCCGAACTGCCCTACGGCCTGCTCAAAAAGGTCAGCAGCCGCATCATCAACGAGGTGCGCGGCATCAACAGGGTCACTTACGACGTGTCGAGCAAACCGCCGGCCACGATCGAGTGGGAGTAAGGCGATGCGCATGCTGTTCGGGCTCATCAGCTTGCTGCTCGCGCTGCTCATTCTGGTCTGGCTGGTGCGCACGCAGTTGACCGGACAGGCCGGTGTGTCATCGCGATCCTCGACGGCGGATTCGCAAAGCGCTCAGGGGCAACCGGCATCGGCGGCGCTCAAGCAGTTCAAGCAGTCGTTGGACAAGGCGCTCAAGGCGCGTCCGGCCAGCGTGCCTGAATAGCACGCTATGCCAAATCAACTACCGCCAGATTCCGAAGCCGACCGTGCGTTCATGCGGCTGGCACTCGATCAGGCGCAGAACGCCTGGCTACTGGGCGAAGTGCCGGTCGGCGCGGTGATCGTTCGCGGTGGGCAGGTCATTGCCACCGGCTACAACCGCCCGATCGGCGAGCACGACCCCACCGCGCATGCGGAAATCGTCGCCCTGCGACAGGCTGCCCATCTGCTGGGCAATTACCGCCTGCCGGACTGCACCCTGTATGTCACTCTGGAACCCTGCGCGATGTGCGCCATGGCCTTGCTGCATGCGCGTTTCGCGCGCGTGGTGTTCGGTGCGCGAGATCCCAAGACCGGCGCAGCGGGCAGTGTGGTGGACCTGTTTGCCGACCCCCGACTGAACCATCATTGCGACATTACCGGGGATGTCGAGCAGGCTGCGTGCGGGGCTTTGCTGCAGGATTTTTTCCGCGAACGCCGCAGGGCACAAAAGGTGCAGAATCCCGCACACAATGCCCGCCTCTCGGGCATCGAAGTCATCGAACTCGATATCGAGCCGCCCTTGGCCTGATGGCGCTTCGCAACTGATCTTTTTCCCGGACACACGCATGCCGCCAACTGATTCCGTCTCAGAGCAATCCATGCAGCGTGGTCTTCTACGCTTGGTCTCGCCCGCAGGCGCAGTGCAGGATGCTGAGCGCGTGGAACTGGCCAAGGCGCACCTGCAGTCGCTGGGGTTTCGCGTGCATGCGGGAGCGCAAGTGCTCGCCCGGGTGCAGCGCTTTGCCGGCACAGATGCCCAGCGCCTGCGTGCCTTGCACGATGCCGCGCGCAGTAAGGCCGACGTGGTGATGATGACGCGCGGCGGCTACGGTTTGAGTCGGCTGTTGCCGATGCTCGACTTCGCCTTGCTGGGCGATGCCATCAAGACACGCAAACAGATGTGGGTCGGGCACAGCGATTTCACCGCGCTGCAGTTGGCCCTTCTGGCGAAGACGGAGGCGGTGACATTCAGCGGGCCGATGGCCGCGTTCGACTTTGGCGAGAAGACCCTGGACGACATCACGGTCGACAGCTTTCTGGATGCAGTGGATGGCACGCTCGAGGCGGTAGGTTTCGCCTGCGGCGACGCTCCGCGCGGCTTCGACGTCAGGGGCATTCTTTGGGGAGGCAATCTTGCCCTGGTCGCCAGTCTGGTCGGCACGCCCTATCTCCCGCGTGTTGGAGGCCTGCTGTTCCTTGAGGACGTGAACGAGCATCCCTACAGCATTGAGCGCATGTTCAGCCAGTTGCTCCACTCGGGGGTGTTGCAGCGGCAGAAGGCGGTGCTGCTTGGTCAGTTCACGGCCTACAAGCTCAGCGCCCATGATGCAGGCTACAACCTGAACGCCGCCATCCGCTGGCTGCGCATGCAACTCAAACAGCACGGCGTGCCCGTGTTGACCGGACTACCTTTTGGCCATGTGCGGACCAAGCTGACCTTGCCGCACGGGGTGCGCACGCATGCACTGCGCGATGGAAACGAGTTATTTCTGTTTTTCCCGCACGCCAAGCACTGATGCCAGCCTGCAGACCGGCGCGTTACTGCCTGTGCTGCTGCTCGTACTCGCGCCGCAGACGTTCCTGCTCGCCGGGTGGTAGACGCTTGAAGCGCTGTTGCTCCTGCAGGATGCGATCACGCTGCTGCGGAGGCATTTTCTCCCACTGCTGATACGCCCCTGCCTGTTCATCCCGCTGATTGGCCAGTGCAGCAGGAGAGAACACCCATGCGCTCAATGCCGCAGCGATGGCAGCGGACAAAAGACTGCGGGCAAAGGTTTGCCCTGAACGGAACCGATCAGGCCGGATTGCCATTTTGGAGCCCCTGTTGCAGCATCTGCGGGTGGTTCGACAGCCACTGATAGAACTCGATGTTCTGCACCGCATCCGCTACCTGCGGGCTGAGGCTGCTGGGATAGCTGCCTTCATTCGTGGTGAGATGAGGCGCGCTGATGAACACCGCCAGTGCCAGGGAGGCGGATGCCATGCCAGCGGCGAATACCCGGGGCCAGCGCACGGCGCGCGGAGTGCGCCGGGGCAAACGCGCCGCAAGCTGAGGCAGCGGAGCGAGCTGCGCGCTGAGGCGCTGGCCGAACTGCAGCGCCTCCTGACACCGTGGGCAGAGCCTGAGATGCATTTCCATTTGCGCGGCCTGTTCAGCCGACGCCAAGCCACTGCGATAGTGGTCGATCTGAGCTGGGGTGAGATGGTGTTGGGTGGTCATGATGTCACCTGATGCAGGCAGTTCAAACTTTAGCGGGATGGTCGGATTCAAGCAATTCCCGCAGGCGGGTGAGGGCGCGCATGTGGTGGGTTTTCACGCTGCCTTCACTGACTTTCATCGCCATTGCGGTGTCCACGATGGACAGTCCCTCCATTTCGCGGAGTAAAAATGCCTCTCGCTGGCGCGGGCTGAGCGCGGAAATCGCGTCGGCGATGCGCCCCGCAAGCTGGCCGTTGGCGACTTCAGCCTCGGGCCCCATCGCGGTATCGGCTACAGATTCCCAGCTTGGCGGCTGATCGTCGTCTTCGTCGCTGTAGAAGAAGAAGTCGAAAATCTTCTCCACCTTGCGCTTGCGATGCATATCGGTGATGCGATTGCGCAGGATGCTGTAGAACAGCGGCGCCCATTCTTCCGATGGACGATCCTGGTAATGACTCACCAGCTTGAGCAGGCTGTCCTGCACCACGTCGGCGGCCATGGCAGCGTCGCGCAGTTCAATTAGCGCCACGCGTGTGGCGCGAACACGCACCTCGGCACAAAACTGGTTCAGTGCACTGGAGGGACGTGCCGCAACGTCGCTCACGAGCGCAGGGGAGAGGGCGTAGACATGATCCATAGCATAGTGGGCCTGTTCAGGCGTGTCGTCGTGGGCCGAAAAACATGCAATGACATGAAGACAACGCCGAGGACGGCTCGGCGATGACAGTTCGTTCGGGCCGCGAGCAGTTTTTTCTGCAGCGGCAATACGCCCCAATCTGGTCGCGCCTTCGTAGAATGCGCGCTCTGACAGCCCGCCTGCGCGCACCGTCCAAGTGAATCCCCGCCTCGATCTGCTTCAGCCCTATCCCTTTGAAAAATTGCGCGTTTTGACTCAGGGCGTGACCCCGCCTGCGCATTTGTCTGCGATCAGCCTGGGGATCGGTGAGCCCAAGCATCCCACGCCGCAGTTCATTCGCGACGCGTTGACCGCGCATCTCGACGGCTTGGCGGTCTACCCCAGCACCGCCGGAACAACGGCGCTGCGGCAGTCCTGCGCGCAGTGGGCGCATCTGCGCTATGACATCGCGCTGGATGCGCAGACCCAGGTGCTGCCGGTGAACGGCTCGCGCGAGGCGCTGTTTGCCATCGCGCAGACGGTGGTGGATGCCAGCCGGGATGCAGCCACCGTGGTCTGCCCCAACCCGTTTTATCAAATCTATGAGGGTGCGGCGCTGCTGACTGGGGCGCAGCCGTATTTCGCCGCGGTGGATGCGCAGCGCAATTTCGCGGTGAACTGGGCCGCCGTCCCGACTGAAGTCTGGCAAAACACCCAATTGGTGTACGTCTGCTCGCCGGGCAACCCGACGGGCGCGGTGATGCCACTGTCGGAGTGGGCGCTGCTGTTCGAGTTGTCCGACCGGTACGGCTTTGTCATTGCCAGCGATGAGTGCTATTCCGAAATCTGGTTCGGCGACCAGCCACCGCTCGGAGGGCTGGAGGCGGCGTGGCAACTGGGACGGAAGGATTTCCGCAATCTGCTGATGTTCACGTCTCTTTCCAAGCGATCGAACGTGCCGGGGCTGCGCTCTGGCTTCGTCGCTGGTGACGCGACGCTGATTGCCGCCTTCACCCGCTACCGCACCTATCACGGCAGCGCCATGAACCCAGCAGTGCAGGCTGCCAGTGCGGCCGCCTGGAATGACGAGGCGCACGTCGAGCACAACCGCACGCTGTATCGCGAGAAATTCACGGCGGTGCTTCCCATCCTGCGGCCGGTGATGGACGTGCGTCTGCCCGACGCCGGGTTCTACCTGTGGGCCGCAACCCCAGTGGATGACGCGCAGTTCGCCCGCGGCCTGCTCGAAAAATACAATGTCACCGTCTTGCCCGGCAGCTATCTGGCGCGTGAGCAGGGCGGCATCAATCCGGGGCGCGGACGCATCCGCATGGCCCTGGTCGCTCCGCTGGACGAATGCGTCGAAGCAGCCCGCCGCATCGCCGCCTATTGCCTATTGTTCTGAATTGATCCACTCACAAAGACCCTCACCATGACGCAACAACTGCAGACCCTTATCGATCAGGCCTGGGATAACCGCACCAGCTATAGCCCGGCCAACGCTCCGGCGGAGTTGCGCGAGGCGGTCGGCCATGTGATCGACCAGCTCAACGTAGGCAAGCTGCGCGTGGCCGAGCGAGTGAATGGCGACTGGGTGACGCACCAATGGTTGAAAAAGGCGGTGCTGTTGAGTTTTCGCCTGTATGACAACGTGGCCATGCAGGCGGGTGATCTGCATTTTTTCGACAAGGTGCAGACCAAGTTCCACAACCTGAGCGAAGAGCAGATGCGCGCCACCGGGGTGCGCGTGGTGCCGCCGGCCGTGGCGCGGCATGGGTCTTACATCGCGCCCAATGTGGTACTGATGCCGTCCTATGTGAACATCGGCGCCTATATCGATGAGGGCACGATGGTCGATACCTGGGCCACTGTCGGTTCCTGTGCCCAGATTGGCAAGAACGTGCATCTGTCGGGCGGGGTGGGTATCGGCGGGGTGCTCGAGCCGATCCAGGCCAACCCGACCATCATTGGTGACAACTGCTTCATTGGCGCGCGCTCGGAAGTGGTGGAGGGCGTGATCGTCGAAGACAACTGCGTCATCTCGATGGGTGTGTACATCGGTAAGTCGACCAAGATCTACGACCGTGCCACCGGCGAGGTGAGCTATGGCCGCATCCCCGAAGGCTCGGTCGTGGTCAGCGGCAACCTGCCCAGCAGCGACGGCAAGTACAGCCTGTACTGCGCGGTGATTGTCAAGAAGGTGGATGCGCAAACGCGCTCGAAGACCAGCATCAACGAACTGTTGCGTACTTGAGCAAGCCAGGCGCTACGCACTGCAGTTTCAGATCACAAAGGGGATATATGCCGGCAATGGATCGGTTGTTCAAGCTGATGGCGGAGAAAAAGGCGTCTGACATTTACATCAGCCCGCACGCCCCCATCCTCATCCGCATCAACGGCCACGCGGTGGCGGTCAACCGGCAGGTGCTGACGCCGGAAGAGCCTTTTCGCCTGTTGGCCGAAGCGGTAGGGCACGAGAAGGCGGCGGAGGTCACGCGGACTGGAGAACTCAACATCGGCCTGCCGCGGCCGGGTCTGGGGAGTTTTCGCATCAGCGCGTTCCGCCAGCGCGGCAGCGTGGCGATGGTGGTGCGCTACATCCCAGGAGAAATCCCGGCGCTGGAGTCGCTCAACCTGCCTGGCGTGCTGGCCGACCTGGTGATGGAAAAGCACGGCCTGCTGCTGATGGTGGGCTCCACCGGCGCGGGCAAGAGCACCACCCTGGCGGCGATGATCGACTATCGCAATGCCAACAAAACCGGCCACATCCTCACGCTGGAAGAGCCCATCGAGTACCTGTTTTCCAATCGCAAGTCCATTGTCAATCAGCGCGAGGTCGGCATCGACACCGAGTCGCTGGCGGTCGGCCTGAAGAATGCCCTGCGGCAGGCGCCAGACTGCATCATGATCGGTGAAATCCGCGACCAGACGACCATGAGTGCCGCGCTGCAATACGCCCTGTCCGGCCACCTGTGCCTGGCCACGCTGCACGCCAACAACAGCTATCAGGCGCTCAATCGCATTGTTGGTTTCTATCCCATGGATCAGCGTGCCGCACTGTTCAATGACATGGCTTCAGGGCTGCGCGGCATTGTCTCGCAGCGGCTGCTGCGCGCCAGCGCCGGGGGGCTGACGCCAGCTGTCGAAATCATGCTCAATACGCAACTGGTGCGGGAGCTGATTGAAAAGGGCGACTTCTCCGGCGTCAAGGAGGCGATGGAAAAGTCCATGGCCGAAGGCTCGCAGACCTTCGAGCAGGCGCTGGCCGCCATGGTGGTCGATGGTGTGGTGAGCCGCGAGGAGGCGCTGGCTTATGCCGACTCTCCCACCAATCTGCTCTGGCGTCTGGAGAACGACTCAACCCTGCGCAAGCCGTCTGCACCCGCCGAAGCCATCGAAGACGACACCCCTTCTTTCACCGAGATCACTCTCGACCTTGATTCCCCGCGTTAAGCGCGCACACGACGATTGCATGTCTCCCACGCAAACTCTGGTTCACGACCTCATCTCCCGCCACTCCGTCACCCCGCGCGATGCGGGCTGTCAGCAGGTCATCCGCGCACGCCTGGCCGCATTGGGCTTTGCCTGCGAGACGGTGGAAAGCGGCCCGCCGGACTTTCGCGTCACCAACCTCTGGGCGCTGCGTCCGGGCGCGGTGGACGATGCACAGGTGCTGATGTTTGCCGGCCATACCGATGTCGTGCCCACTGGCCCGCTCGACCAGTGGCATAGCGACCCGTTCGTGCCCACCGTGCGCGAGGGCAGGCTGTACGGGCGCGGTGCCGCCGACATGAAAACATCGCTGGCCGCGATGGTGGTGGGCGTGGAGGAATTTCTCGCCGCGCATGCGCAACCCAAGGGCGCAATCGCCTTCCTGCTGACCAGTGACGAAGAAGGTCCGGCGCACGATGGCACGGTGAAGGTGTGCGAACTGCTGGCCGCCCGTCGCCAGCGGCTGGACTGGTGTATCGTTGGCGAACCCACCTCCACCGCAACCCTGGGCGACGTGATCAAGAATGGGCGGCGCGGCTCGCTCTCCGGGCGGTTGACCGTGCGCGGTGTGCAGGGCCATATCGCCTACCCGCACCTGGCCAAGAACCCCATCCATCTTGCCGCTCCCGCGCTGGCCGAGTTGGCTGCAATCACCTGGGACGCGGGCAACGCCCACTTTCCGCCAACCTCTTGGCAGATGTCCAACATTCACGCAGGCACTGGTGCGAACAATGTGATTCCAGGGGATCTGGTGGTGGATTTCAATTTCCGTTTTTCCACCGAATCCACGCCAGAACAATTGCGGCAGCGCGTGCATGCGGTGCTCGACCGTCACGCACTCAACTACACCATCGACTGGACACTGGGCGGCGAGCCCTTTCTCACCGCGCCGGGCGTGCTGTCTCAGGCCCTGCAGGCCGCCATTCAGGCCGAGACCGGCGTGCAGGCGCAGCTCTCCACTACAGGCGGCACGTCCGATGGCCGCTTCATCGCCAAGATCTGTTCGCAGGTCGTGGAGTTCGGCCCGGTCAACGCCAGCATCCACAAAATCGACGAATGGGTGGACGTGAGCGCCATTGATCCGCTGAAAAACATTTACCGCCGCACCCTTGAGGCGCTGGTGGCATGACCCCGTCCGCTAGCCCGCAGAAACAGTCACCGCCCACGATCACTTTGCGCGCAGCCTGGGCCGAGGCGGTGCAGGCGCTGGCCGCGGCCCGGCTGGGCTACGGCCACGGCTGCGCCAATGCCGAAGATGAGGCGGCCTGGCTGGTGCTGCACGCGGCAGGACTGCCCGCCACCGAAGCGGATCGGTTCGATGCCCATGCCCTGCTACCGCTGTCCGCGCAGCAGGTGCAGACGATTCAGGAGGTCATTGCACAGCGCATCGCCACACGTCAGCCGATGGCCTATCTGCTCGGCGAAGCATGGCTGGTCGGACTGCGTTTCACCGTCGACCCACGCGTCATCGTGCCGCGTTCCTTCATTGCCGAGCTGCTCGCTCAGGGCGCGCTCGACCCCTGGTTTGTTGCGCCGCCGCGGCGCGTGCTGGACATGTGCACCGGCTCCGGCTGTCTGGCCATTCTTACCGCGCTGGCATGGGAACACGCCCAAGTCGACGCCGCCGATCTCTCGCCGGACGCGTTAGCCGTGGCGCAGATCAACCGCGCGGATTACGCGCTGCAGGACCGGGTGCGACTCATCGCCTCCAATCTGTGGGGCGCTTTCGCCTCGCTGCCTGGCGAAGGCTATGACCTGGTGCTGTGCAATCCGCCCTATGTGCCGGCCTCCAGCATGCAGGCGCTGCCCGCAGAATATCGTCATGAGCCTGTGCTGGCGCTGGCGGGAGGCGCCGACGGCATGGACCTGGTGCGGCGCTTCCTGCGCGAGGCGCCTGCGCATCTCGCGCCGCAAGGCGTGGTCGTGCTCGAGGTGGGCAACGAGCGTGCGGCGTTCGAGACAGCATATCCGCAGCTGCCTGCGGTCTGGCTCGAGACCGAACTCCATCCCGAAGCCGTCTGCCTGCTGCATGCAGACGATTTGCGCACAGTGTTTGCACCGGGAGCCGCTGCATGATCCGTCTCACCGACATCGTGCTGCGGCGGGGCATCCAGGTGGTACTCGATCATGCCAGCCTCACCCTGCATCCGGGCGACAAGGTCGGCCTGGTTGGCGTCAACGGCGCGGGCAAGAGCTCGCTATTTTCGCTGCTGCTCGGCACCCTGCATGAAGACGCGGGCACCCTGGAAAGGCCAGCCAATTGGCGCCTGGCCACAGTGGCACAGGATGTGCCCGACACCGACGCGACCGCGACCGAATTCGTGCTGCAGGGGGACGTGGCCCTGTGCTCCGCACAGCAGGCGTTGCAGGCGGCCACGCAGGCACCCGAGCACGACGAGGCCTCCAGCCACGTCCTTGGCGAAGCGCAGCATGCGTTCGAACTGGCCGACGGTTACACCGCGCGGGCGCGGGCCGAGGCCTTGCTGCTCGGACTGGGTTTCAGCGTGGCGGAATTGCACAAGCCCGTGCAGCAGTTTTCCGGTGGCTGGCGCATGCGGCTGGCTCTGGCCCAGGCGCTGTTCGCGCCGAGCGACTGCCTGCTGCTTGACGAGCCGACCAATCACCTCGACCTCGACGCGCTGGTCTGGCTGGAACAATGGCTGGGCCGCTATCCCGGTCTGCTGCTGGTCATTTCGCACGACCGCGAATTCCTCGACGCCATTTGCCGCGTCACCGTGCATCTCGACAGTGGCAAGCTCACCCGCTACGGCGGCAACTACACCCTGTTCGAGGAGCAGCGCACAGAAAAAATCATGCAGCAGCAAGCAGCGTTTTCGCGGCAGCAGCAAGACATCGCGCGGCTGACACGTTTTGTCGAGCGCTTTCGCGCCAAGGCGACCAAGGCGCGTCAGGCGCAGAGCCGCATGAAGGCGCTGGAGCGCATGGAGCGACTGGCGCCGGTGTATCTCAGCGGCGCGTTGCGCATTGAGCTGCTGGCGCCTCTGAGCCTGCCGCAGCAACTGCTCACCTTGCACGACGTGTGCTGCGGCTACGGCGAGCCGCCCATCCTGAAGGGCGTCAGCAAGGTCGTGACCGGGGGGCTGCGTCTGGGCATTCTGGGCGCCAACGGGCAGGGCAAGTCCACCCTAGTCAAGACCTTGGCCGGTGTGTTGCCGCTTTTGTCGGGTCAGCGCATCGAAGGCAAGGGATTGGTGATCGGCTACTTCGCTCAGCAGGAAGTCGATGTGCTGCGTCTGGATGAATCGCCGCTGCAGCACATGCAGCGTCTGGCGCGCGATATCGCGCCGCACACGTCCGAGCAGGAATGGCGCAACTGGCTGGGCCGCTACCAGTTCGATGGCGACATGATGCTGCGCGCCTGCGGCAGTTTTTCCGGCGGAGAAAAGGCCCGCCTGGCGCTGGCGCTGGTCATCTGGCGCAAACCCAATCTTCTGCTGCTCGACGAGCCCACCAATCACCTCGATCTCCCCACCCGCGAAGCGCTGGCCATGGCTCTGCAGGACTTCGCCGGAACAGTCCTGCTGGTGTCGCATGACCGCGCCTTGCTGCGCGCCACCTGCGATGCCTTCTGGCTGGTAGCTGACGGACAGGTGCAGGACTTCGACGGCAGCCTCGACGACTACCAGCAATGGGCTCTGTCGCGTACCCGACAGCGGCAGAGCGCGGCGCAGACCAAGCTCCAGCCGCAAGTGAACACCCTTGAGCCCGTGCCAACCGCGTTTGATCGCAAGCAAGCCCGCCGCCAGCAAGCCGAGCTGCGGCAACAACGCACGCAGCAACTCAAGCCGATCCAGGCCGAGTTCACCAAGGTCGAGACCGAAATGCGCCAACTCGAGGCGGACCGCACGGCGCTGGAAGCCGCGCTTGCACAGCCCGGCCTGGCGGCTGCAGAGCGCGCGGAACAGGGCCGACGCCACCACGCCCTCACCGAGCGCATTGGCCTGCTCGAAGAACGCTGGCTGGAACTCGGTGAGCAACTTGAAGCGCTGCAAGCGGTCTGAATGGTCGCTCGCAGTTTGAAATTTGATCAATGCTGATATGTGGACCTGTTGATCCGAGTAAATTGATCAACTTTCCAAGGGCAGATCAGCCAGCGGTCGTCTGCGATCATCTTCGGAGTTCACATGAAACAAACCCTGCTGCAAGAAAAATATCCCGTCTATGTTGCCGAAGTCTCCAAGTCGGAGACGCGCTACACCACGGTCAGCCAAGTCGTCGATTACTTCAAGGAAAAAATCGCCTCCAACCCCAAGGTGAAATTCATCGCCGTGTTCGATCATTTCGAGCACACCACCAACATCAACGGCGCCATTGCGCCGGAGATCAAGGCGGCAGCGGAAGTGATTTTCTGCTTCGGCATCGCATTACCCAACCCCATGGTGCTCGCGGTGCGTCCGCGCTCCATCGGCATCGCCGACATGGGCGACAAATTTGTGGTCACCTTCCTCGAAGCGCCCATGGCTCCGGCCAATGAAGCCATGGAAGCCTGGACCAAAGGGTTGCACAACAAGGACTGAGAACGTCCCCGCTTCAGTCAAACGGATCAAACAGCACCCCCGACACGCTCGGCGGTGCTGTTTTTTCTGCAGCGCGTCAGTGTGCTGGTTTGCGCGCCACGCGCCAGAGCAGGGCAGCAAAGCAGCTCGCCGCCACTGCCAGGCCCGCCGTATTGCCCATCCAGAACCCAGCGGCGCCCTGCAGCGCGGGCGGGGTGAGTCCCAGGGTGTTGAACCCCAGCATGTAGCCGCCTCCCAGCCCGATGCCCCACAGAGACAGCGCGTACAGCACGCTGGGCAGGACGGCGATGTGGTACGAGCGCAGCACAAAGGCGCTGCTCGATTGCACCGCGTCAAACACCTGATAGAGCGCGATGAACAGGAAGAGGTGATCGGCCACGTGCTGCACCTCGGGGGCGGTGGTGTACCAGCCGATGATGTGGCTGCGCTCCAGCCAGACGATCCAGCCGATGACCACCGAGAGCATGGCAGCGGTTCCCACGCCACTCCAGGCCATGTGCCGCGCAGCGCGGGTGTTGCCCGCTCCAAGATGCTGGGCCACCACCGAGCCCGTGGCGATGGAGATCGACAGTGGCAGCATGTAGAGCACGGTGGCGAAGTTGGCGGTGATCTGGTGCGCGGCCAGCACGGTGTTTCCGAGGCGGGCGATGAACAGCGCCATGAAAGTGAAGGCGGATACCTCGACCAGCAGACTCAGCCCGATCGGCCCTCCTAGGCGCAGCAGATGCGTCTGCGCAGCCCAGTCGGGCCAATCCCAGCGCGACAACGCGGCAAACGGGCGCAACGCGCCGCTGTGGCGGTGCTGGAGCAGTGCCACAGCCACCAGGCCGTATTGAGTCAGCACTGTGGCAATCGCGCAGCCGGACGCGCCCAATGGTGCCATGCCATGCAGACCAAACTGATCTGGCAGCAGAAACAGGGCATTGAGTAGCAGCTTGACCAGCAAACCGCCGATCTGCAGGCCCGCCGTGAGCAAGGGTCTGGAGATGGCTTGGCTCAGCGCCGCATGCACCCGGAATACCAGCGCGGCTGGCAGTCCGAAGGCGAGAAGGGTGAGGTAGCGATCGACCATCGGGTCGTGTGCCTGCCCGGTGAGGGCCAGCAGCGGCTGCGGCCACAGCAGGACCGCCATGCCGACAAAGCACAGACCAGCTGCGAGCCAGAGTCCCTGACGAAATCCCTCTCCCACGGCCCGTGGCGTGCCTGCGCCGAAGCCGCGCCCCAGTGTGGGCAGCAGCGACTGCGTGACGCCCGAGAGCGCCACATACAACGTGATGTAGATCGCCTGGCCAATGGAGAGGGTGGCAAGATTGGCCGTGGTGGAGTAATGACCCAGCATCACCGTGTCGGCCACACCGAAGCCGATGACCGCGAGCTGGCCCATGAGCACGCTCACGGCCAATCGCAGCAGGTCACGCAGTGAACGCATGCCGCGCTCAGGGGGTGGCTGGCAACAGCCGCTGGTAGAGCAAGATCGGTTCGTCGCGCTCGCCGGGGCGGCCGCCGCGCCAGATCTGCCGCCATTGCGTGGCAGGACTGGGAGCATGCGTACCCAGTGCATAGGGGCAGTCTGTCCTCGAGAAGGTTAGACCACTCCAATAACCGATCAAGGCTTGTGAAGTGAGGTCGATTTCAGAAGGCTGCAGGCAGGGCGTGCCGACCTTCATGGACAGTGCGCTGCTTGTACGTACCGCATGGGCTACGCCGGCGCCGACGTGGCGGTAGGTGCTGGCGTAGTTCAATGCCGGCATCCACAGGCTGCCGACCAGCATCCAGGCGAGGGTGACGCCGCTGGCCGACAGCACCATGCCCTTCCATAGCGGGTGACGGTGACGTCCGGTGCGCCACATCACAATCGCCGCCCAGGCTGCGGTGGCGAGCAGTGAAACGCCCACCGTGAACAGATCGAGGCTGAGATGAAAGCCGGGTGCGAGTCGCGCAATATTGGCCGCTGGCTTGGGCGGCCAGCCAGTCAGCATGGCCAGCCACATCACCCACACCACCAGCGCCAGCAGGCTGTAGAGCAGCACCGCGAACCAGTCGATTGCTGCCAGCCCGGCACGTCGCATCACAGGCAGGGCAAAGCCGGCCAGAACGGCCATTGGAGGAAGGGACAGCAAAAAGACCTTGTCGTTGTTGCCGAGCGCCAGTGCGCTGAACAGAGCCAGCAGGGTCAACGCCCACGCCGTTTGCAGATGCCTGGCACCCAGCGATTCACGCCATCGCCACAGGGCCCACAACGCGAGCGGCCAGGCGGGCCAGGTGAACCAGACGCCAATTCGGAAAAAATTACCGACGGCCATCCATGTCGGCCATTGACCGTGCAAAGACCAGCCAAGTTGCGACTCGGCCCACAGCCCCGAAGTCAGGCCGAGCAGCAGGGCGCCCAGGATAGGCCCATGGCGCCTGCCCAGGTCACGCCGAAACAGCATTGCGAGCGTGAACGTCAACAGTAAAGCGAACCAGCCGGCCGATGTCAGTGCCAGGCTGAGCAGCCCCAGGCCGATCGCTGCAGCCGCTGCCCGAGCCTTACGCGGATGCAGTGACATGCCAAACAGCACGGCGCTGACAGCGGCGAGCTGCAGTACCTGAGTCGAGGCTTCATGGCCGCGGCCGAGCAAGCCCAGTGTGGCCAGCAGGGTGAGCAGCACCCCATCGGCGATGGCGCGGGCGTAGTCGCGCGACGCAATCGGTGGGCCAAAGGCCGGCGGCACGGGCTGCGCCGCATCGTCGCGCGCAAAGTGATAGGCCGCGTACCAGGTGAGACTCATGCTCGCAGCGAGTGCCAGCATGAACGGCAGCCGCGAGGCCAGCACCGGGCCGAGCCAGCCGCCGAAGGCCTGAATCGACCATGCGCCCAGCCAGTGGGTCAGCCAGCCATCGCGGATGACATGGCCGTACAACTGGGGGTGCAACCAGTCGGTCGCACCCTGCGCCATTTGCCACATCACCGCGAAATTCAAGCCGTCCGAGCGCCAGGGATCGCGGCCGATGAAGCCCGGAAGAATGTAGGCCACGCAGAGCAGCAACAGCAAGGGGCGCGGGAGTTTGCTGACCGCGTTGGCCTTTAGCGCGGGACGCGTCGGCGGCCTGCGGGTCTGTCCGTGCGAGAAGGCCGAACTCATCGGAAGAATTTTTGGAACGGGTTGCCTCTGGCCTGAAAAAAGACAACGGGCAGCCGCGCTGCCCGTGATCTGCGTCTGCCTCGGGTCGTGACAACCCGGGTTGACTGTCAGGCGCTCAGGCCTTGCCCGCCGCCTTGGCGAATTTCTGGCGGAACTTCTCGACGCGGCCGCCCAATGTATCCACGCTCTTTTGCTGACCGGTGTAGAAGGGGTGCGACTCGGCGCTGGTTTCTACCTTGTACAGGGGCACTTCGCGGCCGTCGTCGAGCTTGACGGTTTCGCGCGTTTGCGCGGTAGATGAGATGATGATCTTCGAGCCGGTGGACAGGTCGAGAAAGCAGACGTCGCGGTATTGGGGGTGGATTCCAGGTTTCATGACAGTTCCTTAGTGTTCAGCTAGCCGCCGACGCGCGTAAAAATCATGTAGACAACCGATGACGGTTAAACATGAATTCGCTTTCGGTACTTGGCAAAACGAAAATTATCGCAGATTTTTCTCGGCCGCCTCAACCGCCCCGGCGCATCATGTCGAAGAACTCGGCGTTGTTCTTGGTCTGCTTCATCTTGTCGAGCAGAAATTCCATCGCCTGAATTTCGTCCATGGGATAGAGCAGTTTGCGCAGAATCCAGGCTTTCTGCAGGATTTCCGGCTTGAGCAGTAGTTCTTCACGGCGCGTGCCGGAGCGGTTGATCAACATAGCCGGATAGACGCGCTTTTCGGACAGGCGGCGATCCAGGTGGATTTCCATATTGCCGGTGCCCTTGAATTCTTCGTAGATGACTTCGTCCATGCGGCTGCCGGTGTCGACCAGCGCGGTGCCGATGATAGTGAGTGAGCCGCCTTCTTCGATGTTGCGCGCGGCGCCAAAAAAGCGCTTCGGGCGCTGCAGGGCGTTGGCATCGACGCCGCCGGTCAGAATCTTGCCCGATGTCGGGATGACCGTGTTGTAAGCCCGCGCCAGGCGGGTGATGGAGTCGAGCAGGATGACCACATCCTTTTTCAGTTCAACCAGACGCTTGGCCTTCTCGATCACCATTTCCGCGACCTGCACATGGCGCACCGCCGGTTCGTCGAAGGTGGAACTCACCACTTCGCCGCGCACCGAGCGCTGCATTTCGGTCACTTCTTCCGGGCGCTCATCGATTAGCAGCACGATGAGCACGACTTCCGGATGATTGTTGGTGATGGCGTGCGCCAGGGCCTGCAGCATCACGGTCTTGCCGCTCTTGGGCGGAGCGACTAGCAGGCCGCGCTGGCCCTTGCCGATCGGCGCGATGATGTCGATCACGCGGCCAATGATGTTTTCTTCGCCCTTGATGTCCCTCTCCAAACGCATGTGTTCCGTGGGGAACAGCGGCGTGAGGTTCTCGAACATGATCTTGTTCTTGTTCTCCTCCGGGGTCACGCCGTTGACCCGGTCGACCTTGACCAGTGCAAAGTAGCGCTCGCCGTCCTTGGGCACGCGCACTTCACCCTCGATCGAGTCGCCGGTATGCAGGTTGAAACGGCGGATCTGGCTGGGTGAGATGTAGATGTCGTCGGGCGACGCCATGTAACTCGATTCTGGTGCGCGCAAAAAGCCGAAGCCGTCGGGCAGGACCTCCAGGCAACCGTCGCCGAAGACCTGTTCGCCATTGCGGGCCACGCGCTTGAGGATGGCAAACATCAATTCCTGCTTGCGCAGTCGGCTTGCGTTCTCGATCTCCAGGGACTGCGCCATTTCGAGCAGCTTGGAGACGTGTGTCGCTTTGAGTTCAGACAGATGCATGGTGAAAAGCTCGCGAGGGGAAGTCTGCAGTCAGTTCGGTGATGAGCTGAACTGTGCATGAACCTGGACATGGCCCATGCGAAGCAGCAAGAAAAGAGAGGGGTTTGAACTGGCCGTGTGGGGGGTATCACGGCTGGCGACCAGACCTGAATGGCCAGTCGCCGGGAGACGTTGCGCGGCGATGATGGCCGCGCAACAAAATTATAGATGGGCGTCGACGAATGCGGTCAGTTGGGACTTGGAGGCTGCGCCAACCTTATTGCCCGCAAGCTCGCCGTTCTTGAACAGCAGCAGGGTGGGGATGCCACGAATTCCGAACTTGGCAGGGATGGAGCGGTTTTCGTCCACGTTGACCTTCATAATGGCGAGCTTGCCCTGGTATTCGCTGGCCATCTCGTCCAGGGTCGGGGCGATCATACGGCAGGGGCCGCACCACTCGGCCCAGAAGTCCACGAGCACGGGCACGCCAGACTTGAGCACATCCTGCTCGAAATTGGCGTCATTGGTATGTTTGATCAGTTCGCTAGCCATGGTCACCTCGATAGAAAGATTTGATGGGGATTTTGACACAAATTGCCGCGGTGGCGCTGATCGCAACGGACGGATCCTGACGGATCCTGAATCAGAGACTGGGCAAACACCTTGGAGAATCGCAAGACCGACCGCATGAGGTAAGAGCGGGCAACTCTGGAATTGGGGGTGACGAGCCGTTCCCCCGGCACTCTCGGTAAACGGCTGTGGCTGCTTCGTTCCCGACCTGACCAAGTTCACCGCGCCGCGATGCGAGGCGGCCCGTCACTACGCATTCTATGTTGTTTCGATTCGGCCGAACCTCAGGGCCGATGTGCATCATTCTCACAATCGACTCATGCAGGACGCACGCGCTTTAGTTGCCCGCTTCGTCCATCAGCGACCGGGCCTGGGCAATGTGGCCGCGGTAGGCGTCGAAAATCTTGCGCAGCGCAGTATCCATGTCAGTTTTGGGCGCCCAGCTCAGATCGTGCATGGTGTTGGTGATTTTGGGGACGCGGCTCTGCACATCCTGGTAGCCCTTGCCGTAGTAGGCGCCGGAGCTGGTTTCGACAAGCTGGACCTGTTTCGCGGAGTCGGCATATTCGGGCACGGATGCCGCGATGCGCAGCATGTGCTCGGCCAGTTCGCGGATGGAGTGATTGTTTGCCGGGTTGCCGATGTTGTAGATTTGTCCGCTGGCCACGCCATCCTTGTTGTCGATGATTTTCATCAGTGCGTCGATGCCGTCGTCGATATCGGTGAAGGCGCGTTTTTGCTGGCCGCCGTCGACCAGGCTGATGGCCTCGCCGCGCACGATATGGCCGAGGAACTGGGTGACCACGCGTGAGCTGCCTTCCTTGGCGGAAAAGATGTTGTCCAGTCCGGCGCCGATCCAGTTGAAGGGACGGAACAGGGTGTAGTCCAGCCCTTCCTGCTGGCCGTAGGCTGCAATCACCCTGTCCATGAGTTGCTTGGAGCAGGCGTAGATCCAGCGTGGCTTGTTGATCGGGCCGTAGGTCAGGGGCGAGCTCTCGGGGTCGAATTCGGCGTCGCTGCTCATGCCGTAGACCTCGGAGGTGGACGGAAACACCAGACGCTTTCGGTGCTTGACCGCAGCGCGCACGATGGGCAGATTGGCTTCAAAGTCGAGCTCGAACACGCGCAGCGGTGCCTTCACATAGGTTGCGGGCGTGGCGATGGCCACTAGCGGCAGGATGACATCGCACTTGCGTACGTGGTATTCGATCCACTCCTTGTTGATGGTGATGTCGCCCTCGAAAAACTTGAAGCGAGGATTGCTGGTCAGTTCTTCGACGCGGTCGGCGTTCATGTCCATGCCATACACCTGCCAGTCTGTGGTGGCGAGGATGCGCTTGGAGAGATGGTGGCCGATGAAGCCGTTGACGCCAAGGATGAGGATTTTTTTCATGATTGCAGTCCTGCAAGGCTTGAGAATTGTTGTGCGTTCAAGGGCTGGCCAGGGTGGTCAGCGACCCAGATTTCCAGGAGGTGGATGACGCCGCCGTCTGCTGCCCTGGCGACGATCTGATCGCCCAGGCGATGCGGGCCAACTGGTGCAGATGTCGCGAGTAGCCCGGCCAGCTCAGGCCGGGCCAGACGGGCCCGGGCGACGATGAAGCGCTGGCCACCCCGATCAAAAAAGGCGCCGGGATAGGGCGGTGCGACCGCGCGGATGAGGTTGTAGACCGCCTGCGCTGGTTGCGCCCAGTCGATGCGGCCGTCCTCCGGCTTGCGACCGCCGAAGTAGCTACCTCTGGCGAGATCGTTGGCGCGGCGCGGAACCTCACCGCGCTGCAATTGGGGCAACACAGTCCAGAGGGCGATCTCGGCGGCCACGGTGAGTTTGTCGAACACGTCCTTGGCCGTGTCGTCCGGCAGAATGGGCACAGCCTGCTGCGCAACGATGTCGCCTGCGTCCGGCTTGATGTCCATCACATGCAGCGTGGCACCCGTTTCGGTTTCACCGTGCAACACGGCCCAGTTCACGGGCACCCGGCCGCGATATTTGGGCAGCAGTGAGCCGTGCATATTGAGCGCGGCAACGCGCGCCGATGCCAGCAGCGCGGGCGGCAGCATGCGACGAAAGTAGAAGGAAAACAGGTAATCGGGAGCGAGAGCGTCCACGCGGTCGATCAGCGCCTCATTGACCGCGTCGTCCACATAGGCCACGGGAATGCCCGCCTCGGCCGCCACATCGGCGACGCGGTCGAACCACAGGGTTTCTGTAGGGCTGTCGGGATGAGTGACGACCAGATCGACCTGTACGCCACGTGCCAGCAGGGTCTTGAGGCAGCGCACTCCGACGTTGTGATAGGCAAAGACGGCGGCTCTCATATTGTGGCGGCCTGCGTTTGGGTCGCAGGCTTGGAGGAAGGCGTTTGGTGTTGCACGAACACACCCGGCTCGGGTGGCAGGTCCTGCAGTACCGCCTGCACCAGATAGCGCGGTCGGCCGCGCACCTGCTCATAGATGCGACCGATGTACTCGCCCAGCAGACCGATGCTGAACAGCACCACGCCGAGTAGGAAAAAGGTGATGGCGAACAGGGTGAACACGCCCTGCACCTGCGCGCCTTCAACGAAGCGCTGCACCATCAGGTAGAGAAACAGGGCACCGGAGGCCAGTGCCAGCAGGATCCCGGAGTAAGACATGAGCTGCAGCGGCACCAGCGAGAACCCGGTGACCAAGTCGAAGTTCAGCCGGATGAGCTTGAACAGCGAATACTTGGAGTCTCCTGCCTGCCGCTCCTCATGCGCCACCTCGATTTCCGTGGGATTGAGTGCGAAGGTGTAGGCCAGTGCCGGGACGAAGGTGTTGGCCTCGGTGCAGCGGTTGACGGTATCGACCACGTCACGGCCGTAGGCGCGCAGCATGCAGCCCTGATCGGTCATGCGCACACTGGTGATCTTTTCGCGTATCCAGTTCATCGCCCGGCTGGCGTTGCGGCGGAACCAACTGTCTTGACGCATGCGGCGGATGGTGCCGACGTAGTCGTAGCCCTCGCGCATCTTGGCCACCAGATTGGCGATTTCCTCGGGAGGATTCTGCAGGTCGGCATCGAGGGTAACGACGATGGGCGCGCGGGTGTGCTCGAAACCGGCGAGGATGGCCATGTGCTGGCCGTAATTGCCGTTGAACAGCACCACGCGGGTGACGTCCGGGCGCAGACGTTGCTGCGCGGCCAGCAGCGCGGCGGACCGGTCGCGGCTGCCATCGTTGACGAACAGGATTTCATAGGGTTCGCCCAGGGCATCGAGCGCACTGTATAGGCGGGCGAACAAGGCGGGCAGTCCGGCCTCTTCGTTGTAGACGGGAACGACCACCGAGATGGCGGGGTGAGGATGCAGGGTCATAGGCCGAATTGTCTCAGCACGGCGTCGAGGGCGTCAGTCACCCGCGTCACGTCGCTGTCCTGCATGCCGGGGAAGAGCGGCAGGGTGAGGATGGACGCGCCCACCACTTCGGCATGCGGAAAGTCGCCAGGCGCAAAGCCGCGCGCGCGGTACAGGCTAAACAAATGGATGGGCGGGTAGTGCACGCCTGTCGTGATGCCCCGCTCTTTAAGGGTCTGCATCAGCGCGGCGCGTTGCACCTGAGGCGGCGGCACGATCTGGAACATGTGCCAGTTGCTCTGCGTGAAGTCGCGCGGGGGCAGTTGCACTCCGCGTGCCTCCAGCTTGACGCCATCGAGCGCGGAGAAATACTGCTGCGCCAGCGTGCGGCGGCGGGCATTGAATTCTTCCAGGCGCTGCAGCTGGCCCCATCCGACGCGCGCGGCCACGTCGGTGAGGTTGGATTTGCCACCGACCACGTCCACGTCCATGCCATCGAGCCCGCTGCGCTGCACGCCCTGCAGGCGGAGGCGGCGCGCCAGATCCACATCCGCATCCGGCGGCAGCACTAGGCAGCCGCCCTCAATCGAGGTGATGTTCTTGTTGGGATGGAAGCTGAACGATGCAAAGTCACCGAAGCTGCCGATGCGCTTGCCGCGCCATGTGCTGCCGATGGCCTGCGCCGCGTCCTCGATCACCCGCAGCTTGTGGCGCGACGCGAGCGCGTAGATGCAGTCCAGGTCGGCGGGCAGGCCGGCCAAGTGCACCGGCAGGATGGCGCGGGTGCGAGGGGTGATTGCAGCCTCGATACAGGCGCAATCGATGTTGCGCGTGGCCGGGTCGATGTCGACGAACACCGGGGTCGCACCCACGCTCAGGATCACATTGCTGGTCGCCACCCAGGACAGCGGCGTGGTGATCACCTCGTCCCCCGGGCCGATGCCCAGCAGCCTCAGTGCCACCTCCATGGTCACGGTGCCCGAGGCGTAGGCGAGCACCGGCCGCCCGCCGAAATAATCGGACAAGGCCTGCTCAAACCGGGCGCACCACGGCCCGGTGGTGATCCAGCCCGAGCGCAGCACCTCGACGACCCCGGCGATGGTGTCTTCGTCGATGTCGGGACGTGTGAAAGGAAGAATGTCTTGAGAAGTCATGCGAGGAAGTTCAGGCGCGGGCGACGATGATCACGCCGACGATGATGACGGCAATGCCGACGAGTTTCTGCACTGTGAGCGTCTCGCCGAACAGCCACCACGCCGCAAACGCGGTGACGACGTAGCCCAGCGACAGCATGGGGTAGGCGATGGAGACCTGCACCCGGGTGAGCGCCAGAATCCACACCACAACGGAGACGGCGTAGAACGCCAGCCCCAGCAGAATCTGCCATTGCAGGGCGAAGTGCAAGCCGGCATGCCAGAGATTGCCCGCCGTGAAGCTGAAACGCCCAACGGTTTCGGCGCCCGATTTGATCAGCAGCTGCGCCGCCGCGTTCAGCAGCACGCCAGTCAGCACCAGGGCGAAGGCCACTGCGCTCATCTCGCGTTCCCGGGCAACTCGGGCTTCTCGGGTGGCGTGAGCGACGCGCCCGCGTTCCACGCCGCTGGCAGCTTGGCGGCAGCCACCTGCGCCGCATTGCCGTAATCCTGATGCGGCTTGGCGAGGACGACAAAACGGGTGGAGCGATAAATCACGGTCATGGGGATATGCAGCGCCTGCAGCGCGGGCAGGCTGGAGGGCGGCAGCAGCGCCAGCGGCAGCTTGTCTGACTCCCAGCGCTTGGCGAAGTCGGCGTAAGTCGGCACCCATAGCCCGGGCTGCTGCGCAATACCGAAGTGCAGTTCGCCCTGGTACTCCACCAGGGTTACGGTACGGTCGAGGTAGAACGTAAGGGTCTGGTCGTAGGTGCCCACTGCGTAGAACGGCTGTCCCGGATGAATCCAGGGGCGGATGGCCTTCACCACGTCCTTGGTCGATGCGGTGCGGCCCAGAATCTGGAACTGCTGGATGCCCAGGGAGAATCCGAGGGTCATCGCCACGCTGACGAGGAGCACCGCCGCCGTGCGTCGCCCCTGCCTTTCCCAGCGCCAGGCCAGCAGACCGCTGCCCAACGCCAGCACGGCAGTGCCTTCCAGCCACCAGCCGAACTGCTGGTAAAGCGCGCCGGGGGTGATGGTGTTGCCCAGACGGTGCAACTGGGTGAAGCCGACCACTGCCGCCAGCCCCAACAGCGCCAGCAGCCCAAACTGCCAGCGCAGCGCGCCGCGTTGTGCCCGGTCGAGATCGTCGCTGATCAACAGCGCAATGGCCGGGAAGATGGGCAGGATGTAGGACGGCAGCTTGGATTTGGAGATGCTGAAAAACACAAAGATGAACACTGCCCAGATCAGCAACATGCCCTGTGCGTGCAGGGTACGTCCCTGTGCGCCTCCAAATGCTGCGCCGCGCAGCGCGGGCTGAGCGGCGCTCTTCCACAGAGCCGGAGCCAGGCGACCCAGCCAAGGCAGCACACCCAGGATCAGAATGGGAAAGAAATACCACCATGGCCCGGGGCGCTTGAGCTCGCTTGTCAGAAAGCGGGTGAACTGCTGGTAGATAAAAAAGTAATCGAAAAACTCGGGGTTGCGCGCCTGCACCCAGACGAACCACGGCGCGGCGATGGCCAGAAAAATCAGCAAGCCACTGACGATATACAGCCGCGTCCACAACGTCCAGTCACGATAGATCAGGGTGTAGAGCACCAGGACCGCGCCTGGCAGCAGGATGCCGATCAACCCCTTGGACAGCACCGCCAGCGCCATGAACGCCCAGCAGGCCCACATCCACCAGCGGGTCTGGGCGCGGCTGGCATCTGGGCGCTGCGCCAGCAGAAAGGCCATCAGGCTTGCGGACATCGTGGCGGCGGTGCCCATGTCCAGCGTGTTGATGTGGCTCATCGCGTTCCAGTAAAACATGCTGGCCAGCACGGCTGCGGCGAACACCCCGGTACGGCGGTTGAACAGCTGCGCCCCGGTCCAGCCGGTGAACAGGATGGACAGCAGCCCTGTCAGCCCGGTCCACAGCCGTGCCTGCCATTCACCGAAGCCGAACAGCTCATAGCTCACCGCCGTGGCCCAGTATTGCAGCGGCGGCTTTTCGAAGTATTTGAAGCCGTCGAGCCGCGGGGTGACCCAATCGCCGCTGACCACCATTTCGCGTGGAATTTCTGCGTAACGGCCTTCGTCCGTGGGCACCAGATCGCGCCAGCCCAGCGTGCCCAGCCAGAGCACGACGAGGGCAGCAAACAGCACCCAGATCAGGCCCCGGCCGGGGCCGGGGTCGGAGGCGGAAAAGTCTTGTGAGGAATGCGACATGGGGCAAAGGAAGGGGCGAGCAAGGCCTGCACGGGCCGTTGACGATCAGCCAGATAACCAAGCATGGTAACGGGCGATGCCTTGCAGGCAACTGAGGAAAGGTGCTGCAATGAGCAGCCGCAAACAGGAGATCACAATGACCTGGCCGACCCACGCCGTCACCAATCAGGCACCGCCCTTGCAGGATTACAACCTCTTTGCCGTCGATCCCGCACTGCAGGAGGCGCTGGCGCGCGGCGGTGCGGCATGGGCGCAGGCCGAACTGATGCAGCAGGGACAGGCGCTTGGCACCGCCTCCAGCTTCGAGCAGGGCCGGCTGGCCAACCGGTTTGGCCCCGAGCTGCGCGCCTTCGACGCACGCGGCTTCCGCCGCGACCAGATCGCGTTTCACCCCGCCTGGCATGCGCTGATGGCCGATATTGCCCGGCGTGGTCTGCATACCGGCCCCTGGGCGCAGCCCCGGCCTGGCGCGCATGTGGCGCGGGCCGCAGGATTCATCCTGCAGACCCAGATCGAGGCCGGGTCGATGTGCCCAACCACCATGACCTACGGTGCCATCCCCGCACTGTCGCGCGATCCGGCGCTCTCGCGGGATTGGTTGCCCACCCTGCTGCGGCGCGATTACGACCCGAGCGATCAGCCGTTTGCGCGCAAGCGCGGTGGGCTGATCGGCATGGGCATGACCGAAAAGCAGGGCGGCTCCGACCTGCGCAGCAACACCACCCAGGCCGTGCCCGACGGCGCGGACGGCTGGCGACTGACCGGCCATAAATGGTTCTTCTCTGCGCCTCAGTGCGATGCCCACCTCGTGCTGGCGCAGGCACCGGGAGGCTTGAGCTGCTTTTTCGTGCCGCGCTGGGCGCCGGACGGCAGCAAGAACCCGGTGCTGATCCAGCGGCTCAAGGACAAACTGGGCAACCGCTCCAACGCCTCCGCCGAGGTGGAGTTCCAGGGCGCCTGGGGCCATCTGCTCGGCGAGGAGGGGCGCGGCATCCCGACCATTCTGGAAATGGGCACCTACACCCGGCTGGACTGTGTGCTCGGCACCACCGGACTGATGCGCCAGGCGCTGAGTCAGGCGGTGCATCATGCGCGGCACCGGCAGGCCTTCGGCGCCGCACTGATCGACCAGCCGCTGATGCGCAATGTGCTGGCCGATATGGCGTTGGAGGTGGAAGCCGCCATCGCGCTGGCGATGCGGCTGGCGCAGGCCTTCGACGCACAGCACGACGAGGCGCAGCTGCTGCTGCGCCGTCTGCTGACTCCGGCGGGCAAGTTCCGCATCTGCAAGCGCGGCGCAGAACTCGCTGCCGAGGCGATGGAGGTGCTGGGTGGCAACGGCTATGTGGAAGACGATGTGCAGGCGCGCATCTACCGCGAAATGCCGGTGAATTCCATCTGGGAAGGCTCAGGCAATGTGATGTGCCTCGACGTGTTGCGCGCCCTGGGCAAGAACCCGCGCACCACTGAAGCACTGATGGCAGAACTCGCCCCGGCGCAGGGCCGCAACGTCCATTTCGATGCCCATGTGCGGCAGTTGTCCATCGCTCTGCGCAATACCGACGATGTGCAGAACCGCGCCCGCGCCCTGACCCACGACCTCGTGCTGTCCGTGCAGGCCGCGCTTTTGTTGCAGCATGCGCCCGAATCCATCGCTCAGGCCTTCTGCGCTGCGCGCCTAGGCAGGGAATGGGGCGGCGGATTTGGCACCCTGCCGCACACCACAGACTTCGATATCTTGCTCGATCGGGCGCTGCAGACGACCTGATTTAAGGCAACGCTGAACACCCCCTCATTTTCAGCGCCTGCCCTCTTGTGACGGCTCTGTGTTGCACATGATGCAATCTGTGGACTGCATAGCCTCTGTGTTCGTGCTCATCCGCCCCGTTTGGCCATTTAGGCGCGCCTGCTGCCCATTTTGAGCGCACGCAGGCCATCAGGCGCCGGCGCGCCAGATCGATGTTGGCCAAGCCCAGCGCCACGAACGAGCGCGTTGCGTTCTTGGTCGAGCCGGGCGCGCCGATGAGGGGCGCATCCACAATCGTGCCGGTGCCCGCCTTCAGTCCCCGCGCCTGCAGCAGCTGGCCGACTGTGGCGAACAGGTGCTTGCCCAGCGCGTGCTGCTTGAGCAGGCGGCGGAACTTCAACAGCGTGGTGCCGTCAGGCACGCGCTCGTGCCCGAGGTCGATTCCAACGAAGCGCCGCAGCGCCATGCTGTCGAGCAGGGCTTCCTCGCAGGACTCATCGGCCAGGTTGAACCAGTGCTGCACGAAGGACATGCGCAGCATGCGCTTGAGCTCCACGGGTGGTCGGCCCTTGCCGGCCTTGGGGTAATACGGCTCGATGATCGCACACAGTTCCTGCCACGGCACGATCTGGTCTATCGTCGCCAAAATATGTCGCGCCGGGTCGGGCGGCGGCATTGCTCGAATCCGGCGCCTTGATCGGCAGCCACTGCACGGGGGCGTTGGTTCATCATGCCCTGATCACGCCTCTGGCTGTCGCGCGGTGGATTTGTTCAGCGTTGCCTTAATTCAGAATGCGGAACTTGATCGGTACCAGCACCCAGGAGGAGATGGCCTGGCCGTTGCGGGTTGCGGCGACGAATCGCCATTGGGCCACCGTCGCTTCGGCCGCTTCATCCAGCCGCGCGTAACCGGTCGAGGACATGAGCTTGACCTGCAAGGCCCGTCCGTCTGGACCAACCTGCACCTTGAGCAGCGCAGTGCCCTCTTCGCCCAGTTGCCGCGACAGGCGTGGGTAGGGCGGCGGCGGGTTGTCCAGATAGTCGGCCTTGTAAGACGCCATCGTTTCCACGACCGGAACCGTGGCGGATGGCGCCGAGGCGCCGACCATCGGCGCAGGGCCCGGCTCGGTGTCATGTCCGGGCGCAGCGGTCTGAGAGGGTGCTGAGGTGCGCGCAGGGGCCGATGCCGAGGTTTGTACCGTTTGTGGTGACGTGACCGGCACGGCATCGGCATGTGGCGCGGGTGGTTGCCGCTTCGCTTGCGCCGGTTTTTGTGCAGCGATCTCGGGTGCAGATGTGGCGGCTTCTTGCCTGACCGGGGCGGGGCGCAGCGGTTTGGCGTCTGGAGCCGGGGCCGCAGCGGGAACGGGCGTGGGTGGCCGGGGCTGGGGCTTCGCGGGTTCCAGCATCACCCAGTCCAGGCGCTGCTCCGGTTTGCTCGGGGGCGCTGCGGGGGTGAACACCAGCCATGCGAGCAGCATTCCGTGTGCGAGCAGCACGATGACTGCGATCACAAACAGGGGAAATGGTCGGGGCAGGCTGGAGAGAGCGTTCATCAAACAGGCGGCGCAGAGGACTTTGCGGCAAGCGCATGAATATAATCTGACAAATTTTGTGCGCCTGAAGCGTCGCCGTCCTGTGGCGAACACCAAAAGGGCGCGAAGGCCAGCAAGGCTGCTGTCAAGGCGCTTGCACGGCCTGCGCCCAAGACACGCCAGATCGACAGGCGCGTCGTTCCAATACCCGGGCGCTCACCGGAGAGTTTTCATGTTGCCCATGCTGCCCAAAGCCGTTCTGGTTCTCGCCGACGGCTCGATTTTTCGCGGACTTTCCATTGGCGCAACCGGGCAGACTGTCGGCGAGGTGGTGTTCAACACGGCCATCACTGGCTACCAGGAAATCCTCACCGATCCGAGCTATTGCCGCCAGATCGTCACCCTCACATATCCACACATTGGCAATGTGGGTGTCAACACCCAGGACGTGGAAGCGGCCAAGGTGCATGCCGCCGGGCTGATCATCAAGGATTTGCCACTGCTGCGGTCGAACTACCGCAGCGAGCAAACACTTGATGCCTATCTGCGCGCGCAAGGCACAGTGGCGATTGCCGGGATCGATACCCGCCGCCTCACCCGCCACCTGCGCACCCGGGGCGCGCAAAACGGCTGTGTCATCGGCTTGGCCGCGAAGCAGGAGATCAGCGACAGCGTCATCCAGAAGGCGCTGGATGCGGCGCGCGGTTTTGCCGGGTTGGCCGGCATGGATCTGGCCCGGGTCGTGTCCACCACGACGTCTTATGCGTGGGCGCAGACTGACTGGTCGCTGGAGCAGGGTTATGGCGAACTGACCGCGCCGAGCCGTCATGTGGTGGCCTACGACTTTGGCGTCAAGTACAACATCCTGCGGCTGCTGGCTGCGCGCGGCTGCCGCGTGACCGTGGTGCCGGCGCAGACACCGGCGGCAGATGTGCTGGCGATGCGCCCCGACGGGGTGTTCCTGTCCAACGGCCCAGGCGACCCGGAGCCCTGCGATTACGCGATTGCCGCAACCCGCCAGATCATCGCTGCGGGCATGCCCACTTTCGGCATCTGTCTGGGGCATCAGATCATGGGGCTGGCGGCGGGCGGTCAGAGTTTCAAGATGAAGTTCGGCCACCACGGCGCCAATCATCCGGTCAAGGATCTGGATACCGGGCGCGTGTCCATCACCAGCCAGAACCACGGCTTTGCGGTGGATGCGGCCAGTCTGCCCGACATCGTGCGCACCACCCATGTCTCGTTGTTTGATGGCACGCTGCAGGGTCTGGCATGGAAGGACAAGCCCGCGTTCTGCTTCCAGGGCCATCCGGAAGCCAGCCCCGGGCCGCACGACATCGGCTATCTGTTCGACCGCTTCGTCGGCATGATGGACCGGGCCTGAGCCGGGGCACAGCAGATGTTTGGCGTGATCGATCTCTGGACCTATGTGCTCGGGGTGATTTTCATCATCCTGCTGCCCGGACCGAATTCGCTCTATGTGCTCAGCGTGGCCGCGCAGCGCGGCGTGCGCCCAGGCTATCTGGGGGCGATGGGCGTGTTTCTGGGCGACACCGTGCTGATGGTGCTGGCCGCTGCCGGCGCCGCCTCGCTGCTGGAAACCAATTTGACCTTGTATCACTTGGTGCAGGCAGCCGGTGCCCTGTATCTGGGATGGCTGGGCATCAACATGCTGCGCGCGGCCTGGGTGCGCTGGCGCACGTCCGACACGGGCCTGCACGCCCATGCATCGCAGCCACATCCGCACCCTAAACAGCTGGGCCGACGCCACGAAGACCCGTTTCGCAAGGCGCTGTTCATCAGCCTACTCAATCCCAAGGCCATCCTGTTCTTCGTATCGTTCTTCATCCAGTTCGTCGATCCGCACTACGCGCATCCGGCGTTGTCGTTCGCCATTCTGGGCGCCATCGTCCAGACCTTCAGCCTGCTTTATTTGTCGGTGCTGATCTTCGGCGGTGTGCGGGTGGCCGACGCGTTTCGTCGGCGCCGCCGTCTGTCCGCGGTAACGATGGGCGCGACCGGCGCCGGGTTCTTTGGATTCGGTATCAAGCTGGCGCTGGCAGCCACCGCGAAAACACACTGATCTTTCACCCATTCATCTGCTTAAAGAGACTCGCCCATGCCCAAGCGCAGCGACATAAAAAGCATTCTGATCATCGGCGCTGGCCCCATCGTCATCGGCCAGGCCTGCGAGTTCGACTATTCCGGCGCCCAGGCCTGCAAAGCCCTGCGCGAAGAGGGCTACAAGGTCATTCTGGTCAACAGCAACCCGGCCACCATCATGACCGACCCGGAGACGGCCGACGTCACCTACATCGAGCCCATCACCTGGCAGGTGGTCGAGACCATCATCGAGAAAGAGCGGCCCGACGCCATTCTGCCGACCATGGGTGGACAGACCGCGCTGAACTGCGCGCTCGATCTGCATCACAACGGGGTGCTCGAGAAGTACGGTGTGGAACTGATCGGCGCCAAGCCCGAGGCCATCGACATGGCCGAAGACCGGCAGAAGTTCAAGCAGGCCATGACCCGCATCGGTCTGGGCTCGGCGCGCTCGGGCATCGCGCATTCGCTGGAAGAAGCCTGGGGCGTGCAGAAGAGTATCGGCTTTCCGGTCATCATCCGCCCGAGCTTCACCCTGGGCGGCACAGGTGGCGGCATCGCCTACAACCCGGAAGAGTTCGAGGTCATCTGTAAGCGCGGCCTGGAGGCGTCGCCGACCCGCGAGCTGCTCATCGAGGAGTCGCTGATCGGATGGAAAGAGTTCGAGATGGAGGTGGTGCGCGACAGCGCGGACAACTGCATCATCGTCTGCTCGATCGAAAACCTCGACCCGATGGGCGTGCATACCGGCGATTCGATCACCGTCGCCCCCGCGCAGACCCTGACCGACAAGGAATACCAGATCATGCGCAACGCCAGCATCGCGGTGCTGCGCGAGATCGGGGTCGATACCGGCGGCTCCAATGTGCAGTTCGCGGTGAATCCCAAGGACGGGCGTCTGATCGTCATCGAAATGAACCCGCGCGTGTCGCGCTCCTCGGCGCTGGCGTCCAAGGCCACCGGGTTCCCGATCGCCAAGATCGCGGCCAAGCTGGCCGTGGGCTACACCCTCGACGAATTACTCAACGACATCACCGGCGGCGCGACGCCCGCATCGTTCGAGCCGACCATCGACTATGTGGTGACGAAGGTGCCGCGTTTTGCCTTCGAGAAATTCCCACAGGCCGACTCGCGCCTGACGACACAGATGAAGTCGGTGGGCGAAGTCATGGCCATAGGCCGGACCTTTCAGGAGAGTTTCCAGAAGGCACTGCGCGGGCTCGAAGTCGGTGTCGACGGCATGAACGAGAAGACCCAGGACCGCGAGGTGCTGGAGAAGGAGCTGGGTGAGCCCGGCCCCGAGCGTATCTGGTATGTCGGAGATGCCTTCGCGCAGGGCATGAGCCTGGAGGAGGTTCACCAGCTCACCCGCATCGACCCATGGTTTCTGGCGCAGATCCAGGACATTGTGCGCACCGAGCTGGAACTGGAGCGCCACTACACCCTGGAAAAGCTCGATCGCGAGCAGCTCTACGCGCTCAAACAGAAAGGGTTCTCGGATCGGCGCCTCGCCAAGTTGCTGCACACCACCGAAACGGCGGTGCGCGAGTGCCGCCGTGCGCTGCAGGTGCGTCCGGTGTTCAAGCGCGTGGACACCTGCGCCGCCGAATTCGGCACCGAAACCGCCTACCTCTACTCCACCTACGACGAGGAGTGCGAAGCGCTGCCCACTCAGCGCAGGAAGATCATGGTGTTGGGCGGCGGACCGAACCGCATCGGCCAGGGCATCGAGTTCGACTACTGCTGTGTCCACGCCGCGCTGGCCTTGCGCGAGGATGGGTACGAGACCATCATGGTCAACTGCAACCCGGAGACCGTGTCCACCGACTACGACACGTCCGACCGCCTGTATTTCGAGCCGCTCACCCTTGAAGACGTGCTGGAGATCGTCGACAAGGAGCGTCCCGTCGGTGTGATCGTGCAGTACGGCGGCCAGACGCCGCTCAAGCTCGCGCTCGACCTCGAGGCCAATGGTGTGCCCATCATCGGCACCAGCCCGGACATGATCGACATGGCCGAAGACCGTGAGCGATTTCAGCAACTGGTCGAACAACTCGGTCTGCTGCAGCCGCCCAACCGCACCGCGCGCTCGGAGGCGGAGGCGATCCTCCGGGCCGAGGAAATCGGCTACCCGCTGGTCGTGCGTCCCAGCTACGTGCTGGGCGGCCGCGCCATGGAGATCGTGCACGAACAACGCGACCTCGAACGCTATATGCGCGAGGCGGTGAAGGTGAGCCATGACTCGCCGGTGCTGCTCGACCGATTTCTGAATGACGCCATCGAGTGCGATGTGGACGCCATCTGCGATGGCACCCAGGTGTTCATCGGCGGGGTGATGGAGCACATCGAGCAGGCCGGTGTGCACAGCGGCGACTCGGCGTGCTCGCTGCCGCCCTATTCGCTATCAGCGGCAACGGTTTCGCGCATCAAGGAACAAACGGTCAAGCTCGCGCATGGCCTCAAGGTGGTCGGGTTGATGAACGTGCAGTTTGCGATCCAGCAGAAAGACGGCGAAGATCGCATCTTCCTGCTCGAGGTGAACCCGCGCGCCTCGCGCACCGTACCGTATGTATCGAAGGCGACGGGGCTGCAGCTGGCCAAGATTGCCGCGCGCTCCATGGTTGGGCAGAGTCTGGCGCAGCAGGGCATCACGCGCGAAGTCACGCCGCCTTATTACTGCGTCAAGGAGGCGGTGTTTCCGTTCAACAAGTTCCCCGGGGTCGATCCCATCCTCGGGCCCGAGATGAAGTCCACCGGCGAGGTCATGGGTGTGGGCCGCACCTTTGGCGAAGCTTTCGTCAAGTCGCAACTCGCCGCCGGCACGCGCCTTCCTGATCCACGGGCTGGGGGCAAGGTGTTCCTCTCGGTCAAGCAAAGCGACAAGCCCGACGCGGTCGAGGTCGCCCGGCAACTGGTGGCGATGGGCTTCGGTGTCGTGGCCACACGCGGCACGGCCGCCGCCATTGCTGCGGCGCGAGTCGAGGTGCAGGTGATCAACAAGGTCACAGAAGGTCGTCCGAACGTGGTGGACATGCTCAAGAACAACGAGATCGTGCTGGTCGTCAACACGGTGGAAGAGCGCCGCAACGCCATTGCCGATTCCCGCGCCATCCGCACATCGGCGCTGGCTGCGCGCGTGACCACCTACACCACCATTTCTGGCGCGCTCGCCGCGGTCGAAGGGATGAAGGAGCTGCATAAAATCGCGGTTTATCCCTTGCAATCGTTCGCAAGCGCGTAAAATTCCACATATCTGAGCACCGCAGCGCAAGTGGCTGCGGTGCTCGTTTTTTTCACGGTTCTACGGAGGCCCAAACATGGCGACCCCCATGACGCGCAGAGGCGCGGAACAACTCAAGCAAGAGCTGCAACGGCTCAAGACCATCGAACGTCCGGCGGTGATCCAGGCCATCGCTGAAGCGCGCGCGCAAGGCGATCTGTCAGAGAACGCCGAATACGACGCAGCCCGCGACAAGCAGGGCTTCATCGAGGGCCGCATTGCCGACATCGAAAGCAAACTCGGTACCGCGCAAATCATCGACCCGAGCGAATTGCAGGCCGACGGCCGCGTGGTGTTCGGCGCCACGGTGGAACTCAGTGACGAAGCCAGCGGCGACGACATCACCTATCAGATCGTCGGTGACGACGAGGCCGATCTCAAGCAAGGTCGCATTTCCATCAACTCGCCGATCGCGCGGGCGCTGATTGGCAAGGAGTCCGGTGATGTCGCTCAGGTCGCCGCCCCCGGTGGCGTGCGGCGCTACGAAATCCTCGCGGTGCACTATAGATGAGCGGCTTGCGCGCCCGCTGGTTCTTGGCTGCGCTGTGGCTCGGTGGCATGGTCGCTGTCGGTCTGATCGGCGCGCCCACTGCCTTTGCGACCGTGCCGGAAAAGATGATTGCCGCTGCGGTGGCCAGTCGCATGTTCTACATCATGGCGCTTGCTGCCATTGTGTTCGGCGTGTTGATCGCCGTGCTGGAACGCGCCAGCAGAAAGGCCACGATGACCGCCGATTTTCTGCTCCCGCTGGGTGGGATATTTTTTGCCATTTTGGGCGAGTTCGGTGTGGTACCCCGACTGTTGCAGTCGGCGTACAGCCACTCTCCGCAGGCCGGGATGTGGCACGGCATTGCCAGTCTGGTGTTTGCCCTGCAGGCCTTGTGCGTGGCGGCTTATGTGTGGCGTCTGCCTGCGCGCAGCCGCAACTGAATACGGCAACTAAAGAGACGGCAATTCCTGCGCTGTTTGACCTTCTACCCTTCAACCGCGCGACGATTTTTTCGCACTACTCAAGCGTGGCTTGGCGCGCTTGACCTTGCCGGTGGCGGTCAGGCGCTGATTGCCGAGCAAGGTGATGCGCTTGACCTTGGCTCGGTGCGTAGGACTGCTGGAGGGCACGACCAACTTGACGGTGCGCGGAGATTTGCCGCGCCGCGCAGTGCTCGCTTCCTCCTCCCGGTTCACGCTCGGCGCTTTCGGCACCGGTCGGTAGATCACCAGCAATTTGCCAATGGACTGCACCGGAGCGGCGCCCAGGGTGTCGCAGACGGTCTGCAGGATGGCAGCGCGTGCGGCAGAGTCATCGCCAAACACACGCACCTTGATCAGCCCGTGCGACTTCAGAGCCAGATCAATCTCCGCCATGTTCGCCGGGTTGAGGCCTTGCTCGCCGATGAGCACGACAGGCTTGAGCGGATGGGCTTGCGCACGCAGTGTGCTGCGTCGTTGCGGGGTGAGTTCCAATGTGGTCATGATGCTTGCGCGCAGACGCTTCTGTGTGCGCTGCGCTTTTTTGAAGTCTTGATCCCGTATTGTCCTTGAAGAACCCATGTCGAGTGCGAAGAAAAACAAATTCAGCAAAGCCTGGCTGCAGGATCATCTCAACGATCCTTATGTGAAAATGGCGCAGCGCGAGGGTTATCGCGCCCGCGCCGCCTACAAACTCAAGGAAATCGACGAGGCGGAAGGCCTGCTGCGACCTGGGCAGAAGATTGTGGACCTCGGCAGTACGCCCGGCTCCTGGTCTCAATATGCGCGCAACCGCCTGCTGCGCAACGGCGTGCTGCAAGGCACCATCTTTGCACTCGATCTGCTGCCCATGGACCCCGTTCCTGATGTGCACTTCCTGCAAGGCGACTTTCGGGAGGACGTCGTTGTGAATGCGCTGGAGTCGCTGCTCGATGGACGCAAAGTGGATGTGGTGCTGTCCGACATGGCGCCGAACCTGACCGGCATTCCCTCGGCCGACGCTGCCCGCATCGAGCACTTGAGCGAGCTGGCGCTGGATTTCGCCAAGCGCTGGCTGCAGCCGCAGGGCGCGATGGTCTTCAAAACCTTTCATGGCAGTTATTACAGCCAGATTGTCAAGGAGTTCAAGCAAGTATTCCAGCAGGTCAAGGCCGTCAAGCCGCAGGCCTCACGCGATAAGTCGGCGGAGACGTTCATCCTGGCGCGGGTGCTGAAGAAGGCAGCCGAATAAGGTGACGGCACGCGCTGTTTGCCCTCCCCAGGCTTGCCTTTTGTCAAATTCGATCGGATTGGTGAAATCAATAGCCCATTTTGGTAGATCGGCTTTCTGGTTTCTCCACGCTCGCGCTCTTGAAATGCCTAAAATGCGACGCATGTCCTGCAACTGCGCTTGCACTGTTTCTGGAGGTCGGTTTGAACAATCAATGGTTTTCCAAAGTTGCGATCTGGCTGGTGATCGGCCTGGTGCTGTTCACTGTGTTCAAGCAGTTCGACCGCCCTCAGCAGTCCTCGGATGCGGTGAGCTACACCCAGTTCATGCAGGATGCGAAGAATGGTCGCATCAAGAAGGTCGTGGTGCACCAGAGCGGCATTCTCGACGTGACCACGAGCGAGGGGCGCAACTTCAGCCTCACTTCCCCGGGTGATTTGTGGATGGTGGGCGACCTGGTCAAGGATGGCGTCGAGGTGGTTGGCGCCCCGCGCCAGGAGCAGTCTTTCCTGACCCAGATTTTTATTTCCTGGTTCCCCATGCTGCTGCTGATCGGCGTATGGGTGTATTTCATGCGCCAAATGCAAGGTGGTGGTCGTGGCGGTGCTTTCAGTTTCGGCAAATCAAAGGCCCGTCTGCTCGATGAGTCAAGCAACAACGTGACCTTCGCCGATGTGGCGGGCTGCGACGAAGCGAAGGAAGACGTTAAGGAACTGGTCGATTTCCTCAAGGACCCACAGAAATTCCAGAAACTAGGGGGTCGAATCCCAAGGGGAGTGCTGTTGGTCGGGCCTCCAGGCACCGGTAAGACCTTGCTCGCCAAAAGCATTGCTGGCGAAGCCAAAGTGCCTTTCTTCACGATTTCGGGCTCCGACTTCGTTGAAATGTTTGTCGGTGTGGGGGCATCCCGGGTGCGCGACATGTTCGAGAACGCCAAGAAGCACGCGCCCTGCATCATTTTCATCGACGAAATCGATGCGGTTGGCCGTCATCGCGGCGCAGGTCTGGGCGGCGGCAACGACGAACGTGAGCAGACCCTGAACCAGATGTTGGTCGAGATGGACGGCTTCGACACCAATCTTGGCGTCATCGTGATTGCCGCGACCAACCGTCCGGACATTCTCGATCCAGCGCTGCTGCGTCCGGGCCGTTTCGACCGTCAGGTCTATGTCACCCTTCCAGATATCCGTGGTCGCGAACAGATTCTGCAGGTGCACATGCGCAAGATTCCAGTCGGAAGCGACATTCGCGCAGACATCCTGGCGCGCGGTACCCCGGGGTTCTCGGGCGCAGACCTGGCCAATCTGGTCAACGAAGCTGCCTTGTTCGCCGCACGTCGCAATGGGCGCTTGGTCGAGATGGAAGATTTCGAGCGCGCCAAAGACAAGATCATGATGGGTGCCGAGCGCAAGGGCATGGTCATGCCTGAAGAAGAGCGCCGCAACACCGCCTATCACGAGGCTGGTCACGCACTGGTTGCCATGTCGCTGCCCAAGTCTGATCCGGTGCACAAAGTCACCATCATTCCCCGTGGCCGCGCTCTGGGGGTGACCATGCAACTGCCCGAGAACGACCGCTACAGTATGGACAAAGAGCGCATGCTGAACATGATTTCTGTGCTGTTTGGCGGGCGAATTGCTGAAGAGGTGTTCATGAATCAGATGACCACCGGGGCATCGAACGACTTCGAGCGGGCCACGCAGCTCGCCCGCGACATGGTGACGCGCTACGGCATGACCGAGTCACTGGGGCCGATGGTTTATGCCGAGAATGAAGGCGAAGTGTTCCTCGGTCGCTCCATCACCAAGACCACGCATGTGTCGGAACAGACCATGCAGAAAGTCGACTCGGAAATCCGCCGCATCATCGACGAGCAATACGCTTTGGCACGTCGCCTGATCGAGGAAAACAAGGACAAGATGCACGCCATGGCAGCCGCTTTGCTCGAATGGGAAACCATCGACTCAGACCAGCTGAGCGACATCATGGCCGGGCGCGAGCCGCGCCCGCCCAAAATGCCGCCCAGTAGCGGTCCCAGCTCTGCGCCAAAACCACCGCCTGCTCCCTCAACGGGAACGACGACGGATGCGCCGTCGGCCACAGCAGCCTGAGCGTTATCCTGTCAACAGCGGCCCGGTCGATGACCGGGCCATTTTTTTGGAGTCAGCGAGATGGCGCAGCAATGGCAAACAGGACGATTCAGCCTGCAATTGCACAGACCCCTGGTCATGGGGATTGTCAACGTCACCCCGGATTCGTTCTCTGACGGCGGGCAGCATGCAGAACCGCGCACGGCGATTGCGCACGCCCAGACCTTGCTCGACCAGGGTGCGGACATTCTCGATATCGGCGGCGAGTCGTCGCGCCCCGGCTCCCCGCGTTTGTCGCACGCGCAGGAGTGGGATCGCATCTCCCTGGTGTTGCGCGAGCTCGTACGCTGGAATGTCCCGGTTTCTGTCGATACCTATCATCCGGACACCATGCGTCGGGCACTGGATATGGGTGTGGACATCATCAACGACATTCATGCCCTGCGTATTCCAGACGCGTTGGACGTGGTGGCGGCATCGACCGCCGGCGTCTGTCTGATGCACATGCAGGGTGAACCCGGGACGATGCAGCAGGCGCCGCACTATGTGGATATTGGTCGCGAAGTGCGCGCTTTTTTGCTCGACCGCGCGCAAGCTTTGACAGCACGCGGCGTTGGGGCATCGCGCATTGCCCTCGATCCGGGGTTTGGTTTTGGCAAGACACTCGAACACAATCTCGCCCTGGCGCATGCGCTGGGCGGGCTGGTTGCCGAGGGCTATCCGGTGCTGATTGGTGTGTCGCGCAAGTCCATGCTGGGCGAACTGCTTGGGCGGCGCGTGGATGACCGACTGGCTGGTAGCCTGGCGGCCGCGCTGGCCTGCATTGCGTCGGGAGCGCAGATCGTGCGTGTGCATGATGTTGGCCCAACGCTGGACGCGATTAAAGTGTGGCGTGCCATGCGCGTTTGAGTCTCGCCAGGCAGGGCGCGCACGAATTGAAATCTTGGAGAGGGTGATGAGCAGAAAGTATTTCGGAACCGATGGCGTGCGCGGTCTGGTGGGCAAGAGCCCGATCGTGCCGGAGTTCGGCCTGCGTTTGGGGCACGCCGCGGGCAAGGTTTTGCGGGCCCAGGGCGTGCAGCGCCCGACGGTGCTGATCGGCAAGGACACGCGCATTTCGGGATACATGCTCGAAGCGGCGCTGGAATGCGGCTTCATCGCCGCCGGCTGCGACGTGGTGTTGGTGGGCCCCCTGCCCACGCCCGGCGTGGCGTATCTCACGCGTGCGCTGCGGCTCGATCTGGGCGTGGTGATCAGCGCCTCGCACAATCCTTTCGCCGACAACGGTATCAAGTTCTTTTCGGCCAGCGGCAGCAAATTGCCTGACATCTGGGAACAGAAGGTCGAGACCGAACTCGAGTCTGCAACCGGATGTGTGCCATCCGAACAACTCGGTAAGGCCCGTCGCCTGGATGATGCTGCGGGAAGGTACATCGAGTTTTGCAAAAGCACGTTTCCCAACCATCTCACGCTCAAGGGCTTGCGACTAGTGGTGGACTGCGCCCATGGCGCGGCCTATCACATCGCTCCGTCGGTTTTTCACGAACTCGGCGCCGAAGTCGTGCCGATGGGTGTGTCGCCCGATGGTTTCAACATCAACAAGGACGTCGGTGCTACGTCGCCAGCTGCGCTGGTGCGCGAAGTCAAGGCGCATCGGGCGGACTACGGCATTGCGCTCGACGGTGACGCCGATCGTCTGCAGATGGTGGACGCCGGTGGCCGTTTGTTCAACGGTGACGAACTGCTCTATCTGCTTGCCAGTGACCGACGTCCCGCAGGTGCCGTCGGGACGTTGATGACTAATCTCGCAGTCGAGCAGGCATTGCGGCAACAGGGCATCGACTTTGTGCGAGCGGCAGTCGGAGACCGTTATGTGCTCGAAGAACTCCTCGCCCGAGGTTGGCAACTCGGCGGCGAGGGGTCTGGCCACTTGCTCATGCTCGACAGGCACACCACGGGCGACGGCATCGTCGCCGCGCTTCAGGTGCTCGAACTGATCGTGCGTCGTGAGCAGAGTCTGGCCGAACAGCTCGCAGGCATACACCTCTATCCCCAGACTCTGCTCAATGTGAAGCTGCCGCCGGGGCTTGATTGGCGGAGCCATGCGGGCTTTACCGCTGCGCGTGAGTCCGTCGAACAGCGGCTCGACGGGCAGGGTCGGGTGCTGATACGCCCCTCTGGTACGGAGCCGGTGCTGCGCATCATGGTGGAGCACGCCGAGGCGGCGAAGGGAGAGGCACTGGCGCAGGAACTCCAGAGCGCGCTGGTGCCGTGATCGGGCGAGCCAGCGACCCACCTGGATTTTTGTCACATGAACGTCATAATTCATACCTAGGATGTTTGTACAGGCCAAACGCTGAGGCCTTACCCATCCTTAAGGAGCTTGACGCATGAAACTGAATCGCCGTACTTTTACCAAGGCCGCCTTATCCATCGCCATCGCAGGCTCGATGGGTGGTGCGATGATCGCCAACGCCATGGCCGGGGTGAGTCTGACCGGCGCCGGAAGTACCTGGGTCTATCCGCTGGTGGCCAAATGGTCGGCTGCCTATGAAAAAGAAACCGGCAACAAGGTCAACTACCAGTCGATCGGCTCGGGTGGCGGCATTGCCCAGATCAAGGCGGGTACCGTGGCATTCGGCGCCAGCGATATGCCTCTGAAGCCCGAAGAATTGCACAAGGAAGGGCTGATCCAGTTTCCGACCGCCGTTGCCGGCGAAGATCTGATCGTGAATTTGCCGGGCATCAAGCCGGGTACAGTCATTCTCAGTGGCCCGGTCGTGGCTGACATTTATCTTGGCAAGATCAAGAAATGGAATGATCCGGCGCTGGTCAAGCTCAATCCCGACGTGAAACTGCCGGACATGGACATCACCGTGGTTCATCGCTCCGATGGCTCGGGCACGACCTTCACCTTTGCAGACTACCTCTCCAAGGTCAGCCCGGAATGGAAGGAAAAAGTCGGAGCCAATACCTCGCTGAACTGGCCGGCCGGTGTGGGCGGCAAGGGCAATGAGGGTGTGGCTGCCTACGTGCAGCGCATTCCGGGTTCGATTGGCTATGTCGAATACGCTTACATCCTTGAAAACAAGCTGAACTATGCCCGCATGATCAACCGTGACGGCAAAGTGGTCAGCCCAAGCCTCAAAGGTTTTCAGGACGCCGCTGCGCATGTGGACTTCAACAAGGCCGAAGATTTCTACGTGATCCTCACCGACCACACCGGCCCGGATACCTGGCCGATCTCGGGGTGCACCTGGCAGATCCTGCGCAAGAATGCGCCCAAGGCCACCAACGAAGAAGTGACCAAGTTCTTCCTCTGGGGCTTCGACAAGGGTCAGTCCATGGCCGAATCCATCGCCTTCGGCCCTCTGCCGCCCAGCACGGTCGACGTCATCAAGGCTTACTGGAAAAAGAACCTCGGCGTCTGATGGCCGGGTGAAAGGACAGTGATGAACGGATCTGAAGTGGCTGCGGCCGGAGAACGGTACGCGGGCGCCGCTTCGGAACGAACGTCCGCGCGGAGGTCCCGTACCTCCGTTGCGGATTTTTTGTTCCGCAAGGGCACCGGTTTCGTGGCTTTCCTCGTGGCCATCACCCTGGTCGCGGTGATGGTGTCGCTGATCATCGAGGGATGGCAGGCGCTACATACTTTTGGCTGGCGCTTTCTCGTCACGACGACTTGGGATCCGGTCACCAACGCATTCGGTGCCTTGGTGTTCATCGTCGGCACCCTGGTCAGTTCGGCCATTGCGATGCTCATTGCCGTGCCGGTGAGCTTTGGCATTGCCTTGTTCATCTCTGAGCTGTCTCCGGGTTGGCTGCGCGGTCCGGTTTCCGCAGTCATCGAATTGCTGGCGGCCATTCCCAGCATCATCTACGGCATGTGGGGCTTGCTGGTCTTCGCTCCCTGGTTTGCGGCGATCGAGCCCTGGATCAACGACCATCTCGGCGCCATTCCCGGAATTGGCATGCTGTTCCAGGGACCGCCCATGGGCATCGGCATGCTGACGGCGGGCATCGTCCTGGCCATCATGATCATTCCGTTCATCGCCTCGATCATGCGCGACGTCTTCATGATCACGCCTCCAGCGCTCAAGGAGTCGGCTTACGCGCTGGGTGCGACGACCTGGGAGGTGGCAAGGCGCGTCATTCTGCCCTACACGCGAACCGCGGTGACGGGCGGTATTTTTCTGGGGCTGGGACGAGCGCTTGGCGAGACCATGGCGGTGACGTTCATCATCGGCAATGCCAACAATCTGAGCGCCAGCCTGCTCATGCCGGGTAGTTCCATCGCGTCGGTGATCGCCAATGAGTTCACCGAGGCCACGACGAGTCTTTACAAGTCATCGCTTCTCGCGCTCGGGCTGATTCTGTTCGTGATTACCTTCATCGTTCTGGCGCTGGCCAAGCTGTTGCTGCTGCGGCTCGAGGCCGGGGAGGGCAGCAAATCATGATGTCTCGATTCGCAAAGCGGCAGTTGATCAACCGCATCAACATGACCATCGCGGTGCTGATGACCGTGTTTGGCGTGTTCTGGGTGGTCTGGATTCTGTGGACCACCCTGCGCCTGGGCTTGCCGGCCATCAGCCTGCACTTGTTCACTCAGGACACGCCGCCTCCGGGCAGCGAGGGGGGCGGGTTACGCAATGCTTTCGTCGGCAGTCTGATTTTGCTGGGCATTGCCGTAGCCGTCGGTACGCCGATCGGGGTGCTGGCGGGAACCTGGCTGGGCGAGTTCGCGGTCAGGCACCGGCTGGGTGCGGTCGTGCGCTTTCTCAACGATATTTTGCTGAGCGCACCATCGATCGTGATCGGGTTGTTCGCCTATGCCATTCTGGTTGATCCACTAGGGCATTTTTCGGCCTTTTCGGGGGGCGTGGCGCTGGCCTTGATCCTGATTCCCGTGGTCGTGCGCACGACCGACGAGATGTTGCGCCTGGTGCCGGGACCGTTGCGCGAGGCGGCCATTGCGCTGGGTACGCCTTATTGGATGGTCGTGACCCGCATCACCTGGAAGGCTGCGTCGACTGGCATTCTGACGGGCATCATTCTGGGGGTGGCGCGCATCAGCGGCGAAACCGCGCCGCTGTTGTTCACCGCGCTGAACAATCAATACTTCAATACCGATCTCTGGCATCCCATCGCCAATCTGCCGGTGGTGATTTTCCAGTTCGCGATGAGTCCCTATGCCAATTGGCAGCAGATGGCCTGGGCGGGGGCCTTTATCGCCGTGCTTTTCATTCTCATCCTGAGTATCGGGTCGCGCTGGCTTCTCAGTCGGCATGCACGATCGTGATCCAGCACCCCTGCCAACACAGCGCCTAACTCTCATGACGACCCTCACCACTTCTCAGCGCAACGGCTCCGCGTCCAAAGTGCCGTTCGATCAACAGACCATCAAAATCACGGCGCGGAACCTCAATTTCTTCTATGGCAAATTCCGCGCCATCAAGGACGTCAATCTTGACATTCCCGAGAAGCAGGTGACTGCTTTCATCGGTCCTTCAGGTTGCGGTAAGTCGACGTTGCTTCGCATCTTCAACCGGATGTACGAGCTCTATCCCGAGCAGCGTGCGGAAGGCGAGATCAACATCGACGGCGAAAACATTCTGACGAGCAAACGGGATGTTTCCCTGATTCGCGCCAAGATTGGCATGGTGTTCCAGAAACCCACGCCGTTTCCGATGTCAATCTACGAGAACATCGCTTTTGGCGTCCGTCTGTACGAGTCGATGTCCCGCAGCGAGATGGATGAGCGTGTCGAAGCCAGCTTGACCAAGGCCGGATTGTGGGGCGAGGTGAAGGACAAGCTCGGCCAGAGTGGCATGAGTCTTTCCGGCGGTCAGCAGCAACGCCTGTGTATCGCCCGGGGCATCGCCATACGCCCCGACGTGCTGCTGCTCGATGAGCCGACTTCGGCGCTGGATCCCATTTCGACGGCCAAGGTCGAGGAATTGGTGACCGAGCTCAAGAAGGATTACACCGTTGTGATCGTCACGCACAACATGCAGCAAGCGGCCCGCGTTTCCGATTACACCGCCTACATGTATCTGGGCGAGCTGATCGAATTCGGCGAGACCGATCAAATTTTCCTCAAGCCCACCAAGCAAGAGACCGAGGACTACATCACCGGCCGTTTCGGCTGATCGGAGCACACCATGGACAAGCCGCATCTTTCAACCCAGTTTGACACCGAGATCAACACGGTCTCCACCCGCGTGCTGGAAATGGGCGGGCAGGTCGAGTCGCAACTGGCGCAGGCCATCTATGCCTTGCGCCATCTCGACATCGATGCCGCGCGCAACGTGCTGCAAGTGGAAAAGCGCGTGAACCAGATGGAAGTCGACATTGACGCCGACATCACCCAGATCATCGCCAAGCGCCAGCCCACGGCGCGCGATCTGCGTCTGCTGGTGGCCATTTCCAAGACCATCACCAATCTGGAGCGCGCGGGCGACGAAGCGGCGCGCATTGCGCGCATGGCGCGCGACATCGTCGAGTCGGGCACCTCGGTTTCCATGGGCATCAGCGATCTGCAGCACGCGGCCGATCTGGCCATCGACCAGTTGCGCCGTTCACTCGATTGTTTCGCGCGCCTCGACGAGAAAGCCGCGGTGGAGATCGTCGAATCCGACAGCAAGATTGACGACGAGTTCGACGGCTTCACCCGCAAGGTCATCACCTATGTGATGGAAGACCCGCGCGCCATTTCCTCCATGCTCGACCTGATGTTCGTCGCCAAGGCCATCGAGCGTATTGGCGACCATGCCAAAAGCATTGCCGAGTTCGTCATCTACATCGTGCGTGGTACCGATGTGCGCCACAACAAGGAAGCCTTCCGGGAAGTCGCCGGCTCGCTTTGACTTTGCGCTGCCTTTGCTTTGAGTTTGCGTTGAATTTGCGTTGATCCACCGCCCCAGTTCTCCAGAGCACCCGCACCATGAGCCTGTCCAGCAACATCCTGATCGTTGAAGACGAGCCCGCCATTGCCGAACTGCTGGCAATGAACCTGCAGCACGCCGGGCATTGCCCGATCCGGGCTGGCAGCGCCGAAGAGGCGCTGCGCGTCATCCGCGATGTGCTGCCCGATGTGCTACTGATCGACTGGATGCTGCCGGGTATGTCGGGCCTCGCTCTGGCCCGCGCGCTGCGCGCCGACGCGCGCACCAAGGCCATCCCCATCATTTTGCTCACGGCGCGCAGCGAGGAGGGCGACAAGGTGCAGGGGCTGGATGCCGGTGCGGACGACTACATCACCAAGCCCTTTTCGCCCAAGGAGTTGCTGGCCCGCATCCGTGCCGTGCTGCGCCGCCGTGCGCCGCAGCTCACCGACGAGCAGGTAGAGGTGGGTGGCCTGTTGGTCGATCCCTCCAGCCGCCGGGCGCTGTTCAAGAAGACGGGCGCCGATCCGCTCGAAATCCGGCTGGGTCCGACCGAGTTCAAGCTGCTGCACTACCTCATGGCCCATCCCGAGCGGGTGCATAGCCGCGGTGCCCTGCTCGACAAAGTGTGGGGTGATCATGTGTTCATCGAAGAACGCACGGTGGATGTGCACATCAAGCGCCTGCGGGAGGCGCTGTCGCCAGTGAACTGTTCCGACATGGTGGAGACCGTGCGAGGTGCTGGCTACCGTTTTACTGCACAGAGCCGCGCCGTGCAGGCTTCTGCCGCTTGAGGTTGCGTTGTCTCGAACACGGCGGGCTTTGCTTCGTAAGCCTTGCAGTCGGGTTCTGGGCGGTGTTTGTATCTAATTGCGGTCTGCTGCGCGATTCACCATGATCTCTGTCATCTGGCGCCTGACCATCATCCTGCTGCTTGTCGTGCTGGCTGCGGCAGCGGGTGCCCTCTTGGACGGTTATCAGGGCGCCATGGCCGCTGCGCTGCTGGTTCTCGTCGGCGCCGTTCTGCGGGATTCGTTGGCGTTGTCCCGTCTGATTCGTTGGCTCAAAGCGCCCGAAGCCACGCCGGTGCCGAACGGCACTGGCGCCTGGGCCGAAGTGTTTTATCGCGTGTCTCGCCAGTTGCGCCTGTGGACGGTGCGGCTGCGCTATGAAGAATCGAAGCTGGAGCGCTTCATCGAGGCATTGCAGGTCTCGCCGAACGGAGTGATTCTTCTCGACGAGAACGACCAGATCGATTGGTGCAACGCCACGGCGGCGCAGCACTTCGGGCTGGACGTGCACCGTGACCTGCGGCAGCACGCTGTGCATCTCATCCGCAACCCGGAGTTCGTGGCCTATCTGCAGGCGCAGCGGTTTCACGAGCCGCTGCACATGCAGCGTTCTGGCGGACGCGGGCAGTCCACGCTGAGCGTGCAGGTGTTCCCGTATGGCGACCGGCAAAAGCTCTTGCTGTCGCAAGACATCACGCAGTTGGAGCGCACCGAGGCCATGCGTCGCGATTTCGTGGCCAATGTTTCGCACGAGATCAAGACACCGCTGACCGTGCTGGGTGGGTTTGTCGAGACCATGCGCGACATGCCGCTGGATGGCGTGCAGCGTCAGCGCGTGCTCGACATGATGCAGGCCCAGTCCGACCGGATGCGGCATCTGGTTGACGATCTGCTGGTACTTGCGCGGCTGGAAGGCGACCCATACCCGCCGACTGAACAGGTCATCGACATGGTGTCGATGATGACGCAATACAAGAGCGAGGCGTTGGCCCTATCCGGTGGACAGCACCAGATCTCTATGGACGTTCGCACCGATCTCGGGGTGCGCGGCAGTCCGCAGGAGCTGCATTCCGCGCTGTCCAATCTGGTGAGCAATGCTGTGCGCTACACACCTGAGGGCGGCACCATCAGGCTGGAATGGGATGCGGTGTTCGAGGACGGCCAGCCGAAATATGCCGAGTTCGCGGTGACAGATACCGGCATCGGCATTGCCGCAGAGCACATTCCACGGCTGACCGAGCGCTTCTACCGCGTCGACCGCGGGCGCTCGCGGGAATCCGGCGGCACGGGTCTGGGCCTGGCTATTGCCAAGCATGTGCTGCTACGCCACCAGGCCGAATTGCTGGTGCACAGCATTCCGGGCAAGGGCAGCCGCTTTGTGGTGCGCTTTCCTGTTGCGCGGCTGGCAGCGGCTGTGGCCCTGGGCAACAGCGCGTCCTTGAAAGCCGCCTAGTTTTTTCCGCTCAGCCGCGAGTGCATCAGCACTTGGTGGCAGCTCAGGCGACTGCGTGAGCCGCGTGGGCGGTGATAGTTGCCGTCGCTGTCCATCTCCCACGCATTGCCGGGATGCTGCCACTGCATGCGCAGGCCTTCACGGATGACCTGCGCCTTGATCTTGTTGTCGAGCAGCGGCACGGCGATTTCCACACGGCGCAGCAGATTGCGCTCCATCCAGTCGGCCGAGGAAATATAGACCTCGGCCTCGCCGCCGTTGTGGAAGTAGAACACCCGCGAATGTTCGAGGAAGCGACCGATGGTCGAGCGCACGCGGATGTTGTCCGACAGCCCCTCGACGCCCGGACGCAGCATGCAGGCGCCACGCACCAGCAGCCGCACCTCCACCCCGGCCTGAGAGGCGGCGTACAGCGCCTCGATCACCGTGGGTTCGAGCAGCGCGTTGATGCGGGCCCAGACCCGCGCTGGCTTGCCGTTGCGGGCATGGTCGGCTTCGCGCGCGATGGCGGCCAGCACATTGGCATGCAGGGTGAAGGGCGATTGCCACAAGCGCTTGAGCTCCTGCGCCTGACTGGAGCCGGTGATCTGCAGAAACACGCGCCGCGCGTCTTCGCAAATTTCGGGGTTGGCGGTCATCAGGCCGAAGTCGGTGTAGAGCCGTGCGGTGCGGGCGTGATAGTTGCCGGTGCCCAGGTGCGCGTACATGCGCAGAATCTTGCGGCCGGTGCTCTCGGCGGTCTCGCGGCGGACGATGAGCAGCATCTTGGCATGGCATTTGAAGCCGACCACGCCGAAGACGACATGCGCGCCCGCGGCCTCCAGCCGCGACGACCAGTTGATGTTTGTCTCTTCATCGAGCCGCGCCATGAGCTCGAGCACCACGGTCACTTCCTTGCCGTTGCGTGCGGCTTCGATGAGTGCGTCCATCAGCTCGGAGTTGCCGCCGGTGCGGTAGATGGTCTGCTTGATGGCGACCACGGCAGGATCGCGCGCTGCCGTGCGGACCAGATCGACCACGGGAGCGAAAGAGTCGTAGGGGTGGTGCAGCAGCAGATCGCGCGCGCGGATGCGGTCGAAAATTTCGGTATCCACGCCCGGCCAGTTGGCAGGCAGCGCGGGCAGATAAGGCGGGAACAGGAGCTGCGGTTCGTTCACAGAGTCCAGAATTTCCTGCAGGCGCACCAGGTTCACCGGGCCGTCCACACGGTAGCAGTCTTGCGGCACGATATTGTTTTCGCGCAACAGCCGGTCGATGACCGCGGGCGGGCAATCAGCGGCCACTTCGAGTCGTACCGCGTCGCCAAAGTGCCGGGCGCGCAATTCGCCTTGCAGCGCCGCGCGCAGATTGGTGATGTCGTCGTCGTCGATGAACAGCTCACTATTGCGGGTAACGCGGAACTGATGCACGCCGCGCACCTCTAGGCCGGGGAACAGTTGCCCTGCGAACGCCTGCATGCACGACGACAGCAACATGAACCCGTAGCGCGTATCGCATAGCTCAGGCGGCAAGGGAAGCACGCGCGGCAGGGTGCGCGGGGTCTGTACCACGCCGAGCTCGATGTTGCGACCAAAGGCGTCGGTACCCTCGAGCTGCACCGCGAACACCAGGTTCTTATTGATCACGCGCGGAAAGGGGTGCGCAGGATCGAGGCCGATGGGCGTGAGTAGCGGCGAGACCTCTGTTTCAAAATAATGTTGTGCCCAGGCGCGTTGCGCGTCGGTCCAGTCGGGCAGACGGTAGAGCCGGATGCCCTGCGCGTCGAGTGCGGGCAGCACGGCCTGCTGCAGCACGCGGTACTGGTCGGCGATCAGGGCGTGCGCCCGCAGGGAAATCTCGGCCAGGGCATCGCGCACCAGCATGCCATCGGGGGTGCGCGAGCTCGGGTCGGCCTCGAGCATGTCCTGCAGCGTGGCCACGCGGGTTTCGAAAAACTCGTCCATATTGCTCGACACGATGCTGAGAAAGCGCAGGCGTTCGAGCAGGGGATTGGTGTCATCGAGTGCCTGGAACAGCACGCGGCGATTGAATTCGAGCGTGCCCAGTTCACGGTTGAGCAGGCGGGGAGGGGAGTCTGGATGGGACATGAAAGGTTCGAGCGAGAAGCAACTGTCATTTTGCCAGTGCAGGCGGCAATCCGAGCGAGAATGCAGGTTGACGATGAAATCTTGATGACAACTTTCAAATGCATGTCATCAAACCGACGTTCAATCCACTTATGCCCACTCTGTTGAATCAACACCTCGCCGCGGTCGATCTGGGATCGAATAGTTTTCGCATGCTCATCGGCCGTGCGCAGGACAGTGCCGCCGGTGTGCAGGTCTATCCCATCGATTCGCTGCGCGAGCCGGTGCGCCTTGCGGCGGGGCTGGACGACAAGAAATACCTCTCCGAAGCCTCGCAGCAGATCGCGCTGCAGACCCTGCAGCGCTTCGGCGAGCGCTTGCGGCAGTTTCACCCCGACCGGGTGCGTGCCGTGGCGACCAATACCGTGCGTGTGGCCAAGAATGCGCCGCAATTTCTGCAGCGGGCGCAGCTGGCGCTGGGCTTTCCGATCGAGGTCATCGCCGGTCGCGAAGAAGCGCGGCTGGTCTACATCGGTGCGGCGCATTCAGTGTCGGTGGTGCAGGGCAAGCGGCTGGTGGTCGACATCGGCGGCGGCTCGACCGAGTTCATCATCGGCCAGGGCTATGAGCCGGGGATGATGGAGTCGCTCTACATCGGCTGCGTGTCGATGAGCCAGCGTTTCTTTCCGGGCAATCAGGTCGACGAGACCACCATGCGCGCCGCAGAGATTGCCGCGCGCAAGGAAATCCAGATCATCGCCGCCGATTTCAAGCGCAACGGCTGGAACCACGCGGTGGGCTCGAGCGGCACGGCGCGGGCGCTGGCCGACATGATCGGCGGCAGCCGATTCAACCCGCCGGACCAGCCGGGCGACATCACCCTGCAGGGCCTGCGTGAGTTGCGCCGTGTCTTTGTGCGCGCTGGCAATCTCAACAAGCTGCGCATGGAAGGCCTCAAGCCCGATCGCGTGCCGGTGGCTGCCGGGGGGCTGGCGATCATGCTCGGCGTGTTCGAAGAACTGGGCATTCAGTCCATGGAAGTGACCGACGCTGCGCTGCGTCTGGGCGTGCTGTACGACCTGCTCGGGCGCGAGCAGTCGCAGGACATGCGCGAGGTCACCGCGCTGCAGTTCATCCAGCGCTACGGCGCCGACCCACAGCAGGCGCAGCGGGTGAGTGAGGTGGCGCTGCGGCTCTATGCGCAACTGCGGCCCGATGCGTCAGAGGCGGAGCAGCGCTTGCTGCGCTGGGCTGGGCAGTTGCACGAAATCGGCCTGTCCATTTCGCACAGCGCCTATCACAAGCATTCGGCCTACATCGCCGCCAATGCCGACATGCCCGGGTTCTCGCGCGGCGAACAATCGGCGCTGGCGCAACTCGTGCTGGCGCACACCGGCAAGTTGAAGAAACTGAGCGCGACCGATCTGGAGAGCCTCGATCTTGACGCCGTGATGGCGCTGCGGCTGGCGGTCATTCTGGCGCGCAACCGCACGGCGGTCGACTTGGACGGCCTGCGGCTGCGCTATCAAGCCACCGGCATCAGCCTGCCGGGCGCGCGGCCCGCGCTGGACATCGTGGCGCCCGAACCCTGGCTCAAGGCCAACCCGCTGACCGAATACAGCCTGCGGCAAGAAGCCTCCGAGTGGGCGCGGCTGAATTGGAACGTCGCGTTACACAGTCCGGCTTGATTGCGTTGTGATTGCCGCGTAATGTTTGTTCAAGGCCGCGCTCTGCTGCGCGGTCAACCCACAAGGAGTACATGATGCAGATCATCCTCACACGGCATGGAGAAGTTGAAGGCATTCATCCCGAACGTTTTCGCGGGCGCATGGAGCTGGAGCTCACACCACTCGGCCGCGAGCAGGCCAGGGCAGTTGCTCAGCGCATCGCCGCCGAGTTCACCCCGCAGGCGGTTTACACCAGCCCGATGGGGCGCTGCCGCGACACCGGCGCGCAGATTGCCGCCGCCTGCGGCCTGAGCGCGCAGGTGCTCGATGGGGTCAACGATCTCGACTACGGCGACTGGCAATGGAAAACCCACGAGGAAGTCAAGGCGGCCCATCCCCAGACCTACGCCTTGTGGAAAAGCGCGCCGCAATGGGTGCGCTTTCCGGGCGGAGAATCTTTGCAGGACCTGGCGCTGCGCACCGCCGATGGCCTGCGTGCGCTTCTGCAGCGCCACGCCGATCACACCGTGGTGCTGGTGGGGCATGACAGCGTGAACCGCGCGCTGCTGTTGCATGCGCTTGATCTGCCGCTGTCCGCCTATTGGCGCATCACCCAGAAGCCGTGCTGCCTCAATCTATTCAGCGTGAATGCGCAGGGCGCAGTGACTTTGGAGCGGGTCAACGACACCGCGCACCTACGGGACATGCAATGAGTGCGGATGTCACAAAGGTCACAGAACGTATCGCGCCTTGTCCGTTTTGCCAGAGGCTGCCTGCGGTGTTGCATAACGCGCTGGCTTTTGCGGTGTACGACCGCGCGCCCGTCAACCCAGGGCATCTGCTGCTGATTCCCTATCGCCATGTGGCCGACTGGTTCGACTGCACCGCGCAGGAGCAGCAGGCCTTGCTGGAACTCGCCGCAGAAGGGCGCGATCTGTTGCTGCGTGAACGCAAGCCCGATGGTTTCAACCTCGGGGTGAACTGCGGACAGGCTGCGGGACAGAGCATTTTTCACGTTCATCTGCACCTGATTCCGCGCTACACCGGCGACATGGTCGAGCCGCTGGGCGGCGTGCGCGGGGTCATTCCGGCGCGGCAGAAGTATTGATGCGGTGAAGTGATGGCTCTCTTGCATTTCGATGCAATTGGAGTGGTTTTTTGCATTGACCCTGCGCATTTCGTGGACTAGATTAAAACCATACAGACGGCGATGGAGTTCGCCGTTCAATTGCCGACAGGGGTCTCGCCCCGGGCTGATGACTCCTACCTTTTTTAAGTGCTGCTCTGCCGACGCGCAGTTGCACCAACAGGAAGGAGTCGCGGATGTTTGCATCCACAACGCAGATCTGCTGTGTCTTATTGGCCCGCAACGCGGCCATCACACGCCGCACCGTTTTTGATCCAGCGCAGGGTTTTGTCCGCTTGCAGCTGCACGCGGGCATGTCCTTGCTGCGCAACCTTTGAAAGGAGATCAGCATGCCATCCATTTCGTCATCCCTTCTGGGTCAGGTTGATGACCGCCTGTCCCAACTCCCCTTGTCGTGCAGTGTGGTGCTGCCGGGCGGCCAGCGGGTCGGCCCCAACAATGCGCAAGTGGAAATGCGGCTGCGCGACAAGCGGGCGCTATGGCACATCACCACGGGGCAGATCGGCAAGCTGGCCGAAGATTATGTTGAGGGGGCTGTGGATATTCTGGGTAATCTGCGCGATCTGATGCGCATCGCCCCGGTGCTGCTCGACGGCGATCCACGCAACGAGCCGTCCAACGCTGCGGCGCGCATCTGGCACGGGCTGCGTCGTACCTTGTGGGAGCACAGCCACCACAGCCGAGAGAAAGACGCGGCGCAAATCCAGAGCCATTACGACGTGTCCGACGATTTCTACGCGCTGTGGCTCGATCCGCGCCGGGTGTATTCCTGCGCCTACTTCGCCCAGCCATCGATGACCCTGGCGCAGGCGCAGGAGGCCAAGCTCGATCACATCTGCACCAAGCTCATGCTGAGGCCCGGCGAGCGTTTCATCGACATCGGCGCGGGCTGGGGCGGGTTGCTGCTCTGGGCCGCAGAGCACTACGGGGTGGACGCCACCGGCATCACCCTGTCCAAAAACCAGTACGCCTACGTCAACAAGCTGATTGTGGAAAAAGGTTTGCAGGGCAGGGTGCGCATGTTGCTGCAGGATTACCGCGACGTGGACGAAACCCAGCCCTTCGACAAGGTGGCGTCTGTGGGCATGTGCGAGCATGTTGGCCGCCCCAATCTGCCGCTGTATTTCGACAAGATCCGCCGCCTGCTCAAGCCGGGCGGGCTGGTGCTCAACCACGGCATCACCGCCGGCGGGGTGGACAACAGCCAGCTTGCCGGTGGCATGGGCGACTTCATCGAAAAATACATTTTCCCCGGCGGGCAACTGGTGCACGTCAGTGTGATGGCCGAGACCATGACGCGCGGTGGCCTGGAGCCGCTGGACATGGAATGTCTGCGTCCGCATTACGCCAAGACCCTGTGGTACTGGGTGGACGGGCTCGAAGGCCATCTCGACGAAGCCCGCCGCGTGCTGGGCGACAAGGCCGAGAAGACCCTGCGCGCCTACCGGCTCTACCTCGCGGGCTCGGCCATGGGCTTCGAGCAAGGGTGGATTTCGCTGTTCCAGATCTTGGGCAGCCGCCCCAATGGCATTGTGGAAGAGCGGGTCGATGGCGACCGTGTGCTGCGTGCGCGGCAGAGCGCGTATCCCTTCAACCGCGCTTATCAATACGCGGGCAAGGATGCCGCAGACAAAGCGCAAGTCGCCCCCGCGCTTCCCGCCGAGGCGAGCGCCGACGCGCAGTGCGTGTAAATCTTTTCAAGCAAACGCAAAGTCGCTCCAAGCCGCCTTGCCACCCCCTCGGCGGGGTGAATCACCTGGGGCGCTCCAGGGCGGCGAGGTGCCGCCAGCAGTTTCAATGTGACAGGGAGATTCTCAATGAGTGCCTCGCAATCCATCATCATGGTGATCCACGCCCAGGAAATTCTGGATTCGCGCGGCACTCCCACGGTCAAGGCCACAGTCACGCTGGAGTCTGGCGTGCGCGGCACGGCGGCGGTGCCATCTGGCGCGTCCACCGGCAGCAATGAGGCGGTCGAGTTGCGCGACGGCGATCCGAAGCGCTATTTTGGCAAGGGCGTGCGCAAGGTGGTGGCCCACATCGAGGGCGAGATTGCCGCGGCGCTCAAGGGGCATGATGTGTGCGATCAAGCCGCGATCGACGGCGCGCTCATTGCACTCGATGGCACGCCCAACAAAGCGCGGCTTGGGGCCAATGCCCTGCTTGCCGTCAGCATGGCCGCAGCGCGCGCGGCGGCGCAGGTGCGCGGCCAGCCTTTGCACCGCACCTTGTGCGACCAACCGTCCAGGCTGCTGCCCATGCCCATGTTCAATGTGCTCAACGGGGGCCTGCACGCGCCGGGCAGCAGCCTCGATTTCCAGGAGTTCATGCTCGTGCCGCTGGGCGCGCCGAGTTTCAGCGAAGCTGTGCGCTATGCCGCAGAAACCTATCACGCCATCAAGGAACTGTTGCAGGCGCAGGGGCATTCCACCGCCGTGGGCGATGAAGGCGGATTTGCGCCCAAGCTGATGGGCGGCAATCAGGCGGCCTGCGAGTTGATGGTGCGCGGCATGGAACGCGCGGGCTACCGGCCTGGCGAGGATATGGCGATTGCGCTCGATCCGGCGGCCACCTCGTTCTACAAAAATGGCCTCTACCAGCTGCACCGTTCGGGCAATCAGAAGCTCGACAGCCAGGAGATGGTGGAGCTTTATCAGGGCTGGCTCAATGTGTTCCCCATCGTCTCGATTGAAGACGGCCATGCGGAGGATGACTGGGCCGGTTTTGCCGCGATGACGCGGCAGCTCGGCGCGCAAATACAGATTGTGGGTGACGACAACTTTGTCACCAACACCTGCATCATCCAGCGCGGCATTGACGAAGGGACGGCCAACGCCTCGCTCATCAAGCTCAACCAGATCGGTACGGTGACTGAAACCATCGACGCCGTGCGTTTGTGCCAGAAGGTGGGTTGGGGCACGGTGATGTCGCACCGCAGCGGCGAGACCGAAGACGCCTTCCTCTCCGACTTCGCCGTGGCTGTTGGCGCGGGGCAGATGAAGTCTGGCGCGCCCGCGCGCAGCGAGCGTCTGGCGAAATACAACCGGCTGATGGAGATTGAAGCCGAGCTGGGCGACAGTGCCGAGTTCGTCAACCCGTATCGCCGCTGAGGGGCTGGGCATGGCGACGCCGCAGGAGTTTTACAGTCTGGTGTTCCCTTCCGCGCAGCAGGAGTCCGCGCAGACCCGCCCTGACCTGCGCGACGTGTTTCACGACCTGTTTCTGGAGCCGATTTTCGCCGCCGCATTTGGCGCATTTCTGCCGCGCGACAAACCCTCGCTGTACGTGGTCAACCGCGCAGACGAAGACGCCCCCTACCGCGCCGAGGTGCTCAAGACATTACAGGCGTTGTTTGGCTCTCCGCTGGTCGATTTGGACGTGGTGCGCTACCGGCAGGATGCCCTGCGCGATCTGCAGCAGACCCCGGTGCTACAGGCGCTACAGGCGTTCCAGCGCACTCTGCGCACCATGCGCGACCATTTGCGCCGCGCCGAGACGGCCAGCAACGCCATCGAGGGACAGCGCTGGTTCGTGGACGCCGCGCTGGCCTACGGTCAGGCGCTGGACGCGCTGCATCAAACCCTCACGGCGGCAGACCTGCAGTCACAGGCCATGCTGGCTTTGCGTCAGCATATCGCTGGGCTGCTGGCTTCCGGCGCACACACGGCGTGCATGGCCGAAGCGCAGGCTTTGGTCGAGGCGCTGGCCCAGGTGCGGTATGCCATTCGGATTGACGGCACCACGGTGACGGTGCTGCAAGACCCGGCCGAGCCCGACTACACCACCATCATCGCCGATACCTTCGCCCGCTTCCGCCAGGGGGAGGTGAAGGATTACCGGGTGTCGTTCGACCCGGCCTCTGGGCTGAACCATGTGGAAGGGCAAATTCTCGACCGCGTGGCCTTGCTCCATCCCGAAGTGTTCGGTCGCCTCGCCCGGTTTCGCACTGCGCAGAACGACTATGCCGACGCCCGCATTCTGCGGCTGGACCGCGAACTCCCCTGGTTTCTGTGCTGGATTGATTTCACTCAGCGTTTTGTGCGCGCCGGGCTGCCGCTGTGCTTTCCCACCCTGAGCGCCGAGCCGGGCCACATCGACGCCCGCGACGCCTATGACATGGCGCTGGCGCGGCAGTGCGTCGAGGCGCAGCAGCCCGTGGTGTGCAACGATTTTGCGCTATTGGGCGAGGAACGCATGCTGGTGGTCACCGGGCCGAATCACGGCGGCAAGACCACGCTGGCGCGCACTGTCGGCCAGTTGCACCACATCGCCTCCCTGGGCCTGCCGGTGGCCGCGCGCAGCGCCAGTCTGCTGCTGTGCGACCGCCTGTTCACCCACTTTGAGCGGGTGGAAGACATCAACAACCAGCGCGGCAAACTGCAGGACGATCTGGTGCGCATGCACCGCATTCTGGAAGCAGCCACGTCGCACAGCTTGGTGCTGATGAACGAGATCTTTTCGTCCACCACGCTGGACGACGCGCTCTGGCTGGCGCGGCGCATCATGGCCCAACTCTCCGCCATCGGCGCGGCCTGTGTGTTCGTCACCTTCCTCGATGAACTCTCCACCTTCGATGCGCACACCGTCAGCATGGTCGGCACGGTCGATGCGCAAGACCCCACCATCCGCACTTTCAAAGTGGTGCGCAAGCCGGCCGACGGCAAGTCTTACGCGCTGGCGCTGGCGCACAAGTTTGGCGTCACGCGCGACCAGTTGCTGCAAAGGATTGCGTCATGAAAGCGCACCTGCTGTTTCCAGACCGCGACTTCGACCCCAAGGCGGAGCCGCCACCGCAATGGCACGAAGTGGCGCAGGACCTGGAAGTGGACACCCTGCTGGCCGCCATGGGACAGGACGATGGATTCCTGCGCGACGTGGCCGCCCGCATGCTCATGGCCGCCTGCGGCGCGGGCGACGCCCGCATCATCGCCTACCGGCAGGGCGCACTGCGCGACGCGCTCGATCACCCCGAGCAGGTGCGTGCGCTCTACGCCCTGGTGGTCGAGGCCATTGACAGCCGCAAGAAGCATCTGTTCGGGTTGGGTCTGTTCGGCCGTTATCCGAGCTTCAACCTGCGCGGCGCGGTGGAGTTGCTGCAGACCTTTGTGCAATTCTTGCGCCGCCTGCGGCAACAGGCCGACAGCCTGAGCGGTCGTTTTCGCTCCGAGGCGTTCGGCACCCTGTTCGCCAATCTGCAACACGACATCAGCGACGACTATTTCAACCAAGTACAGCAGCACCTCGAAACCTTGCGGTTTCGCCACGGCGAGCTGTTCAGCGCCAACCTCGGGCCAGGCAATGCGGGCAAGGACTATGTGCTGCACGCAGGCAATGGCAGCCGTCCCGGCTGGCTCGCACGCCTGCTGCACAAGGCGCCGCCTGAATTCACTTTCCGCCTGCCAGACCGCGATGAGGCTGGTGCGCAGGCCTTGAGCGCGTTGGTCGACAGGGGGCTGAACGACGTGGCTAACGCCATGGCGCAAGCCGCCGATCATGTGCTGAGTTTTTTTGAACTGCTGCGGGCTGAACTCGGGTTTTATGTCGCCTGCCTCAATCTGCAACAAGGGCTGTTGGCACTTGGCGTGCCGGTGTGCATGCCCACGTTCCAGCCCATCGGCACCTTGCATCTGAACGCGCAGGCACTGTGCGACCCCACCCTGGCGCTCACCCTGCAGCGTGCGCCGGTGAGCAATGCGCTGGCGGCAGGCGGCAAAAATCTGGTGGCCGTCACCGGGGCGAACCAGGGAGGAAAGTCCACCTTCCTGCGCTCGCTCGGGCTGGCGCAACTCATGCTGCATGCGGGCCTGTTCGTCGCCGCCGAAGCCTACGCGGGGGAGCTGGCCAACGGCGTGTTCACCCACTACAAGCGCGAAGAAGACGCCGATCTGCAGGGCGGCAAGCTCGACGAGGAACTCGCTCGGATGCGCGAAATCGCCGATCTCATCCGCCCCGGCGCGCTGTGGCTGTCCAACGAGTCCTTTGCTTCGACCAATGAACGCGAGGGCTCCGAACTGCTGCTGCAGGTCGTCGATGCGCTGCGCCAGCGTGGCATCAAGGTGGCGCTGGTCACCCATCTGTTCGAAGCCGCCAGGCAGCTTCAGCAGCAGGACACCGGACGTGTGTGCATGCTGCGGGCGCAGCGCCTTGGCGATGGCAGCCGCAGCTTCAAGCTGGAAGCGGGCGATGCGCTGCAGACCAGCTTCGGTGCCGATCTTTACGCCGAAGTGTTTGGCCGGTCTTGACGGGCTCCAAGCACCTTCAGGATCGCAGATCGACCACAAACACCGCCACCACCATGGCGGTGAGCAGCAGCACAAAAAGGCGCAGAGCCCAGAAGAACACCGTCCAGCCACGTGAAAGCTGCATCCGCGGCAGCGGCTTGGACATGTTGGCGACGAGCTGATCGGGCTCCAGACCCTCGATCAACTCGTCGTCGGCATGGGCCTCGGTGCGGTGATGATGCGATGTCGGTGTCATGGTCAGCCAGCGTGCCAGAAGGTGTTGACAAAGGCCACGGCGGCATACAGCGTGCCTGCCGCTGTGATGAAAACTGTCAGCGCGATGCCCAGCACATTGTTCCAGAGGGCATTGACTTGGCGACCCATCAATTCCCGATCATTGACCATGACCAGCAGAAACACCAGCGCCGGCGGCGTCAGCAGCACGGCCAGAAGGTTGGCATTGAGCGTGATCTGCAGCAAGGGCAGGCCGGGGATGAGCACGATGGCCCCTGCCAAGACGGCTGCGCCGATGTTGGCCAGGTAGAACACCGGCGCCTCGTCCAGCGGGCGGTTGAAGCTGTGTCCGGCGCCGACGAACGCTTCGCCGAGCCCATAGGCTGTGCTGGCCGAGATGGTGAGCATGGCCACCGCCCCGGCCTCGATCAGACCCAAGGCGAAAAAGGTCGCACCCCACGGGCCGATGTAGGGCTGCAACGCCTGGGCATAACCCGCGCCGCCCTGTGTGAGCTTAGATACGTCCACATGGTGGATGAACAGCGGCAGGGCGGCGAGCAGTGCGGCACATCCGGCCAGGGTGGCGATCACAGTGCCCACCGCCGTGTCGAGCCGACCCTCACCAATGTCGCGCGGGGTCAGCCCCTTGTCCACCGTGGCGCTCTGCTGGAAAAACAGCATCCAGGGTGTGACGGTGGCCCCGATGTTGGAGCAGACCAGCAGCAGCAATTGCTGCAGCGAGCCCACGCCAATGGGGCTCCAGGTCAGCAGGGCATGGCCGATGGCGGCCGGAGAAGGCTTGGCCAGAACCGCGCTGACGATGAACAGCAGATTGAAAATGGCCAGGCTGATGCTGATGCGCTCCCAGCGCGAATAGCGGCTGCCAAAAGCACTGATCACGACGAGTGACACCGCAACCACTACGGCCACCCAGGAAGGAATGCCGAAGAACGACATACCGACGCGGATGGCGATGATTTCCGTGATCAGGGTGATGAGGTTGGTGACGATCAGATCCGCCAGCGTGAACCACCCCCAGAACGGGCCAAAGCGCTGGAACAGCAGTTCGCCATAACCGCGGTGGGTGACCGCGCCCAGGCGCATGCCCATCTCCTGCACGAAATAGGCCGCCGCAAACGTCAGCGCAATGAAGGGCAGGAAAAACCCGATGCCGTAGCTGGCCCCTGTCGCCGCATAAGACAGCATGCTCGGCCCGTCGTTCTCGCCCAACATGACCAGCACGCCGGGGCCGAGCAGCAGCCAGATCAACAATCCCCTGCGGCCGCGCTTGCGAGCGTCGAGCACGCGCAGGCGATCGGCGGCGCGTTCGCGGTCCTCCCCGGTGAGCGCAAAGGCGTCATGGGTCATGGCGCGCTCTACGGGGTTTGCAACATCTGCGCAGCATGGCTGCGCACTGCATGGGCGGGGTGGTCGCATGCCAGGCGCTGTAACGCCCGGGTGCGCTCGGGGCAGCGCGGCATGTGCTGCAGGCTGTGCAGAAGCTCCAGTCCCTCGATCACATCGCCGCTGTGCTCAAAGGCGCAATCGACGAGCGCGCCGATGGTCTTGGGGTCGGCCATTTTGCCCAAGGCGATGATGGCACCCATGCGGGTCTCGCTCAGCGGGTGGTGCAGGGCGTGAATCAAGCGGTCTTGATACGGGGTGTGCCGCGCGTAGTCGTCCAGATTCGTACCGCAATCGGGACAGACCACGGTACCCGCAGGAATCTGCGCGAAGCACCAGGTGCAGTAATGAACCTGGCTGGTCTCGCTCATGGCCGTGGCGGAGCGTTCAGATCAGCCGCCGGTCGGTGACATCGAAGTAATGCCGGGCATGCACGACCAGCTGATTGTTCGAAGGGTGATCGACCGTCTCTACCGCAATCACCCGATCGAACACGGCGGGGTCGTGATGGTGCAGGTGTTTCATCAGCCAGAGCTTGGCCTGGCCTGGTCCGGTGATCAGGATTTCATGCGCCGTTTTGAGCGATTCGGCCACCGCGTGGTAGTAGTGCTGATCCTCCTGTACCTTGCCGGCGCCGATGGTGTTGGCCTTGTGGTGGAGATGCTGGTGCGGGTGCGGGGAATGGACGATGGATTCGCGCACGTGCTCGGGATCGATGAAAAACACATGTGCCTCGTTGTGGTCGATCCAGACGGCCGCGTGTTGGGAAGGATTCATGGGGGCTATTCACGGCGTCATGCCGTGTCCGTTGAATGAAGAAAAAGCGGCCCGATGTCGTGTCGGGCAGCCAACATGAAGCTGTTCAGTTGCAGCCGCACTGCGCCGTCCAGTAGACGATATGGCCGGGTGGCACCATCTCCTGGATGCGCGGCAGCACCGACTCCACCACCTCGGGTTCATCGAAAAATTCGAGCACCAGCGGCAGATGTACGTTCAGGCGCAGCAGATCGTCGGCATGGACCTCGCCCTTGCTGCCAAAGCCGGCCACCCCGCGAAACACGGTGACGCCATGCACTTTGTGCTGCTCATGCAGGAGTTTGAAAATCGAGCGCATCAAATCGTGGTGGCTGTCGTCCTTGTCCCCCTCTTTGATGTAGATGCGAACCATGGTGATGGTTTTGGCGCTCATGTCGAGACTCCCATATTGCGTGACAGAAAGGCGCCGAAGATGGCCGCCGCGATGGACAGCACGACCGAGGCGCCGATGTACAACCCGGCCTTCACCATTTCGCCGTTTTCAATGAGACCCAGCGATTCCAGCGAGAAGGTCGAGAAGGTGGTGTAGGCCCCCAGGCCACCGGTGAGAATGCCGGTGCGCAGCTCGGGGCTGAGGTTGATGCGTTCCAGGGTTTCAAAAAACAGAAAACCCATCAGGAAAGAGCCGAGGATGTTGATCGACAGTGTGGCGAAGGGGAAAGAGCGCCCCAGCACGCCCTGGACGACGATGCTCTGACCGTAGCGAGCGAAGGCGCCGATGATGGCGAAAATGGCGATATAGACGAAGGTCATTCGGTAGATCCAGAAAAAGTAAGAGATCAAGGAAAGCCGCGCGAACACGGCCCGTGAAAAGTTGTTGTGATGTCGTCGCGGTGTGGACCACCCTCCGTGTCGTCAACTCGGGCTCCATACCAGAACCAGGCCGAAGATCACGACCAGAAGCATGCCGATATAGGCCAGATAAGCATTCATCAGACCGTTCTGCAAAAAGCGCAACTGGCGTGCCAACCACTGCGCCGCCTTGACCGCCGGGGTGAACAGCAGCGGGCCGAACAGCGGCGCCTGCGAATAGTCGAACTGCAATTCTTTCAGGAAATACGGCTTGCCCTCGAACTGCCGCGCCACCGCGTTGCGCGGTCTGTAAACGAAGTTGTAGAACACCCGCAGCGCGTTGGAGAATGACAGCGCGGTGGTCGCTCCGGCGTGCGCTGCGTAGTCTTCGCCGCCGCACCACAGCGGCGCGCGGCGCACGGCAAAGCGCCTGCGGCCCCACACCAGCGCCAACGGAATGAGGGCCAGCAACGGCACGGCGATGACCAGCATGGCTGGGGAAATGAAGGCGAACCCGGCCGACAGTGGCACCAGCAGCCAGTCGTGCGTCATCTGCGCGGGTGCTTGCGGGGCGGGCCAGGCCGATGCGGTCATTTGCGGCAGCCAGAACACCAGGCTGACCGCAAACGCGGGTACGGCCAGGCCGGTGACGAGCACGGCCCAGCGCTGCAAGGGCGTGAGCGCGGTTTGATGTTTGCGGTGCTGCGCGGCGTGTTCTTCGTTTTGCCCCAGCAGGCCCACGCCGAACAACTTCACCATGGTGGCCAGCGCAATGGCGGCCGTCAGCGCCATGCCGGCCCCGGCCAGCGCCAGTGCGATGCGCGAGCCGTCGGTCTTGAGGGTGAAGTCGTGGAACAGGCTTTGAAATAGATACCACTCGCTCACAAAACCGGCGGTGGGCGGCATGGCGGCAAGGCTCATGGCGCCGAACACCGCGCCCAGGCCGAGGGTGAGCGGCGCATGGCGCAGGATCGCGTTTTGCCGCAAATGATGGTGGCCCTGCAGAGCGGCGGCGGCATCGGCGCTGAGAAACAGCGTGCCCTTGGCCAGGCTGTGGCCCATGAGGTGCAGGATGCCCACGGTCCAGGCCAGGGCCGAGAGCATATTCTCGCCTCCGGCGCGGAACACCAGCGCAGCGCCCAGGGCGGTGACGGCTACCCCGGCGTTCTCGGCCGAGGAGAACGCCAGCAGCCTTCGCCAATCGCTTTGCTGGAAGGCGTAGAGGATGGCCAGGATGGCGGTGAGCGTGCCCACAGCAAGCACCACCACGCCAAAGGCCGCGAGCCACGGCGGGTTGCCCATCCATTGCAACAGGGCGCGGCCCAGAGCGAAGTAGGCGGCGTTCATCACCACGCCCGACATCAGCGCGCCGGTGGCGCCGCTGCCGCTGCCGTAGGCGCCGGGGTACCACTCATAAAACGGCAGCAGCCCCAGCTTGGCGCCAAATCCCACCAGCCACAGCAAGCCGAGAAAGAACGCGCTGGCCACGTCCCATTGCGTCCACTGCAGCGCGTAGCCGCCGAAGGCCAAGCTGGGGCCGAGCATCAGCACCGCCAGCAACAGCGCCACGCCACCCACTTCCAGCAAGGCGAGCATGAACAGGTTGTCCTGCCCAGCTTGTACGCTGCGGTGGTCGGCCAGCAGCATCAGCGCCCCGCCGAAGCCCATCACCTCCCAGGCGATGAGAAAGCTCGCGCCGTCCTGCAAGCCGTAGACGCCCAGGGCGCCGAGCAGCGACAGTGCCGCGCCCGCCGCCCAGCCGCGCGCGTGGGCCATGCCGCCGAGCAGGCTGGCAAAAAATGCGGGTACCAGCGCGGGCAGCATCAGCCAAAGCGCCGCGGGCTCGGGCTGGAACACCACCGGCGTGTCGCCCAGCAGCAGCAAGGTCTGGCCTGCGCTGCCCGAGGGCAGGCCGTAGAGTGCGCCCAGCGCGGCGAGCACGCAGCCGGCGGCCAGCAGCCAGCGGGGTAGGGCGGTGCCGAGGAACAGATCGGCCAGCAGCGCGAGCACCCAGCAGGCAGCGGCCAGACCGAAGGCGGCAAGGGCGATGGCATCAGGCGGATTCATGGTGGCCTCCGTGGACCCGTTGCGGCCGTCGTCGCAACAGCACAAGCAGCGCCTCGATCAGCGCGGCGGGATTGGGCGGGCAACCCGGTAGCCAGACATCCACCGGGAGGATGCCGTCCAGTCCGTTGTGGCAGGCATAGCCGCCGCCATTGGTGCCGCCGCCGGTGGCGCAAGTGCCCGCGGCCATGACCCAGCGCGGCTGCGGCATGGCTTCAAAGGTGCGCAGCAGCGGCTCGCGCATCGCGGCGGTCACCGGGCCGGTGACCAGCAGCAGGTCGGCAAACCGCGGCGAGGGCGTGAAGAAGAGGCCCAGGCGGTGCAGGTTGTAGAAGGGGTTGAGCAGGGCCTGCAGCTCGCTTTCACAGCCGTTGCACGAACCCGCATCGACATGGCGGATGTGCAGACTCTTGCCGAAGGCCTTGAGTTCCTGCGCCAGTTCGGTCTCGTTGGTGGTTTGTGGTGTTGCCGTCGGAACGATGGCGTTGCCGCGGTTCACCAGATCGGCTTTGTCGCGCACGCCGAAGGCCCAGTCGTGACTGACGGTGAACGCCCCTTCGGGGCAGACTTCGGTGCAGAGCTGGCAGCCCACGCAGCGGGCGTAGTCGATCCGCACCGCCCCCGCCGCGTTGGCGGAGATGGCCGAGGCGGGACAGGCCGCCACGCAGTCGGTGCAGCCGGTTTGCGCGGTCGAGCAGCGAGCCGCATCGAAACGCGGCAGGCCGAGCACGCCGTCCTGTCCATCGGGGCCGGGACGTTCGGGCCAGGGAGTGGTGGCGCGGCCTTTTTGCAGGCCAAACCAGGTCCAGACGGGCATGATGTCTTCCCTCCCTTTTCAGCGATCGGCACCGGCGATGGACAGGCCGAAGCTGGCTTCGTTGATGGCGTAATCCATCATGTTGCTGTCCTCCACGGTGAACGGGAACACCCGCCAGTTCGAGAACGACGGCTCCTTGATTTTCACGCGCAGCAGCCGGGTGCGGTCTGCGCTGAGATGCACGGCGTACAGCAGGCCGCCGCGCGTGGCTTCGACCCAGCCCAGACCTTCGCCCTGCGGATCGGGGTCTTCCATCACGTCGAAGCGCAGCACCTCGCCGGGCTTGGTGCGGCCGATGGTCTGGCGAATGATGGCGAGCGACTCGCGGATTTCTTCCATGCGCACCAGCGAGCGCGCATGCGCGTCGCCGCCCTGCTGTACGGGCACGGAGAAGCGCACCTTCGCGTAGTGGGCATAGGGGTGGTCGCGGCGTAGGTCGCGGTCGAGGTTACTGGCGCGCTCGATCGGGCCGGTGGCTCCTTGGTCGAAGGCCACCTGCCGGGGCAGGATGCCCGTGGTCATCAGTCGGTCGAGGTGGCTGCGGGTGGATTCCAGGCGGTCGAGGTAGCGGTCGATCTCCTCGTTGATCGCGTCGAGCGCCTTGTCCAGACCCGAGATGTCGAGATCGCGCCGCAGTCCGCCCGGGGTGACGAGGCCGCGCAGAAAGCGGCTGCCGGTGAGCTTGCCATTGATCTGCTTGACCCGCTCTTCCAGCAGATGTCCCTCGGCCTCGCCGACCTTGAGCGTGGTGGTCTTGGACAGATGGCCGAGGTAATGCAGATGGTTGTAGAGCCGCTCCAGTTCAGCCAGGATGACGCGCAGATAGCGCGCACGCGCCGGGGCGCGCCAACCCATCGCACCCTCCACCGCCTGCGCATAGGCCAGTGCGTGGGCCACGGAATCGATGCCGCTGACCCGCTCGGCCAGCACCGCGCCGACGCGCAACGGCTGGCCTTGAAACCGTGCCTCCATCGCCCGGTGCTTGTAGAACAGACGCGGGTGATAGTGCAGGATGCCTTCGCCGATATAGAAGAACAGGAACTGCGCCGACTCCACAATGTCGGCCCGCACGGGGCCGAAGGGTAGGCGCTGGATGTCGGGCCCGAGCACCTGCGGCACGATGGGAGGCTGCGGCGAGTAGTCCCGCGTGGTGGCCAGCGGGTCGAAGGGCTTGGCCAGTGGCGCGGGCTCGCGCGGCTCGCCCTCGTGCAAGACCAGCGGATGGGGCTCGGGGTGGCCCTCGAAGCGAAGCCCATACAAATCCATCATTTCGCGTTCGTACCAGCCCAGCAGCGGCAGCTTGTTGGCCAGCGAGGGCAGGGTGTGGTCTTGGGGCCGCACGCGCCAGACCTTGTAGGGCAGATTGGCGCCCTGGCTGAGCACATAGATCACCTCGATGCCGCCATCGGCGCAGCCGCAGGCATAGGCCATCTGCATGCGGCCGTGGGCGCTGGGCGTATCGCCCAATTCGGTGAGCAGGCTGTCGGCGGCGGCCAGCAGCTCGGCTGGGTTTAGGCGGGTGGTGTCGCAGTGTTGCATCTCACACCCCTCCCAATTGCGTGGCGATGCTGGCCAGATGGTTCCAGATCGGCGGCAGCCACCACAGGCCGAGCAGCAGGATGGCGGCCAGCGCCACGGCCATTGGCGCCACATGCACGAACTTGAGTTTCAGATGCGGCGCATGCTCCGGCCGCGGGCCGAAATACATGGCGCGGAAATGGTTGAGAAAGCCGATGAAGATGACGATGAGCAGCACCGCCATCCACCACACCGCCCAGGGGTTGGCGCTCTGCATGCCGCCGCGCAGGATGGTGAGTTCCGACAGAAACAGCCCGAACGGCGGAGCCCCGGTAATGGCGACGGCGCCAGCCAGCCAGATCGCCCCGCTGCGCGGAAAGAAGCGCAGCACGCGGCGGATCTTGCCGATCTCCTTGCTCTCGTAAGCGTGCATCATGTTGCCCGCGCCGAAGAACACCAGCGACTTGGTCAGCGAGTGGTTGAGCATGTGATAGAGCGCGCCAACGACGCCCAGCGGCCCGCCGAAGCCGAAGCCCAGCGCGATCACGCCCATGTGCTCCACGCTCGAATAGGCCGCCAGGCGCTTGGCAATGGTCTGGCGGCTGATGAACAGCGCTGCCACTAGCAGGCTGAACGCGCCCAGCACCACCAGCGCGGTGCGCGCCGTGGTTTCAATGGAGGTGCCTTGCAGGATGTGCAGATAGCGCACGATGCCCAGCATGGCGCAGTTGAGTAGCGCGCCCGACAGCATGGCCGAGACCGGGGCGGGGCCTTCGCTGTGCGCGTCCGGCAGCCAGGTATGCATGGGCGCCAGTCCCACCTTGGTGCCGAAACCCACCAGCACTAGCAGGAAACTCAGCAGCAGCAACAGCGGCTCGGCCTTGGGCGCGATGCGCGCGAGATTGGCCCAGGTCATGTCATACACCGGGCCGAGGATAAAGGTGCCGGCCCAGTAGAACAGCACCGTGCCCAGCAGCGCCAGCCCGAGGCCGGCGGAGACGATGACGATGTATTTCCATGCCGCCTCGATGCTTTCGGGCGCACGCTGAAACCCCACTAGGAAGGCGCTGACGATGGTTGTGAGGTCGATGGCGATCCAGTACAGGCCGGGATTGTTCTGCGCCGGAGCAAAGAACATGGTCAGCGCAAACGCCGCGAACAGGGCGTAGAAGCGATGCAGCCGCACCGCCTCGCCGTGCATCCAGCGCATATAGCCGATGGCGTACACGCTGGCCAGTAGATACACGATGGCCAGGCAGAACATCACCCACACGCCGAAGTCGTCGAGCAGCAAGTAGTGATTCAGCGCGGTGATGGGCTGGCTGGGCGTGGCGATGAGCAGCACCACGACCAGCACGAAGTCGATGACCGCCGCTGCCAGGTTGAGCACCTCGGCCACACGGTTGCGCCGCGAGATCCAGCTGCCCGCCATGGCCACCGCGGTGACGATCCAGATCGCATACAGGACATTCCAGATCATGGCTTCACCCCACCAGCCTTGTGAGGTCGCGGCTGCTGGTCGTGCCCACTTCTTTGTGCAGGTACCGGATCAGCATGCCGAAGGTCGAGACAATGATCAGCAGGTCGAACAGAATCACCATTTCCAGCAGCAGGGGCATGCCCGGCACCAGAATCTGCGAGCCCAGGAAGATGCCGTTCTCGATCACCAGCAGGCCCAGGATGGAACTCACCGCCTCTGCCCGCAGCACCAACATGAGAAAGCCGATGAGCTTGAGCGAGAACATGGCGGTGAGCGCCAGCACCGCGATGTTGTCCACCAGATTCATGCGCACGCCCAGTCTCTCAGCCAGAGCGTAGGAGAACAGCACCAGAAAACCGCCCAGCACCACGCTCGAAGCGGGTTGCAGCAGGGGCGTGAACTCACGGTTCTGCCCCAGCCCGTTGACGATGCGCACCAGCAGGTAAGGCAGCAGCGTGCCGCGGAACAGTGCCGTCAACGCCGCGATGAACACCAGTTCGGGGTAATGCCCCGTGATCCCCACCGAGGCCGACAGCGCTGCGATCACCCATGACTCCGCCGCAAAGGCCAGGATGTGGTTCTTGATCCAGTGCGAACCCAGCATGACGAAGGCCAGAATGAGCGCGATGATGGTCAGCAGGCTGAACAACGAAGCCTGCACGCCGCCGAGGTGGAAGATCAGCATGGTGCCAAGCTCCTTACACCTGCCGCGCCACGATGGCCAAAATCGCCATCAAAAAGGACAGCGCCAGCGGCTCCTGATAGCGGTAGAAGCGCAGACGCGACTGCGCGGTATCGACAAACACCATGATCAAGGCCACGATCGCCCATTTGCCGAGCAGGGCGACGGTGGCGCCCAGAATGCCCAGCGCCGTGCCCTGGGTGGACAGGCCCCAGGGGATGGTGAGCACATTGAGAAAGATGGTGTAGAGGATGGCCTGCTTCATCCACGAGGCCCATTTCAGCAGCGCCAGCAGCGGGCCGGAGTATTCGAGGATGCGGGCCTCGCCGATCATGTAAATCTCATAGTGGATGCTCGAATGGATGGGCAGCCGCTCGGTCTCCACGGTGAGCAGGATGAAAAACGCCGCCACCAAAAACAGATGCGCCGGGCTCCAAAACACCGCGGGCTGCGCCACCAGAAGATGGTTGACGACGAAGGGCAGCATGGCCTGCGCCAGCAGAGTGATGCCGACGAACACCATGATCAGCGTGGGCTCGGCGAGGATGGCCAGCATGGCCTCGCGGCTGGAGCCCAGACCACCGTAGGGATGGCCGCTGTCCAGCCCGGCCAGCAGAATGGCGAAGCCGCCCAGGGTGAGGATGAGCCCGCCGCCGAGGATGTCGCCCATGTCGGACAGGGGCAGGGGGTAGTCGGTCAGCACCGGAATGAGAATGGGCACCGTGAGCATGGCCGCGAACGCCACGATGGGCGCGGTCCAGAAGATCCACGAGGCCGTCTGCGGCACCACGATCTCTTTGCGGAACAGCTTGAACAGATCGCGGTAGGGCTGGAAGAGGCTGGGGCCAAACCCGCGCTGCACTTTTTCTTCCATCGTGACGATGAAGCCGTGCAGCAGCGGGGAGAGCAGCACGATGACCAGAACCTGGCACACTTGCTGCAAGATGACGTCACCGCGCATGCTTCCTCCCTGTCGAGAAACGCGAGCAAACAAGCTGTAGCTCGCGGCAGGTAGGAGTCATCAGCTAGGGGCAGCCCCGCGCGGTTGTTGGCGAACTCCATCGCCCTTCTTGTGTGACGCAGTCTAGGAGTGCATCGCGGCGCGGGTCAAGCTGACATATGTATCCAGTCGCAAGCCAGATTGCCAAAATTTACCAGACCGAATGGACGCAATGCATGGTCACAACTGGGCTGGTAGCAATCCGCGCCGACAAGGACTACAACATCGTCAAACTTCTTGGGAGCGTTGCCTTGAACACGGATCCTCAAACCCTGTCGCAGATCGAACCCGCCGAGGGTATGCGCATCGAAACCGACTCCTTCGGCCCGATCGAAGTCTCCGAAGCGCATCTGTGGGGCGCGCAGACGCAGCGCTCGCTGCAGCATTTCGCCATCTCGACCGAACAGATGCCGCGCGAACTCATTCGCTCGCTGGCCTTGGTCAAGCGGGCCTGCGCCGGGGTCAACGCCGAGCTGGGCAAACTCGATCTGCGCACCGCGCAGGCCATCATCGAGGCGGCCGACGAAGTCATCGCCGAACGTTACCCGGGCGAGTTCCCGCTGTCGGTCTGGCAGACGGGCTCGGGCACTCAGACGAACATGAACATGAACGAGGTCTTGGCCAATCGCGCTTCGGTCCTTTTGGGCGGCGGAGTGGGGCTGGCGCGGCTCGTGCATCCGAACGACCAGGTCAACATGGGACAGTCGTCCAATGACATTTTCCCCACCGCCATGCATGTGGCCGCTGCGGCGCAGACTGCGCAATATCTGCTGCCCGCGCTCATCGCCCTGCGCACGACCTTGCAGAGCAAGGCCGAAGCCTTTGACGATATCGTGAAAATCGGCCGCACCCATCTGCAGGACGCCACGCCGCTGACCTTGGGGCAGGAGTTCTCCGGCTATGTAGCTCAGCTCGATTTATCTCGGCGGGCGATCGATGCGGCGCTCGGGCCAGTTTATGCCCTGGCCGTGGGCGGTACTGCCGTGGGTACTGGGCTGAACACGCATGCCTCGTTTGGCGTGCGCGTGGCGACCGAGCTGGCGCGCCAGACCGGATTGCCTTTCACCAGCGCCGAAAACAAGTTCGCCGCCCTGGCCGGACACGAGGCGCTGCTGTTCCTGCATGGCGCGCTCAAGACCCTGGCGGCAGCCTTGATGAAAATCGCCAATGACGTGCGCTGGCTGGCGTCCGGCCCACGCAGTGGTCTGGGCGAGATCCGCATTCCGGAGAACGAGCCGGGCAGCTCTATCATGCCGGGCAAGGTCAACCCCACGCAATGCGAGGCGCTCACCATGGTGTGCGCACAGGTGTTCGGCAATGATGTGGCCATCAACATCGGCGGAGCGTCAGGTAACTTCGAGCTCAATGTCTTCAAGCCCCTGATTGCGCACAACGTGCTGCAAAGCCTGCGGCTGCTCACCGATGCCATGACCAGTTTCGACCACCATCTGGCGCGCGGCATCGAGGCCGATCGGCCGCGCATCGCCGAGTTGATGCAGCGCTCGCTGATGCTGGTGACCGCGCTGGCGCCGCACATTGGTTACGACCAGGCTGCGGCCATCGCCAAGACGGCGCATCACCAGGGCCTGACCCTGCGCGAGGCGGCTTTGGCCTCAGGTCTGGTGAGCGCTGAAGACTATGACCGCTGGGTGCGGCCGCAGGACATGGTGGGCGCGCGTTGAGCCTCGGCATCTGCGCGGGCGCGCCTGCGCCGCATCGTCTGAGCGCGCCCGTTCATTCGCCCAGGAAGTGGCGTGCATAGCGGCGGTTCACCTGGCTCAGGCGCAGCAGCACAGGGAAGTCGGCCACGCCGAAGTCCGGGTCCCAGGCCGGTGCCCCGCAGACCTTGGCGCCCACGCGCAGATAGCCCTTGAGCAGCGCCGGGGGTTCCACTGCAAGGTCATGCCGCAGGCGGTCGATGGGGAGTGGCAGGCGGGGATGCACCCGGTCTTCGATGTCCGCCAGATGGGTGCGCTGCAACTGCGCCCACAGGCTGGCGGCGGTATGGCCGCCGCAATGCATGGACATGCTGGCGCAGCCGATCAGTGCGTCCAGACCTTGGCGCTGCATGTACACCGCAATTCCGCGCCATAGCGCCAGAATGACCGCGCCGTTGCGATAGTCGCGGTGCACGCAGGAGCGGCCGATTTCCAGTAGCCGGGGCTTGAGGTGATGCAGCCGCGTCAGGTCGAATTCGGTTTCGGTATAAAGCGTGCCCACGCGCTTGGCCTGATGCGCGGGCAGGGCGCGGTAGGTGCCGATCAGACGCCCCTCGGCGTCGCGCACCAGCAGGTGGTCACAGTAGGGGTCGAACAGGTCGATGTCCAGACCTGGCTCGAGCGTTTTGATCTGCGCACCCATTTCCTCGACAAACACCTTGTAGCGCAGTCGCTGTGCCTCGCGCACCTCGTCGGCATGCCGCGCCCAGGCGACGGTGAGGTTGTGCGCCGGGTGCTGCGTGGCAGTTCCGGCGTCGGGCCGAATGCTCTGCGCATCAGTCACCAGCCGCTGCGCGGCGTCGTCGTCGAACATGCGATCTCCTTTATTTCAATGATGGTGGAAGATAGGCAGGCAGCGTGACGGTTCAGTGAAGATTGCGTGAATATGGTGTGACAGTGCGAGCCAGATGACCAGATGTGATGCATCAGTCGCTCAACAGGTCGGCGCTGATGCAGGCGCGTAGGTTGCGCTGGATGCCGGATTCGCGGCTGCGCTCCACTGCCCACAGCAGCCCGCTCTTGCGCAGCGAAAACTGCTGATCGCAGCCGGTGATCCAGTACAGCCCGGCGCGGCCCATCGTGGGCTGATGGCCGACGAGGATGAGCGCGCCGCCCTCGCGCGGAAAATCGGAGACCACCGACAGCAGTTCGCCCATGTCCGCGTTCGGGCGCAGGCGCGGATCGGCCACCGGGTAATCGCTCAGGTGCTGCGCAGTCTGCCGCGCGCGGGCAGCCGGGCTGGTGAGCACCGTCCAGGGCTTGGGTAATTGCGACTTGATCCATGCGGCCACCAGCGCGGCGTCGCGCCGGCCCTGCTTGGTGAGGGTGCGGCGCAGATCGGCGTCGTCACCCTGGGCGGAGCCCGGAGCGTCTTCCGCCTCAGCGTGACGCCAGAAAATGACATGGAAATTCGGCATGTTAGAGAGTCGTGTTAGTGCAAAGTCGTAAGCGCACAAGGATACACGTCCGATATGGCAGCACTTTGTAAACCACACTGGAACAGTCGGCTTGGTCGCCATCGCAGCTTGCAAAAATCTGGGCATGGACCGACTGGCTGGTGAAAAATCAGTGCTGCATCACCGCGAGAAAGACTGGAATCGAGACGGCGCCCAGCACGGTGGACAGGCTGACTAATCCGGCCACATAGGGACCATCGCCGCCCATGCGCGCCGCCAGCACATACGCGCTCGATGCGGTGGGCATAGCGGCAAACAGCACCAGGACCAGCGCCTGCAACGGGGCTAGGTGCAGCGCGGCGGCCAGCGCCAGTGCGGTCAGTGGCAGGATGAGATGCCGGATGGATAGAAACCACAGACCCAGCGGCAATTCCCTACCCAGACCGCGCCACTGCAGACCCGCGCCGACGGTCATCAGCCCGAGGGCGATGGATGCGCTGCCCAGACGGTCGAGCACGGGCAGCACCGGGCCGGGCAGCGACCAGCCCATGCCGTGCACGATCAGCCCGGACACAGTGGCGAGGATGAGTGGATTGCGCAGGATTTCGCGCAAGAGATTAGCCTGCGCATGCCGCGCCAGCGCCCATACCGCAGCGAAGTTGCACAGCGGCACGCCCACGGCGATAAGCACCGCGACCAGCGACACAGCCTGCGCCCCGCCGACGCGGTCGGCCACCGCCAGCGCGATATAGGAATTGAAGCGAAACGCGGTCTGCACCCCGCTGGCCACACAGCGGCGGTCTGCTTTGCGGAACCAGAACGCCGCATACGCCAGCGCGATGCCGATGAGCAGCATCGCCGCCCCGGCAATCATCAGATCGGCACTGCCGCGCAGGCTGGCATGGCCGCGGCTGGTGGTGGAAAACAGCAGCGCCGGAAACAGCACGAAGTAAACCAGCCGCTCGACCCCGTCCCAGACGGTGCGATTGAGCGGCGCGGCCTGCGCGAGCAGTAGGCCCAGCACGATCAGGCTGAAATCGGGAAACAGCAGCAGGGCGTCGTGCAGCATGATGGCGGCGTCAGCCTCGGGCGAGCGGGCTGATCGCGTGGGGGCTCAAAGCCGTGAGTCGCGGGCCTCGGCCGCTTCGGAAAACTCGTCTTGCGGCTCCTCGGGTTTGCGCTGCACCAGCACCTTGTCGATGCGCTTGCCGTCCATGTCGACGATCTCGAAGGTCCAGCCGCCCCAGTGCACGATGTCCCCGGTAGTCGGCAGACGCGCCAGCAGCAGCATCAGCATCCCTGAGAGGGTGTTGTAGCGCTGCTTTTCCTCGTCGGGCAAATGCGCCAGGCCAAGGCGGGTCTTGAGGTCGTCCACGGTGATGAGTCCGTCCAACAGCCACGAGCCATCCTCCCGCTGCATCGCCCAAGGTTCCTCGGACGGGTGCGACTTGAACTCGCCGGCAATCGCCTCCATCAAGTCTTGCACGGTGACGATGCCCATGGTCTGGCCGTATTCGTCGATCACCATGGCGGTGTGCTCGGCGCTCTGGCGGAAGGTCTGCAGCAGTTCCAGCCCGGTCAGGCTCTCGGGCACGAAGGTCGCGGGAATGGCGGCCTTGCTCAGATCGTCGATGCCCTCGCGGCGGATGAAGCGGCCCAGCAGCTCCTTGGTGGACACCAGACCGACCACTTCCTCCAGCCCGCGCTTGACCAGCGGAAAGCGCGAATGCGTGGACTGCGCGATCTTGTTCAGGTTTTCGCTCAGCGGCTGATCGACGTCGAGATATTCGATCTCGTTGCGCGGCGTCATCAGCGAGGCGATCTGCCGGTCGTCGAGACGGAAGACATTGCGCACCATCTCGTGCTCCTGCTCCTCGATGACCCCGGCGTCGGAGCCTTCTTCGAGCACCTCGTTGATTTCGGCCTCGGTCATCTGTGGCATGGTGTCGTGCCGCACACGTAGCAGGGTCAGCAGCAGGTCGGTGGAGATCGACAGCAGTTTGACAAAGGGCGCCGCGCCACGGGCGATCCAGGTCATGGGCCGCGCCATCACCATGGCGATGCGCTCGGGGGCGAGTTGCCCTAGCCGTTTGGGCACCAGTTCACCGATGACGATGGACGCAAACGTGATGATCAGCACCACGATGGCCGTGGCCGACACCCCGGCAAACTTGGGCAGCAGTCCCAGAGAAATCAGCCAGTTGGCCACCGGCTCGGAAAACGCCGCCTCACCCAGAATCCCGTTGAGCACGCTGATGGACGTGATGCCGATCTGCACCGTGGACAGCAGCCGCGTGGGCTGCTCGGCCAGATGCAGCGCGGTCCGCGCATTGTCGTTGCCCGCCTCGGCCAGTGCCGTGAGCCGGGCGCGGCGCGCCGTGACCAGCGCGATCTCCGACATGGCGAACAGACCATTGAGCAGGATCAGGCCGAACAGAATTAGCACTTCCATGACGGACGCTCCAGAGCGGACGACACACGGAAAACACGAGGCGGTGGCTTGGCGGCCCGGCGGGAACGCACGAAACCCCCGGGCGCGGTCGGGCATGCGAAGCGGCCGAAGCGAAGGCGAGGCGCAGGGCGCAGGACGGTGGTGGCAGACCCGGCACAGAGGTTGGGTAACGGTGAGCCGGGCAACAAAGACGCAGGGTCAGGATCCAAGGAGGGATGTCGGAACGGGCCGGGCAATCGGCCTATGCTTCTCACTGTCTTGCGCGAGCCGTGACGGCCTGCGCGAGACCACGAAAGCAAGATCGAAACTGCCCGGAGCCCATTCCATGTCGAGTCAACAAGAGCCCCAATTAGACCAAAAACCCCTGCCACCCTCTGAAACGCTGCGTTTGCCGACCCGCTTGCAGCATCACGCCTATCAGCCGCCCGCAGGCTTCGACGCCGTCGAACCCGGCGTGCACCACGCCTCCACCGTGATCTTTCCAGACGTGGCGACCATGCGCGCGCGCGACTGGCGCAGCAAGGCCGGCTACACCTACGGCCTGCACGGCACCCCCACCACCTTCATTCTGGAAGAGCGTCTGGCCGCGCTCGACGGCGGGCGGCACTGCGTGCTCTGTCCCTCGGGGCTCTCGGCCATCGCCCTGGTCGATCTGGCCTTGCTGCAACAGGGCGACACCGTGCTGCTGCCGTCCAATGTATACGGCCCGAGCCGCGAACTGGCCGAGCGCTTCCTCGGCGCCTGGGGCATCGAACACCGGCTCTACGACGCCACCTGCACCCCGGACGAACTCGCGGCGCGCATCACCCCGCAGACCAAGCTGCTCTGGCTGGAGGCACCCGGTTCCGTCACCATGGAAATGCCCGACCTGCGCGGCCTCATCGGCGTGGCGCGGCAGCACGGCGTTGTCACCGCCATCGACGCCACCTGGGCCGCCGGCATCGCCCTGCAGCCCTTCGATCTCGGCGTGGACGTGGTGATGCAGGCCCTCACCAAATACCAGAGCGGCGGTGCCGACGTGCTCATGGGCAGCGTGACCACCCGCGACGACGCCCTGCACGAACGCCTGCTGCTCACCCACATGCGGCTTGGCCTGGGCGTGAGCGGAGATGACGCGGCCCGCGTGCTGCGCGGCCTGCACACATTGTCGCTGCGTTACGCCGCGCATGATGCCAGTGCGCGGCGCATCGCGCAGTGGATGAAGGACCAGCCCGCCGTGGCCGAGGTACTGCACCCTGCACTGCCCGGCAGCCCGGGGCACGCTCACTGGCGGCGCGACTGCACCGCTGCGGGCGGTTTGCTCAGCGTGGTATTTCAGCCGCGCTACCCGGCCGCGCAGGTCGATGCCTTTGTCGATGCGCTGCGCCTGTTCAGGGTCGGCTACTCCTGGGGCGGTCCGGTCAGCCTGGCCGTGCCCTATGACGTGCAAGCCATGCGCCCGCCCGGACGCTGGTCGCACCAGGGCGGCCTGGTGCGCCTGGCCATCGGGCTGGAAGACGCCGACGACCTGATCGCCGACCTGGCCCGCGCAATGCGCGAGGCCGGCATGGTCTCTTGAAGGGCGACTTCCAGCGGCAAGGTGTGACGGGGCAGGGATTTGATCCGGGCGAGACGCCGTCGTGGCAGCGCGTTGCACTTTCGATTTGAGACTGTGTTGAGGTTCGGATGATGTCGAAGGCATCGGAAGAATGATCTTTCACGTGACATCGGCGTGCGACACAGACCGAAAGTTTTCGCGGCGGCTGTCGTCAAAGTCCAGGCGGGATGCGTTATCTGACGCATATTGATCGTTCCAAGGAGAAACGTCATGATCCGACGTGTTGGTTTGCTGGGGGGGATGGCGATGGTGGCCGTGCTAGGCGGTTGTGCCGTGGTGCCGCCGTCTGCGCCCACGGCCTATGCGGTGCCGCAGCAGCCTGCTTATGCGCCGTATGCCCAGTCCGAGTATTCACAGGGATATGCCCCGCAACCCGCCTATGCGCCGCCGCCGGCCTATGTTCAGCAACCGGCCTATACGGCGCAGCCGGGCTACACCCCGGCGCCCGTGGCGCAGTCCAACCTGCCGGGGGCTGCGCTGGGCGCGGTGGCGGGTGGGCTGATCGGCTCGCGCTTCGGGTCGGGAAATGGCCGCACGGCCATGGCCGCCACGGGGGCGGCACTGGGCGCGGTGGTGGGGTCGAATACGGCCAATCCGGACTCCACACCCATCACGCCGGGCACGGTGATCGGTGGGATGGTTGGCGGGCTGGTGGGTTCGCGCTTCGGCCAAGGCAATGGCAAGACAGCGGCAGCGGCGCTCGGCGCGGCCGTGGGGGCGATGGCGGGGTCGCAGTATCCCGCAGTGGGATTGCCGTAACGGGCACCAGCAGGCGCGTTATTCGAACCAGTGCAGCAGGCTGTCGAGGCCGCCATGGTCGATGGCGGCGGTGGCGGCTTCGCGCACCCTGGGTTTGGCGTGGTAGGCCACGCTGAAGCCGACGGCGTGCATCATTGGCAGGTCGTTGGCACCGTCGCCGATCACCAGCACTTCGCCGGGGTCGCAACCCAGATCGTCGCAGAAAGCGAGCACGGCCTTTTTCTTGGCTTGGCCGTCGATGATGTCGCCGACCAGCGTGCCATCAAGCGCGTCACCTTCTACGTCTACGCCGAGCATATTCGCGGCCACGCGGTCGAAGCCCAGGCGCTGTTTCAGCCGGTCGGTGAAGTGGGTGAAGCCGCCGGTGACGAGCTGGGTTTTCAGCCCGGCCGCCTTGACCGCGGCCAGCAGGGTTTCGGCACCGGGGTTCAGGCGCAGGGTGTCGGTGTAGAGCTTGTCGAGCGCGGCGAGCGGCACGCCTCGCAGCAGGGCCACGCGCTGGCGCAGGCTGGTGGCGTAATCGGCAATCTCGCCACGCATGGCGGCCGCGGTGATGGCGGCAATCTCGTCTTTCTTGCCCACGGCGGCGCCGATTTCATCGACGGTCTCGATATTGATCAGGGTGGAATCCATGTCCATGGCGAGCAGCTTGAAGTCGCTCAGGCGCAGCCCGGCGGGCACGATGGCCCAGTCGATGTGGTGCTCGCGGCAATAGGCGTCGAGAGCGCGCCGCATGCCGGGGCCGGCGCTGCGGATGTCGCGCAGGCGGGCGACGTTGTGTCCCCGATGGGGGTCGCTGTCATCGGCGAATTTTTCGAGGCTGGCCGGGGCAGCGAGGTGGCAGAGGTGGTCGAGACTCTCTTGGGAGAGCGCGGTGGTGTGACGCTGAATGACGAGGTGGTGCATGGCGGATTGGGTGGAGTGGCAGGGAGTGTGATGGACTGTAGTATGGCGTCAGCGCCTCAAGCCACCGCTGCCTCGGCCCGCGGCGCGCCGAGTTGTTTGAGCGTGTCGCGGATGAGCTGGGCGCGCTGCACGGCGTCTTGGGTCGGGCGTTCGATGCGCAGACGGTCGTTGCCGGTGAGCTTGATGTGGCGGTGCTTCTGGATGAGATCGATGATGCGGGCGGCGTCCACCGGCGCATCCTTGCGGAAATGCAGGATGGCCACGTCCTCAGCTGCGTCGATCTTGGTGATGCCGTAGCCCTGCGCGATCAGCCGCAGGCGGTGCGTGTCCACCAGCGCCTGAGCCGGGGGCGGCAGGCGGCCGAAGCGGTCGACGATTTCCTCGGCCACGCTGTCGAGCTGGGCGCTGGTGCTGGCGCTGGCCAGGCGCTTATAGAGCGAGAGCCGGGCATGCACATCGCCGCAATAGTCGTTGGGCAGCAGGGCGGGCACATGGAGATTGATCTCCGTGGTCACGCCCAGCGGGTTGAGCAGGTCGGGCTCGCGGCCCGCGCGCAGCGCCTTGACGGCCTCGCTCAGCATGTCGTTGTAGAGCTGGAAGCCGATTTCCTGCATATTGCCCGACTGCTGCTCGCCCAGCACCTCGCCGGCACCGCGAATCTCCAGATCGTGCATGGCGAGGTAGAAGCCCGAGCCCAGCTCTTCCATCTGCTGGATGGCTTCGAGCCGCTGGCCGGCCTGCTTGCTCAGGCTCTGCACATCCGGCACCAGCAGATAGGCGTAAGCCTGGTGATGCGAGCGCCCGACGCGGCCGCGCAACTGGTGCAATTGCGCGAGGCCAAACTTGTCAGCCCGCGCCATGATGATGGTGTTGGCGCTGGGCACGTCGATGCCGGTTTCGATGATGGTGGTGCACAGCAGGATGTTGAAGCGCTGGGCGTGGAAGTCGCGCATCACCCGCTCCAGATCGCGCTCGAGCATCTGGCCGTGGGCGATGTCGATGCGCGCCTCGGGCACCAGCTCTTCGAGCTGGCGCTTGCGGTTCTCGATGGTCTCGACTTCGTTGTGCAGGAAGTACACCTGGCCGCCGCGCTTGATCTCGCGCAGCATGGCCTCGCGGATCACCGCACTGCTTTCGCTGCGCACGAAGGTCTTGATCGCTAGCCGCTTTTGCGGTGCGGTGGCGATGACGCTGAGGTCACGCAGCCCTTCGAGCGCCATGCCCAGGGTGCGCGGAATGGGCGTGGCGGTCAGGGTGAGCAGATCGACCGAGGCGCGCAGCGCCTTGAGCGCCTCTTTGTGGCGCACACCGAAGCGGTGTTCCTCGTCCACGATGACCAGACCGAGCCGATCGAACTTGACCGTGGGCGACAGCAGCTTGTGCGTGCCGATGACAATGTCCACCGTGCCGCGAGCCAGACCGTCGAGCGCGGCGTTGATTTCCTTGGTGCTGCGAAAGCGCGACATCTCGGCTATGCGCACCGGCCAGTCGGCAAAGCGGTTGCGGAAAGTCTCGCAGTGCTGCTCGGCCAGCAGAGTGGTCGGCGCGAGCACGGCCACCTGCTTGCCGCCCATGACCGCAACGAAAGCGGCGCGCAGCGCCACCTCGGTCTTGCCAAAACCCACGTCGCCGCAGACCAGGCGGTCCATCGGCTTGGGGGAAATCATGTCCTGCACGACCGCGTGGATGGCTGCGGCCTGATCGGGTGTTTCCTCGAAGCCGAAACTCGCGGCGAAGGCCTCGTAGTCTTGTGGCGCGTAGCGAAAGGCGTGTCCTTGATGCGCGGCGCGGCGGGCGTAGATGTTGAGCAGCTCGGCGGCGGCGTCGCGCACCTGCTCGGCGGCCTTGCGTTTGGCCTTCTCCCACTGGCCTGAACCGAGGGTGTGCAGCGGCGCGTCTTCCGGTGCCGCGCCGCTGTAGCGGCCGATGAGATGCAGTTGCGACACGGGCACATACAGCACCGCATCGTTCGCGTAAACCAGATGCAGGAACTCGGCGGGGCCGTCGCCCAGATCGAGTTCGGCCAGACCCTGATAGCGGCCGATGCCATGATTGGCATGGACCACCGGATCGCCAGGCTTGAGCTCGGCGAGGTCGTGGATCAGGGCGTCGACATGGCTGGCCTGCTCCTGCTTGCGGCGCCGTCGCTGGGCCGGGTTGAGCGCGAACAGCTCGGTCTCGGTGAGCACGGCCAGGCGGTCGGCCGGCAGCGAGAAGCCGCGCGCCAGCGGCCCGACGGCCAGGGCGAAGCCGGTCGTGCCCTGGACGAAGTCCTCCCAGCTCTCCGCGGGCTGGGCCGACAGCCCGGACTCCTGCAGCAATTCGCGCAGGGTTTCACGGCGCCCGGCGGATTCGGCCAGCAGCAGTGCGCGCCGGTTGTGCTGCCTGCCCGCGTCGAGCCACTGCGCCAGCCGTGCCAGCGGACGGGCGGCGCGGCGGTCGGCAGACAGGTCGGGAAGGGCTGCACTCACAGGCTTGACTTCCGCATCGGCTGCGGGTTCACCCCGGTCGCGTAGCGCAAGCTGGGCATAGGGTTTGATGCGGGTGAAAAACGCTTCTTCGCTCAGAAAGAGCTGCTCGGGGGCGAGGGCGGGGCGCTCCGGGTCGTGGCGCAGCAGGCGGTAGCGGTCTTGCGTGTCGACCCAGAACGTTCGGATGGCCGCAGAAATGTCGCCATGGAGCACCACGCGCGCGTGAGGGCCGAGAAAGTCGGGCAGGGTGGCGGTGTGCTCGAAGAACAGGGGCAGGTAATACTCGATGCCCGGCCCGGCCACGCCGCTGGCCATGTCCTTGTAGAGCGGGCTGCGGCTGGGGTCGCCCTCGAACACCTCGCGCCAGCGGGCGCGAAAGCGCTTTTGCGCCGCGTCGTCGAGCGGAAACTCGCGGCCGGGCAGCAGCCGCACTTCCTTGACCGGGTAGAGGCTGCGTTGGGTGTCGGGGTCGAAGGCCTGGATGGAGTCGATGGTGTCGCCAAACAGATCGACGCGGTAGGGGACTGGCGAGCCCATCGGGTGCAGGTCGATCAGCCCGCCGCGCACCGCGTATTCGCCCGGCGCCATGACCTGGCTGACGTGGTTGTAGCCGGCGAGCACGAGCTGGGCGCGCAGCGCGGCTTCGTTCAGCGCCTCGCCTTGACGGAAGTCGAAGGTGTAGGCGGCAAGAAACTCGGGGGGGGCCAGCCGCTGGATGGCGGTGTTGGCCGGGGCGATGACCACGTCGATCTGCCGGTTGTGAATGGCCCAGAGTGTGGCCAGCCGTTCAGAGATCAGGTCCTGGTGGGGCGAGAAGCTGTCGTAAGGCAGAGTTTCCCAATCGGGCAGCAGGCCCACGCGCAGCGACGGCGCAAACCAGCGCACTTCGCCGAGCAGGCGCTGGGCGTCGGCGGCTTCGGCCGCGACGACGAGCCACGGCCCGCCTTGCGCGCTACCGGTGGCGCACAGCTCGGCCAGCAACAGGGCGTCTGCACTCCCGAAGGGTAAGGTCCAGCTCACGCGCTGGCCGGGTTTGAGCGCGGGCACTTGGCTGCGCAGGGCATGGACAATAGATGACATGGTCAAATTTTCGCCCAAAGCGCGCCTTCGCCTTGCGTCCTGATGCAAATGCCGTCCCAGCCCACACTGCTTCTCCCCCGCTGCCATGCCCTGATCCCCTGCGCGGGAAGCGGCTCGCGCCTGCCTGGTGACGTGCCCAAGCAGTATCGGCGCCTGCTCGGCGAAGCGGTGGTGCAGCACACGGTGCGGGCGTTCTTGCGCACCCTGCGCATCACCTCGGTTGCGGTGGTGGTGCAGGCCGCAGACACGCAGGCGGCGGCTTGTCTGCGTGCCGATCCGCGCTTGTCCCTCCTGCCTCTGGGTGGCGAAACCCGCGCCCACAGCGTGCTGGGCGGGCTGGACGGCTTGCTGCAGTCGGGGGCACTGCCGACCGACTGGGTGCTGGTGCACGACGCGGCGCGCTGCTGCATCACGCCCGAGTTGATCGATCGCCTGATTGACGCCTGCCTGCCCGATGCCGTGGGCGGCCTGCTGGCGCTGCCCCTGCCCGATACCCTCAAAGCCGCCGACCCGAACGGCCGCGTGGCGCGTACCGAGCCGCGTGAGGGGCGCTGGCTGGCGCAGACACCGCAGATGTTCCGCATCGGCGCGCTGCGCGACGCGTTGCTGCCTGTGCTTGCAGCCGATGCGCCCCCGCCGCCGGGCCGCGCCGAGGCGGGGGCAGCCCCCTCGGGGGGCAGCGCCGCCGCGTTAGCGGCAAACGTGGGGGCATCAACGCCTACAGACGAAGCCGGCGCGATGGAGCGCCAGGGCGTGCATCCGTTGCTGGTCACCGGCGCGTCGTGGAATTTCAAGATCACCTATCCGCAAGACCTCGAACTCGCGCAGGCCTTGATCGCCGCGCGCGCAGGAGTATCGACATGACGCAAATCCGCATCGGCGAGGGCTACGACGTTCACGCCCTGGTTCCGGGTCGCAAGCTCATTCTTGGCGGCGTAACCATTCCCTACACCCTCGGCCTGCTCGGCCATTCCGATGCCGACGTGCTGCTGCATGCCATCACCGACGCGCTGCTGGGCGCGGCGGGGCTTGGTGACATCGGCCAGCATTTTCCCGATACCGATGCGCGCTTTGCCGGCGCGGACTCCGGCAAACTGCTGCGGCAGGCGCGACACAGTGTGGCGCAGCAGGGCTGGACCGTGGGCAATGTCGATTGCACCGTGATTGCGCAGGCGCCCAAACTCGCGCCTTACCGTGACGCCATGCGCCAGCGCATCGCCGAACTGCTGCAGGTCGATGTCGCGCAAGTCAACGTCAAAGGCAAGACCACCGAGCGACTCGGCTTTGTCGGCCGCGGTGAAGGTATCGCAGCCAGCGCGGTCTGTCTGCTGCTGCGCGGTTGAAGAACGACCATGAACGAGGAACGCACCATGCACAACGCCCGTTTGCTCCGCGGCATCGCCCTCGCCTTCACACTGGCCCGTGCCACCACGGCCTGGGCCGCGCAGCCCGAGGTCAATGCCGGCCTGCCGCAGGTCACCCTCAAGGTGGGCGGCCACGTCCTGAGCGCAGAGGTGGCGGCCACGGCTGATCAGCAGCAGACCGGGCTGATGAACCGCCGCAGCTTGCCCGCGAACCACGGCATGGTGTTCGTCTGGCCGCAGGCCCAGCCGGTGTGCATGTGGATGAAAAACACCTTGATTCCGTTGTCGGTGGCGTTCATTGCCGCGGATGGGCGCATTGTCAACATTGCCGACATGCAGCCCGAGACCGAAGACGTGCATTGCGCACAGACCGATGTGCGCTACGCCCTGGAAACGCCGCTGCACTGGTTCTCGCGGCATGGGGTCAAGTCCGGCGCGCAGGTGACTGGCCTGCCTGCGCCAGCGCGCTGAACGCTCGACACAATTGGTGACAACTGCGTGCGGTGCGACTGTCGCCGCATGTCGGCAAGTTCCGTTGATCCGACACGTCCGTCCCGTCCTTTTCGTCGAACAACACAGGAACATCGCCATGCACTCCTCTTTCCGTCCCATGATGCTGTCTGTGCTTGCCGCAGGCAGTGTGCTTGCCGCGCCGCTGGCGCTGGCGCAAACGCCCTGGCAGGCAAGTCATCCGAACCGCGCTCAGGTACTTGAGCGCGCGGATCATCTCGATCGCCGCATCGACCATGCCCTCCTCGTCGGCGCGATGGTGCCGCGGCGCGCGCAGGCGCTGCACCGTCAGGTGGCGCAGGTGCGCTGGCAGCAGCAGGTCGTGGCGCAGCGCCACGGCGGCGGTCTGCCGCGTGCGCAGTGGCTGGCGCTGAATCGGCGCGAAGATGCGATCCGCCGGGAGATCGGGCAATGAAGACATTGACGACTTTGATTCGAGCGCGCCGTCTGCAACTAGCAGCTTTGGCGCTGTGCGGCAGTCTGCTGCTCGACGGGTGCTATGTGGCTCCCATCGCTCCGGCGCAGGTTTCCGGCGCGGTGATCGTGCGGCCCGAAGGGGGTGGCTGCTGGCACCGAGCGCACTGGGGCCCCTGGGGGGTATGGCATCCGGGCCACTGGGGCGTTTGCGGTTGAACGGGGCCCAGCCATGGACACACGCACGATGGACATCGGGCAGGGCCTTTCGCGCCGCCGCTTTCTCGGCAGCCTGGGTGCATCCGGGCTGGCTCTGACAGGTCTGACGCCGCTGGCCTGGTCGCAAACTCTGCAGACCGCAGGCGCCGCACCCAGTCTGGACGCGGCAGCGCAAGCCCGCCCTGTGGCTTTCCTTGACCGCATCGGCTGGGGCGCAAGCGCTGCACAGCTGCAGGATTTGGCGCGCCTTGGCGCGACGACCTATCTGAACGGGCAGTTGCAACCCCAAGCGGCTGCGACTTTGCCGCCGGAGCTGGCCGCTCAACTCTCCGCCTTGCCGGTGAACCAGCCGCTGGACAGGTTGATTACGTCCATCGTGCGGCAGGAACGCACGATCCGCCAGGCGCGCAAGGACGCACAGCAAGGCGAGGCAGCGCAGACCGAGGCGCAGATCAAGGCGATCAACCACTACAAGTTTGCCCTGGCGCAACAGGCGGCGGCGCAGCAGGTGTTCCTCGCCCTTTATGCGCCTAACACCCTGCAGCAGCGGCTCACATGGTTCTGGCTCAACCACTTCAATGTGTTCCGCGCCGGCAATGTCGGGCCGATGCTGGCCGACTACACCCAGCGGGTGATCGCACCGCATGCGTTGGGGCGGTTTCGCGCGCTGCTGCGCGCCACCATGTTCTCGCCGCAGATGTTGCTGTATCTGAACAATGCGCAGAACGCCCGTGGCCACATCAACGAAAACTACGCTCGCGAGGTGATGGAGCTGCACACCTTGGGTGTGGGCGGCGGCTACACCCAGGCCGATGTGACCAATCTGGCGCGGGTGCTCACTGGGCTGGGCGTTGATCTGCTCGGCGAGCCGGTGCCCGTGCGCCCCGCCTTGAGAGCCGAACTCTGGCAGCGAGGGCTGGTGGTGTTCAACCCCGCACGACACGACCCCGACCCGAAGTTGGTGCTCGGCCAAACCTTGCAAGGGCACGGATTGGATGAGATCGACGAAGTCATCACGTTGCTGGCCGACCATCCATCCACTGCCCGGCATGTGTGCGCCCAACTGGCGCAATATTTCGCAGCCGACCATCCCCCACCGTCACTGGTTGCGGCGATGGTCGTGCGCTGGCAGCAAAGCGGCGGTGAGATCGCCGCGGTGCTGCAGGCGATGTTCACCCACCCGGATTTCGCTGCGAGTCTTTCCAGGCCGCAGTTCAAGGACCCGATGCGCTACGTGCTCTCGGCCTTGCGCGCCAGCCTTGGGGACGAGCCGATCCGCAACCCGCAGCCGATTCTCGCGATGCTGCAGCGCCTTGGCGAGCCGCTGTTCGGGCGGCAGACGCCCGACGGCTATCCGCTCGACACGGGTGCCTGGGACAGCCCGGGGCAGCTCACCGCGCGCTTTGAAGCGGCGCGGCAGATTGGAGCCGGCGCGCCCATGCTGTACGCCGATCCGCCGCCTTTCATGACGCAGTCCGCGCCACGCGATGGCGACGACGCGGGCGGCATGGAGATGGCTGGCGCGCAAGCCATGGCGCCACCAGCAAGACCCCCGCACCGCCCACCGCCCGATCTGGCGCGCAGTGCGGTGTTCCTCGCCCAGCAAGACCAGCTCGGCATCGCGACCCTGCGCGCGCTGGCGCAAGCCGACGACCGCGTGCGTTGGAACGCGCTGTGGCTGTCCTCCCCCGAGTTCATGCAAAGCTGAAGGAGTCTGTGATGCAACGCCGCCACTTTTTGCAAACCGCCGCCGCTGCGGCACTGTCCGCGCCAATGACCCGGCTGTGGGCCGCGCCCAGTGCACAGGGTCAGCCCAAGTTCGTCCTGGTGTTTCTGCGCGGGGCGTATGACGCCACCAATCTGCTCGTGCCCTACGCCAACCCGTTCTACGAAGAAGCCCGCCCGCACATCGCCGTGCCGCGTCCCGGCGACGGTCGCGACGCGGCAATCGCGCTCGACGCCGACTGGGCGCTGCATCCGGCGCTGCGCGAATCGATGCTGCCGCTATGGCAAGCGGGGCAACTCGCCTTCGTGCCCTTCACCGGCACCCGCGACCTGACGCGCAGCCATTTCGAGACGCAGGATCACATTGAACTCGGGCAGGGGCCGCAGACGCACGACTTCAACGACGGCTTTCTCAACCGCCTGGTGCAGCAACTCGGCGGCCGCGTGCAGCCGATGGCGTTCACCGCGCAACTGCCGTTGTCGCTGCGCGGGACGCAGCGCGTGCCTAATCTGGCCATCGCCCAGGCTGGACGCACCAGCATCGACGAGCGCCAGCGCACGCTGATCGAGCGCATGTGGAGCGGCTCACCGCAAGGGGCCGCGGTGCGCGAGGGCTTTGCGGTGCATCAGACCGTCGCCCGCGACATGCAAGATGCCGACTGGCAGGCCGAGATGGTCGCCGCCAGCCGCGGCGCGGTCGCGCCCAAGGGCTTTGTTACCGAGGCGGTGAAAATCGGCGCGCTGATGCGCGACAGCTTCAACGTCGGCTTCATCGACGTCGGCGGCTGGGACACCCACGTGAACGAGGCAACGACCAGCGGCGCGCAGGGTCAGCTGGCCGACAAACTTGCTGCCTTGGGGCAAGGGCTGGCCGGCATGGCGCGGGCGATGGGCCCGGCGTGGCGCGACACCACGGTGGTGGTGCTCAGCGAGTTCGGCCGCACCTTCCGCGAGAACGGCAACCGCGGCACCGACCACGGCCACGGCACGGTGTACTGGGTGCTGGGCGGCGCAGTGCGAGGCGGCAGAGTGGCAGGCGAACAGATCGTGCAGTCGCCAGAAACGCTCAACCAGAATCGCGACGACCCGGTGCTGACCGATTACCGCGACCTGCTCGGCGGCGTGTTCCAGCGGCTGTGGGGCTTGCGCGCGCAGCAACTGCAGGCGGTGTTTCCGAGGGCGCAGCCGGTCGATCTGCGGCTGGTGTAGCGCGCTCTCGTTCAACCTTGCCGTGCGATCCAGGCGGCGATCTCGGGCCAGGTCTCTTTCAGCGTGCGCGCGCCCATGAACAGGCCGACATGACCGCCTGGAACGGTGCGTTTTTGGATCTGCGCGGGCGGTGTGCCGCACAAATGCTCGGCGGCGAACACCTGCGGTGCGGTGGTGATGTCGTCACTCTCCCCGGCGAGCAGGTAGAGCGGGCAGGTGATGTCCTTGAGCTTGAGGGTGCGCCCCAGCGCAACATACTCGCCCTTGGCCAGCAGGTTGCGCTTGAACAGCTGGTCGATGACCTGCAGATACCAGCGCCCGGGCAGATCGAGCGGGTTTTCATACCAGCGCTCGAACGCCTCGGTCTTGGACAGCCACACCGGGTCGTCGATGTGCTCATAGAGATCGATGTGCTCCTGCACATAGTGCTGCTCGGGGTGCATGTTCTTCCACCCGGCGAGCATGAACTTGCCCAACATCAGGCCGTCACCGGCTGCGACCAGTTCCTCGTAGAAACTCATCGGGCTTTGCTTGACCATCTTCACCAGCGGGCCGTGGCCTGCATGGGTGTCGATCGGTGAGCCGGCCAGCACCAGGCTGGCGACCTTGTGCGGAAAGCGCGCGGCCAGCATCGCAGCCATCCAGCCGCCCTGGCACAGACCGACGAGGTTGACGCGGCCGCCCAGATCGTCGATGCAGGCCAGAAAGTCGCCGAGGTATTGATCGACTTCGAGGTCCTTCATGTCCGGCGTGGCGCTGTGCCAGTCGGCGAGAAACAGCGGGCCGACGCCGCCGGCCTTGAGCGTCTGCATCAGACTCTGGCCTTCGTGATAGTCGGCGATCATCGAGGTGTGGCCGGCGTAAGGCGCATTGACCAGGGTAGGAATGCCACTGGGGTTGGGCGCTGAGTAGTCGCATAGATCAAGGGTGCGCAGCTTGAGCCGCACGCTGTGCGCGGTGGCCAGGCGCGGTTTGATACCGCCGTGCAGCCGCAGCTCCTCATCGAGAAACTTGACATTGCGCGCAGTCAGTTCCAGCCCCTGCTCGGCCATGTCGGCAGCGAGCTGCATCGGCCAGAAAAACGGCACACTGAATTGCGGGGTGATCGAGTTGGGCTTGGACATGAGGTTTCCTTCAAGCAATGGCAAAACGCGCGAACAGCGGGCGCTTGAGCAGCAGGTCGAGCAACAGGGTGAAGACGATGGTGGCGAGCAGGATGACGCCGATCACGAACCACGGCAGCGCGGCCATCAGCACGCCCAGACCAGCGAGCAGACAGACAGCGGTCACGTCGCCCAGGCTGGCCGCGGCCATCCACTTCGATGGCGCAAGCCGCCACAGCGGGCCGTCACTGCGCAGCAGGTAAATCCCGGCCTGATTGCCGAACACCAGAATCAGGAACACCACGGTCTGCAGCTGCGCTGCGCTCAAACCCTGCGCCAGCGCCCAGACATACAGCCCAGCGGCAAACAGCAGCGAGAGGCCCGCCAATAGGATCGATGCGCCCATCAGCCGCCGCACCTGCCAGCGCTGCGGCAGCGCGGCGGGGCGCACGCGGTCGGTGGCGATGCTCATGGTGGCAATGTCGTTGGCAAACAACATCAGCACGATCAGCAGCGGCGAAATGACAAAGTGCCCGGTCGCCAGCAGAGCGAGGGTGAGGAACAGCACGATTTCCAGCGTGCGCAGCACCTTGTTCAGTGTGTAGGTGAGCATGCGCCGGTGCACATTGCGCCCCTCGCGCACCACGGTCAGCACGCCGCCCAGCCCGGGATCGGTGAGCACCACACCGGCTGCGGCCTTGGCCACATCGGTGGCGCTGGCGACCGCGATGCCCAGCTCCGCCTGGCGCAACGCCGGGGCGTCGTTGACGCCGTCTCCGGTCATGCCGGTGACATGGCCGGCCTGCTGCAGAGCGGCGACGATATGGTGTTTGTCCTCGGGCAGCACGCGCGCAAACAGATCGCAGGGCTCAGGGTGCTGCAGTACGTCTGGCGCTGCCTGGCACACCCGCGTGCCCAGACCGAGCAGTGCGCCAATGGCGCGCGCGGTTTCCTCGGCATCGCCCGTGGCCATGCACACGCGTACGCCCAGCTGTCTGATCTGCGCGATCAGTGCGGCGGCGTCGGGCCGCGGTGGGTCGGACAAGCCAACCACGCCGAGCAGTTGCAGCGCATCTCCCGACCCGGCGGCAACCGCGAGCACGCGGGCGCCGCTAGCGGCAAGCTGTTTTTCCGCTGCGTCGAGCGCTGCGCGCAGCGTTGCATCCAGCGGGCACCGCGCTGCGATGACGCTGGCCGCGCCCTTGACCGCGCGCCAGGGCCCGCCGTCCACGGTGTAAAGCCCTTCGCTGCGCCGCGTGGCGGGATCGAAAGGGTGAAAGCCGGTGCGTGCCGGGGCACCGTCGAGCAGCTTGCGCTCTGTCGCCGCGGCCAGCAGCGCCAAATCCAGCGGGTCTTGGGTGGCGGCGTCGCTGGCCAGGGCGGCAGCGCGCAACACAGCGTTTTCATCCGTGCCCGGTGCCAGCGCCACAGCCGCGGCATAGCGCAGGTTGTTTTGCGTGAGCGTGCCGGTCTTGTCGGACACCAGGGTGTTCATCGCTGCGGCCTCTTCCACCGCGGGCAGGCGTGTGACCAGCACGCCCTGATGCGCCAGCTGCTGGCTCGCCACTGCGGTCGCCAGGGTGTAAGTGGCAGGCAGCGCAACTGGCACCGAAGCGACCAGGAGCATCAGCGCAAACACCGCGGTGTCGAGCAGCGGCAGGCCGTGCCACAGCGCAAAGCCGATGACCAGTGCGACCAGCACAGCGTCGAACATCACCAGGCGCTTCACGATGGCAAAGATGGTGCGCTGCATGTGGCTAGGGGCGGTGGAGGAGCGCACCAGCTCGGCCGTATGGCCGAAATAGGTCTGCGCGCCGGTTGCGGTGACGGTGCCGCTGGCCTCGCCCTGGCGCACGATGGCGCTGGTGTAGGCCGGTTTGCCCGCGCCTGCGTCCACCGGCAGCGACTCGCCGGTCAGCGCCGCCTGATCGAGCGAGACTGCGCCATCGTGCAGCAGCAGATCCGCCGGGACAATGTCGCCCGCGCGGATGTGCACCACATCACCGGGCACCAGCTGCGCCGCAGGAATCTGCTGCCACTGCGCATCGCGCAGCACGCGGGCGCTCACATGCAGCTGCTGGCGCAGCAGCGCCAGCGCGTCCTTGGCGCGCTGCTCTTGAATGAACGCGACCACGGCGTTGAACACCAGGAGTGCGGCGATCACCAGCGCCTCGAGCCCCCGGCCCAGCAGCAGCTGCAGCACGATCACGGCTTCGAGCATCCACGGCACTGGTGCCCAGAACTTGGCCAGCAGTTGCCGCCAGGCGGGGATGGTGGAGTCCGCGATGGCGTTCAGCCCGAAGCGCGTCAGCCGCGCGGCCGCCTCGGCGGCAGATAGCCCCCGCGCCGGATCGGTCGGCGGCAGGCCCTCGGTCTGGCGGTCAGGCGAGGCGGGCGGGGCAGGGCGTGCGGACATGGAGAGTTCCGTTGTTCCTTTGCGCAGCTAGGGACGGAATGCGCGCGCTGCCTTGTTGATGCCTTCGCTGAGCATGGGATGCGGGAATGCGGTGTCGGCCAGCGCCGCCGCAGTCAATCCCTGCTCCAGCGCCAGTGCCAGCGGCGCGATCAGCTGCGCCGCGTCCATACCGGCGATCTGCGCGCCGAGCAGCCGTCCGTCGGCGCGGTGCCACACCAGCTTGATGAAGCCCTGCGTCTCGCCGTAGATCTGCGCGCGCGAGTCCTGCGCGTAGTCGTAGCGGGTGACCGCAACCGCTGTGGACCCGAGCGCGGCCTCGGCTTGTGCGGCGGTCTGGCCGACATGCGCCAGCTCCGGTTCGGTGAATACGGTCATCGGCACCGCATCGAACCGCATGCGATCGACTGCCTGGCCACCGCTTGCGATGCAGTGCGCGGCCACCAGGCTTTGGCGCACCGCGGAGTGGAACAACATGCTGCGGCCGTTCACATCCCCCGGCGCCCAGACCCGCAGGTTGGAGGTGCGCAGGGTTTCATCGACCACCACATGGCCGCGCTCCAGCACCAGCCCCAGGTGCTCGGCGCCTTCAGGCAGAACGGGTTTGCGGCCGGTGGCCATCAGCACCGCATCGCCGTGCACGCTGCGCTCGCCGCCGTCTTGCTTGTAGCGCACATGAAATCCGTCGCCGTCGCGCGCGATGCTGAGCACCTGGGCGGAGCGTTCGATGCGCACCCGCTGCGACAGGCTGGCGTGCAAAAAGGCAGCAAGCTCGGCATCGAAACCCGGCAGCAGCTGCGGCGCGAATTCCAGCACGGTGCATGCTGCGCCCAGCGCCTGCAGCATCGACGCGGTCTCGACGCCGATATACCCGCCGCCGATCACCACCAGCTGCCGCGGCAACGGCAGGTCGGCACCCAGGCGGAACAGGTCGTGCGAGGTCAACGCAAGCTCCGCGCCAAGGATGGGCAGCCGTGTGGGCGCCGAGCCGGTGGCCAACAGCAGATGGCGAAAGCGCACTTCGCGCGATGCGCCGTTTGGCGCATCGATGCGCGCCCGATCGGCCGCGACGATGACCCCGTGCCCCTGCACGAAGACGACTCCTCCTTGCGCGATCTCCTGCGCATGCTGCGCATAGCGTGTGTTCTGCACCCGTTCCTTGTGCGCCAGCACCGCGCGCCAATCGACCGCGGGCTTGGCCCCGCGCAGACCGAAGCTCTCGAATGTGTCGGCCAATCCCCGCACCAGCGCCGCCTCGCGGACCGCTTTGGACGGCACGCAGCCTTCGGCCAGGCAGTCGCCGCCCAGGTTGCCGATGGGGTCGACCATCAGCACGGTACGCCCCGACTGGGCGAGAAAAAACGCGCCAGGGTAGCCCGCGCCGCCCGCGCCGAGGACCAGGACATCGACGCTTTCCGGCGCGTCGCAAAGCGGGGTTTGAAACGCAGTGTCCATTCGAGACTCCTTCGGGTTCATGCCAGCAGCGTGGCGGCCTGCAGCGCCATCACGCCCTCTTCGTCGGTGGGCAGCGCGTAGGCGGCAACCGGGCTGTCGGGTTCGGTGATGCACGGTTGCCCGGCGGCGTTGGCCTGCGCATCGAGTTTTATGCCCAGCCAAGCCAGCGCGTTGCAGACCTCTTGCCGGATGCGCGCGCTGTGCGTGCCGATGCCGCCGGTGAACACCAGCGCGTCCATCCCGCCGATGTCGGCAGCGATCGCGCCGATGTGATGCACCACGCTGGCGACGAACACGGCGATCGCCTCGTCCGCGCGGGGGTCGGTGCTGGCCTCGAGCGTGCGCATGTCACCGCTCAGTCCCGACACGCCCTTGAGGCCGCTGTCGTGATAGAGCATGGCGGTGATCTGTTTTGCACCCAGGTGTTCCTCGGTGATCCAGTGCAAGACCAGCCCAGGGTCGATCGCGCCGCTGCGGGTGGACATGACCAGACCGTCGAGCGCGGTGAATCCCATGGTCGTGACCACGCTTTTCAAGCCGCGCAGGCCGCACAGGCTGGACCCGCCGCCCAGATGCGCGACGATCACCGCGTCCTGCGCGCGCTCGCCCATGAGCTTCCGCAGTTTGTGGGTGATGGCGTCATAGGACAGGCCGTGAAAACCGTAGCGCTTGAAGCCTTTGTCATGCCAGTCGCGCGGGATCGCGTAGCGCCGCGCCCGGTCGCTTTGCGTGGCGTGAAACGCCGTGTCGAAGCAGGCGATCTGCGGCACGTCGGGCAGGCGTGCGCTGGCGGAGTCCACCCCGTCCAGCCCGGGGCCTTGGTGCAAGGGGGCGAGGCTGCGCAGCTCGTTCAGGGCAGCGCGCACCTGCGGCGTGATGCGCTGCGCGCGGGGATAGCGCTCGCCACCGTGGACGATGCGATGCGCCACCGCGGCGATGGACCCGAGGCCTGCCGGGGTGATCAGACGATCGAGCAGCGCGTCGACCTCGGCGGCGATGTCCCCGCGCGGCTCGCTTGCGGCTCTGCGGTGCGTTTGACCCTGCGCATCACTCCAGCGCAGCAACGCCTGGCCGTCGTGGTTGTCGATCTCGCCGCGCAGCAGCGCGGTCGGCAGGGCCGGGCCTGAGCAGTCGCCCAGCGCGAACAGCGCGAACTTCAGGCTGGCCGAGCCGGTGTTGAGGCAAAGCAGGGTGGGGGTGGACATGGCGGCGTTCACGCTGTCTGCGCCTTGTCGGGTGAGGCGTCAGTGGCGTCGAGCTGACCTGCGGCGCGCAGCAGGGCCTGGCGCTGCAGCACGGCCAACGCGCATGAGGCCAAGCGCGCTTCCACGCCGTCTGCGCGGCTGGTCAGAATGATGGGCACGCGGGTGCCGACCACCAGCCCGGCGATGGTGGCGCCGCCGAGATATTCGAGCTGCTTGGCCAGCATGTTTCCCGACTCCAGATCGGGGGTGAGCAGGATGTCGGCCACACCGGCCACGGGCGACTGGATCTCCTTAGTCTTGGCCGCGGCCAGCGAGATCGCGTTGTCGAACGCCAGCGGGCCGTCGAGGATGGCGCCGGTGATCTGCCCGCGGTCGGCCATTTTGCACAGCGCGGCGGCGTGCAGCGTGGCCGGCATGTTGGCGTTGACCGTCTCCACCGCGGCGAGCAGCGCCATCCGCGGCGTGGCAATGCCCAGCGCCTGCGCCAGGTCGATCGCGTTTTGCGCGATGTCCCGTTTGGTGTCCAGATCGGGGGCGATGTTGATCGCGGCGTCGGTGATGAACAGCAGGCGGTCGGCGGCAGGGGCGTCGATGACGAACACATGGCTGGCGCGCCGCGCGGTGCGCAAGCCCGTGGCCGCATCGAACGCGGCGTGCATCAGCTCATCGGTGTGCAGCGCGCCTTTCATCAGCGCGCCCACCTTGCCGTTGCGCGCCAGTTCCACCGCCAGGGCGGCGGCGGCATGGCTGTGCTCGGTGGGCAGCAGCTTCCAGGGCGAGAGGTCGATCCCGGCGGCCTCTGCGGCGGCACGGATGCGGGCTTCCGGGCCGATCCAGACAGGCTCGATCAGCCCGGCCTTGGCGGCATCGAGGGCGCCCAGGATGGACACCGCGTTGACCGGATGCACGACGGCCACGCGCATCGGATGCAGGCCCTTGCAGCCTTCGCGCGCCTTGGCCACCAGTGCGAGCAGGCGCTGGCCCGGGTCGACCAGATGCAGTTGCGGCAAATGGGTACGCGGGCGGCAAATCTTTTCTGTCGGCGCCTGCACCAGCGCACTGCCGGAGACCACGGTCTGCCCGCGCTGGTTGATCACGGCGCAGTCGAAGCGGATGCGGTGGGTGTCGGCAAATTTCTCGCGTGCGGTCACCGAGACCGTGACCGTGTCGCCCAGCATGATCGGCAGGTGAAACGACAGCGCCTGATCGACATACACCGTACCCGGCCCCGGCAGCTCGGTGCCGAGCAGATTGGACAGCAGCGCGGCGCTCCACATGCCATGCGCCACCACCTCATGAAACGGCGTGCTGCGGGCGAAGTCGGCGTCCACATGCGAGGGGTTGGCGTCGCCCGACATCACCGCGAAGGTGGCGATGTCGGGCAGCGTGAGGGTGCGCTGCAGACTGGCGCGGTCGCCTGAGGCGATTTGTTCGAACGTGCGGTTGCAGATCAGGTCGCTCATGGAATGCTCGCAATGCAAGGGTGGGATTCAGCGCTGCAGCACATACTCGCCCGGCGCGTTGGACAGTGGGGGATGGTCCACGCTGCCGCAGGCCGGGGGGGCGATCCGCTCACCGCTGCCCTTGGACACCAGCCAGCGGCTCCACTGCGGCCACCACGAGCCTTCCTCGGCATGCGCCAGCGGCACCCAGTGGTCGGGGTCGAGGTAAGGGCGACCGCCGGGGTGCACCGCCCAGCGGTAGTGGCGATGCGGGTGGCCGGGCTCGCTGACGATGCCGGCGTTGTGCCCGCCGCTGGTGAGCACGAAGGTCACTTCGGAGTCAGCCAGCAGGTGAATTTTGTAGACCGATTTCCACGGCGCGACATGGTCGGTCTCGGTGCCAACGACGAACCACGGCGCGGTGACGTTCTCCACCGCGACCGGCTTGCCATCGACCTGATAGTGCCCTTCGGCCAGGGCGTTGCGCAAGTAGAGGCTGCGCAGGTATTCGCTGTGCATGCGGTAGGGCATGCGCGTGGCGTCGGCGTTCCAGGCCATCAGGTCGTTCATCGGCGCGCGCTCGCCCATCAGGTAGTCGCGCATGATGCGCGACCAGATCAGGTCGTAAGAGCGCAGCATCTGGAACGACCCGGCCATCTGCGTGCTGTCAAGAAAGCCCTGCGACCACATCAGGTCTTCGAGGAAGCTCACCTGGCTCTCGTCGGTGAACAGGGTGAGTTCGCCGGCCTCGGTGAAGTCGGTCTGCGCGGCAAACAGGCTGATGCTCGCCAGCCGTTCGTCGCCCCGTCGCGCCAGCGCGGATGCGGCGATCGCCAGCAGCGTGCCGCCCAGGCAGTAGCCGGTGGCGTGGACTCTACGGCCCGGCACGATGGCACTCACCGCGTCGAGCGCTGCCAGCGGGCCGAGGTGCAGATAGTCGTCCATGCCCAGGTCGCGGTCTTCCGCGGTGGGGTTTTTCCATGACACCATGAACACCGTGTGCCCCTGATCGACCAGAAACTTCACCAGCGAGTTGTGCGGCGACAGGTCGAGGATGTAGTACTTCATGATCCACGCCGGGATGATGAGCACCGGCTCGGCGTGCACCTGCGGCGTGGTCGGGCTGTATTGGATGAGTTCCATCAGACGGTTGCGCAGCACCACCTTGCCGGGGGTGACTGCCACCTTTTGCCCGGGGCGGAACTGCTCGACCCCAGCGGGCGGCCGCTTGTCCAGCAGGCGCTGGGCATCGTCCTGCCAGTTGCGCAGCCCCTGCAGCAGATTGGCGCCGCCACTGGAATAGGTGCGCTCAAGCACCTCGGGGTTGGTCCAGAAAAAGTTGCTCGGCGCAAACATGTCTATCCACTGCCGCGCCATGAAGGCCACCACCTGCTCGTGATGCGGTGACACCCCGCGCACGCCATGGGCTGCGGCATCGACCAGTTGCTCGCGCAGCAAAAAGCGCTGCGCGATCAGGTTGAACGGAAACTTCTGCCATTGCGGCGCGGCAAAGCGTCGGTCGGCAGCGGGTGGGGTCCCGCAATCGGGGCAGGGTGTGCGGTCGCCGCGCAGCGCGTGCGCGCCCTGTTCAACAGCGTCGCGCAGCCACTGGCCCTGCATCTGCAACGCTTGCGCCGCGAGGCTGGCCTGCTTGCCGGGCGAGGCCGTCATGTGCATGGCCCAGTCGGCAAACGCCAGACCGAGGGCTGCGGGCGACAGCCCCAGCGTGGCGCGGGCCGTCAGCGCGTGGATGGCGCGGTCGATCATGTCGCGCTGGGCCTGATCGCGGTCGGGAAGTGCCCGCGTTGCGGTCGAGGGGGGCGGCAGGGGGATGACAGGCTGCAGCGTTTGGGCAGCGGCGTTGCGCTGCGCGGACGGCGCGGTTGGCGCCGCGACCTTCGAGACAGCAGCCAGTTTCGGCGCAACTTGCTTGTTTGCCATTGCGTCCGCCCCCGATTGGCTTGACGAAGCGCGTCTGGCACGGGGCTGGGGTTCGCTCATGGGCATCTCCTGAATAGATCACTGCATTTGAATGTCGCAGTGCAGCATGGCACTTGATGCACGTCAAGCCGGATGGGTCAGCGGATGTCAGCGTGGTCATGGAATGCAACGCCGCGGGTCACGGCGCTGCGGCAAACGTGGGGCAAAATAGCACTCCCTGATGAAATTACGAGAGAGCCTGTCATGCGCGTCACAGTCATAGGAGCGGGATACGTCGGTCTGGTCACGGCGGCTTGTTTTGCCGATGTCGGCAACAAGGTCACCTGCATCGAGCGCGACCCAGCCCGCCTGTCTGCGCTGCGCGAGCGCGCTGAAGTGCCGTTCTACGAGCCGGGCCTGAGTGAGCTGGTGCGGCGCAATATCGAGCAGGGCCGCCTCACCCTGAGCCCGAGCATCGCCGAAGGCTTGCCGGGCTCGCAGGTGTGCTTCATCGCTGTGGGCACCCCCTCGCTGCCGGGCGGTCAGGCCGATCTGTCGCAGGTGGAGGGCGCGGCCACCGAAATCGGGCATGCCATGACCGGGCCGCTGGTCGTGGTGCAGAAATCCACCGCACCGGTGGGCACCATCCCCAAGGTGCGCGCTTTGGTTGAAGCGGGCTTGGCCGTACGCGGGCTGAATCACCGCGTGGGCGTGGTGAGCAATCCTGAATTCTTGAAGGAAGGCTCCGCCATTGAAGACTTCACCCGCGGCGACCGCATCGTGCTCGGCAGCGACGACCCGCAGGCCATCGCCACCATGCGCGAGCTGTACCGTCCGTTCAACCGCAATCACGAAAAGATCATGGTGATGGACGCCGCCAGCGCCGAACTCACCAAGTACGCCGCCAACGCCATGCTGGCCACGCGCATCTCCCTCATGAACGAACTCGCGCGCATTGCCGAGGCGGTGGGCGCCGACATCGAGCAGATCCGCAAGGGCATCGGCGTCGATCACCGCATCGGCAGCCATTTTCTCTATGCAGGGGCCGGCTACGGCGGCTCCTGCTTTCCCAAGGATGTGAAGGCCCTGGCGCACACCGCGCGCGAGCTTGGCATCGACGCCACACTGGTCGAAGCGGTGGACGCCGTCAATCAGCGGCAGAAGCAACGCCTGTTCGAGAAAATCAGCGACCACTACCAGGGCGCGCTGCAGGGCAAGACCATTGCCGTGTGGGGGCTGGCGTTTAAGCCCAACACCGACGATATGCGCGACGCGCCCAGTCTCGATCTCATCACGGCCTTGCTGCAGGCAGGCGCCCGTGTGCGCGCCTGGGACCCGGTGGCCGTGGAGATGGCGCGGCATCTGCTGCCCGAGCATCCCGCGCTGACCTTCGCCGCCAGCGCCCGCGACACCCTGCAGGGGGCGCACGCCCTAGCCGTCATCACCGAATGGCATGCCTTCCGCTCACCCGATTTCACCGAACTGTCGACCACGCTGCAAGATCGCGTGGTGTTCGACGGCCGCAACATCTGGGAGCCAGATGTCGTGTGCGCCGCAGGTCTGCGCTACTACGGCATCGGCCGCGGTTGAATTTTTTGGGGATTGGGAGTGACGCGCGTGTTGCCATCCAGCACGCTTGCGTGGCGAGTCTCGGTCCCTGTATGAGCGGCATCCAGCGTTTGCAGCCAGGGACCGATGCCCTCAGGAGATCGGCACGATCTCCTTGCCGTAGGGGAAGAAGGCCAGCCCGGCCAGCTTGATGTGCTGCAGGGCGAAGGGGATGCCGATGATGGTGATGGCGCACAGTACGGCAGAAACCAGATGGCCCAGGGCCAGCCACCAGCCGAACAGGATGGCCCAGATCAGATTGCCCAGGGCGCTGACGCCGCCGCCTAGCGTCCCCGCCGGTTTGTCGGCCACCTTGCGCCCGAAGGGCCAGAAGCTGAAGGTGCCGATGCGAAACGCAGCGATGGCCCAGGGAATGCCGATGATGGTGATGGCGCAGACGAGCGCCGTGAACCACCAGGCCAGGCCCATGACAAAGCCGCCGAGCACGAACCACAGGATGTTGCCGATCAGTCGCATGACGGTCCCAAGGGGATGAAACAGGTGCATTGTGCGTGAAGTGCGGCGTTGGCCCATGGTTTGCAAGGTCTGGGGCAGAAGTCCTGCCGAATGACAGGGCGAGAGGCGGCGGGCAGGGGTTTTCCCTCGATGGCGTCAATCGACCGACGGCAGGTGAGCCCAACGTCAGGAAACCGTCGCCAACATGTCGCCTTCAGCCTTGCCCGATCCTCTGAGCTGGACCGAATTGCTGCGTGTCTTCGGCGGTCTGGTGGCGGTCATCGCGGTGTTCGTCGCCGCGCTGTGGCTGCTCAAGCGCCTGCAGCCGGGCCTGCGCCCGCCGAATGGGCCGATGCGGGTGCTGTCCACCCTCAGTCTGTCCCCGCGTGAGCGTCTGCTGCTGGTGCAGGTGGGCGAGCAGCAATTGCTGCTGGGTTCGAGCGCACAGGGGTTGAACTGTCTGCATGTGCTGAGCACCCCCCTAGCCCTGGAGTCTGCGCAGGCCGGGCAGGGCCTGGGCGCAGCGTTGCCCGCAAGCTTCCCTGACTGGCTGCGGCGCGCGGTCGAGCAGCGCGGAAAGGCCAAGCCATGATCGGAACTCGCTTGCGAGGAGCGGCGCGTTGGCTGCCGCGCGGTCTGACCACGGCTTTGCTGCTGGTGCCGGTGTGGGCCGGCGCTCAGGTGCTGCCGGCCTTCACCTCGACACCGGCAGCGGGTGGCGGCACCGAATACAGCTTGAGCGTGCAGACCCTGCTGTTCATGACGGCGCTGGTGTTCCTGCCGGCCATGCTGCTGATGATGACCGCGTTCACCCGCATCATCATCGTGCTGTCGCTGCTCAAGCAGGCGCTGGGCACGACCACGGTGCCGCCGAGCCAGGTGATTGTCGGGCTGTCGCTGTTTCTCACGTTTTTCGTCATGAGCCCGGTGCTGGGCCAGATCAACGATGTGGCGATCAAGCCGTTGATGGACAACCAGATTTCCATGCAGCAGGCACTGCAGACCGGCGCTGCGCCGCTGCGCACCTTCATGCTGGGGCAAACCCGGCAGGAGGACCTGGCGCTGTTCGTCAAACTCTCGGGCCACAAAGCGCTGGACAAACCCGCAGACACGCCCATGACGCTGCTGGTTCCGGCCTTCGTGACCTCGGAGCTGAAGACGGCCTTCCAGATCGGCTTCGTCATCTTCATTCCGTTCCTGATCATCGACATGGTGGTGGCGGCGGTGCTGATGTCGATGGGGATGATGATGCTGTCGCCCGTGACCGTGTCGTTTCCGCTCAAGCTCATGCTGTTCGTGCTGGTGGGCGGGTGGGACCTGGTGATCGGCTCGCTGGTGCAGAGCTTTGTGCATTGAAAGGCAAAACAACATGACGCCTGAATCCATCACCGCGATTGCGCAGCAGGCGCTGTGGGTGACCTTTCTCGTGGCGCTGCCCCTGCTGGGTGTAGCGCTGGTCGTGGGCCTGCTGGTCAGCCTGATCCAGGCGGCCACCCAGCTCAACGAAATGACCCTGAGCTTCGTGCCCAAGGTGGTGGCGATGGGACTGGCCGCGGTGCTCGCCGGGCCGTGGATGCTGCATGTGATGATGGACTTCACCATTCGCCTGTTCGAGAGCATTCCGCATCTGATCAACGGTGGTTGACGGCGCGGCGCACCATGATCCACTTCACCAGCACCCAGATCGAGACCTGGATCGGCGCGTTCTTCTGGCCGTTCGTGCGGGTGCTGGCCATGTTGTCAGCGGCGCCGGTGTTTGGCATGGGCAGTGTGCCGGTGCTGCTGCGCGTGGGCCTGTCGGTGCTGGTGGCCGTGGCCATCGCTCCTGCCTTGCCGTTGATGCCGTCGGTGCAGTTCGGCACCGCTGCGGCATGGATGCTGGTGGTGCAGCAAGTGCTGGTGGGCGGGGCGATCGGCCTGTCGATGACCCTGATCCTCAGCGCGGTGCAACTCGCAGGCGGGGTGGTCGGGCTGCAGATGGGCATGGGTTTTGCCACCCTGTTCGATCCGGTGCAGGGCGTGCAGGTCACCAGCCTGGCGAGCTTTCTCAACATGCTCACCCTGCTGCTGTTTCTCGCGGTCAACGGCCATCTGGTGCTGCTGGCGGTCATTGCGCGCAGCTTCAGCCTGCTGCCGGTGGCGCCGAATCTGGCGCTGGCCGCGCCCACATGGCAGATCTTGGCGCAGGCAGGAACGACGATTTTCAGCCTCGGACTGGCGCTGTCCGCGCCCGTACTCGGCGTGCTGCTCATCGCCAACCTCGGCCTGGGTGTGCTGACCAAACTGGCACCGCAGCTCAATCTGTTCGCCATCGGCTTTCCGATGTTCTTCATCCTCGGCTTTCTGGCGCTGTATCTGGTCATGCCGGTGATGCAGAACGTGGTGCAGCACTTGGTGGAGGTGGGGCTGAACCTCTCCGGCCAGGTGTTGCAGCAGGGCGCTGCGCGCTGAGGAGCAGGACATGGCCGACGACAGCGCTCAGGAAAAGGAATTACCGGCGTCGCAAAAGCGCAAGCAGCAGGCGCGCGAAAAGGGGCAAGTGGCGCGCTCGCGCGATCTCACCTCCAGCCTGTTGCTCCTGGGGGTGGCCGTTCTGGTCACCGGCCTGGGCGGTTGGTTCTACGACACTGGGCGGTCGCTGTTGCAGACCGGGCTGACGCTCTCGGCGCTGGCCGCGCACGACCCGGCCGCGATGCTGCAGGCCGCGGGCAAGGTGGCGTTGATCGGCGTGCTGCTGGCCGCTCCAGTGCTGGCCCTGACCTTTTTCGCCAGTGCGGCAGGCGGCGTGGCCATGGGCGGGTGGGTCTTCAGCAGCCAGGCTTTGGCGCCGGATTTCAGCCGTCTCAACCCCATCACCGGCCTCCAGCGCATGTTCTCCATCACCGGCCTGGGCGAACTGGGCAAGGCGCTGCTCAAGGCGATGGTGATCGGAGTGATCGCGGGCGTGGTGCTTTGGCATCAGCGCGGTGCGCTGCTGGCGCTGCTGCAGGTGGAGCCGAGTCTGGCGCAGACCCAGCTCGGGCTGATCGCAGCCAAGGCGTTTGTGTGGATGGCCGCAGGCACGCTGCTGGTGGCCGCGGTGGACGTGCCGTGGCAGCTTTTCCAGATGAACAAAAAGCTCAAGATGAGCCGTCAGGACATGCAGGACGAAATGCGCGAGAGCGAAGGCAATCCGCAGATCAAGCAGAAGATGCGCGCGCTGCAGCGCGAACGCGCCCGCAAGCGCATGATGGCCGCCGTACCCAAGGCCGATGTGGTGGTGACCAACCCGACGCACTACGCCGTGGCGCTGGCATACCAAGAGGGCAAGAACCGCGCCCCGGTGGTGCTGGCGCTGGGCGCCGATCGGGTGGCTGCACGCATCCGCGAGGTGGCGGCCGAGCATGGCGTGCCGGTGATCGAGGCGCCGCCGCTGGCGCGGGCGCTGTTCCATCACGCCGAACTGGAGCAGGAAATTCCGGTGGCCTTGTACAACGCCGTCGCGTTGCTGCTGGCCTATGTGTTCCAGCTGCGCGCGGCCCCGCAGATCGCCCAGGCGCCGGACGACTGGGACATTCCCGCAGATTTCGCAGTCAACGAGTAAAAACGAGTCAACAGCCATGGCGACCTCCCCTTCATCCCTTGCCTCGGGCCTGCCCGCGTGGCGCGCCTTGCTGCGACGCATGGACTGGCGCATGCTCACCGCGCCGATCCTGGTGGTGCTCATCCTGATGATGCTGGTGGTGCCGCTGCCCACCGTGCTGCTCGACATGCTGTTCACCTTCAACATCGTGTTGTCGCTGATCATCATGCTGGTCACGCTGTATCTCACCCGACCGCTGGATTTCTCGGCGTTTCCCACGGCGCTGCTGTTCACCACGCTGCTGCGACTCTCGCTCAACGTGGCGGCGGCGCGCGTCATCCTGCTGCACGGGCAGAACGGCGAGGGCGCCGCGGGAGCGGTGATCGAGTCGTTCGGCAAGTTCGTGGTGGGAGGCAATTACGCGGTGGGCATCATCGTGTTCGCCATTCTGGTGGTGATCAACTTCGTGGTGATCACCAAGGGGGCAGGGCGCATCGCTGAAGTGAGCGCCCGCTTCACCCTCGACGCCATGCCGGGCAAGCAGATGGCCATCGACGCCGATCTGAACGCCGGCCTGATCGATCAGGAAGAGGCGCGCAAGCGCCGCGCCGACGTGGCCCAGGAGGCCGACTTCTACGGCGCGATGGACGGCGCCAGCAAGTTTGTGCGCGGCGACGCGGTGGCGGCCATTCTCATTCTGTTCATCAATCTGATCGGCGGTCTGATCATCGGTGTGTTCATGCATGGCCTGAGCCTGGGTGAAGCGGCGCAGAACTACACCCTGCTGTCCATCGGCGATGCGCTGGTGTCGCAGATTCCGGCGCTGGTCATTTCCATGGCCGCGGGCATCGTCATCAGCAATGTCTCCACCGGGCAGGACATCGGGCGGCAACTGGTCGGACAGTTGTTCACCCACCCGCGGGTGCTGGCCATCACCGCGGGCATTCTGGGCCTGATCGGTCTGGTGCCGGGCATGCCCCACCTGGCCTTTCTGGGGGCTGCCGCCGTCTTGGGCGGGGTGCTGTGGTGGCAGCACAAGCGGCAGCAGGCAACCGCCGCGCAGGCCCAGGCCGTGCCGGAGGCGGCGGCGCCGACCGAGCCCGAGGAGGTGAGCTGGGAGCAGATCGAGCCGGTGGACACGCTCTCGCTGGACGTGGGCTATCGCCTCATTCCGCTGGTCGACCGCAATCAGGGCGGCGAGCTGCTCGGGCGCATCCGCGGCGTGCGCAAGAAGTTCGCGCAAGAGATGGGCTTTCTCGTCGCCTCGGTGCACATCCGCGACAACTTGGAGCTTCGCCCCGGCGGCTACCGCATCGCCCTCAAGGGCGTGGATGTGGGCAGCGGCGAGATCTTTCCCGATCTGCTCATGGCCATCAACCCCGGGCAGGTGATGGGCGATCTGCAGGGCACACCCACCAAAGACCCGGCCTTCGGCCTGCCCGCGGTGTGGATCAACAAGGAGCAGCGCGAGCGGGCGCAGACCCTGGGCTACACCGTGGTCGACCCCAGCACGGTGCTGGCCACGCACCTGCACCATCTGCTGCAGACCCATGCCGCCGAGCTGCTCGGGCGCGAGGAAGTCGAGGGACTGCTGGCGCATCTGTCCAAGCGCTCGCCCAAGCTGGTCGAAGATCTGGTGCCCAAGCTCATCTCCGCCGACCGCTTGCGCAAGGTGCTGCAGAACCTGCTGGCCGAAGGCGTGCCCATCCGCGATATGCGCACCATCGCCGAGGTGCTGGCGGAAAACGCCGGCCAGGTGAGCGATACCGACGAACTCACCGCCCGGGTGCGGCTGGCGCTGGGCGCTTACATCGTGCAGAGTCTGTCGCCGAGCGGGCAGGAACTCTCCGTCGCGGTACTCGACGGTCAGCTGGAACAGATTCTGCTTTCCAGCCTGCGCGCCGACCCGCAGCAGGCCGCCGTTGAGCCCGGGCTGGCGCAGCGTCTGATGGACAAGGCGCGCGATCTGATGCAGCGCATGGAAGCGCAGGGCGCGACCGGCGTGCTGCTGGTGGGCGCGCCGCTGCGGCAGTTTCTTGCTCGACTGCTGGCGCGCAGTGCGCCGCGGTTGCGGGTGCTGTCCTATGCTGAAATTCCCGACCAGAAACAGGTCAAAGTCACCGCCACGCTGGGCGCATGAACACTGGAGCCTCAATCGTGAAAATCAAACGCTACACCGGAACCAACACCCGCGAGGTGCTCACCCGCATCCGCAACGATCTCGGCGCCGATGCGGTCATTTTGTCGAATCGGGAAATCGTCGGCGGCGTCGAATTGATGGCGGCGGTGGACTTCGACGCCAGCCGGTTTCCGTCGGACGAGGCAGAGGAGGCTGCTGCCGCGACGGCAGCATCGCCCGCCCCGGTTGCTGCGCCACAAGCGGCTGCGCTGGTCGCGGCGGCGCCGTCTACCCACCCCAACCCTCCTCACGCCGGTGGCGAGAGTCCGCCCAACCCATCATCCCGCCTTGGAGGAGGCAGGGAAGGGGAGGCCGTCCGGGCGACCCCTCCCGCGGAACTCCCTCTGCCTGCAGTGGCGCGGGTGGCGCCCGGTGCCGTCGCTCAGACCGCCCCCATTTCGCTGGAAGAAAAGGACGCGGCCACGCTCGGCGCGGCGCGATCGCCTGCGACTGCGCCGGGCGTCGCGCCCGGGCGGCGTGTCGGCCCACCGCAGGCGGGGGCAGCACAGCCGCCGCAAGATGAACTCGGCGCCATGCGGCACGAATTGCAGGACCTGCGGCAGTGGATGCAATCGCAGATGGCGGGCCTGGCCGATGCCGGGCCGCTCACCCCTTTGGGCGAGCAGTTGCAGGCCTTGGGTTTTTCCACCGCGCGGGCGCGGCAACTCGGCAGCCAGGCCTTGAATCTGCGCGGCGCGCTAGCCGCGTATCTCGGCAAGGGCCTGCAGGTGGCGGCCGATCCGGTGTCGGCGGCCGGCATCTATGCCCTGGTCGGCCCGACGGGGGCCGGCAAGACCACGACCATCGCCAAGCTTGCCGCGCGTCTGGTGCTGCGCCATGGCACCGGCGCGGTGGCGCTGATCACCACCGACACCTACCGCATCGGCGGCGTGGAGCAACTCAAGATCTACGGCCGCATTTTGGGCGTGCCGGTGGCGGTGGCGCGCGACGGCGAGGAACTCCAGCAGCATCTGCGCGACTTTGCCGACCGGCGCTTTGTGCTGATCGACAGCATCGGCCTGAGCCCGCGCGATGCGCGCATGGCCGAGCAGATGCAATGGCTGCAGGCGCTGGGCGACACCATCACCCGGTTGCTGGTGGTGGGAGCCGGCTTGGCGCCCACGGCCTATGCCGAGCTTTGGGCGCTTTACCGCCGCCTGCCCGTCGCGGCGGCGATTCTCACCAAGCTCGATGAGAGCCCAAGCTTCGGCGCGGCGCTGCAGTGGCTGGTCGAAAGCAGCGTGCCGCTCTGGTTCTACACCGACGGCCAGCGCGTGCCGGAAGACCTGCATGTGCCCTCGCTGGCTAAGATCACGGCTTTGCTCGAACATGACCCCGTGACCCGCTTCGATTCCCTCGCCGTCCAGACGAGCGCCGCGCCCGCTGTGGCGCAGGCGCGTTCGGCCTGATGCCATGAGCCGGGACAACATCATGGATCAAGCCGAAGGACTGCGCCGCCTGCAGCGCCCGCCCACCAAGGTCATCACCGTCGCCAGCGGCAAGGGCGGGGTGGGCAAGACCAATGTGGTCGCCAATCTGGCCATCACCCTGGCGCGTGGCGGCCAGCGCGTGATGGTGTTCGACGCCGACTTGGGGCTGGGCAATATCGACATCCTGCTGGGCCTCACCCCGCGTTACAACATCAGCCATGTGTTGTCGGGCGAGAAACAGCTCAGCGACGTGCTGGTGCGCGGCCCGCAAAACATCTTGGTGCTGCCCGCTTCCAGCGGCGTGGTGGGCATGGCTTCTCTCGACCTGGCTACCCAGGCGCGGTTGATCGACGCGGTCAGCCGCCTCGATATTCCGCTCGACTATCTGCTGGTGGACTGCGCCGCCGGTATCGCCGGCGACGTGCTCACCTTCAGCCGCGCCGCGCAGGATCTCATCGTCGTGCTCAACAACGAGCCCGCCTCGGTGGCCGATGCCTACGCGCTCATCAAGGTGCTGAGCAAGCATCACGGGCTCAAACGCTTTCATCTGCTGCCCAATATGGTGCGCGACGCGCGCGAGGGGCAGGCGCTGTTCGCCAAGATCACCGGCGTGGCCGATCGCTATCTCGATGTCTCGCTCGATCTGCTCGGCAGCATTCCGCTGGACGCCTCGCTGCGCGCGGCTGTGCGTAGCCAGCGCGCCGTGGTCGAATCCGCGCCCCAGAGCGCCGCCGCCGCCGCCTTCTCCGCGTTGGCCGCTCGGGTGAAAAACTGGCCGCTGCCGCAGGGGCCAAGCGGTCGCATCGAATTTTTCATGCGGCAATGGCTGCGCGCAGAGCAGGCTGCCTGAAGCGCGCCGCACCTTGTACGCTGCTGCTGACCTGATGAAACCCGGCCTCTATCCCGCCCCCGAATCCCGCGAGGAACGCCTTGCCAAGCATCTGCCCATGGTGCGGCGCATCGCGGGCCAGATGGCGGCGCAACTGCCAGCCTCGGTCGATTTTTCCGATCTGGAACAGGCGGGCATGATCGGCCTGTGGGACGCGCTGGACCGCGGTGAAATGCAGTCGCCCGCGCAGTTCGCCACCTACGCGGCCATTCGCATTCGCGGCGCGATCTACGACGAACTGCGCAAGCTCGACTGGCTGCCCCGCCGCAGCCGCGCCAAGGAACGGCAGATGGAGCGCGCCGAGGCGCTGCTCACCCAGCGTCTGGGCCGTCACCCAGATGACAGCGAGATCGCCGCCTATCTGGGCTGGGAGCTGACAGAGTATTACGACGCGCTGGCCGAGACCAGCATGCAGCTGGTCTACCTCGAAGACCTCGCATACGACGACGGCGGCTCCGTGGCCGACCGCAAGGCCGATGAAGCCAGTCTGCTGCCCGAAGACCTGCTGCAGGATGCCGAGCTCGAGCGCGATCTGCAGGCGGCCATCCTCGATCTGCCCGAGCGCGAAAAGCTGGTGCTGTCGCTGTATTACCAGGAAGACCTGCAGCTCAAAGACATCGGGCGGGTGCTCGAAGTCAGCGAGTCGCGGGTCAGTCAGCTGATGAAACAGGCGGTCATGCGACTGAGGGCGCGGCTGCAGGCGCATCAGGCGTCTGCGGGCGGGGCGAGTCGCGGCGCCGCGCGATAACAAGCCAAACAGAGACGGGGAAACTTCATGGACATTCTGAGTGTCATCGGCGTGGTCGTCGCGCTGGGCGCGATCTTGCTGGGGCAGTTGCTCGAAGGTGGCCACATCAGCTCCATCATCCAGGGCACGGCCTTCCTCATTGTCATTGGCGGCACCACGGGCGCCACCATGCTGCAGTTTCCGCTCAAGGTGTTCATGCGATCGCTCAAGATGCTGCCCTGGGTGGTGCTGCCGCCCAAGGGCGACCCGGCCGAATCGATCAAGCAGATTCTGGAGTGGAGCGACACCGCGCGCAAGAATGGACTGCTTGCGCTCGAAGCCGTGGTCGAGTCGGTGCCCGATCCGTTCGTGAAAAAGGGGCTGCAGATGCTGGTGGACGGCACCGATCCCGAGAAAATCCGCTCCACCCTGGAGCAGGAGATCGGCGCGGTCGAGCATCACGACAATCAGGCCGCCAAGGTCTATGAATCCTCCGGCGGTTATGCGCCCACGGTGGGTATTCTGGGGGCCGTGCTCGGCCTGATTCACGTGATGGAAAACCTGGCCGATCCGAGCAAGCTCGGCGGCGGCATCGCCGTGGCCTTCGTTGCCACGGTGTATGGCGTGGGCTCGGCCAATCTGTTTTTCCTGCCGGTGGCCAACAAGCTCAAGGCCATCGTGCACAATCGTGCCAAATTACAGGAAATGCAGGTGGATGGCCTGGTGGCGATCGCCGAAGGCGAGAATCCGCGCATCATCGAAGGTCGTTTGCAGAGTTACTTCGCGCATTGACGTGTCCGCATGGACGTTTCCGAGGGGGCCGCATGGATGACGCAACCATCAACCCGGTCGGTGCCTACGACCCGGTGTCCCGTCTGCCCGACGGCGGCGGGCGCGGCAAGCAAGGGCCCACTGGGCGCAAGCCGTCGACCAGGCGTGCGATGCCGCCAGCCTCCCCAGCGCCTGCGGCAGACCCCGGGCCGGCCGATCCGCCCGACCCCGATACGCCTCGCGGCCGCCGCATTGACGATCGCGCCTGACTGCCTTCCTCTTTCCACCAGACGTTGTTCGCACCATGACCCTGATCCTGCTGATCGCCGCCGCCTTGATCCTGGCGCTGCAAATCGCGCTGACCTTCACGCTCAAGCGCCTGCTCGACCTGCTTGCCGCCACGCGCGATCAGGTCGACGCCATGCAGCGCCGCGTGCACAGCCTGGAACAGGAGCGAGACGCCAGGGTGCCGCCGCCCTCAGCGCTGTTCACCCTGGCCCCACGCGCCGAATCCGTGCCGCAGCCCGAACCGACGCCGAGACCAGAGTCGGCGTTTGCTGCCGTGTCCGAGCCCAGCGCGCCGCCGATCGACCCGATCAACTCTCCGGTGCTGCACGAGCCCGCGCCCATGCCGTCGGCAGCGTCCCTCGGTGAAAAGGTGCGCGAACTCGCGCGCCGGGGCCTGCCGGTGCGCGACATCGCCGAGCACTGCGGCCTGAGCGAGGCCGAGACGGAACTGATGATCCGCCTGCGTCAGGAGCCGATCTGATTCCGTGGTGCGGCGATGAACAGCCCGGTTTTCCTGAGCGGCGTGGCAGCCACCACGCCCGCCGCGGCAGCAACAACCGGCACGCCACAGAACGGCGCATTCACCGCCCCACCGGGAACGGCCTTCGACGCCGAGGTCGTGCAGGTGCAGGCGGCAAATCCGGCGTCCAGCGACGCCGCTGAGTCCCGTTTGCAGACCCAGGTGATGCTGCGCCTGGGCAATGCCCTGGTTGCCGCGACCTTGCCCGGCCCGCCGCCCCAGGTCGGCACGCGGCTGCCGCTCGTCTATCTCGGCGCGCAGAGTGGCCAGCCGCAATTTCTGCTCGCCCCACCCGGGACGCAGCAGACGGCGGCACAGGCGTTGCTCTCCGGGCCGGGGCAACTGCTCGGCCTGCTGCAGCAGATGGAGGCGGCATCAACCTCCGCGAACATCAGCGCCGGCGGGCAGGGCGCGCGGGTTGAGGTGGCGGCGACGCCCGTCTGGACCAACCCGGCGCAACCTGTGCAGCAGGCGGCGCAACTGCTGGCCAGCGCACTCGGCAGCAGCGGTCTGTTTTACGAAAGCCAGCTCGGCGCCTGGGCGCAGGGGCAGCAGCCGCTGTCTGCTCTGCTCGCGCAGCCGCAGGGCAGACTCTCGCCGCTGTTGCAGCAGACCGCCTCGGCGCTGGCGCAAACCGCGCCCACGGCCGATCAGACCCCTGCCGCACCCGCTGTGCAGACTGGGCAGCCGTCCAGCCCCGCCGCGCGGTCTCAGTCCGTCGCACCAGCCGCCGCGCCGTTCACCGACGCCACGCCCGCGCCACGTCACGCGGGTCTGGCGGCCTATGGCGCGGTGCAGGTGGTGCCGCAGGCGGCCAGCGATCCAGCGCAGCTGGCGGCGCGTCTGCCAGCGGAGTTGCACGGCATCGTGCAGCAGCAACTGCAGTCGTTGATGCAGGGCCAGGTGGTGTGGGAAGGTCTGCTGTGGCCAGGCCAGACCGCTCGCTGGAGTCTGCGGCCCGACCCGGACGGCGGCGCGGCGCACGGCGCGGCCGCGGCACAGCGCAACTGGAGCACCCAGATCGACCTGAACCTGCCGCAGCTCGGTGTCGTGCAGGCGCGGTTGCAGTTGCGCGGCCATCAGGTCGATGTGGCGCTGCTCCGCAGCCAGGCGGCACAGCAGCGCATCGATCCGGCCCTACCGCAGTTGCAGGCCGCGCTGCGGGCCGCCGGTCTGGAAGTCGCCGGAGTGCAACTCGGCTTACTGCCTGGGAGCGACACGCCGTGAGTGCGCCGCAGTCCAACAGCAAGCCGACTTTGCCACTGGCGGTGGCGCTGCGCTACGACACCGACGCCAGTGGCGCGCCGGAGGTCGTCGCCAAGGGGCAAGGCCTGGTGGCCGAGGCCATCGTGGCGCGCGCCAAAGAAGCCGGGGTGTATGTGCATGAATCGCCGCAACTGGTGCAACTGCTCATGGCAGTCGATCTGGACACCCAGATTCCCCCGGCGCTCTACACCGCCGTGGCCGAATTGCTGGCCTGGCTGTGGCGGATCGAGGCGGGTGCGCAGCCGCAGGCGCCGCAGTCTTTACATTTGCCCTGAGGCGCTTGCAATACGATTTCAGTCAGCCATTCATCTTGCGCAGACTCTCTCATGCCCACTATTGCCGAACAGGCGCGCGCCACCCTCAAACGTCTGGTCGAACTCAAGCTGCAACCCACGCCCGAGAACTATCGTCAGGTGTTCGACAGCCTGCATCAGGGCGACGTGGCGCAGACTCCGGCAGCCCTGCCGGGCTCCGAGGACTGGGGCATGGCGCTGCGCCGTCTGCTGGAGCAATGGGAGCGATCACAGGCCGGGCTGTCGCAATTGCAGAAACGCCAGCAGATCGAGCGCCTGACGGCCTTGCCCACGGCGCAGGCGCTGTGGGCGGAACTGGTGCAGACGCTCGACCGCTGGAGCGCGCTGCCGGCGAGAAGCGGGAGTGTGGCGACCTCCACACCGATCGACACCCGCGAGGCGCAAGCGAGCAGCGATGGCAGTGCGTGGCGCGAACTCTGGCTGCACACCCTGAAGCATGGCGTACAGCCGTTCTGCGCGCACGACACGGAGCAGCGTTTGCTGCGCAAGCTGATCGCGTCGGCCGACAGCGCGGCCCAGCCGTCCGAACTGAGCGCGCAGGCGCGCGAGGTCTGGCTGGCCATCGACCGCGAACGGTCCAGCGAAGACGCGGTGCGCAGCGGCCTGACCGAGCTGGTGCGATTGCTGCTGGAGCATCTCGGCGATCTGGTGCCGCAGCCCTGGGTGGGGGTGCAGGCTGCGGCCATTCGCGAGCAGTTGCATGCGCCGCTGGCGCCGGAGAGTATCGAACAGGCGCAGAACGCCGTGCGCGATCTGCTGTTGCGCCACAGCGTGCTGCGCAAGAGCGAGGACGATGCGCACAGCACCGCCAAGGCGCTGATCGACTTGTTGGTGCGCAAGCTGGCCGACTACGCCGCCGAAGGTGGTGAATACAACCAGCGCCTGGAAGGGCGGCTGACGCAATTGCAGGCCAGCCGCGAATGGGACGAGATCCGCCTGTTGGTGCAGGAAGTGCTCGATGACAGCCGCAGCATGCAAAAGCGCAGCGGCGAACTCGGCGTGCATCTGGCCGAGGCGCAGCGGCAGGCGCAGGCCGCGCAGGAGCGCATCCGCTCGCTTGAGGGCGAGCTCGAGCAGGTCAGCCAGCAGTTGCAGGAAGACCCGCTGACCGGCGCGCTCAACCGCCGCGGGCTGGATGCCGAGTTTGCCCGCATGCAGTTGCGCGCTCTGCGTCAGGGTCAGCCGCTCAGCCTGGCCCTGCTCGACCTCGATCTGTTCAAGGCGGTGAACGACACCTACGGCCACGACACGGGCGACGCCGTGCTCAAGGCGCTGGTGAATCTGGCCACGCGCCTGGTGCGTCCTTCCGACCGGGTGGCGCGCATGGGCGGCGAGGAGTTCATGCTCATCCTGCCCGACACCCCGGTACAGCAGTCATTGGTCGTGGTGCAGCGCCTGCTGGTGGCGTTCAGCGAGCAGACTCTGGTGCAGGACAGCACCGGGCGCCGAATCGCTCTGAGCTTCAGCGCCGGGGTGGGGGAGTTGTGCCCGGGCGAGGATTTCGCCTCGGTGTATCAGCGAGTGGATGCTGCACTGTTGCAGGCCAAGCAAGCCGGACGCAAACGGGTGGAATTTGCCACGCCCTGTGATGGCGCCAGGGGAGGCGGTAGCCTGCCTCAAAGCGCCCTGCGCCGTTTCAGTCTGCGGGGCTGAACACACCCTCACCACGCGGTGGGGGAGGGTGTGTGGGGGAACGAGCGTTCCATGCTGTTACCACCGGTTCATGCACCTACGCGCTGCGTTCTGCGAGGTTGCGTTGCGCCTCGTCGCGGACCCATTGCCGGGCGCGATGGCCCAGGCCGGTCTGCGGGTCGGTCGGTTCGGTGGACCAGTGGAACCGCCGCAGCCAGGACAGCACCTCGGCGGGTGGCATGGGTTTGGCCAGCGCGTAGCCCTGACCGGCGTCGGCACCCAGCACTGCGGCCACTTCGACCAGCGCCGGGGTTTCCAAGCCTTCGACCACCACCTGCAGCCCAAGGGCCTGGGTCATGCGGATCAGTGCGCCGATGAAGCCGATCATGCCGTCGGCTTCCGCCTCGGCCTCTCCCGGAATCTGCCGCACCAGCCCCTGATCGATCTTGACGGTGTGGAATGGCAGGGTGCGCAGGCGCAGCAGGCTGCTATAGCCGCTGCCCAGATCGTCCATGACCAGCCGGGCACCGGTGGCAGCCAGGCTGTGCACCGCGCGGTCGCGTTCGGTGCCGTTCTGGAAGTCCGCATCTTCAAGGACTTCGAGCCGTAGCCGGTCAGGGGCGATGTGGCGTGCGCGCAGCGCATCACTCACCCAACGCGCGCACTCGGGCATGAGCAGCACCTCGGGCGGCAGATTGACCGAGAGATCGAGCGAGAGCCCGGCCGCGTCCCATTGCGTGAGCTGGCTCAGCGCCTGTTCCAGCCCGAGGGTGAACAGGCGGGTGAGTTCGGAGGAGCCGAAGGACGGCAGAAACTGCCCCGGCCCGATCAGCCGCCCGTCGTCGAGCCGCAGGCGGGCCAGCGCTTCCATGGCAACGGGCTTGCCGCTGCGCAGATCGACCACGGGCTGAAAGTGCATTTCCAGGCCGCCACTGAACAGGCGGTGCCGCCAGGCGCGGCGGTCGCGGGCCGGCAGCAGGGCGTCTTCGCGGCGGGTCATCAGACCGTACAGGCCGCGCTCGAACAGTTGTTCCAGTCCGCGCAGGAAGCTGTGCATGCTCTGGGTGTCGAACATGCCGGGATGGCGACCATAGAGGCCCATGACCGCAACCATGCGCCCGCGGCTGTCCTTCACCGGCACGGCCGCGGAGCTGCGGATGCCCACGCTGTGCGCCGCAGCGCGCCACGGGGCCATGCGCGGATCGCTGACATAGCTGGCATTGGTTTCGATGAGCTCGCTGCGCCAGCAGCGAGGGTGAGGCGTCTGGCCGAAGGGGCTTTGCGGGTCGATCTGCAGGGGCGCAACCTTGTCTTGCTCCAGCGCCTGCAGATAGTCGTCGAAAAGGCCCGCGGTGAACTCGGGCACGAAGTGGCCCTGCGCGTCGGGCTTGTAGATGACCGTGGCCGCCATGCCCGGCAGTTCGGCCACGGACTGCAGCACGGTGCGCGCCAGGTCGGCCCACTGCGTGAGGTCGGGCTGCACCTGCTCCAGGCCGAACAGCATCTGCTGATACTGCTCGCGCATCGTCTGCCCGCCCTCGCTCTGCCATTGCAGCTCGTGCTGCAGCCGTGCGGTCACGACATGGGCAAGCACATTGCGGTCCGCACCGCGTACCGGGGCTTCGCCGATCAGGTCGTGCAGACTTTGCAGATACCAGCCCATGCTGGTGACCAGTGCGCCGGTGCTGACCCCAACCAGGGCGTGAATGGCGCCGGTGTGGCGGGCCTCTTCCTGATGCGTCTCTTTGCTCAGATCGGGCTGCAGGATGTGCAGCACGCGGCCATGTTGCCGCTGGCGCAGATGCGCGTGCTCCTTGGGCGACAGGCTGGCCAGCAGCGCGGCGGATTCCGGGTCTTGGCTCAGCGCGATGTAGAAGCGTTCGACGAAGGCGTCGGCATTGCGCTCCAGCAGACTGGTGATGAGGCCGAGCAGGCGCGCGGCAGTCTCGCCATAGGGATCGACGTGCAGAGGAAGCTCGGTCGGCTTGGTCGCGGCCTGCTCCAGGGTGTCGCCCCATTGCTGCCACCAGAGGGTGCGGTCGGCCTTGTGTGCCTTGCTGGCGTAGAGCGCGGCGTCGGCGTGGCGCAGCAGCACCTCGGCCTCCACGCCGTCTGCAGGGTAGAGTGTGAGCCCCAGGCTCATGCCGACTTTGACCAGCACGCCGTCCCCCAGATCGAAAGGGGTCTCCACCGCGGCGTGAATGCGGTCGAGCACGACGGGCAGGTCGCCGGCTTGCGCCAGGCCTTCGAGGACCAGCACGAATTCGTCCCCGCCCAGGCGCGCCACCAGATCGCTCTCGCGCACGGCGGCCTTGAGTCGATCGCCCAGCTGGCGCAGCAGTTGATCGCCCGCGGCGTGACCGTGGGTATCGTTGACCGGCTTGAAGTCATCGAGGTCCATCACCCCGACGGCCAGCAGCGTCTTGGAGCGCCGTGCGCGGGCCATGGCCAGCGGCAAATGGTGTTCCAGCGCCAGGCGGTTGGGCAGGCCGGTGAGGGCATCGTGGCGGGCCAGGTGGCGCTGTTGCGCCTGCTCGGTCTCCAGTTCGGCCTTGAGGTCGATTTCGCCCAAGGCGCGCTCGATCAGACTGGCCACGCGCCGCAGTAGGTTGTGCAGACCCTCGTCCAGGTCGTCTGCGTTGAGCAGCACCAGAACCAGCACGGCCCAGAGCGCGCCTGCGCGGCGCAGGGGCAGGGCCAGCACCAGAGGATGCCATCCCGGCAGGGAGAACTCGGCCCAAGGCTGGAGCAGCGGCGATTCGGCCTGAACCTCCTGCGACTCCTGTCCGGTGCGCCATGCTCGGGCGAGGGCGTGCTGATGCGGCTCGTCCACCCGCAGTGCCGGATGGGCGGCGAGGATATCGCCCCCCTGACCGCCGACAGCCAGCGGGCGGACGATGCCGTGTGGATCGGGCTGGGCGGCCCAGACGGCGGCAAACAAGCCGGTCTCCAGCAGGCGGGTGCAGGCGTTTTCCAGCACTTCCTGGTCATTGCGCGCACTCATCAGGACGTCGATCTGCGCAAGTACCGAGCGCACCAGTTCTTGTTGGCGCGCGGTGCTCTCGCGTGCCTTCACTTCGGCGGCAGCGAGGTCGAGGCGGTCCAGACCGCGCCCTATGCTGCGGGCGAGTTCTTCGAGCAGTTCGCGCTGTTCGCGGTGGATGCGTCCCTTGCCTTCGCGGTAGATGCTGAAAATGGCGTCGAGCCGCCCTTGGCGCCAGACTGGCAGCGCGGCCATGCTGCGCAGACCGTGGTGCTGCATGCGGTTCAGCCACGGCACGATCAGAACATCGGAGCCGTCGCCCTGCACGAACACCGCGCTTGCCTCGCGCCATGCGGCGCCGAACGGCCCCTTGCCAGCGGGTTCTCCGGCGAGGATCGACAACTGCAGTCCGTTGAGGTAGGCGGTGCGGCCCTCGGCGGCGAGTACTTGCGCCTGACCGCTGGCATCGGGGCGGCCCACCCAGGCCAGCGCCATGCCGCCTGCCTGCACGCAAATGCGGCAGATCGCCTGCAGCAGCGAGGTTTCGTCCAGCGCAACGGCCACGGCCTGGTTGGCCTGCGCCAGTGCGGCGTTGATCTGCATCAGACGCTGCTGGCGTTCAGCCGCGCGCAGAATCAGCCGACCGCCGATGCCCTGCAGCACCAGCAGCAGCGCCCAGGCCAGCAACATCGGCCAGTTCTGCCGCCACCACAGCCCGGTCAGCGCTGAGGCCGGCAGGCTGGTGAACGCGACCACGCCGTGACTGCCCAGCCGCTGCCAGGCGCCAATGAGCACGGCGCCGCCTGCCGCCTGGACCGGCCCCTTGAATAACCCATGCGTGCGGTCGGGGTGCGCTGCGATCTCCCGCGCCAGCACGCCGCGCGCCGGTGCCTGAGTCAACGCGGAGCGGGTGTGCGGCAGCGGCGCAGGCAGACGTGCCAGCAGATAGCCGTCGCTGCGCAGCAAACCGACCGCAGGCACCCAACGGCCTTTGCTGTCGAACGTCGACTGGGGGTGCTGCAGGTTGGCCAGCGCGCGCTGCAGGCCGACGTTGAACACCAGCACCACGTGTGAGCCGGTGTGCGGCACGGGCAGCGCACAGCGCGCTGGAGTGATGATCTTGTCGGGGTCAAGCGGGTCGGGTTGCGGCAGACCGATCTGCACCTTGCCCGGGTTGTTCAATGCCTGCGCAAAGCCCGCAGGCGAAGCAAAGTCCGGCTTGGCCGGGATCGGGCGATCGATCTGCATCTCGGTGGCCAGCAGCGTGCCGTCGGGTGCGACCAGCGAGATGCCGTCGATGAAGGGCGCCAGGTTGTCCATGTCACGCAGCCAGGAATCCGGGGTCAGCAGCAGGCCGGAGTCCTGCTCGACCTGCTGCTGCGCCATGCGGCAGATGGCCTGCAGCTGGTCGTAGCGCTGGTTCATCGCGTCCGACCAGAACGCCGCTTCGCTTTGCAGGATCTGCTCGATGCCGTTGCGGTTGCGCTCCCAACTGGTGTAGAGCACCAGCGCCACGCCGGCGGCCAGCACCAGATTGGCCAGCAGGACGAAGAGGAGGATGCGGCGGCGGTCAGCTTGAAAAGGGGCGTTGTGGAACATACGAGGAAAGCTTCAGAGAACGCCCGGAATTACAACAGCTTGCGCGGGGAGTCGAAGGTGTTTTGTCCCAAAAGTTGATTCCGTGTGGAAAAACGGATGCATCACGGCGCCGAGGCGCGCACTGGGCTCAGATATAGGCCAGCCGCACCGCCCCCCAGTGGCGCTCGCCCACCTGCACCGGGCGCGAGAGTTCCTGCATGATTTCGCCGGTGTCGCGGGCATAGACCTGCAGCAGATACGGGTTGGTGTTGCGCGCTGCGGCGAGGCCCACCGGGTCGTTGAACAGCCGCATCGAGCGGTTGCCCACCAGATCGGTGGCATAGTCGCCGGTTAGCGGGCGGTCGAACACGCTGTTGTGCGCAGCGGCGTAGCCGTTGCGGTCCACCAGCAGCACGAAGCGGTATGTTTCGCTGCGCGCCAGCCAGGCATCTTCGATCGGCTGGATGCGGCTTTTGATGAACTCGGTGAAACGGGTACGGAACTTCTGCGGGTTGCTGCCGACGACCGGCTCGTATTGTTCGTCGAACAGGGCCTGCTCGCTGAGCGCGCCGCTGACCAGCGCCTGCCTGAGCGCGGCCTCGATTTCCTTGCAAACCGCATCGAGATCGCGCATCACCTGGCTGGTCTTGGAGGCGGTGACAAACTGCGTGGCGGCCTCGAACAGGCTCTGGCTGGCGTTGAGCGATTGCTGCACTTCATCGGCAATGCGCTCGCTGGTGGCGATGGTCTGTTGGGCGCTTTGCTGCACAGTGGCGGAGAGCGCGGCGAACTGGCCGTTGATGGCGCGCACCATGTCGACTTCCTGCCCAAGCTGGGCGGACATCTTGCTCACTCCGGTGTTCATGGCGTCGATGCCGCGGGCGATGTCCTGGAAGTTCGCCGACATCGCCGTGGCCAAGGCTTTGCCGCTCTCCATGCGGGCGGCGAATTCCGTGGTCGACTGCGTCACCAGCTGCAGGCTGCGGCTGACTTCCGCGGCGAAGGTGGCGATGCTCTCCACCGATTTCTGCGTGTTCATCGCCAGCTTGCGGATTTCGTCGGCCACCACGGCAAAGCCGCGCCCGGCCTCGCCCACGCGGGCGGCTTCGATATTGGCGTTCAGCGCCAGCAGGCTGGTTTTCTGCGCAATGTCCTTGATGACCTGCGTCACCGCAGTGACCTGGGCAAAGCTCTTGCCCAGGGTCTGGATTTCGTTCTGGTTGCTGCCCGTGGCCTGCGCCAGTTGCTCGAACACCTCGCGCGCCTCGCTGGCCTCGCGCGCTCCCCGGGCGCTCAGTCGGTTGATGCTTTGTGACTCGGCACGCAGCGCCTCGGTCTGCCCTTGCACGCCCACGATGCCCCGGATGAAGCGCTCCAGGCTCTCTCCCATGGCGCTGATGCGCTCGGTCTGCGCCTTGGCATGGCTTTGCGCATCCTGGGTGGCGGTGCGCGCCTCGAAACTGATGCGGGCAATGCCGTAGGCCACGCCGGTGGCGTTGTGCGTGGTCGTATCCACCAGGTGGGTGACCAGAGAGAGAAAGGCGTCGAGCCCCTCGCCGCAGTCTGCGGGCGCCGACTGGCGCAGATCGACAGGCCGCTGGGCGAGCAACTGTTGCAGAAATTCAGCCGGAGAGGCGCTACCGGTGTCAGCCGTGGGCGTCGGTGTGGTGTCCATCGATCGGTCCGTTTGCATGAAAAGGGGCGCTCAGCTCTGTGCAGCAATGGCCTTGCGGATGGTCTGCGCCAGTTCGTCGGCAACGAACTTGGCCACATAGGCATCGGCGCCCACGCTGCGGGCATGGTCCTCGTTGGCCGAGCCCGACAGCGAGGAGTGGATGACCACGGGAATGTTCTTGAAGCGCTCGTCCTGCTTGATATGGCGCGTGAGGGTGAAGCCGTCCATCTCGGGCATTTCCAGATCGGTCAGCACGAGCTGTACCTTGTCTTCGACGCGGCGGCCTTCCGCCCGCGCTTCATTGGCCAGGGTTTGCAGCCGCTCCCAGGCTTCCTTGCCGGTCTTGGTGCTGATGAAGGGCGCGTGCAGGGCCTGGAGGGCCTTTTCAATCTGCGTGCGGGCGACGAAGGAGTCATCCGCGGTGAGGATGACCGCGCCGGGCTTAAGCCCCAGCGCCGGGCCCATGTTTTGAGTGTCCTTCACCTCATGCACGCGCGAGGGCAGCACGTCACGCAGCACTTTCTCCACGTCGAGCACCAGGGCCAGACGGGTGGTCTGTTCGTCTTCCAGCCGGGCGATGCTGGTGACCATGCCGCCCACGGCGTTGGCCTCGGCGGACAGCACCCGACTCCATTCCAGGCGCACGATTTCTTCCACTTCCTCCACCGCGAAGCCCTGCACCGAGCGCTCGTATTCGGTGACGACCAGGATGTTCAGCCCGGTCTTGGGGACGCAGCCCACGACGGCCGGCAGGTCGATGACCGGGATGATCTGCCCGCGGATATTGGCCACGCCCAGCACATGCTTGGGCGCGCCGGGCA